>Ga0187893_10000013_pt1 | contig 349640 bp, 316 predicted proteins | sample MA1701074metaG_FD_139574 | JGI IMG/M metagenome (GOLD analysis project Ga0187893, IMG submission 139574) | White microbial mat communities from a basaltic lava cave in the Kipuka Kanohina Cave System on the Island of Hawaii, USA - MA170107-4 metaG ...
AAAAGGCGTCGATCGAGTGGCAGGCGACCCTGCCGCACCTCGCCATCCTCTTCGGTGAACGCTTCACCGTGGAGCGCTGAGGTCGATGGTGACGCCTCACACACAGAAAAACGGACAGGCCCCGCCGAACTGCCCCACCGAGCGACAAACCTCGATCACCAGCCGACACGACCGCTCCTCGGCAGCCCAGGACAGCGTCACCAGCCGCACCGGGTCGATCACCAGCCGACATGACCGCTCCTCGGCAACCCAGGACAGCATCACCAGCCGCACGGGGTCGATCACCAGCCGACATGACCGCTCCTCGGCAACCCAAGACAGCGTCACCAACCGCACGGACCCCTTTACCAGACGACAGAACCCCTTCACCCGGCGCCGAGGTACCGTCATCCAGGTGCACGGGTCCGTCTCCACCACCACGAGCCGCCTGACAACCGCACAGAACCGCTTCACCGCCGCCACGAACAGCCTCACCGCCGACCCGAACCCCATCACCAACGCACGGAACCGCTTCACCGCCGCCACGAACAGCATCACCGCCAACACGAACCCCTTCGCCAACGGCACGGGCCGCGGAAACCACCGCGCCGACAGCATCACTGTCCTCCGAAGGTGTCACCTCGGGGACACCTGTCACCCGGGGAGGACAGGTCGGCTCCGCCGTCGACAAATCGATGATGCCGCCCGCGACCCCTTTGCCGCCACGGCTAGGCCCGTACCCGACAATGAGATCGCTCCGGTCGAGCGAGCGACACCAGGGCCACGTCGCGTGACGAATCTGTCGTGGCCCGCCTCTCGCATCGCGCCGGCTCCGTCGGCCGACCGACCGGGGCGCCGGCCGAGCAGGACCACCGATCGACACGGCGCGGGCGCCACCGCCGCCGGTGAGGGAACCGAAAGGAGTTTTGTATGGAACGCACCGTCCGTAGAAAGCTCGAAATGGCGGTTCACGCCGACGAGTTCAATCAGGCGCAACCCTTCGCCGATCCGACCCACGCGGCTGTGGCGGCGCGCTTCGCCGAGGGACTCGTTCGCGCCCAGGCGCCAGCTGATGGACGCGGTCGGTTTGCTCGATGTCCTCAATCGGACTCGGTTCCGCGACCAGGCCGAACGGCTGGCCTCGTGGGAAAGCGCCCGGACGTCGTGGGCCCGTTCCGGAGCAAGCGGGCTGTTTCAGAAAAGACCGTTCCACCGACCGATGCCGACCTCGGCAAGACCGGGTGACAAGGTGTGGGGCCGCCCGCCCGGTAGCAGACCGTGAGAGACCGAGAGCCCGGCCGAACGTCGACCGGGCTTTCGTTTTGGACTCAGTCCACCGATCAACTGGTCACCCTGTCGCGACCGCCGATCCTCCTGGCAAACAAGAAGCCTCGGGCCGTGGCTGCCTGACTCAGCCGTCACCCGGGTGGCGCTTCACTCGGCGTCGCGGAAGGCCCGCTTCCAGCGTTTCTTGGGATCGTCAAAAGCAACCTCCGCAGCGTTGAAGCCGTCCGGATCGTAGCGCCCACCAACCCAGATCAGGGATTCCTGGTGTCCCGAGTGGGTGGGGTCGGCGATCGCCTGGAGGAACTCGGCAAAGCCGTGGGCACCGCCGCAGTCTTCGGGCGGCCAGGCGCGGGCCCCCGCGAGGCACCGGGGGTATCGGGAGCACGGTGAACTCATGTAGGTGATAGTCCAACCAACCCATCGAATGGCGACGTGCAAGTCCCAGAACGAATAGGTGTGGGGAACTTGGATTCGTCGCCAGACCAGGGGATCGGTCTCACTCAGTACGATGAGAAACTGATCGACCTCCGAACTCCGACGGCGGCGAACTCGCAGCGGCCGAACCGTGTCCGAGAGTCGGGAAACCCGTCTCGCTCCCACGTGAGGATGTCCTCGTGTCGATGCGGTTCATAGAGCACAGTCGGCAACGTCGCCACTCGCGGCAAGGACCTGCCGAAACCGACAACCCCCGGTTACCCACCCAATTTGACGCGGTACCGCCGGAGATGATAGAAGCCGTCGTCGTCGCGAGTAGAGGCGAGGAGATAATCGCTTCCGATCTCGAGCACCGTGACACTTGCCGGAATCGTCGCATCGCTCTGCCAACGACCGCTGGAGTCGAAGACTGCGAATCTCCGAGCATCGGCTTCGTCCTGGCCGCCGTACTCCACCCAGAGTCGGCCATCGGTCGCGAACCGAATGCTCCCGATGGCGGGCTTGACCGTGGCATCGGAGATCGCGATCAATCCGGCTCGGATCGCCTCCCGGATTTCCGGGTCGACATCCTCGACCCATTTCGCGGCGGCCGCCGCGATCTCGGCGGCCGACACGGGCACTGGCGTCCATGGCCGCCTGACGATTCGCCACAGATGGCCACTGAGGTCGAGCAGCGAGATGCTGAACCGATCGCCAGTACTCATCGCCAAGCGATCGCCGAGGGCGGCGACCGAGTGGGTCGGCGCGAACAGTGCCATCCCATACTGCCATTGCGGGTTCTTGGGGTGCCGGAGGTTGGGGGAGCCGAGATACCCGGCGATCGAATCCGCCTCATCGGCATCGGGACGGTAACGAAGGACGGTCATCCGATTGCGGATCGTGCGGTCGGTGCCGGCGGCCGGATCCATCAGCGAGCTTCGGAGCAGAATGCTCCCGTCGCCGAAGACCCCTTCGGTCCGGGGAAACCCCCGCTCGCCCAGTCGGGATGGGGTCGACAGACGGCCGAAATTCCCCGCCGAGTCGAACACTTGCAGTCGCCGGTTGTTCGGCTCGAAGGTGATCAACGAGTCAGCTCGGCCCCGGTAGAGCCAGCCGAGGCCCTCGAACTCTCCCGGGCCACTGCCTTGGCGCCCGATCGTCACGAGCCACCGCCCGGTCGAGTCGGAGACCCTCAGCTCGGTTTGGGCCCAGCCGGCCGCGACGATTCGCCCGTCGCTCAGCCTAACGGCCGCCGAGATCGGTCCGATGTACTCGTACTCGGCACCTCCGGAGGCTCCTCCGCGGTCGAACGCGGGTACCGAGTCGACCAGAACCGAGCCGGGGGCTGCCGGGGCGCGACTCTCGACGATTTGGATTCCGGCGCTGTCCCGAACCCTCACGTCCCCGCGATCCGCGATCCGACCGCAGGCAACCAAGCCGGCGAGAAGCAGGAGCCACCTCACCTCACAACCCCGGGCATCGATGATTGAGCATGACCCAATCGACCCGGCCTTCCTCTGTCCGGCTCGACGAACGAGTAACCCGCCCCAATGCGTGACCGGTCAGCGGGTCCAGATCGCGATCGCGGCACAGCTGTCGTCGATGAACTCGGCCGGCATCGAGGCCGGGCCTTTGTAGACCTCCATGAGCTCGATCTGGCTCGGCAGGATTCGCTGAAGGAGCGAGCCAGTCACCGCGTCCATGACGACCCTTTTGCGTCCCCGTCTCTTGGCAACAACGGTGTCGTCCCCATCGGGTCGCAACTTCCAGCCATCGACCCACACGCTCACCCGGTCGCAGCCGATGAACTCGACGTCCGTGCCCCTCGGCCCTAGTTGGCGGAACCTCAGGTGCACCCCAGGAATCCCGGCCAGAATGTTCGGCGTCTGGTAAGGGCTCTTGCGTTGGATATCCGCCCGGGTGAAGAAGTACCCGAGCCCGACCCGTCGGCGCCGAAAGAAATCATCGTACCGGGTCGTCCACCCGTACTCGATCGGCTTGAGCGCGCGTGCCGTCACTGCTACCTCGGGCAACTCGTAGGCACCCGTCTCGAGGATGATCTCGACCTCTTTGACGGTCCCGCCGCGAAGGTCCGCTCCGAACTGCTGGGCCTTGTAGCCGATCCGGCGGACCCGAACCACGTACTGCGCCTCGGCGATCCCGCGGACGGCAAACTGCCCGGCCGCGTCTGTCGTCGCCATGAGGCCCGGGCCGACAACGAGGATCTCGACGCCTTCGATCGGATTCCCGGTGACGCCGGTGACGACGCCACGGAGCTCGGCCGGTTCGGTCTGGGCCATTGGGGTCGAGGTCACCAGGTACTGAAACACTGCCAGGACAAAGAGGAAACGCGACACCATGGGAGCCTGTCCTTCCCGCGCGTTCACCGGGTCCAGATGGCGATCGCGGCGCAGCTGTCGTCGAGGAACTCAGCCCCTAGTGGGGCGAGCGAACCTCTCGTCCTCGGACGCCAACGGCGTTCCCCCGGTCACGGGTTCGCGGCCAGGAACGCGCGCGCATGCGCCAACTCCGGTCGGGCGGTGCCCTGGCCGGCGAGTTCCACTAGCCGCGCGAAGTACCGCTTGGCCTTCACCTTGTCGCCACTCTGCTCGGCCGCCTGCCCAGCGCCATAGTAGCCCCGAAAGCGTTCGGGCTCACGCCCGTGCGACACCTCGAACTCCTCGAGCGCGTCCGCCGGGCGCTTCAACTCGAGCAACATCTCACCGAGCAACTCGCGGGCGGGCGCGATCCGGGCCGGCGTCACGATGTGCTTTTCGTTCTTGTCCTCGATGTCGGCCGCACTGCCCATGAGACTGAGCGCTTCGTCGCGCTTGCCCTGCGCCAGCGCCGTCCAGGCCGCGGCGCCGAGCCGGCTGACCTCGACCTCGGTGGCCCAGTACTCGTTCTTCGCCGTCCTCAGCGCGTCACGGAGCCGAGCGAGTGCCTGGACATCCTTCTCCGCGGCCGCGGCGTCACCGCTCCGAGCGGCCCCGAGGGCCCGCGCGAAGTGGGTGAGCGCGACGGTGAACGGGAATTGACTCGGATGAGGCTCCAGCGTCATCGCCTGCTTCCAGTCGCCCCGCTCGATCAGGTAGCGCGCCGGCATCGCCGCCTGCGCATAGGGACCGGCGAAGCGCAGTGTGGTGAACCCAGTGACCGTGGCCCCCTCCTCCATCACCCGGCGCGCGTCACCATCCCGGGCAAGTTGCAGGTGGGCGTAAACCATGTAGTCCATCGCGTGGAGCTGCTCGTCGAAGTCGCCGTCCTGTTTTGCGGCCTCGGCAGCGCCCTCGTTGGTGGCGATCGACTCGGTCCACGAGCCGACCCGGGTGAAGAGGTGCGACGGCATGTGCAGTGCGTGCGGCGCCGACGGGGCAATGCTCGCGTAGCGTCGCGCCGCTGCCAGGCCCTTCGGAGCGATGGCCGGCGCGTCGTAGCTGTGAATCAGATAGTGCGCGAGGCCCGGATGGTCAGGCTGCCTGGCGAAGTGCTTCTCGAGGATCCCGGCCGCTGCCAGATAGGTCTGGTAGCTCTGGTCGGCGAGCGACTGGGTCGCCGCGAGGTAGAGCGCGGCGAAGATCTCCGCCTCGTCGTCGTTCGGGTAGCGCGCGGCCAGGGCCTCGAACGCCCGGGCGCGATTGAGCTGGCGGGTGCGTTCGGGCCGGGTCGCCCAGTCTTGGTAGTAGGCGGCAACCGCCTCGAGGTAGTCGCGTTCGCGTTGGGTCTGCGCGCCGATCTGGCGACCCTGATCGATCGCCGCTTGCGCCCGCTCGGCCCACTGGGGCGACGGGCCGATGCCGGCGAGCGGGTTCGACATCAGGATCGCGGCGATGCCCCACGTCGCGATCGCGCAGGACGGATCCTGCGCCAGCACCTCCCGGAAGGCCTTCTCCGTCTCGGCGTACCGGAACGAGTGCAGCATTGCGACCGCCCGCTGGAAGCTTTCCTGCACGGCGGGGCGACAGGAATTATCGAAATCGACCTTGCCCAGCTGATCCTTGGCCTGCGCCTGCCCGAGGGCCGGAACGCCGAGTATCAGCGAAACCAGCACCGCGGTGATGGGCGTCTGGGTGTTCATCGCGCCTCCTCTCCGATGCGACGTGTCCTCTGCGATGTGGGCCCACCTTGCTCAACGCCCGGGCCCTCCATCGACAGCCGACCGGCAGCGACACCGAAGCTGCTTCGATCCGGTCAAGCGGCCGTCAAAGCCACTGCACCGAGCCGTCGCGGAGCTGGGCGCTTCACGTTCTACAGTTTGTCTGCCCGCAACCGCGCGACGACATTGAAGAAGTTCACGGCGTTGTTTCCGTCCTGCTTCACGGAGCTGCTCAGGATCTCCGCACGCAGCTGCTTCGCCTCGGCCGTCTTTCCCTGCGACTTCAGCACCTCGGCACGCAGCTCCTTCGCCAGGAGATCGTTGGGATTGGCGTTCGCGAGCTCGGCGGATGCGGCGGCAACGTCCTTCGCCAGCAACGCGATCAGCGCGTTGAACGTCCGCACGGCCGGATTCCCCGGTGCGACGACTTTCGCGAACTCGGCCGCGGCGTTTCTCGCCGCCGCGATGTCGCCGATGCTCGCAAAGGCGATCGTGGCGTGAGCGGTCTGGCCGCCGGTGCTCGCGCCGCCGATCTCCGCGCTCTTGTCGAGGTGCGCCTGGACCGCGGCCCGATTGCCCAGCAAGGCCTCGACGACGGCCATCCGCTGGTGAGGCAACGCGCGCGGGCCGGCCGGCAGCTTCTCCGACTCCGCCAGGGTTGCCGCTTCGCCGAGCGCCGCCATGGCCGCTTTGAGGTTCCGATCGAGGACGTGCGCCACCGCGATCCAGTGCTGGTTCTCGAGCTTCGCCGCGGGAGTCCGGGCGGCATCGCGCCCCGCGCCGAAGTGCGATAACGCCGACGCCGAATTCCCCTTCATGAGATCAATGGCGCCGAGCTTCTGGTGTCCCCCGGCGTAGGTCGGGTCCGCCTCCATCGCCTTCGTCACATGGGGTACCGCCTCATCCGGTCGACGGTCCAGGAGGAGGAGGTCGGCGTAGGTGTCATGCGGGTTCGCCAGCATGGGTGCGACCTGCAGGTAGCGCTCACCGGCCGCAAATGCGGCGGCCCGGTCGCCCGCGGCCCAGCTCGAGTATGCCATCTGGTTCTGCGCGGCCGCATGATCGGGGAAACGGGCCAAAAAGGTTCGCAGCCCTTGCTGCGCCTCAGCGGGCGGACGACCGGCGATTTGCTGGCTGGCGAGGAGATAGGCCACGTCGGGGTCGCCGGGCACCATATCGGAGACTGCGCGGAGCAGTTGCTTTGCAACCTCGGTGCGCCCTGCCGCGATCTCCCGCAACGAGACAGCAAGCAGCATTTCTGCCGCGGAGGCCTTCGTCATCCTGCCGATGGCATCGCTGAGCCGGCGCCCGCGCTCGGCGGCGTCGACTCCAGGCGAGAACGCCGGCGTCGAGCGGTAAGCGAGAGCCAGCCCGAACTCCGGATCGAGGGCGAGCGCTTTGTCGAGGTTGGTCGTCGCGTGCACCGGCGACTGGTTGAGCGCGTGGAAGAGCGCCAGCCGGAAGGCGGCCTTGGCATCCTCGGACGATGAGGTAAGCTCCAGCCGAGCGCCTCCGGTCGAAGACGGCGCCTGGGCTCGGAGGGGTAGGGCCACGACGAATCCGCTGACGACAGCAACCGCAGTGAGCCTGGACCACATTGGGAGCTCCCGGACGGGGTTGAGAGCACAGCCGGGAGACGCTACGACGATCTGGCGCGACCCGCAAGGGTGGGACGGTCAGTGTCTCGGTCCCATCGGGGTCTATCACCGCGAGGCCGCCCGATGGGGCGAGCCTGGGAGATTTCAGACCGGCCACTTGAGTTGAAACTCGAGTTCCTCGCCCGATGCCCCGCGTTCGTGTTCGATGTTGATAGTGGCGGTCGGTGGCAGGGAGATTCGTTCTCCGGCCACCTGGATCTGAAAGCGTTTGCCTGCCTCGATGCAGTCGGCGAGCCGCCGCAGTTTCGCGACGAACTGCTTGGCCGGATAGTCCCTTTCGACGTCGCGTTTCGGACGCCGTTTTCGTCGGGCCATGGGTGGACGCCTCCCGTGAGTTCGTGAGCCTACGCCCATCCCAACTGCGCCAGACTGACCCCGTCGTTCCAGATCTTCGTCATGTGGCGGATCCGGTCGCCATCGAACGACATGACGTAGACATAGTCCGCTTCCACCTGTTTTCCGGTCGGCGGCACCGGCCCGCCCGCGCCGGTGTGAGTGCCCCGGAACACGGCGTAGGCGGTGACGTTGTTACGGGCGTGGTCCACCGCGAAGGAACGGAGCTCGTACCGGCCGTCGGGCACCGGCGTGAAGAGGCTCTTCATCCACTCGGTGTAGCCCTCGAGCGTGTTCACGCCGGTCAGGGCGCCCGCCTGCGCGGCAAACGTGGCGCCCGGGTGACAATACCGTTGGCACCCCTCCCAACCTTTCCCGGTCTCGCAGGCGTCGAAAAAGCCCTCGGCGGTGTCTTTCATCCCCGTCATCATCTGCTCCTGGTCCGAAAGTGGAGTGATCAGTCGCCTCAACGAGCCGTTGTCACAGTAGCACCCGTTGCGGAACTTGCAAGGGGCCGCGAAGGCTGCAATTCGGAATCAGGCGAGGATCCGGCGGGGGGCAGTCTCCCCGAGCTTCGCCTCACACGTGCTGATCGACCAAGATCGGATTGCCGTCGGGATCGATCACCATGAAACTGCCCGGGCCCGTCGTGCCCTCGTCGACCGACGTCGTCAACTCCACACCACGGGCCTTCAGCTCGCGCTGGAGCGCTCGGACGTCGGTGAAGTCGGCCAGTTTCTGGGCATTGCTGTCCCAGCCCGGATTGAACGTCAAGATGTTGCGCTCGAACATCCCCTGGAAGAGGCCGATCGCATGGTGGCCGTTCTTCAGGATGAGCCAGTTCTTCGCCAGGTCTCCCACGAAGGCCTTGAAACCGAGTTTCTCGTAAAAGGCCTTCGAGGCCTTGATGTCCTTTACCGCCAAGCTGACTGAAAACGCGCCGAGTTCCATGCTGTCTCCCTATTGGTGAGTAAGCCGTGGCCAGCGAGCCCCTTCCCTTCTCAGGCGGGAGCGGCCCACCACCACCTCGCGGACCACCACCGTTTCGGGGCGCCGGGTGAGGGTGAGCCCGAGCCAGATGCCTACCCCGGCAAACACCGCCGCCACCAAGCCACCGTAGATCTCGACCGAATACTCCACCACGAGCCAGCGGTATTCGATCAGCGTCAGCCCGGCAATGAGGAGGCCGCAGAGCACTCCGTAGAGGAGCACGTGTTTGCGCATCCACTATTCTATCAGCGCGGGGGGCGGTTCGGGACCGCCGGCGCCGAGGACCCCCGGCGGTCGGTCCGGTTTGCGAGGTTGGCGCCGTTCGTCGATCATTCATCGAGAACCGTCGCCCGCGATGTGGCACCCTCGCCCCCGCGGTGACGCCCACCGTCGACACCGGAGGATCGTTCCATGGAAACCAAGACCGCCCACGACTTCGACCAGGAGCTGCTGATCCTCTTCGATGCCTACGTTCACGGCGACATCGACCGGCGGACCTTCCTCGACCGAGCCGCGAAGTTTGCCGTTGGCGGGGTCACGGCGGCGATGCTGCTGGAACAGCTGAGCCCGAAGTTCGTCGAGGCCCAGGTGGTGAAGCCGGCGGACCGGCGGATCGAGCCAGAGTACCTGGAGTACGACTCACCCAACGGGTACGGGAAAATGCGGGGGTACTTCGTGCGCCCCGCCGGGGCGACCGGCCGGCGGCCGGGGATCCTGGTGATCCACGAGAATCGCGGGCTCAACCCGCACATCGAGGACATCGCCCGGCGACTGGCGCTGGACGGCTTCGTGTCCTTCGCGCCCGACGCGCTCTTTCCGCTGGGTGGCTACCCGGGCGACGAGGACAAGGCCCGGGAGGCGTTCCGCCAACTCGACCAGGCCAAGTGCCGCGAGGATTTCGTGGCAGCGGCCGGGTTTCTCAAGGGACGCCCGGAGTGCACCGGCCGGATTGGCGCGGTGGGCTTTTGTTATGGCGGCGGGATGGTGAACTACCTCGCCACGCGGCTGGGGACCGACCTCCTGGCCGGGGTCCCGTTCTATGGCTCTTCCCCAAACCTGGAGGACGTGCCGAAGATCCGCGCGCCCCTGATGATCCAATCGGCTGAGGTGGATCCTCGGATCAACGAAAGTTGGCCCGGCTTCGAACAGGCGTTGAAAGCGGCCAACCTGAAGTACGAACGCTATCTGTACCCGGGAACCCAGCACGGATTCAACAACGACACCACCCCGCGCTACGACGCGGCGGCGGCCAAACTGGCGTGGGAGCGGACGATCGCGTTTTTCAACCGGCACCTCTCGGCGACCTGACGGCCCCCGCGAACTGGGTTGGCTATCTTGCGCGATGTTCTCGTCGCGCTCCAGCCGCGGGAATACCTCTCGAGGAGCATCTTCATGCCTGAACGTTCCTGGCGCGGACGGCGCCACGCCTCGCTCGCGCTCACCCTGGCGATGGTCGGGGCCGCCACCGTCAGCGCTCAGACGAAGGAGCCATGGCCGGGCCTCGACGCCTACGTCGAGACCGCCATGAAGGCCTGGAACGTGCCCGGGCTCGGCCTTGCGGTGGTTCGCAACGACTCGGTGATCTACGCGAAGGGTTACGGCGTTCGCGACATCGGCCGGCCCGACCGGGTCGACGAGCGGACCACCTTCGCCATCGGCTCGTCCTCGAAGGCCTTCACTGCCGCGGCGATCGCGATGCTGGTCGACGACAAGAAGGTGTCCCTCGACGCCAGCCCCTCCCTCTACCTCTCCGGCTTCCAGCTCTACGATCCCTACGCCACCCGCGAGCTCACCGTCCGCGACCTGTTGAGTCACCGGAGCGGATTGGCCCGCGGCGAGTTGGCCTGGTACGGCTCGGGCTTCGATCGCGACGAGATCGTCCGGCGGGTCAGGTTTCTGGCCCCGTCGTGGTCGTTTCGCTCGCGGTTCGGCTACCAGAACATCATGTACATCACGGCGGGGCAGGTGGTCGCCAAGGTCTCGGGACGCTCGTGGGACGACTTCGTTCGCGATCGGATCTTCATCCCGTTAGGCATGACCAGCAGCACTACGACCATTCGGGGACTGTCGACCCAGCCCAACCTGGCCATCCCGCATGCCACCGTCAACGACACGGTCCGCGCGATTGCCTGGCGCGACATCGACAACGCCGGACCGGCGGGGTCGATCAACTCCACGCCGGTCGACATGGCCCAGTGGGTTCGGCTTCAACTCGGTCGCGGCAGCTACGGCGGCAAATCGTTGATCTCGGCCCGGATGGTCGACGAGATGCATCAGGCCCACATCGTCATTCGCACCGACTCCGCCGATCGGGCCAATAACCCGTACTCTCACCTGCAGGCCTACGGGCTCGGGTGGTTCCTCCAGGACCATCGCGGCCGGCTCGCGGTCCACCACGGCGGCAACGTCGACGGGTTCACCGCCCTGGTGGCGATGATGCCCGAGGAGCGATTCGGCGTGGTGCTGCTCACCAATCAGAATGGGAGCGGCCTCCCCGGCGCCTTGATGCTCCGGCTCTTCGATCTCCAACTCAAGGCCCCGCTCAAAGACTGGGCGGGCGACGGGTTCCAGCGACTGCAGGCGGCGCGGACCCGCGCCCGCGAGGCCCAGCAACGAGCGGCCAAGGAGCGGGTGGCCGACACCAAGCCGTCATTGGCCTTGTCGGCCTACGCCGGGACGTATTCCGACTCGCTCTACGGCGACGTGGTGGTTCGGGAGGACAACGGCACCCTCCGGCTGACCTTCGGCCCGATTTGGAAGGCGGACCTCGAGCACTATCACTACGACTCGTTCCGGGCCCGGTTCGACACCCCGGTGCTGCCACCGGTGCCGGTCACCTTCCGGATCGGAGGGAACGGGAAGGTGGAGTCGGTAGTGCTGGACATGGCTGGGACCGCCGAGTTCCGCCGAGCTCCGGAACCGCGGGCCGGCGGTCGATAGCGATCTCGGCGGACGGCGCTAGCTCTCCTCGTCGATCTCCGAGAAGTACCGCTCCGCGATGACCCGGAGCTTGATCCGGCTGCGCCGACTCGAGCCCCGCTCATGGCCCGATGTCAGCGACGGATATGCCCGCGCGGCGTCCGATCCCGGGCCGGTGATGCCGACCAGCTCGCCGGCCACCACCTCACCCTTTCGGCGAAGCCGCGTCGTCCTCCCGTCGCGCCGCGAGACGATCAGTTTCGTCCTCGGTCGGGGTGGAGAGCCCTCGACGACCCGCACCGCGACGATCTGATCGAAGTCGGGCGGAACGGCGATGAAATGGGCGAGAAAGAGGTCCTCGCTCTCGCCGAAGACGAGGTAGCTGAGTTTCGGGTTGCGCCGATCCGTCTCCTGAAACTGGCGGAAGTGGATGATGTTGGTGAGCGTCGCCGAGACGTCGCGGGCCAGGAATTGGTCCTTCCGATCGCCCCAGTGAACGTCGGCGTTGAAGGTGGCGCCCATTCGGAACTTGCTCGGCAGCCTCCAATCGTCTCGCCGCCGGCTCAGTCGGGAACCAGGTTTCGATGGGCTCAAAGGTATAGAGACGGTCCGGGTGCCGACCGAGCTCGTCGAGGACGCGGCCGGTCCAATCGCTTCCGCGCCGCGAGAGCCTGGCTTCCGCGATCGCCTGATAGGCGTGAACCGAGTGAAACATCGGGTAGTGGGACAGATAGAGCCGGTTCCTGCCGAACATCGCGAACTCGTGAAATGCGGCCGGGTCGCTCATCCGGTGGCTGGTGCCTCCTGTAAGGTAGGTCCGCGCTCGCTGCTCACCCCTCGCCCAAGGTTACCTGGTGGCCGCGGCGACCGGAAGCCGGAGGGCTGAAACCCCGACTCCGACCGACTCGTACGGGCGGCCCCACGGATGCCAAGGGCGAACCCATGAACGACATGCTCGCCCGCCGACGCCGGCGCCCGATGGTTAGGCGAGTACTCGGGTGGAGTGGCGGTTTGATCGTGCTCGCGCTGCTGGCGGCCGCTCCAATCGCCTACTGGAGGTCGAGCAATTCCTGCGAGGACCGCACCATCGCCGCGCCAGTCAACCCGATGAAAGCCGTCGTCTACTGCGACTACGGTCCGGCCGACGTCCTCAAGATCGACACCGTCGATCGACCGACTCTCGCCGACGATCAAATCCTGGTCAGAGTCCGGGCCGCATCGCTCAATCCGTTGGACTGGCATTACATGAGAGGCACGCCGTACCTCATGCGGTTGGGCACCGGGCTCCGCAAACCCAAAGTCATCCGGCTGGGCGTCGACTTCGCCGGGACGGTCGAGGCGGTCGGCAGCCAGGTAACCCAATTCAAACCCGGTGACGAGGTGTTCGGTGGGAAGACCGGGGCCCTCGCCGAGTACCTGGCCATTCGCGAGTCTGGACCGGTGGTTCGCTCGGGCCAAACGGTTCTGATCAACGGCGCCTCGGGAGGGGTGGGGACGTTCGCGGTCCAGATCGCCAAGGCGCTCGGTGCCAGCGTCACCGGCGTCTGCAGCACCAGGAACGTCGATCTGGTCCGCTCGCTCGGCGCCGATCAGGTGATCGATTACACCAAGGCGAACTTTACCGAGAGTCAGCAACGGTTCGACGTCGTGCTCGACAACGTGGGGAACCACTCCCTCTCCAAGTCCCGAGGGGTTCTGGCCCCCGGGGGCATCTACGTCATGGTCGGCGGATCGAACGAGTCCAAATGGCTCGGTCCCCTGGGCCGAGTCGTCACCATGGCCGTATCGTCGCCGTTCGTGTCACAGTCAATGGGCTTTTTCCTGGCGAACCTCAACAAGGCGGATCTGACCATTCTCGGCGATCTCACTCGCGCGGGAAAGGTCCAGCCGGTCATCGACCGTCGCTACCCGATGAGCGAAGTCGCGGCCGCGATCCGCTATCTCGAGGAAGGACGCGCTCGAGGCAAGGTCGTCATCACGATGGAATGACGGCGGAAGCACCCCCGCTTTCCTCGCCCTCCCCACGGTCGCCGCCTGGTCGCCTTGACTCGCCTGGCCAGCCGGGCGTATCCTCGCCGGCACTACCGCCCCAGCAAGAGACTCCACCCCCGCCCGGAGCCGCCGGTATGCGTCGACTCGCCCCAGTCTTTCTGCTACTCGCGGCCTGCGCCGCCCCCAGCTCCACTCTCTCGGGCCCCCCGACCCTGCGCCCCGGCCGCGCCGAGGCCGTGGGGTTCTCGACCAGCCGGCTCGCCCGGATCGATACCGCGCTCACCGAGTGGGTGACCAAGGGCGAGATCCCCGGGGGCGTCGGGTTGGTCGCCCGCCGCGGGACCATCGTGTACCACCAGGCCATCGGCTACGATGACGTGGCCGCCAAGACGCCGCTCGCCAAGGACGGGATCTTCCGGATCGCCTCGCAGACCAAGGCGGTCACCAGCGTGGCGGTCATGATGTTGTACGAGGAAGGCAAGTTCGCCCTCGACGACCCGGTGTCGAAGTTCATCCCGACGTTCACGGGCCAACGGGTGCTCGACAAGTTCAACGAAAAGGACAGCAGCTACACGACGGTGCCCGCCAAGCGCGGCATCACGGTCCGCGACCTCCTGACCCATACCGCCGGCATCAGCTACCCCTACTGGGGGACCCCGTGGCGGCGGATCTATGGGAACCAGGGGCTGGCGATCAACCACACCTTCGGGTTCGACGCCAAGGGCGAAACGTTGGCCGGCCCGATGAGCCGTCTCGGCGCCGCGCCGCTCGTCCACCAGCCGGGGGAAAAGTTCACCTACGGATTCAACGTCGACTTGCTCGGCTACCTGGTCGAGATCTGGTCGGGACAAACCCTCGACGGGTTCTTCCAGACCCGGATCTTCGGGCCGTTAGGCATGACCGACAGCTACTTCAACGTGCCGGCCGGCAAGGCCGGACGAATGGTGACGTTCCATCGCGCCGACTCGGTGGCCCCGCTGGTCAAGCGGGACTGGCTGGTGTTCCCCACCCGGGACTCCTTGCCGCTGGACTTTCCGCTCCGGACCAAGACGTACTTCGGGGGCGGCGGCGGACTCTCGGGGACGATCATGGACTATGCGGTCTTTCTCCAGATGCTCGCCAACGGCGGCGAGTATCGCGGCGTGCGGCTCCTGGCGCCCAGCACGGTGCGGCTGATGACCACCAATCAGATCGGCGGGCTCGAGGCCAACGAGGCGGGCGACCGTTTTGGGCTCGGGTTTTCCCTGGTGACCGAGAAGAGCGCGGGCAAGAGCCCCGCGGGGTTGGGGACCTACGGGTGGGGCGGTGCTTTGAGCACGGTCTACTGGGTCGACCCGGTCAACGACCTGATCATCCTCTTCTACCGCCAGATGTGGGGCGCGCCCCGGGCCGATATCGACCAGCGGTTTCGGGCGCTGGTCTACCAGGCGATGGTGGAGTGACCGCTGGCGCGTTCCGCGCTTGACAGCCGGTCGAAGTCGGCAAATACTTAGGTAAATGCCTAAGCGACATTCGCGCCTCGACCGAGTCTTCCGGGCCCTCGCCGATCCCACCCGCCGAGCCGTGGTCCGGCGGCTCGCCCTCGGACCTCGGCCCGCCACCGCGCTTGCGGCGCGGTTCCCCATGGCGCTGCCCTCGTTCACCCAACATCTCGGGGTGCTCGAGCACGCCGGTCTGGTTCGGAGCCGCAAACGAGGGCGGGTCCGCACCTACGAGCTGGTTCCCGACGCCGTCGACGCCGCGCGGCACTGGCTCGAGGTCCAACGCGACCTCTGGAACACCCGTCTCGATCAGCTCGACGCTCACCTGCTCACCCTCGAGGAGTCCCGACGATGACCCGCGCCACCGCCGTGCCCGTAAACCCCGACCTCGACCTCGTCCTCGATCGGGTCGTCGAGGTGCCCCCGGCGCTCGTGTACCGCGCCTGGACCGAGCCCGAGCATCTGATGCCATGGTTCTGTCCCAAGCCGTGGCGAACCACCGAGTGCGAGATCGACTTGCGCCCGGGCGGCAAGTTCCGCACGGTCATGGAAGGGCCGGCCGGCGAAAGGAACGACCACGAGGGGTGTTGGCTGGAGATCGTCCCGGAGCGACGACTCGTCTGGACAGGACTGATGACCGCGGGGTTCCGCCCGTCGAGCATCCCGAACGAGGTGCCGGTGTTCACCTGCATCCTCACCCTGACCCCCGAGGGCAAAGGGACGCGGTACCGAGCGCACGTGATGCACCGCGACCCCGCCGGCAAGCGGGCCCACGAGGCCATGGGGTTCTCGCAGGGCTGGGGCGCCGCGCTCGACCAGCTCGTGGCGCTGGCTGGCGCCGGCGGCTACTCGACGTCCGGGTAGAGCCGTTCGCCGATGGCGCGGTCGCGGAGACCACCAGCGCATCGGGTCCGAGAGCCGAACGCGGGCTGGTCATCAGGCGGGGTCACTCGCGACTCGACCGGGGGATGCCAGGGCCACCCGAAACCCGATGCAGCCGTCGTGCGCTTCCGGATCGATGCCATACCGCCAAAACACCTGGCAATGAAGATCCCAGTTGTCATGGCACCCACCCCGCAATCGGCGCTCCCCGCCAGCGCCGAGATAGGGACGCCGTCAGTTGCGGTCCCGACGACCGCTCCAAGTGACTGCGGAGAATCTAGCCGGGCTCACGATGCCTCGGCGTTCTCAGCCGGCGGCCCGCTCTACTGGTTCCGCAAGGCCTGCACCGGATCGAGCCGTGCCGCCCGGAGCGCCGGCAGCGCGCACGCCGCCACCGCCGCCAGGGCAAGCAGCGGCACCGCCGCCGCGAACGTCCCCGGATCGGTCGGGCTCACCTGAAAAAGGAGCCCGCGCATCAGCCGCGAAAGGGCCGCACCGCTGGCCACTCCAATCGCCGTGCCGAGCATCGCGAGGGCGAGCCCCTCGCCGATCACCCCCCGAGCGACTCGGCTCCGGTCCGCCCCGACCGCCATTCGAAGGCCGATTTCGCGAGTCCGCGCCGCCACCGACTGGGCGATCACGCCGTACACTCCCACCGCCGCCAGCAGCAGCGCCAGCGCCGCAAAGCCCACCAGGAGCGAGAGGGTGAACCGCTCGGGCGCGAGCGCCGCCGAGGTCACCTCGTCCAGAGTGCGAATCCGGGTGATGGGAACGCCAGGCGCGAACGCCGAGACGAGGGCCCGGACCGGCTGGATCTGCAGGCCGGGGCGGCCACCGGTCTTGATCACCACGTTCATCCGATTGGGCGAGTAATAACCCCCGCCGCGAGCGTATCCCTGCAGATGCGGGATGTAGAGCTTGGTCAGTGGATCGTTCCGAATTCCGTAGTGCTTCACGTCGGCCACCACGCCAACGACCGTCATCCAGAGGCGATCCTCGGGGTACATCCGGACTCGCATGCCGACCGGGTCTCGGCCCGGCCAGAGCTGCTCGGCCAGCCGCTGGTTCACCACGCACACCAGCGGCGCCCCGGCGTGGTCCGTTCGGTCGAAGGTCCGACCTCGGCGCACGGCGATCCCCATCGCCTGGAAGTAGCCCGGCGTCGCCCACTGGATGCCGGGGGCGGGAGCCTCGCCGATGCTCGCGGCCAGGTGATCCTCCACCTGGATCGAGTAGTGGTCCGACCCATCAGCCAGCGGGAGGTTGTAGGCGGAGCCCACGGCCGAGACGCCGGGAAGCGCCAGAATCCGATCCTCCAGCTGCTGGTAGAAGGCGACCGCCGCCGTGTCGATGGCGACTCGCGATGCGGACGGCGCGACCTTGACCGCCAACACACCCGCCGGCTCGAAGCCGAGTTCGACCCGGCGCAGCGCGGCGAAGCTCTTGATGAGGAGCCCGGCGCCGAGGGCGAGCATGGTGGCGAGGCCAAGCTGCGCCACCACGAGCCCTTTGCGGAAGCGGCCGGCTCGCCGAGACCCGATCCCGCCCCGCGACCCGGCGGCCAAGACCTCCCGGACGTCGGTGCGGAGGACCTGCCAGGCGGGCGCCGCGCCGAAACAGAGGCCGGTGACCAGTGCGGTACCCAACCCAAAGAGGAGGACGACGCCGCTCACGCCGACGGCGTCGAGCCGAGGGAGATCCGGCGGCGCCAAGCCCTTGAGGAGCGCGACACCGCCATACGCCAAGCCGGTTCCCACCACCCCGGCGAGGAGCGCCACGACGAGGCTTTCGCCCAAGAGCTGAGTAGCGACCCGCCTCGGGCTCGCCCCGAGGGCGGTGCGCACGGCGACCTCGGCGCGACGGCCTTCGCCGCGGGCCAGGAAGAGGGCCGCCGAGTTGACGCTCGCGACCAGGAGCACGCCCACCACGGCGCCTAACAGCAGAAGCAGGGGCAGCCGGACGTCGCCCACGATCGAGTCCTGGAGACGGAGCGCCTCGAACCTCACCCGTTTGGGGTAGTACTGGGGGTAGGCCTGGGTGCTCCGCGCGGCGAGCGCCTCGAGCTGGGCGTTGGCGCCCGGGACGGAAATGGCCGGAGCCAACCGGGCGATCACGTCGAGGTAGTGGTTGTTCCGCTCCCAGGGGGTGCCGGGGTCGAGCCGGAGCGGGCCCCATGCCTCGACGCCCGGCGCGGGGAACGAGAAGCCAGCCGGCATGATCCCGATGATGGTGTGGGGCACGTCCTCGAGTCGGAGGACCTGGCCCAAGGCCGACCGGTCGCCGCCGAAGGCCCGAATCCAGAGGCCGTGCGAGATGACCACCACCCGATCCGAGGCGCCGGCCACGTCTTCCTCGGCCGAGTAGGTGCGGCCCAGCTCGGGGGCGACGCCCAGCGCGGGGATCAGGCTGGCCGAGGCCAGGATCACGGGAATCCGCTCCGGCTCCGTGGCAAAGCCGAGCACGGGGGTGGTTGCCCGGTAGGCCGCGACCGCCGCGAAGGCCGGCACGTCCCTTGTGTAATCCCAGAATTCGGGCTCGGAGTGGTTGACGTCGGCGACGCTGTTCCGGAGCACCACCAGGCGATCGGCGTCGCGGTAGGGGAGCGATTGGACGAGGACTCCGTTCACCACGCTGAAGATCGCAGTGGTGGCCCCGATCCCCAGGGCCAGGGTGAGCGCGGCCAGGGCCACAAACCCGGGCGCCCGCCGGAGGGACCGAAATCCGTGGCCGAAATCTTGGGCGACGGCGCGGGCGGGGGCGGTCACGGGCGGCTCCTCTCGAGGGGGCGTCGCGGAACACCGTCAGGTCGCCTGGTACGGAACGTTCGACACTCGGCAGGTCCGAACCGTTCGAGCCGGCGCCCGGGCCGGACGCTGGTCGGGCTTCATTGGACGGAGCGCGGGGCGATGGACTCGAGCGCGTGGTCCTGGTGGCGGGGCCAGTTTGGGCCGAAACACCTCGAGCGCGACCCGCCGCTTGGGCTTGAGATATTCCGCCAGGGACACGATGGCCCGGCGCCGCACGAGCTTGATCGGGCGTAACACCTCACGGTTCCTGAAAGCCTAACGCTCGCTGCCATTCATTCAGGACCCCGAGCTGGGTGGCCCATCGTTCCAGGAAGGCCCGATCCACCAATTCGCCACTGATCCTGAGCATCTGGTGGATATCCCGGAGGTGCCGATCCGACTGGCCCACCTGGTAGTAGCGCAGCTTGCTCAACATGACCGCTTCGATCGGGGCCAGCACAACGTCGTCGTCGTCGATACGTCGGAGTACCGGGTGCGCGAACGCCCAGGCATTGAGCGCATCGGTACCCGGCAGGTAGACGTCCGCCCGCATCGCCGTGTCGTGATGGATCACGTTGAAATGGCCGTGCGCCGGACGGCGGCTCTCCTCGACGATCACCTCCACCGGGGGCAGGTAGAATTCGGCGGCGGCCCAGGCGCCGGCAAATCGGCTGGCGTCTCGGGGTTGGAGCCCGATCAGGAGATCGATGTCCCGGGTCATCCGCGGCTCGCCGTACACGACCGACGCCACGCCACCGGTGACCAGATACGGAATCCGCAGCTGGTTCAGAGGCCTGACGAAGAGCGATATCAGGCTCGGCTCGGTCACGGCGTGTCGTGGAGGAAGGTCTCCCGGACGCCGGCCTCGACCTGCTCGGGCGTCCAATCCGGGTGCTGCGCCCGAAGGCCGGCCGCTTTCAGCGCCCACGCCTGGCGCCACAGCGAATTCATGATCGCCACTTTCTCCGAGGCGGTCATCGAGCGGAGGCGGGCCAATTCGCGGTCGAGTACCGACGTCATCATTCAAGATAGCGCCGCGCCGGGAGCCCGGTACCGGTTGGCGAGGAGCGTCGCCCCTTCCCCTCCGGCGTCTTCATCTCTCCTTGCCCTGAGCGGCGATCGTCGCGCGGGCCTCGGCGAGCCAATCCACCACGCCGAGGTAAACCCGCGCGGGCGCGACCGAGTGCCGAGAATGGGTGGGCGCCGAGTCTACCTCATGTCCACGTCGATGGGGGCTATCACCTTGGAACCAGGGAGGGGGACCAGGAGCTCCGCTTTCGCGTCGCCGCCACCGTCCCGGGCCACGCAGGGGTAGAACTTGTACCAAGCCACGGATGTCCCGTTAGGCGGCACCGCGCCGGATACGGTTCCTAAGCCGGTACCGATCGACGCCAGGTTGGGGAACAGGCCGATCCCGCTGGTGCTTTTGAAGGTTGACAACCGCAACGAACTCCGGTTCAGCGCGGCCAGCCTCTGGGAGGCGACCCTCCAATCCTGGCCACGGCCACGGAACGGCGACGACGGAGGCCTTGGCGGCGTACGCTGTGCTGGCCAAGGAGAACCGGGCCGCGATGGCCGCTCTGGCGAAGCTGTAACGAATGGAGCCGCGCTGGCTCACCCGCGGCGACTTACCACCCAGTCGCATGCAGTTTCACAAGGATCCGTCAGACGGTTGTTCCAGGAGGGGCGGGAGTCGGGACCGGTTCGCCCAGCATGAAGCACAAGCCATCGGGGGCCACCACGAAGAACGCCCGTATGGCACCGCGCGCCGACCTCTGGATTTCAGGGGCCGACACCTCGAGTCCTTTCCCCTTCAACTCCTCAAAGACGGTGTCGACGCTGGCGACCTCGAAAAACGATCCGTCCTGGGTGGGATCGCCACCATTCTCGACCAAGCCAATGCGGACGCTGTCCCGCTCGAGAATCGCGGTCTTCACCGGCGTCGCCCGACGTTCGACGATCCGAAAGCCGAGGCATTGCTGGTAGAAGGGCAGCGAGTCATCAACGCTCGCCACCGGCAGGTTGAGTGGATCGCCCTGATACCCTGCGGCGCGCCGAAAGAGTGCTGGCACGGCCCCCCCCAGTCTTTAAGGCCACCCTCCTCCACGACTCGCTGGAAAGATATCCATCCTCGGGCAGCAACGTCGGGGCGGGCTCCGCCCATCGCCGGCAGGAGAATTATTGCGCGGGAGTGTGCCCGGCAAGGCGCCTTAGCCGCGAGCCGAATGCGAGGCCACACCCGCAACGCGCGGAGGGTGTTCCAGCGGCTCGGCCTCCCCTTCCGGCCTTCCATGTCGATCAGGATTCGATCGGAATAGAAATGGGCGAGGGGCCATCGCCCGTTCTGATGCCGTCGCTTCGCCACCAGCCCGACGGCCTCGTCGACTCGTTCGTCGGGGTCGACGCCGGCGGCGCGCAGGTAGTCGCGGCCGTCACCGAAGATGTTGCTGGCCACCGGCCCGTCGGCGACGGAGGCGAAGCGCACCGAGTAAGGCCGCTTCGTTGGCCTCGGCGGCGCCTCGCCTCTCTTTGTCCGGCTGTCGAGCCTATTCGACGTCGGTGTACATCACCTCGGCGATGGCGTTGTGGAGCCGGGCGGCGTCATGCCAAACCCGGATGCTCGCCTCGGCCAATCGTCCGTTGCCGGTGGGGCGCCGTTCCCACGCTTCCGCCGCGACCTCGGTCGCCGAGCGCGGGCTCTCGGTCGCGGAGATCACCAGCGCGTCCGATCGCTGAATGTTTTCCGGCTCCGGCTCGTCGGGGAGGTAGCCGTGTTCGACCCGATCCCAGGCCCAGACCAGGCTTCCCTTGTCGGTCCGGAAGAGCCGAACCCGGGTATCGGATTCGCCATTGTCCTCGTCGAGGATCGTCCGAGCGCCGAGGAGGACGCCCGTGAAACGCAACGGCTTGCCGTCGGTTCGAAAGATGATGTGTTGGGCGGGGGCGGGGGCGGGGGCGGGGGACAACACGGATTGATCGCGAGACATGGCCTCTCCTGCTTTCTGAATGGTTGGCTCAGTTCCTAACGCGCTGTTTGCCCGGCCGCGCGGGGGACCGGTCGGACGCCTGCCTCTGGAAGATCGCTCTCCCGGACGGATCCGAACTGCCGTGAGCTTGGCACTTTCCGGTCGATCCGTCAAGTGCGCTGGGGGCCGCGACCAACGTTGCGGGGACTTCGACTGGTACCCGGTGCTGGGCCTCCGAGCTAGGTTCCCGGGGTCTCCCGGAGGACGCCCGATGGCTCGCCCAACCGTTCCCTTCACCACCTTGCTGGTCCTTGCGTTCGTCTGGCCGATGGCGCCGCTGCCGGCCCAGACTTCCACTTGGCCCTCCGACCAAGACCTCCGCGCCCACTACACCAAGCGCGAAGCCGATATCCCGATGCGCGACCGGATCGCCCTCCATACCGTGATCTACTCGCCAAGCGACGCGCGAGGCGCTCAGCCCATTCTCCTCACCCGCACCCCGTACAGTGCCGGAGGCCTCGGCCCCGTCTTACCTCTCTCCCACCAGCCGCTCGCTGAGTGCCCGCAGCTTCTCCCGCGCCTGCGGGTCGTACGCCTGTGCCTGCGCCTTCACGGGCCTCAGCTGATTGAAGTAGGTCCCCGTCGGCTCGGTGGTGGTAATGGCGTTCACTACCGACTCGACTCCCTCCGCGATTGTCGAACGCGGCTTGACCTTGAGGGCGAGTGCCATCGTGGTGCCCATCGTCGTCGCAGGGTGGAGCGAGTAGGTCACGACTCCCTTCAACTCCAATGCGGGGGCCATGTCGATGGTCATCATCACCTGCGCGAGCTTGCTCTGCGCGTAGGCGCGCCCCCCGTTGAAGCCCGTCGTCATCATCACGTCGGCGAAGTCGATGGGCGTCTGAGAACCCGAGGACACGTTGATGATGCGCGCCGGCGCGCTGGCGGCGATGAGCGGCAACAAGCGTTTCGTCAGCAGAAAGTGTGCAAGGTAGTTCACCGCGAAGTGGATCTCATGCCCGTCGGCGCTGAACTTCCGAGTGGTATCGAAGACAAAGCCGACGCCCGCGTTGTTGACGAGGAGGTCGAGGCGTCGATTGTCGCGCACCACGGCGTCGGCCAGGCGCACCACCTCGTCGAGGGAGGCGAGATCGGCGCGGTAGAACTTGGCGCTCCCCTTGCCGCTGGCCGTGATTTCGTCGACGAGCGAATCCCCCCGGGCGGCGCTTCGCCCGGTGACGAGAACGCGCGCGCCCGCCGCGGCGAGGCGGCGTGCCACGTCGCGGCCGAGACCGTCGGTCGAGCCGGTGACCAGGGCCACCTTTCCGGTCAGGTCGGGGAGTGGCGGGGCCTTCGGGTAGGTGGTGGACGGCTGCGCCGGGAGCGCGGCCGCGGCGAGGAGCATGCCTAACGTCAGCGCCAGCGCGACAGGCGCGGGACGACGGATCGAGCCAGGGGCGGATAGCATGGCCTGATGATAAGCGTCCTGGTGGCGGGAGTCGAGCGATCGACCCCGGCCGGGCGTGCCGTCGAGGCACCCGGTTGCCTGGGGCGGGAGCTCTCGAACGAGGGCAGTCCGGGCATCGGGCCTGGCCCAACCTGACGGACTGTTCCAACATGACAAAGGATCAACGCCACCCGGCCCGTCTGGGGACCACCATTGAGGGATCGTTGAGGCGGCCGTAGCATAGTCGGAGCCCTTCGTCCCCCGCTCAGGACGACCTGCCCGATGCCGTCACCAGTGTTCTTGCTCAAATGCCTGGGCTATCCGGAGCTCCGCGGCCCGGACGGCAAGGCGGTGCGGATTCGGGTCAAGAAGCATCTCGCCCTGCTGGTCTACCTGGCGACGGAGCGCCGGCGGTATCACGATCGGGAGCGGCTGGTGGGTCTCCTCTGGCCCACCGTGTCGCCCACCAAAGGGCGCCATTCGATCGCGACGGCAATCTCGTTGCTTCGGACCATCTTTGGCCGGGCCGCTTTTCCCACCAATCGGACGGCGATTCGCTTCACCGCCACCAACCTCGAGCTCGACCTCGACCGGCTCGAGGCGGGTCGAGTGTTGGGTGGAGAGGGTGGGGCCGATCTCGACGTCGATGGTTTCCTCCAGGGATTCGACATCCACGACGCGCCCGAGTTTGGCCTGTGGAAGGAACGAGAGCACGCTCGGCGGCTTCCGGCCATTCATGCGGGGTTGTTGACCTTGATCGATCATGGCCGGCGTCGGGGATCGCACGACGAGATCATGCAGCGGGCGGAGCGGTTGTTGGCGCTCGACCATCTAGCCGAAGAGGGGATTCGCGCGAAGATGGAGGCGCTGGCGTTGGCGGGCGACCGGTTCTCGGCGTTGCGGGTGTTCGACGAATGGAGGGAGCAGCTCGCCGCGGAGTTGGGTGCCGAGCCGTCGATGCTGGTGGAGGGGATGGCGGGGCAATTGCGGAAGCGGGGGTGGGAGCCGAAGGAGCCGAATCCGGTTCCGGCCGTGCCAGCAGAGCAGTGGCGCGATCGGCGTTTCGTGGGGCGGAAGGCCGAGTACCGGAGTTTATATGAAACGTGGGAGGCGGTCCACCAGTATCGGCCGCAGCACATCATGATCGCGGGAGACAGTGGGGTTGGGAAGACCACCCTGGCGCAGCGGTTGGTGACGGCCGCGGGGCTCGAGGGGGCTTCGGTGTCGCGGGTGCAATGTTATCAGATGGAGCAGCGGATTCCGTTTGGGATGATTGGGGCGTTGGTGGCGGGGTTGCTGGGGCGGCCGGGGGTGACGGCGACGTCGCCTGAGGCGTTGGCGGAGGTCGCTCGGATCGTGCCGCAGGTGAAGGATCATTTCCGGGTGTTACCGCAGCCGAAGCAGAGCGAGGGGGAGTCGGCGCGGCTGTTGTTTGCGGAGGGGGTGATGGATCTGCTAGGGGCCGTGATGGGGGAGCGGCCGTTGTTGTTGGTGGTTGACGATCTCCATCATGCCGATGAGGCGAGCATGGCGGTGCTGCATTTGGTGATGCGGCGGATTGTTGAGGGACGGTTTATGGTGGTCCTGCTCACAGAACTAGACCGGGCTCGATTTCAATGGAGAAACTTCCAACCGATCGATTCGGCGCCGTCGGTCTCGCAAATGGACCTGGATCCAATGTCGGACGCGGAAACCAGGGAGCTAATCGAGAGCATCTTGGACGATGGCGGAGCTCGACCTACCCTGCCCGTCATCCGGGCATTGTGTCGGTCCAGCCGCGGCTTTCCTTTGGTGCTCGAATTGGTTGTCACTGATTGGCGACGACACGGAACGGACTCGGTCGCACTCACTTTCAGACTGATGACGGCGCACATTCGCCTGCTCCCTACAGACCCTCAAGACTGTTGCGCCGCGCTCGTCGAGCGCGCCCTTGCTGGCGTTTCCGAACGAGCGATTAGGGTTCTGGGCCTCGCGTCCCTCCTCGGCGCCCGCCTCGAAGGGCCTGGCTGGTACGCCCTGATCGATCTAAGTATCGGCGAAACCCATGACGGCCTAGCAGAACTCACTCGAACCAGGCTTCTACGAGACTCCGGCGCCGGGCTCGACTTCCTCAACGATGTAATCAGAGGGCACGTCTACCAGCGCATTCCGGCGGCGATCCGAAAGGCCCTGCATTCAGCCATCGCCGACACGCTGCTCACGTCCCAACGAGTCGGGACAAACGCCGGCCTCGAGCTTGCCTGGCACCTAACCCGCGCTGGCCGAGAGCTCGAGGCGCTCCCCCATTTGGTAAGGGGAGCGAACGAGGCGGGGCGCCTCGGAGCCCCCGACGAGGCAATCCTTGCCCTGGAGAGTGCTGTCCCGACACTCCAGCCGCACGATGCCGACAGGTGTCGCATCCTAGCGGCAGGTCACTACCAGGAGCTAGGTCGCTGGCAGGATTCGTTGAATGCGATCGCCTACGTCGATAGCGCTGATGCGAGCCATGCTGCAGATCGCCGAGCGCTCGAGGTCTGGGCACGCTGGAACCTCGGGGAAGTCAACGCGGAGGCGGCTGATCGGCACTTAACAGAGTTGCTTGACATCGCGAGAAACGGATTCGCCCTGTCGGCGGAGACTGTGTTGATGGCCGCTCGCATAGCCTGCAGCGGGCGTTCCCGCGACGCGATGACTCGTGTGCTCGCGACCGCCCGCGAGATTGAGTGTCAGTCGGTCGCCGACATGCTCCCACTGTTTGTTGCCCTCGGCAGTCTGAGTTTCCATCTGGGCCGCCGGGCTGAGTCTGTTCGTTACGCCCAACTCGGCAGCCAGGTGCTCGCGGCGAAGAGAGCCGACTCGCCCGCCGCCCGGCTAGCGATGGGGATCGGCGCTCTGCATGCCGTGGCCGGCGACTATGTCAAAGCAGATGCCGCTCTACGGGCCGCCCTGGTAATTGCAGAACGGTTGGAGAACGACAGCCTAATTGGGCAAGTGCTGACCAACTGTTCGCTCACCGCCCTACGGCGAGCCAAATACGCCGACGCCATCCGCCTCGCCGAGAGAGCCATAGAGCGGCTCGCTAGCCAATCAGTTGACTCCTACATATTGCGCTGCTTCGAGGTCGGATCGCTGGGGCATGCACTCTCTGGCCGCCCGGCTGATGCAACAGACTGGATAAGGCGCGGGGACAGGGCAGCGGCGACTGTAGGTGTCCCGTGGGCAAGGAACGAATGGAGCCTTGGAAAATCCGACGTCCTCTGGGCGCTTGGGAGACGCCGTCAGGCCCTTGCCACCGCGGTGGAGCCCGTTGAGCTGAGTTGGCTGGGACCTGTCGACCTGCATCAAATTGGACAACTGTCAAGGTGGTCGGTCAGACTATCGATCGACCGCAAATCGCCCCTTGGTGCTCTTGATTGGGTAGGCTCTGCAGTCGGCGATGGACAGCTCGATGCAATCGATGAAGTGGAGCTAGCTGCGGCATCGATTGAGCTGGAGACAGCTGCCTACGGGCTGGCCTCGATTGACGCGAGCCAACGTTACCGAGCGGCCCGCCAACGGCTGTCGCCGGAGGTCTGGGAACACATTGTCGACCTCCAGCTTTTTGTAGACTCCAACCCAGCAACACGGAACTCGCCGCCAGTGTGACTTTGCAACTTGCCCGGATTCAACCAGAGATACCGACTTTGGGGCTAGTAGCCTACGCACGGCATCGGGGTACCACCAAGACTAGCTGTCCCGGGAGCTAGCGCCCGCGCGGGCTGCGTCTAGGAAACTCGACTGCGATCTCAGAGCTGGCCGGGCCTTTCCCAAGGGTTGCGTCCGGGTCTTCGTCTGTTCGGCGAGAAACTCCTTATCAGAAACAAGGCGGCGAACCGTAACGGAACTAACAGTGACGTCAACCAGGCTCGGATCGAACTGACTCGATCGGTACTTGTTGAGCTCGGCCACAACCTTATCGAAGGCTAGAGCCTTTCGGTACGGGCGGTCGGTGGTCATGGCATCAATAGTATCAGAAATCATGATGATCCTCGCTCCTAGGGGTATGTCTCCGCCAACCAGACCGTCAGGGTACCCCTTGCCGTCCCACCGCTCGTGATGGGACCGAACCGAGTTCTCGATACCGCCGCGAAACCGAGAAAAAAGGCGAACCAGTTCCGCGCTCTTTTCGGCATGCGTCTTCATGACATCCCATTCCTCCTGGGTCAGCCTGCCATCCTTCTGAAGCAAGGGAGCGAACTCTGCGTGAATCTTGCCGACGTCGTGCAGGAGCGCCGCATTCTCGACTGCGGCAAGCTCTTCCCCGGACAGACCAATGTCCGTTCCGATCGCTCTCGAAAGAGCCGCGACGCGTCGCGAATGGCCGGATGTGTAAGGGTCCCTGGCCTCGATCGACCTTACCATCATCTCGAGTTGCTCCCGAAGGGACACCTCCAGCTTGTCATGTGCGGCATCCAGCTGGTCGTAAAGGCCTTGAAGGGTATTGATCTTCACATAAATGTGTCGAAGGGCAACGATCGGCAACAACACCAGCAGAAAAAATACGCGACCCTGAACTGTTGCAGCGTCAAAACGGATGTAGACCCAGGCGACCAGCAATGAGATGGCGCTTGCACCTAGGTCGTAGCCAAGCACCCAAAGTGTGTTGTTTCGCCAAACGGAGGCCAGCGACGCACCGCTCGACATCGACAGGGCCACGCTGACAACCAGGGAGTTTACGCCGAAATACGCGAGGGTCCCGACGCCAAAGCAGAACACGTCCCAAAGGAAGATGGTTCCGTCGAACGGCGCAGTCGCATTGAAGTAATCAAGCGGCTGCGAGCCGCCGAGCGCAGCGTAGATCGCGATCGCCAGTACGGAGGAGTGAGTCCGCTGAGCAACATTAAAAATAACACGAATCGTCGGTCTCCGGTGCCAGATCTGACTCAGCACCGTCGCAAGAGCAGCGACAAACCCTCCCCAGAAGGCTCCAAACAGAAGGCCCGCGGTCAGGTCCGTCACAAACGAGATTGACCCCTTCCCCTCCCCTCCACGCAGCGTACTCGCTGACGCCTCAAGAAAAAAGCCCGCGACCAGCAGAATCGCGATGCCCCAGATCCCTGGCGCGGCCGTGAAACCGCGCGACGCGGCCGCCATGACGACAACCGCTGCCACGGCATTTAGGGCAACGAACGCGTGGATGCGCTGAGGCTTCATGAGGAACGGTGGGCGGGGGCCCCAATTCGTTGGCTACCAAGTTTGCGTTTCAGCGAAGAACAGTCCTGCAACGAACTGAACGACGCCGACAGCTATGGCAGCAAGCCAACTAATCATGAGCGTCATCACCTCCTTACAGTGCAAAAACAAAGTCACACAGGAAGTGGCAAGCCCCGCTAAGGCCCACCAGACGCTCCGCTCAGTTGTTCGCTCGACTCCGCTCTTCCCTACACCTACCAGAAGACCGGGGCCCCCTCCCGAATCCTTTCTCCTTACCCGTTAAGTATGGTCTCCGACACCTCCACCAACCCACACCCCAAACTCACACCGGCCGCCGCGCATCCACCCAGCGATTGGTCGCATCCAAGACCGCGAACACCGCCGCCCGCTCCGGACTCTCCCGAATCTCCGCCGTCCCCGTCAACAACGTCCCGTCCCGTCCCCCCATCCCCTGCACCGACACGAACACCACGCTCCGATCGACCGCCTCCACCACCTGAACGCTCTCGACCGTGAGACTGTGCTTCTCCAAGAACCGCTCCAACGCCACCACCGTCGCCCGCGCCGCGCCCTCGACCCGACCCCGCGGCGTGTCCGCCGCCTCCTCTTCCCCACTCTCCCGCCGACCCCCCACCGATAACCCCACCGAGACCCCGATTCGCAACGGCCGCTGACCCGCCCGCACCCCGAGATCCTCGAACAATACCCCCCGCTGCATCGCCCGCTCCCGCACCACGCTCTTCTCGAGCGTCTCGATCGGCTTGACCTCCGCCGTCTGGGCAATGCTGATCTTCCGATGATCGACCTTGAGTCCCAAATGGGCCAATAACGCCGACTCGACGTTCCGCACCAGCTGCTTCGGCTGCAACCCCGCCTGGGCCAAGACGTGGACCTCGCTGACCTCGCCTAACGGCGTCGTGACGACCCGCGCCGAGAGTACCCCCTCCAGCGTCGTCAACAAGTTCTCAGCCCGACGGACCCCCCACGGATCGGGAATCGCGTCGGATGCCAAGGGGCCCCCCTTCGGCGTCGCGTCCGGCTGACGCATCGGAGTCGGTCCCGTCACGGTTGCCCGCCCTTCGGTCGAAGAAAATCCACGCTCATACCACCGTATTCCGCCCCATCGCCTTGGCCCGATACAACGCCCGGTCGGCATTGACCAGCAAATCGCCCGTCGACGGCCGATCGGGATCGTACTCCGCGATCCCGACGCTCACCGTTACGGTGCCCTCGGGGTATCCCAACCGCTGGCCCACCTGCTCCACCCCCGTCCGCAACGCCTCGGCCACCCGCTCCGCCCCACCCAAATCGGTTCGCGTCAAGATCACCACGAACTCGTCGCCACCGTAGCGAGCCGCCAGATCCGAGGCCCGCACCGCCGCCCGAATCTCCTGCGCCACCGCCCGCAGCACCTCGTTGCCGGACTCGTGCCCGAACCGATCGTTGATCTCCTTCAACCGGTCGAGATCGAGGAACAAGACCGTGAACCGATCGCCACTCCGTTTGCTCCGCTCCACCTCGTGGGTCATCCGCTCGCGGAGCACCCGGAAGGTCGCGAGCCCGGTCAACAGGTCGGTCGCCGCCGCCAGCTGAGCCTCCTCCGCCTGGCGCTCCTGATAGGGCGAGCACTGCCGCAACGAGGCCCGGCCTAACGCCGACGCCTCGGCGAACTCCCGACAAGAATTGTAGCCGCACGCCCGGCAATCCCAAGGCCGCCCGTTCGGGCCTAACCCGATCGCCGCCATGACCACCTCGACCGCCGCCGGATCGGCGCTGTGCCGCCGAGGCCGGATGGCGAACACCGCCCCGACGCTGGCCACCAACCCCGGCTCGACCACCGGAACCCGACTCCGCGGCGGCTCGGTGCTCTGCACCAACGCCCGCCGCCAATACAACTGCTCCCGCGGACCCGAAAGCGGATGGTCGAGCGCCCCCTCGAACGAGAGGATGTCGACGAACCCGAGATCGAGCCGGTCGACCGTCACCGCCCGCGAGATCCCCCGCAGGTTCGTCAGGCCCCGCACCTTCTGGAACCGACGACTGGAATGCTTGGCCTCCTCCAACAGCGCGATCGGCATCCCCCCTGCCACGCTCAGGTGCCGCCGCCGCTCCTGCGGAACCCGCGTGAACACCAACGGCTGCGAGTGGAGGTTCACGCCCCGAACCCGGAACAGCTCCGCCAGGTCGGCGAACGTGATGGCGGCGTCGACCTCCGCCGCCCCCACCGACGGCGACAATCCGCCGTAGACGATCTGGAGCCCATCGGCGTGGACCGATCGGAGATACCGCGCCTCGGCCACCGCCGGCGTCGCCACCGGCGCGAGATACGGCACCAGCTCCGGAAATTCCGCCCGAATCGAGTCGACCACCACCGGATCGGTCGATCGGATCATGGTCCCCCAGGTCTCCGTCCGCCACAACCGGAGATACTCCATCGCCACCAGCTCGTCGCCGATCACCCCGCGAGAGACCACCCGAAACCCAGCCGCATAACAGGCATTCACCACCTGCTCCGGGGTCGCCGGATAGAAGTGCGCCGCCGACTCGGTTCCCAAAATCAACGCCCCGGTGCCCTCGGCCGCGATCGCCACCGCGTGACCCAACTCGCCCGCCACCTCCACCGCCCCGTGAGGACACTCCGGAACACAGAGGCCGCAGCGAATGCAGGCCTCATCGAGAATCCGAACCCAGGAGGCATCGGGCGCCACCGCCACCGCGTTCGTCGGACAGACGCGCGCGCACGCCAGACACCCGACGCAGGACTCGGCGTCGATGACGAAATTCACGCTGCCAACCTAACTGGGCCTTGGGATGACCCCGGAAGGATCAACATTGCCGTGGGCAAAGTCAAGACGCTCCCGTGTCAGAGTTCTGTACACCTACCGGTTACACCAGCCCAAACTCCTTGATCTTCCGGTACAGCGTACGCTCGCCAATTCCAAGCCTGGAGGCCGCCTGCCGCCGGTTGCCGCGCGATTCCCGCAGCGCGGCCCCAATTGTCGCCTTTTCAACATCAGCCATAGTCATGCCAGGTCGGTACAAGACATCCAGCTCTGCAGACTCTGGCACGACCTCGTGCAAAGGCATGACCGACGGCTCCGGAATCTCGATCACCTGGACCTTGGCGGGGCGCTGTTCGAGCCGGCGGCGGAGTTCCTCGACCTGGAGCCGCAGGTCGACGATGCTGCGGAGGATGAACTCGACCTCCTGACCGGTGGGCGCCTGCCCCCGGTGGGTGGCGAGCACGGGCAGCAAGGTGTGGGCTCCCTCCAACACATCGGCCGGGATGTCCGAGGCCCGGATCTCGGTGCCGGGAGCCAACACCACCATCGACTCGATCAGGTTGCGAAGCTCTCGCACGTTGCCGGGCCATCGCGCCTCCACCAGTCGCTGCATCGCCTCGGTGGTGATCCCCCGGAACGGCCGATCGTGCTGCCGGGATAACTCCCGGATGAACCGGCGCACCAGGATCGGCACGTCCTCCCGGCGCTCCCGGAGCGGAGCCAGCTCGATGTTGAGGACGCTCAGGCGGTAGAAGAGATCTTCGCGAAACTCGCCCAGCGTCACCGACTCCTTGAGCGCCCGGTTGGTGGCGGCGACGACCCGAACGTCGACCTTGATGGGCACCACGCCGCCGACCCGAAAGAAGGAGCGAGTCTCGAGCACCCTGAGCAGCTTGACTTGGGTGCTGGTCGGGATCTCCCCGATCTCGTCGAGAAAAATGGTGCCGGTGTCGGCGAGCTCGAAGCGGCCCAGTCGCCGCTCGGCGGCCCCGGTGAACGCCCCCTTTTCGTGGCCGAAAAGCTCCGACTCGAGGAGGGTCTCGGTCAGGGCCGCGCAGTGGACCGGGATGAACGGCTTGCCCCGCCGGGGCGACAGGTCGTGGAGCGCCTTGGCCACCAGCTCTTTGCCGGTCCCCGACTCTCCCTGGATCAAGACCGTGGTGGACACCGGCGCCATCTGCTCGATCTTGACGAGCACTTGGTGAATCGGCCCGCTCTGGCCGATGATCCCGATCCGTTGTTGGAGCCGGCGCCGGTCGACCAAGCGGCGGACGGTCGCCACCCGCTCGACCATCGCAACCGTCTTCGACATCACCGCCGTGGCCCCGATCCGCTCGACCCGCTCGGCCCGCTCCGAGTCGGTCGGCTCGAGGAGCGCCAACGAGTAAATCTCGAGATCGCGGGCGTAGCCGACCAAGTCGATCGCCGGCGCCTCGTGGACCGCCCCGGTGAGGATCACCAGGTCCGGGTGCTCGCGCCTGACGGCAGCCCGGGCGTCGTCCACGGCCGACACGTATACCGTGGTGAAGCCGGCCTCCTCGAGCGCGGCGTTGAGCGGCACCGCGGTCTCGAGATCCGCCATCGTGAGAATGATTTCGGCCATGACTCAGTGCCCCGTTCGGGTGCCGCGCACCAGCTCGACGGCGTGCTCGACCAGCGGATCGAGCACCTGGAGCCCGTCCCGCACCCCACCCGGACTCCCGGGGAGATTGACGATCAGGGTGCGAGCCCGAACGCCCGCCAACCCCCGGGACAACGCCGCCCGGGGAAACCGGGGATAGGCGCTCATCCGGATCGCTTCGGCCAAACCCGGGGCCTCCTTCTCGAGGACCGCCCGAGTCGCCTCGGGCGTCACGTCCCGTTCGGTGAGACCGGTACCGCCGGTCGTGAGGATCAGGTCGGCCCGATCGCCGTCGGCCCACTCGAGAAGGGCCGAGACGATCGGCCCGGTTTCATCGGGCACGACCGCCCGGCCGGCGACCAGGAAGCCGCGCGACCGAGCCCACTCCTCGATGGCGGCGCCGGAGGTGTCCTCCCGCTCGCCCTTGGCGCCCGCGTCGGAGGCAGTCAGGATCGCGACCCGAATCACCATCATCGGTTATTTCCGGGCCGAGCCCCGGTCCCAGAACGGCCGCTTGACGACTTCGGCCGGAATCCGCTCGCCCCGGCACTCGACCTCGAACCGGGTGCCGATCGTCGCCTGGGCGGCGGGGAGAAACGTCGTCCCGATCGGAATGCCTAACGACGGGCTCTGACCGCCGCTCCGGACCTGGTCCACGTGCTTGCCCGCCGACCAGACCGGGTACCCTTGCCGAGGAATCCCCCGCCCGAGGAGCTTGAAGCCCACCAGTTTCCGGGTGACCCCCCGCTCCTTCTGCGCTCGGAGAGCCCCCAACCCGGGGAACGGAGCGCCCTTGTCGAGCTTGACGATCCAGCCGAGACCGGCCTCGAGTGGCGTGATGGCGTCGTCGATCTCATGGCCGTAGAGCGCAAAGCCCATCTCCAACCGGAGCGAGTCCCGAGCGCCGAGCCCGACCGGCAGGGCGCCGGCCTTGGTGACCGCCTCCCAGAGCGCGGCGGTGTCGCGCCAGCGGCAATAGAGCTCGAAACCGTCTTCGCCGGTGTAGCCGTTGCGGGAAACGAAGCAATCGACCCCGCCGACCCGACCGGCGGCGTGCCGGTAGTAGCCGATCCCCCCGAGCCCGATCGTGGCAATCGGCTGGAGCAACGCCTCGGTCCGGGGGCCCTGGACCGCCAGCAAACCGGTGGCATCGGAGATATCCCGAAGCCTAACGTTGGCCCCGCCCTTCAGATCGACGATGTACTCCCACACCTTGGCCCGGTTCGAGGCGTTGACGACGATCATGATCTTGTCGTCGAACCGGTAGACGGTGCAGTCGTCGACGAAGGTGCCCTCCTTCGAGAGAATCGAGGAATACTGGAGCTGCCCCGATCCCAACGCCCCGACGTCGTTGGTGGTGGCCCGATTCATGAAGGCGTTCCGATCGGGACCGGTCACCTCGAACTCGCCCATGTGCGAAACGTCGAACACTCCGCAACTCGTCCGAACCGCCTGGTGCTCGGCGATGATGCCGGTCGGGTACTGCACCGGCATCTCCCAACCGGCGAAAGGGACCATCTTGGCACCGCGGGCCCGGTGGATCTCGACCAAGGGCGTGGTGCGGAGTTCGATCGCGTCGGTCATTTGGAAACCTGTTAACCGTTTAACAATCAACGACTTACGGCCATCCATCACAGTGTCAAAATGGCAGGGGAGTTTAATATCTTTGCGCCGGCGGTGCCAGTCGCCCTTCCAGCGTAGTAACGGCGTCAATCGACTTCGATGGGCGGTCGCCTCCTTCGCCACCGTCCGGCAGGAGCTTTGAGGTCGAATGGGCCGACCGCAGTTGGCGGGAGCGACCTCGGCCCCCCGAACTATATTCGTTGCCAACGACGATCTTCAGCGGATCCACCCTTCGCACGGCATGACTCGAACGGACCCGGAATGGTAGTCATCGCCGGACTTCTGGCTGCTCGGTTGCTCGCCAGCGCCGATACCCTCCTCATCGACGGCGCGGCGGCCCTGGCCCGGGCCAACCGCCATGTTCTGCTGGTGGCCGCGGCCGGTGTCACCGAAGCGCGGGGCGGCCGCCGAGTCGCCGGAACGGTTCCCAACCCGATCGTCGGGCTCTCCTATTCCGAATCTCCGCCGCGGCGGCACCTGACCGTCGATCAGCCGCTCGGCTGGCTAACCCGCCGCTCGGCCGAGCAAGGGGCCGCCACCGCCCGCGTGGAGCGAGCGGTCGCCGACAGCGTCCAACTCGCCGCCGACCTGCTTCGCGAGGTCCGGCGAGCCTTCTACGGTGCCCTCGCGGCGGGCAACCGAGTGGGGGCTCTCCTGGATCAGGAGCGTCTTGCCGACTCGTTGGTAGCTCTCGGACGCCGGCGAGTCGCGGCCGGAGACATCGCACCCATCGAATTGGAACAGACGATTCAGGAAGCGGCCCGGGCAAATCTGGCGGTGACCCAGGCACGGGAGACGAGGGCGGTGGCGATGGCGACCTTGGCCCGCGCTCTTGGCCTCCCTGACACCCTCGGTTTCCGCCCCGCGGGCGAGCTGGCCGCCGGCCTCGACGAGCCGCCGTCCGCCGCTCCCGGATCGCTTCGTGAGCTCCCCGCGGTGCGGGCGGCCGTCGCGGACTCGGCGGCGGCAGCGCGGGCCTGGTCGAGCGCGAGCCGGCGTCGGGTTCCGGTGCCGTCGATTCAGGTGGGGATCGAATGGGATGACCCTGGGGTGGTCACCTCGCGCCGTTTCTGGACGCTCGGGCTCGCGTTTCCCCTCCCGTTGTGGAACGTTGGCAACGGCCAGGTGGCGGCGGCCCGCGGCGCGGCCGAGCGGGCCGCCGCGCTCGCGGCCGAGACCGGTCTCGAGTTCGAGAGGTCGGTCAGGGAGCAGGTCGCGAGGGTCGATTATCGCGGCAGGCGGGCCCGGCTCGGCCGGGACAACCTTCGACCCAGCGCCGAGCGGTTGCGAGCCGGGACGGTGACCCTCTATGCCTCCGGGCGGGCGACGGTCCTGGCCGTGTTCGAGGCGCTCCGGACCGAGCGCGAAATCGCCCTGACGTTGATCGACGATCTGCTCGCGTTTCAGGAGGCGCGAGCCGATCTGGACGCCATTCTGGGACGGAGCCAATAGCGCCATGTCTGGAAACCATCATCGCCTGGTCGCGACGCTATGGCCGCTGCTGATGGCGATCGCCTGTACTCCGGCCCCCGGCAGCCCGGAGGCGCCAGCCAAAGTCGTCAATCCGGTGGGCGAAGGCACGGTGCCGACGGTGCGGCTGACCGACGACGCGATCAAGCGATTGGGACTCGAGGTCGGAGCGGTGGAGTCGCGCGCGGTGGGCGCGGTGCGGACGGTCGGTGGCGAGGTGATTGCCCCACCCGGCTGGACGATGCGAATCAGCGCGCCGGTGGCGGGGACCGTCGTTGGCAGCCCGGCATTGCCATCGGTCGGGATCATGGTCGGTGCCGGCGAGGTGGTGGCGCGGATCATCCCGCTCGCCCCGCAATCCGACGCGGTCCGAGCCGCCGAAGACCGGGAGGTGGCGCTAGCGAGGTTGGTCAACGCCCGCGCCGAGGCGGAACGGATCCGGGCCCTCCACCGCGACGGCCTGGCCTCGACCCGGGACCTGGAGCGCACCGAGGCCGATCTCCGAGCCGCCGAGGCGACCGATCGGGCCTCGGCCGGCCGGCTCGCGGGGTTCGAGGATGGCCGCTCCGACAGCGCCGTGACCTCCGTCGCGGTCCGGGCCCCCCAGGCGGGGATGGTGACCGACGTCGAGGTCGCGGTCGGAACAACGGTCGGCCCCGGTACACCTCTTCTCGGTTTGCTTCGGGCCGGCCGTCTCTGGGTGAAGGTCCCGATCTTCGCGGGCGACCTCGCGCGGGTCGATCGATCCCGCGGGGCGGCGATCCGGAGCCTTCGGATGGCGCCGGGGTCTCCAGCACCGATGGCCCGACCGGTGACCGGCTCGCCATCGGCCAACACCGCCAATGCGTCGATCGACATCTACTATGAGTTAGGCACGGCCGACGCCTCGCTTCGGCCCGGCGAGCGAGTGGATGTGGCCCTCCCGCTCCGGGACGGTGGCGGGAAGCAACTGGTGGTACCGTGGTCGGCGGTCGTGAGGGACGCCCAGGGCGGGGCGTGGGTCTACGAGCGCACCGGCCCCAATTCCTTTGCCCGGCGCGGGGTGATGGTCCGTTCGCTGGTCGGCGACTGGGCGGTTCTCGACGGGGGACCGTCGCCGGGAACCCCGGTGGTGATCGTCGCCGCCGCCGAGTTGTTCGGGACCGAGTTCGGCACCGGGAAGTAGGAGCAACCATGCGCTGGCTGGTCGGACACGCGCTCCGCTTTCGAGTGCTGGTGGTCGCCCTGACCTTCTTGACAGTGATCCTTGGCATCCGGGCCGCGCGCACCGTGGCGTTGGATGTCTTTCCGGAGTTCGCCCCCCCGCTCGTCGAGATCCAGACCGAGGCGCCGGGCCTGTCGGCGCTCGAGGTCGAGCAACTGGTCACGATCCCGCTCGAGCAGGCTCTCAACGGCACCTCCTTCGTGACCACGGTCCGGTCGAAATCGGTGATCGGCTTGTCGAGCGTGGTGCTGTACTTTGCCCGCGGGACGGATCTGATGGTGGCCCGCCAGTTGACCCAGGAGCGGGTGAGCCGGGTGGCCGCCACCTTGCCAGGGGTGGCACACCCGCCGGTGATGCTATCGCCCCTTTCGTCGCTGAGTCGGGTGCTCAAGATCGGGATCACTTCGAAGGTCTTGGACCAGACGGAGCTCTCCACCCTGGCGAAATGGACGATCCGACCCCGGCTCATGGCCGTTCCGGGGGTGGCGAATATCGCGATCTGGGGACAACGCGACCGCCAGCTCCAAGTTCTTGTGAATCCCGACCGGCTCGCCGCCTACGGACTCACGGTCCACGATGTCGAGCGGGCCACCGGGGACGCGGTGGCGGTGGGCGCGGGCGGGTTCATCGATGGGCCCAACCAACGGCTCCCGATCGCTCATCGGGGCCAGGTGCTGGCGGCGGCGGATCTGGCGCGAGCGACCGTCGCGTTCCGCGAGGGGGCTCCCCTTCACCTTGGCGCCGTGGCGACCGTCACCGAGGGTCACCCCCCGCCGATCGGCGACGCCATCATCAACGACGGGCCTGGGCTCCTCCTGATCGTCGAGAAGCAGCCCTGGGGGAATACCCTGACGGTCACCGCGGGGGTCGAGGCCGCCTTGGCGAGCCTCCAGCCGTCGTTAGGCAACGTCGACGTCGACCCGACCATCTTCCGGCCAGCGACCTTCATCGAGATGTCGCTCCACAACCTCAACCGGGCTCTCCTGATCGGCTCCGTCCTGGTGGTCCTGGTCCTGGGCTTCTTCCTCGCGGACTGGCGGACCGCGGTCATCAGCCTGCTGGCGATCCCGCTGTCGCTCGCCCTGGCCGTGCTGATTCTCGGGTATCGCGGCGGTACCCTCGACACCATGGTGCTGGCGGGACTGGTCATCGCCCTGGGCGAAATCGTCGATGACGCCATCATCGACGTCGAGAACATCGCCCGACGGCTCCGGCTCAACCGACTCCTCTCGGCCCCTCGGTCGGCGTTCGCGGTGGTCCTCGACGCCTCGCTGGAGGTCCGGAGCGCGGTGCTCTATGCCAGTTTGATCGTCATCTTGATCTTCGTCCCGGTGTACTTCCTGGGCGGACTCGCCGGGACTTTCTTCCGACCACTGGCCTTCTCGTACGTCCTGGCGATCGCCAGCTCGCTCCTGGTCGCGCTGATCGTCACGCCGGTCTTCTGCCTCTTGCTGCTGCGCGATGGCGACCCCACCCCGCGCGAGACTCGGATGCTGCAATGGCTCCGCGGACGCTATCGGTCTCTGCTTCCGGGACTGCTCGATCGGTCCCCTCGGCTGATTCCGACCTTGGGCGGATTGCTCCTGGCGGCGGTGGCGGTGGTTCCCTTCCTCGGCCAGGAGTTCTTGCCCCGGTTCAAGGAATACGATTTTCTGATGCACTGGGTCGAGAAGCCGGGCACCTCACTCGACGCGATGCGGCGGATCACCATTCGCGCCAGCCAAGACCTTCGCGCCATTCCCGGGGTCCGCAACTTCGGCGCCCACTTGGGCCGGGCGGAGGTCGCCGACGAAGTGGTGGGCGCCAACTTCACCGAGTTGTGGATCAGCCTCGATCCGGCAGTCGACTACGACACGACCGTGGCCAAGGTCCAGACGACGGTCGATGCCTACCCCGGCCTGGTGCGGGATCTCCTCACCTATCTCCGGGAGCGAATCAAGGAGGTGCTCACCGGTACCAGCGCGAGCCTGGTGGTGCGCCTCTATGGTCCCGATCTCGACTCGCTTCGGACAGCGGCCGCGGCCGTGGCAAAGGCCATGTCGCCGATCGCCGGGATCGCCGACCTCAAGGTCCAGCAGCAGGTCGTGGTGCCCCACATCGCCGTCCGGTTCCGGCCCGAGATGGCCGACCGCCACGGGCTCACCGCGGGTGAGGTTCGCCGGCAGATCGCGACCCTGGTGCGAGGAACCAAGGTCGGGGAAATCTACGACCAGCAGCGAGCGTTCGACGTGGTCGTTTGGGGTGAGCCCGACCTCCGACGGGATTTGGCGACGATCCGGGATCTCCGGGTGGCCACGCCGACGGGTGGCCTGGTTCCCCTGGCGAGGGTGGCCGACGTGGGTATCGAACCGACGCCCAACGAGATCACCCGCGAAGGCGCGTCCCGCAAACTGGATGTCACGGCGAACGTCCGGGGGCGCGATCTCGGGAGTGTCGCTCGAGAGGTCGAGCAGGCCGTAGCCGGGTTGGGGTTCCCGCCCGGGACCCATCCCGAATTCCTCGGGGAGTACGCGGCTCGCCAAGAGGCGAGCCGGTCGCTCCTCTGGCTGGGGGCGCTCTCCCTGCTCGGGATCTACCTGATCCTCCACGTCGACTTCGGGACCGCGCGGCTGGCGACGGTGATCTTTGCGTCGCTGCCGTTCGCGCTGATCGGGGGGGTGTTGGCGGTGATCGCGAGTGGCGGCGACCTATCGCTCGGCTCCCTGGTCGGGTTCGTAACCGTGATCGGGATCGCGGCCCGCAACGGAATCATGCTGGTCAGTCACTACCGCCATCTGGAGGTCAGCGAAGGAGTACCGTTCGGCCGGGAGTTGGTGCTGCGCGGCGCCGAGGAGCGGCTCAGCCCGATCCTGATGACGGCGCTGGCGACCGGGCTGGCGCTGGTCCCGCTGATCGCCGGAGGGAGCCGACCCGGCCACGAGATCGAGCACCCGATGGCGGTGGTGATCTTCGGTGGGCTGATCACATCGACGGGGCTGAACTTGCTCCTGATGCCGGCATTGTACCTCCGTTTTGGCCGACCGGCCCTGAATCCCGCCGGGGACGGGCCACGCTAGTCCTCCTCGCCGGCGGTCGGATCAAGTGAGCGACAGGCGCTCACCTTCATGAACCCTGGAGCTACCGATGGGCGGATTCAAGTTCGATCGCCTCGGACTCGCGGCCATCCTCGCGGTGACGGCACTCCCCGCGGCGCCGGCCCATGTCCGCCGGGTGGCCGAGTTGACGGTTCCGGAGATCGCTCGGCTCGACCGAGCGCGAACGGCGGTGATTCTCCCCGGTGGGATCCTCGAGGAGCACGGGCCGTATCTCCCGGCGTACGCGGATGGCTACCTCAATGAGCGACTCGCCGATTCCCTCGCCGCCGCGATCGCCTCGCGGCCGGGCTGGACGGCGTTGGTCTTTCCGCCGATCCCGCTTGGCAATAGCGGAGCGAACGACATCGGTGGCCGATTCAGTTTCCCGGGCACCTACACCGTGCGGTTCGAGACGCTCCGGGCGGTGTTTCTCGACCTCGCCGACGAGCTGGGGGAGCAGGGATTTCGGTGGGTGTTCCTGGTCCATCTGCACGGCGGCCCCAACCACAGTCGGGCCCTCGATCAGGCCGGCGACTACTTTCGCCACGCGTTCGGTGGGCGGATGGTCCACCTTGCCGGACTCTTGTCGGTGATTGGCGCGATGGAGGGACCGAAGTCTGCCGAGGCCCGAGCGGCCGACGGTTTGGTGATTCATTCCGGGATGGACGAGACCTCACTGCTGCTCCACCTCCGGCCCGATCTGGTGTCTCGCGAGCACCTCGCGGCCACCGACGAGGCCGATAGCTCCATGGCGGGATTGATTCGCCTCGCCCGAGCCCCAGGGTGGCCGGGCTATTTCGGGGCGCCTCGCCTGGCGACCGCGGCGCATGGCCAGGCGATCTGGCGGGCGATAGCGGATAGCGCCGTCGGCGCGGCCCTCCGGATCCTCGATGGGGCCGATCCGAGCCGGCTGGCGCGGTACGCGACCGCCATGGCGGCGAGCCCGCCCGACGTCCGGCTCGACGCGGCGTCCCGTCGGGCCGAGGCGGCGCGGGCCCGGCGCCAGCAGGCGTGGCTCGCCTCGACCGGGCGGCGCTGAGCCGGCCCCGCCGCCACGGGCGTGAGGCCCGCACCGACATTCTCGGGAGAAACGGCATGAAGAAATCGGAAACGGCCGGGAAGGTCTTCGCGATGGTGGATCGATTGCCGCTGGCTGACCTGGGCGGCGGGGTGGTGGTCGGCGTCCCGGGCGATGGCATCGAGCCCAGCACCTTCACACGCGATGGTCGCAAAGTTCTACGGGCTCGGGCTCGGCTTCTTTCGCCACCGACTCGCCGGCAGCCCCTTTCGCTGGGATGACACCGGGCCTATGAGGCACCCACCCGAGGAGCTCGAGAGGGTGGCGCAGGCCGTGGTCGGCTAACGGCCGGCGACCGGGACCGACCTGGACTCCCGGTCACTTCCCCGTGAACCGGGGCGGCCGTTTGGCGATCGCCGCCTGACCGGCCTCCCGAAAATCGTCGGACGCGAGGCACCGTTTGACGCCGGCCGCCGAGGCCTGGAGGGCGGCCTCGAAACTCTCCTGGGCGGCGTCGATCGCCCGCTTGGCCATCCGGATCCCGAGCGGGGCCTTTTTCGAGAGCCGGGTGGCCAGGCCCATGACCGTGCTCTCCAAGTCGGCCGCCGGCACGACCTGATTGGCAATCCCCAATCGGAGCAACTCGGCGGCCGTTAGGCGGTCGCCGGTGAAGATCAATTCCTTGGCCTTGGCGCTTCCCACCAAGTCGGGCAGCCAGGCGCAGCCCCCCAGATCGGGAAAGATCCCGAAGTCGATCTCGGGGAGCGCCATCACCGCGTCGTCCGCGAGGATCCGGAGATCGCAGGCGAGCGCCAATTGCATCCCGGCCCCCAATGCGTACCCCTGCACCGCGGCGACCGTCGGAAAGGGAGCCGCTCGGAGCCAGGAAAAAGCCCGTTGAACCAGCTCGACGTCGACCAACAGCTCCCCGCTCCCGGTCGCCTGACCCATCAGCACGGTGAGGTCGATGCCCGCCGAGAAGGATGATCCGTTGCCGGAGAGGACCAGCGCTCGCACCGTGGGGTCGGTCGAGAGCTCGACGCCCACTTCCTGCAGCTCTCGCCACATCCCGAGGTTCTGGGCATTGCGCTTGTCCGGCCGGTTGAGCCGGAGGCGTACCAGGTGATCGATCCGCTCGACTTGGAGGGTCGCCATGCTCACCGCACGCCCACCAACCCGCGAACCGCGGCGATCATCTTGGCCGAATCGAAGCCGATGCCGTCGCGGAAGACCAGCTCGACTTTCCGGATATCGGCGATGGTGGCCGCCGGATTCCCGTTGATCAGCACCAGGTCGGCATTCTTGCCGACGGCGATCGAGCCGGTCTCCCCGAAGATGCCGAGGATCTTGGCCCCGTTCGAGGTCGCGATCTGAATCGCCTCGACCGGGGTGAAGCCGGCCTCGACCAACAACTCGACGTTGCGCTGGTTGCCGTAGCCGAAGAGCGCCCCACCATTGCCGGTCGGGTCGACGCCCGAGCCCAACAAGCCGCCGGCCTTGGCGAAAGCATACTCGTAGGCCATCCCGGTCTTGAAGATCTCGTGTGGAATCCCGGCGTTAGGCGAGCCGGCGATCTGGGCCCGGGATACCAGGTACTCGCTCTTGGCATCCGGTGACATGGCCTCGAGCACCCGGGGATCGAGCGGGGGGCGGTTGGGAACGAACAACTCGTAGACGACCAGAGTCGAGGTCAACCCGACGCCCTTGTCGATCATGTCCTTGAAAGTGGCCTTGACCTCCTCCGAGCCGACGTTGAGGTTGGTGAAGCTGCTCATCATGTTGGGCGAGCACTGATCGGCCTTCCGGGTCTTGTCGTAGTCCGAGTTGGCGAAGAGCCCGTGCTCCAGCTGATCGATCCCGAGTGCCACCGCTTCCCGATAGGGCACCGAGCAGAGGTGGCCGGTGAACCTGAGACCATGCTTGTGCCCTTCGTCGATCGCTGCTTTCATCGCGGCCCGGCTCACCCCGGTGTAGAACTTGAGCCAGGAGACGCCCTCGGCGGCCCAGTAGGCCACCACCCGGCGGGCTTCCTCCTCATTGTTGAGGCCGACCATCGTGCTGCCGGCGCCGGTCCCGGGCCCGGTGAGATAGGGCCCGGTGATGAACAGCCGGGGACCGGGGACATCGCCGGCGTCCATCGATTTCTTGAGATTCAGCTCGGCATACGGGTTGTTGGCGCCAGTGGTCCGTATGGTGGTGACCCCGGCGGCCAGGTAGAGGATCGGGGCCGTGTAGCTCGACTGCACCGTTCGGCCCGAGGTGGTGTAGTAGCTGTGGTCGTGCAGCCCGACCATCCCCGGCATCACGGTTTTCCCGGAACCATCGATCGAACGGGCCCCGGCGGGAATCGCGACCGAGCCGGCGCGCCCGATCGCGGCGATCTTGCCGCCGGTCAGGACCACCGTTTGGCCCTCCATCGCGGGGGCGCCCAGGCCGTCGATCACCCGCACGTTGGTCAAAGCCACGGGACCGTCGACCTCGACGAATCGGGTGACCTGGGGGCCGAGCCGGGGGGGGCGTTGGCCGCCGGCAAGGCTGGGGACGAGGAAGAGCGCGGCGGCGAAGCAGGCGCGGCGAGCAAACATGGGCGTTCCCTTGGCGGCGTAGGTGGACGGCGACGACTCGATTATACTCCCAAAACGTCACTGGTACGAAGGTGTCTTCGATGGCGCACGCAGGCGGAATCGACGTTGAAAGACAGTCCGTGATCGCGACGACTCGCGGCGCCCGGCTGCTTTGGGCGGTGGCGGGCCACATTTTCGTAGTACTCGGCGTGATCGGCGCGTTCGTGCCGCTGATGCCGACCACCGTATTCCTGATCCTGGCCGCCTCCTGCTATGCCCGCTCCTCCGCCCGACTCCACCACTGGCTGCTGAGTCACCGCGTTTTCGGCCCGGTGCTCCGGGATTGGCGCGACTACCGCACGATGAAGGCCGGCACCAAACGAATCGCGATCGCCGCCATCGTGGTGGGATTCACGGCCAGCTTTTTCGCGATCCCGCTCACCTGGGTCCGGATCATCCACGTCGGAATCGGGCTCGCACTGGTCGCCTTCATCCTCCGGGTCGAGACCCGGGGCTAAAGGATATACTTCCGCAAGTCGTCGTCGCTCACCACTTTGGCGAGCCGCTCGCGGACTTTCCCCGCATCCATCACGATCTTCTTGTCAAATTCGGGGAGCTCGAACAGGGCTTCATCCAGCAGGGTCGACATCACCGTATGGAGGCGGCGGGCGCCGATGTTCTCCATCCGGTCGTTGGCCATCGCCGCGATCCGGGCGATCTCGGCGATCCCATCGTCGGTGAACGACAACTCGGCCTGCTCGGCCGCCACCAGCGCCTGATACTGTTTGGTGAGGGCGTTCTCCGGCTCGCGCATGATCCGGACGAAATCGGCCTCGGTGAGCGGCAGCAGCTCCACCCGAATCGGAAAGCGGCCCTGGAGCTCGGGGATCAAATCCGACGGTTTGGAAACGTGAAAGGCCCCCGCGGCGACGAAGAGCACGTGATCGGTCCGGACGTAGCCGTAGCGGGTTTGGACCGTCGATCCTTCGACGATCGGGAGGAGGTCGCGCTGGACCCCCTCGCGGGAGATATCGGGACCGGTCTGGGATTTTTCCCCGGCGATCTTGTCGATTTCGTCGATGAAGATGATGCCGTGATTCTCGACCCGGTCGAGCGCTTCGTTGACGACGTCGTCCATGTCGACCATCCGGCGGAGTTCGTCGTCGGTCAGGATCCGCCGGGCCTCCGGGATCCGAACCGTTCGCCGCTTCTTCCGCTTCGGCATCATTTCCTGGAGCCACTCGGTCCAATTGAAATCGGTGCCCTCCATCCCCTGAGGCGGTTGCGGCATGAAATCCATCGGGGGAAAGTTCTGCGGCTGGACTTCGACGTCGACCTCCCGTTCATCGAGCTTCCCATCGGCCAGCAGCTGGCGGAGTTTTTCCCGAGAGCGGGTCCGGCGATCCTCCTCTCCCTCCTGATCTTCCTTTGACACCGTGCCGCTCGGCGACACCACGAACACGCCGGCGGCCGAGGGCGGGTCCTTGGGGGCCGCCGGAGGAACCTGGGGTGGCGCCGGGAGGAGGAGGTCGAGGAGCTTCTCCTCGGCTCGTTTCTCGGCCTGCCCGAAGACTTCATCTTCCCGCTCGGTGCGGACCAGTGTAATGGCGGCGTCGACCAGGTCGCGCACCATCGTCTCGACGTCGCGGCCAACGTAGCCGACTTCGGTGAACTTCGAAGCCTCGACCTTGATGAACGGGGCACCGGCGAGCCGAGCCAACCGGCGGGCGATCTCGGTTTTTCCGACGCCGGTGGGGCCGATCAGAATGATGTTCGAGGGGGTGATCTCATCCCGGATGTTGTCGGGGGCCTGGCTCCGCCGCCACCGGTTTCGGACCGCGATGGCAATGGCCCGCTTGGCGGCATCCTGCCCGATGATGTAGCGATCCAGCTCCGCGACGATCTGGCGGGGGGGCATTTCTTCGAGCCACGGGAGGGGGGGCTCGGGGGTTTGGTCGGGAGCGGGTTCGGACATGGGGGGAAAATAGACGGATAGGACGGATAAGACGGGTAGGACATAAGACGGGTAGGACGGGTAGGATGGATAGACGGATGAGGCGGGTTGGGCGGCGTCGTGACGAAACCGGGGTTGATCGAGTATCAGTAACTAGACGGACACTGACGGGGAACCATGCGGTACTTCGCCCAGATCACCACTGCCGCTTTTCTGGCGGCCTGCAGTGGGCCGGCTTCGCCGGCGCCCAGCCTTGACCTGGAGGACCTCCCGGCCACCGTAACGCTCCGGGTCGGGGAGTCGCGCACCATTGGCTCGGCGGTGGTTCGGTTCGTCGAAGTCAGGGGTGATTCAAGGTGCCCGGTGAAGTCGCCTCCTCGATCATCAGGAAGCGGCTCCCGTCCGGCGACACGTCGTAGTGCACGATCCCAGGCCCGCCCCCGAGGTAGTCGCCTTCAAAAAGCATCCGCGGTGGATCCCAGTCGAAGGTTGGCGCCCGCTTTCACGGCTACCACCAGCATCTGGTTGCCGTTCCGGAAAAACAGCTCCCGCCCGTCGCGCGACCAGACCGCCTGGACCGCGCCATCGCGCGAGACCTGCCATCGCCGACCGCCGCCGGAGAACAAGGCCACGTACAGCTCCCCGCGACCGGAGACGTTGGAACAATAGGCGAGCCAGCGCTGGTCGGGCGAGAGCCATCCCCCCCACTCCGAGGCCGGCGTTTGCACCAGCGGTCGGAGGGTCCGGCTATCGGAGAGATCGAGCATCAAGAGATCTCCTCGCTGGCTCACCGAATCCCATTGCATCACGACGAGTCTTCGACCATCCCGCGTCCACGCCCCTGGCCACAGCACGGCTCTCGGCGGCCATGGGCGAGCCCTCATCATGATGGACGGAGTCCGGCCCTGGCCGAGGCAACGCGATGAAAACTGGAGCGTCGATGGGATCGGCCGTCACGACAATCCTCGCTGGGGTCGCCCTGGCAAGCTGTTCCAATCCCGCCCCTCCCGGCCATCCCTCCCGCGTGGTCTACCAAGGCACCGACGGACCGGGCGCTGGCAAGCACATCGTCCTCATCGCCGGGGATCACGAGTATCGGTCCGAGGGACTCCTCCCTGCCTTGGGGCGCATCCTGGCCCGCCGCGTGGGGTTCAACGCCACCGTGTTCTTCACCCTCGACAGCGAGGGATTCATCAAGCCCGGCAGCTCGAACATCGGGGGGCTCGAGGCGCTGGTGACGCGGCAGCCGTCAAAGCGGCCCTCACGGCCATGTGGGCCGCCGTGGAAGAGGGCGACACGGAACGCTACGCCTCCTTCGTCCACCCCGACTTCACCCAGTTCGGGGAGACCGCCGCGTACCTCGCGCAGGGAAAGGCGCTCGAGATCCAGAGCATGGCGGAGTACCTTCAGCGGGCCAAAGGCGTCCACACCGAGATGCACCAAGCCGAGGTGACGGTCCGAGGGACGGTCGCGTGGATCACCTACTACTGGACCTATGGAGGCTCGCTCGACGGCGCCCGATTCACCAGTCGCGGGAAGTCGACCCGGATCTTCGTCAAGGAAAACGGCAAGTGGCTCTGTATCCACGGCCACTACACTCTGGCGCCGTGACCGGTGTCGGCGAAGTCGCCCAGAGCAGGCCTTCGGTCAGCGCGGCGGAACGACCGCGGTTCGCTCCCCGACCTGGGCCGTGAGGAAGTAGCCGAGGAAAAATCGATCCGGGTTGGTCAGGTTGGTGATGTTTCCGCGGACCGAAGCGGGGGGGACCGAGAAGGGTCCCTCACTTCCGGTCGTCTGTTCGAAGAGCGTGTAGTAGTAGCGGTACGCGGATTCCGCAAGAGACACTTGCCGCACTTGGACCTGCTGCCCCGGGTCGACGATCTCCTCGTCATGCGGCTGATACCCGATCACCCGGCCGCCATCGTAGAATCGATCCTCGCTGATGGCCCGAAACCGCAGCCCGGGGTCGGCCGCGGTCGGTTGCCTCCCATCGCGGGGAGATCGATGCGCCGTGGTTCGATACCTGGATCAAGGAGAATCTCTCCACCGCTCCGTACTAGAAGGCGATCTCCTACCAGAACAAGGAGAGCTACTCCAAGGTGACGGTTCCATCGTTGGCGGCATCCGGCTGGTTCGATGCGGACCATCCCGGCACGCCGATGAACTTCCTAGCGATGAAGCAATACGGCGCGACGCCCGAGGCGCGTCGTCCGAAACTCGTGATTGGACCATGGTCGCACTGGCCGATCGCAACGCGGTATCTCGCGGGGATCGACTATGGCGCCGATGCGGCGATTGATTGGAACGGCTACGTGACTCGCTGGTTCGACCACCACTTGAAGGGCATCGACAATGGAGAGGAAAACGATGCGCCGGTGTACGTCTTCGTCATGGGAGCTAACAAGTGGCGGGCGGAGCAGGACTGGCCGCTGCCGCAGACGCAGTGGACGAAGTATTACCTGCGTGGCCAGGGCAGGGCGAACTCGATCGGGGGTGACGGTGTTCTGAGCACCGAGGCGCCCGTAAAGGAGAGCGCCGACACGTACGTTTACGATCCGGCGAATCCGACGCGCGACCCGTTCTCAGTCTATCCAAATCACAACGGGCACGTCGACGGGGCGCTCGACACCCGTCTCTCGGCCATCGGTGACGACGTGCTGGTCCACACGACGCCGGTGCTGACGGATGACGTGGAGGTAGTCGGACCGATCACCGGAAAGCTCTTCGCGGCGACTTCCGCTCAGGACACCGATTGGATGATGCGCCTGATCGACGTGCGCCCGGACGGGAGCACCGCATTTCTGAGCGAAGGTGTGATGCGCGCCCGCAACCGTGATCCGGAGAACCGAGGGCTCTTCACCCCCGAGAGGCTGAGCACGATCGAGCCGAACCGTGTCTACGAGTACACCCTCGAGTTCTGGCGTGGGACCGGGAATCTCTTTCAGAAGGGACACTGGATCCGGCTCGAGATTTCGAGCAGCTACTACCCGTTCTACTTTCCGAACCTGAATACCGGCGAGGACAACGTCGGCTTGGCGACGCGCAGAGTGGTCGCGACGCAGAAGATACATCACGACAGTCAATATCCTTCGCACGTCGTACTGCCCGTGATTCCCCCGACTTCATCCAGACCATGAAGTTACGATCCCAAGGACCGACGAGGCGTTGCCCATCGCGTACTGGCGTAACTCCATGGACCAGGGGCGCCGGCGCATGGACCGGCTGCTGGAGGTTCCGGTGCGGGACTGCGGAGAGCCGCTAGCCTCCACCGAGGTCGCGGTGAGCAACGTGGGCGTCGAAATGGACGCCTCGACGACGCCCATCGCGGGCGACGTCGCCCGCATCTTCGAGGTACGAGAAGGTCCGCAGGAGCTGGGCGAGGCGACTCACACCGGCCGTTAGGTGGTTGGCAACGGTTTGTTCGGCGATTCCCATGATCGCGGCGATTTCGCGCCGAGACAAGCCGTGGATCCGTGCCAGCAACACGGCCTCACGCTGCCGTTCCGGTAGAGCAGCGATGGCAACCTGCACCGCGGTGTCGATCTCGCCTTGCGCGGCTTCCTCGAAGGGATCGGGGGCCGGCGCGGGCAACGGGCTCCTCGCATCGTTGTCGCGCCGGCGGCGAGCGACCTCCGACGCCCGATGGTTCAGGGCGGCGTTGCGGGTGAGAACGTAGAGGATTTGCCGAGGCGAGCTGCCGGCTTGCCACCGGCAGCGGTTCTCCCAGAACCGAACGAAGGCCACCTGGACGGCGTCTTTCGCGGCGTCACCGACACCGACGAAGCGGCGGGCGTACTTCACGAGCGGGATCCACAGCTGGTCGAGCAGCGTCTGGAGCGCCCGCTCGTCGCCCGCGGCGATTGCGGCGATGGCGTCGGTGGCGACCGGCCCGGGGGCAGCGGGGTCCGGAAGCGGGTTGCGGCTGGGGGGAGCGGTCACAATGGACCTGGCGATCGACAGCAGCAATGTCGCTCGCCACCGCCGGGGCGTCAAGCGAGCCAGTTGCTCGAGGGGCGAGCCAAGTGGGACCAGTACAACCGGGGCGGCGACCCGGTTGTAGTAGCAGACCCCTTCCCAAAGCCAACGCGAGCGCCCGTGGACGAACTCATTGTAAAAGCCCTCATGCGGTCGCTCTCCGCGGCCGAGGAACGCGCCTTCGCGGCGTGGCGGATGGCCGAGCCGGCGAACGAGGCTCGCTACCGGGCTTTGGCGGAGGCGTGGGGTCTGATCACGGACGCCTTCACAACGGAGACCCTGCCGGCGGCCCCGACCGCGTCCGCGATTATCGCGCGAGCCGGGATCCGGGTCCTACCGGGTCTGAAGACGCGCAACCAGCGGCTCGGCCCGCGCACCCAGATTCTCGTCGCCGTTGCCGCCATGGCGGCAGCTGTGGTGCTCTGGGCACCGTGGTCGGCTCGACTGGCGCCGAGTTCCGCTCTGCTGGGGGCGACTGAGTTCGCCACCGGTGCGGGTGAGTCGTCCGTGATCCAGCTCAACGACGGCACAATCGTCCGGCTCGGCCCGTCGAGTCACCTGCGGTTCGTGGATTCCGTCCCCAATCGGCGAACGGTGCTCTTCGGCGGGCGCGGGTTCTTCGCGGTAGCCAAGGACTCGCTCCGTCCGTTTGTCGTCCGGACCACAGCGGGCACGGCCGAGGTTCTCGGGACCCAGTTCGAGATCGAGTCTGATGCGGCCGCCATGAAGGTACTGGTGGTCGAGGGGCGCGTCGCGGTCAGCGTTCCAAGTGGCCGTCGGGAGGTCGCCGCGAACCAGCAGGCGACCACCGCCAACGGATCGCCCCTCGCCGTGAGCGCCGTGCCCAACCGGTCTCCACGCCCCGACTGGATCGGCGATTTGTTGGTTTTTCAGGAAGAGCCGCTCGTGAAGGTGATCGAGACGCTCGAGCGGCGCTTCGGGGTTTCCATCGAGCTTCGCGATCCCGCGATCGGACATCGAGCGGTGACCGCCTGGATACAGGAAGCGGACTTCCGCGTCGTGCTGGATGTGATCTGCCGGGTCGTCGCCGCCCGCTGCACCAGCACAAAGGGGGCGGCCGTCATTTACGGTAGTGAAGGGGTTCCCGAGAACTGATGCGCCCCGCTCGACGACTTCGACGGGATCGGCCAATTGTGAGGAGGCAAGCCATGAGAGTATTCGGACAGCTGCTGGTCGCAGTTCTCGTTTCAGCCGCTGCCGGGGGCCGGCCGGCAGTCGCTCAGTCGACTCTCGCCCTCCAGCGCTCGAACGAAACTAACCTTCTTCTCCGCCCCGCGCATCTCACCGTGCGCGACATGTTGCTGCCGGAGGCTCTGGAACGGCTCCGGACGTCGGCAGGCGTGCCCATCGCCTACAGCGTGACGCTACTGCCACGCGACTGGCGGGTGAGCTGCGACTGTGACCAGGTGACTGTCGCCGATGCGCTCGACCGGCTGTTGCGAGCGACTGGGTTCCGATTCGAGGAGGTTGGATCGCAGATCGTCGTTCGGCCGCTGTCAAACATCGACCTGGCGCCGGGCCCCCATCGGTCGACCTCGGTTCCCCCGAGCGATACCGCCGCACTGGTGGAGGCTCCGACGCTCTTCCCTCCCGAGCCGACCCGTGAGCCCGAGGTGGATCAAGACCCGGTTGTGTCGGGGATCGTCGTGGCCGCCGGGGGAAAGCCGGTCGCCGATGCGCAGATCGTTCTCGCTGGCGGCCGAGTCGGAGCGGTGACTGGAGCGGACGGCCGATTCCGAGTCGCCGGACTCGGCCGAACCGGCGTCGAAGTCACTATCCAAGTTCGCCGAATCGGTTTCCGTACCGAGAGTCAGGCCGTTCGGATCGGCGACCTTGATGTCCGAGTCGTGTTGACCGAGTTGGCCTTCAAGCTCGACGAGGTGGTGGTCACCGGAACCGCTGGGGGAGGACAGGCCAGGTCGATCGGAAACGCGGTAAGCGAAGTCAATGTCGCCGAACTGGTTCAGCGGTCTGCGCCGCGGAGCCTTCAAGAGCTTATCAGCTCGTCAGTCTCTGGAGTGAACATGATCTCGGCACCCGGCAACGTCGGAACCGGAGCCGCGATTCGGATTCGGGGGGCTTCGAGCGCGAGCTTGGGGAGCGCTCCACTGATCTACTTGGATGGGGTTCGGATCGACAACAACCAGAACGCTTCGATCAACGGCATGCGCGGGGGGACGGTCAGCCGGCTGAACGACCTCAACCCCGAAGAGGTCGAGGCGATCGAGGTCATCAAGGGTCCAGCGGCTGCGACACTGTTCGGCACCGAGGCCTCGGCCGGAGTCATCCAAATCACCACCAAGAAGGGTCGCGGCGGACCGGCCGAGTGGGACTTCAAGATCGGTCAAGGAGCCAGCTGGCTGTCGCGGCCGGTGAGCCGATGGCCCGCGGTCTACGATCGGAGCACAACCGCGTGCACGAACTGTCGCCTCTTGGCGAATGGCATTCGGGAGTTCGCGGTGTTGGAGTCGGAGATTCAGCGCGGGATCGGAACCCCGTGGAGCACCGGCCACAATCAGTCCTTCGGCGCCTCGGTCCGTGGGAGCACCGATCTGGTGCGCTATTTCTTCTCGGGTCAGTTCGACCGAAACGAGGGCTACGTCGACTGGAACTGGCAGAACAAGGCCGCCGTCCGCGCCAATCTGGAGTTGACGCCCAACCAGCGCCTCACGGTTAGCACCAACGTCGGGTTCCTCCGGAGCAACACCCGGTATGACGCGCCGGGCCCCTTCCCCGCCGAGATCGTCTCGTCCATCTACTGGGGTACGCCGGGTACCGCAGACTCGCGAAGCCGGGGGTGGAACTGGACCCCACCCGAAGCGCTCGCGACGGTCGAGGCCAAAGAATCCTACGATCGCTTCACCGGGGGCGCGACGATTCGACATAGCCCGACGGCGTGGCTGACCCACAAGTTGACCGCCGGCGCCGATATCGGCAACTCGGTGCCGTCGCGCCTCTTTCCGCGGTCGCCGCTGGGCAGCGCCGATTATTTCGGCGCCCTGAGCCTCGGCCGCGCTGAGATCATCAACCGCACCGTGACGAACGCCAATGTGGACTATGGGGCAACCGCCTCGGTGAGCCTACTCAAGGACTTGGTGGTCGAGACGTCGGCTGGTGGGCAATTCTATCTCACCAAGACGCACGAGCAGGGCGCGACCGGCACGCGGTTTCCGGTGCCGGGGCGAGGTACCGTATCATCAGCCGCGATCAAGACCGGATTCGAGGACTTCCTCGAGAACAAGACGTTCGGGCTTTACGTGCAGCAGCAACTGGGGTGGAAGAACCGACGGTTCTTGACCGCAGCGGTACGGGGCGACGACAACAGCGCCTTTGGGGAGAACTTCAATTTCGTGGTCTATCCGAAGTTCAGTGCCTCCTGGGTGTTGCACGAGGAGCCCTTTTGGAAGATCAAGCCCGTCAGTTCGTTCAAGTTGCGGGCTGCCTGGGGGCGTGCCGGACGGCAGCCAGACGTCTTCGCCGCCCGACGTCTCTACGCGCCGATCACTGCCGCGGGCGACCAACCGGGGTTGACCGCCGATGCCGTGGGCAACGCGGATCTGAAGCCCGAAGTCGGTGAGGAGCTCGAGCTCGGTTTCGACGCGGGCATCTTCAACGATCGAATCAGCGCCCAGCTCACCATCTACGACAAGAAGACCAAGGACGCGATTCTCCGGCGATCGGTCGCCCCGTCGAGCGGCTTCGCCGGCAGCCAGTTCGTCAACGCCGGCTTGATCAGGAACCGGGGCGTTGAACTAGCCTTGAACGGACGGATCGTCGAAACCAGGACGCTGGAATGGGGGTTGGGACTCAATGTCGCGACCAACCACAGCAAGGTGATCAGCCTCGGGGGGTTGCCCCCGATCGTCTTGTTCGGGCAGCGCCATGTCGAAGGCTACCCCGTTGGCGGGGTGTTCATGTTCAACGTCCTCTCGGCCCAGTTCGATGCCGCAGGCCAAGTGATCAACGCGCTCTGCGAGGCAACCCCGGAACAGGGAGGCGGCACGGTGCCCTGTTCCCAGGCCCAGCCGGTCTATCGCGGTCCGGCGCTACCCACTTGGGAAGGCGACGTGAGCTCGTCCTTGCGATATGGGAACCTGACGGTCCAGGCGAGGGTCGGCTACGAGGGCGGCTACACCAAGATCAGTGGCGACCTCGCAGCCTCCCATCTGCTGTTCCGAAACTCGAAGCAGATCCTGGAGCGAACGGACCCGGTGCTCGCCGCGATGGCGGAAATCACCGGCGATTGGCTCCAAGGGGGGGTGATCAAGGGCGGCTTCGCGAAGCTGCGCGAGGTCTCGGTCAACTACCGGCTACCCAGGCGCATCGCCGCGATCGTCGGAGCCCGAGCCGGTTCGAGCGTCAACGTCGCAGCCTACAACTTGGCCAACCTCTGGTGGGCTCAGCGGGAGAGCTTTGGGCGCGCCGAGATCGATCCCGAGTTGAGCCGGCAATGGACGGCAGCTTCGGACTTCAACGCGTATCATCAGACGTCGATGCCAGCGGCCTCGACCCTCACGATGACGTTACGGCTCGTGTTCTGACTGCCGCTGATACAGCAGTGCCTCGGCAAGGGGAATCAGGATGAACAACACCGTGCGCAGGAGAGAGACCATGGGAACCGTGACCACTCGTCACTCGAGCCAATCTTGGCGATCGTCGTTGAAGGCGATTTTGGCCGCGAGCCTGGGATGTGGGTTGATGCCGGCGTGTAGCAACCTTCTGGATGTCGACCTTCCTACCAAAGTCAGCGCCGATGCGCTGGAGGATCCGGCGCTGGCCCAGGCCCTCGTCAACAGCGCCATCGGCGAGTTCGAATGCGCCTTCGCGAACTACGTGCCGGCGACCGGTGAGTTGACCGACGAGCTTCGGCACAGCTCGGGTTGGCTCGTTATGACCGTCTGGGACGAGCGCAAGATCAACGAGGACGCCGACAACGGGACCTGCAACCGGGCCATTGGGCACGGGGTCTACATCCCCCTGCAAAAGGCCCGGTTCTCCGCGGAGGACACCAGGCGCCGCTTGGAAGCGTGGACCGACGCCCAAGTGGCCGATCGGGCCAAGAAGATCGCAACGGTCACCGCGTACGCCGGTTACGCCCGGACATTCTTGGGCGAGGCTTTCTGCGAAATGGCCATCGATGTCGGGCCCAAGATGACGCCGGCCGAGGTGCTCCAATCGGCCGAGCAGCTTTTCGGCGACGCGATCACCCAGGCCAACGCCGCCGGGCTCCCGGACATCGCGAACATGGCCCGGGTGGGGCGCGCGCGAGTGCGCTTGAACCTCGGGAACAAGGCCGGGGCGAGGCAGGACGCCCTCCTGGTCCCCGCCGGCTTCCGGAAGTCGGCCAACTATTCGGCCGCGGATCTCTATCGATACAACTGGACCTATCAGCACAACTACATCGACGCGTTTATCTCCGTCAGCAACGAGTTTCTCAACGTCAAATTCGGCGGCGTCCCGGACCCGCGGGTCAAGGCCGTGCTCTCCTCGTCCAAGGCCCACAACCTGAGCGATCTCTGGCTCCAGACCAAATACACCAGCCCGACCAGCCCCATCGCGATCGCCAGCTGGGAAGAGGCGCAGCTGATCATTGCCGAGGTGGATCTCGGGCAAAACGCAGTGAACATCATCAACGCGTTGCATACCGCTGTTGGGCTCCCACCCTATGCGCCGACCAACGTCGGCGATAATGCCGAGATCCTCAGACAGGTGATCGAGGAGCGGAGCCGCCAGCTCTACCTCGAGGGGCACCGCCTCAACGACTTCCTCCGCCACAAGATCCCGTTTGCGACGGGGCCCTCTCCGTACACCGGCGTGGTCTACGGTCCCACGACCTGTCTGCCGCTACCCCGGAGCGAGAAGTCGGGGAATCCGAACCTCTAGAGGCATCGCGATGAGCCCGATTGCCGGCTCGGGAAAGAAAGCCGCGAGAGTCCTCGCGGCTTTCTTTCTCGGAATCGGTGGGCCGCTCGAAGCGCAGGCCGCCGATCGGTTCGCGACCGTCCGGGGGTTCATCCAGCGGCAGATCGTCGATGGGGGGCTCCCATCGGTCGCCGTCGCGGTGGCCAAGGATGGGAAGATTCTATGGGAGGAAGGCTTTGGCTGGGCCGATCGGGAGCGAATGGTCAAGGCCACAGCGGACACCCCCTATTCGCTCGCCTCGATCTCGAAGCCGATCACCGCCACGGCGGTGATGCGACTGGCCGAACAAGGAACGATCAACCTGGATCGGCCCGCGAACGACTACCTCGGCGGGGCGAAGATCACCGGAACGGCCGGTCACCCGGGCGACGCGACGGTCCGCCGCCTCTTGAGCCACACGGCGGGGCTCCCGCTCCATTACGAGTTCTTCTACGCGGGAAGCCCGTTCCGTGAGCGCAGCATGGACGAGGCGATCGCCCGCTACGGAGTCCTGGCCGTATCACCCGGCCGGGCCTTCCACTATTCCAACCTCGGCTACGGAGTGCTTGACGAGATCATCACTCGGGTCGCGGGTCTCGGCTACCCGGACTACATGCGAGCTCAGGTATTCGTCCCGCTCGGAATGACTCGGACCTCGGTCCACATCAGCCCCGAACTGGCCCAATATGCGGCCACCCGTTACGACGCCCGGCAACGCCCGATTCCGTACTACGACTTCGACCACGACGGCGGCTCCGCCATCTACGCCAGCGCCCACGACCTGGTCCGGTTCGGGATGTTCCATTTGAAAAACCGTTTGGCGGACAAGCGAGCCATCCTGGCCGATTCAACCATCGACGCCATGCAGCGGGTTCAAACCCCTGAAAACAGCGAGACTCGATACGGCCTCGGCTGGTTTCTTCAACCCGATGACCACGGCTTTCGGCGGGTGTCGCACGGCGGAGGGATGCCGGGCGTGTCCACGATGCTGGCGCTGTTTCCGTCGGAGAACCTGGCGGTGGCCGTCCTGCTGAACGCCGCCAACCCGACGGCCAACGGCCTCATCGTGGAGCAGGCTGTCGCGGCCGTGCTCCCCCGCTACCGCGAGGCCCTGGCGAGCCGCCGGCCCGCGAACTCAGTGACGAGTGAGGCGCCTCCGTTTCGCCCGCCCGCTGAGCTCACCGGCGAGTGGACCGGAGAGCTCAGAACGTACCAGGGCGCCACCCCGGTCCGCCTGGTAGTGCACCCCGATGGAGACATCCACGTTCGGATCGGATCGCATCCGGAGGCGGTGTTGGACGACCCGGCATTCCGCGGCGGAGTCCTTACCGGCCATCTGGCCGCAACGATCCCAACCGAGGATGCAGACCGCCACCCGCACTACGTGACGCTTAGCCTCTGGCTGCGCGATGGGATGCTGAGCGGATCGGCCTCGGCCCTGACGCCGCGGGAGCCGGTCTGGTATTTCGCCCTCAGCTCCTTTGTGGAACTACGGCGGACGGGAAACTCACACTAGGAGGCCACACCGATGCTTCGGGTGTCTCGCAGCCTGCTCGCACCGCTCCATGTTGCCCTGGCGGTGGCCAATCTAACCGCCCAGGCCCCCAATCCTGGCAACTACTCGAAGGCTCAGTACCAAGTCCGCGAGTGGCGCAATCAACTAGTTCCCGCGCGCGACGGGGTCCGCCTCTCGGTCGACATCTACCGGCCCGATTCACCGGACCGGGTCCCCACGATCCTATCGATCACGCCGTACGACAACGTTGGGCCGAGGGAAACGGCACGATGGTGGGCCGCCCGCGGCTATGCGGTGGTCTGGGCAGATTCGCGCGGACGGTTCGACTCGGAGGGCGAGTGGGATCCCTTCGACGCCAGGCACAAGACCGATGGCTACGACCTGGTCGAGTGGGCGGCTCGACAACCCTGGAGCACAGGCCGGGTTGGGATGGTCGGCGGATCCTACGGCGGGTGGACCCAATGGTGGACCGCGAGTACGACGCCACCTTCCCTGAAGGCAATCGCCCCATTTGTCGCGCCCCCGGATGGGTTCGAGAACGCCCCGTATCAGCACGGGGTGCTGGTCGGCTGGATCATGGACTGGGCCGCTGCCATGTCCGGACGGACGCACCAAACGATCGAGGACGGGCCGTACTGGGGTTGGACCAAGAGCCGATACCATGACCTCCGACGCACGCCCTATGTCGACCTCAACAAGAGCCGCGGATTAGTTACTGCACCCTGGTTCGAGACCTGGATACGAGACAACCTCGCCACCAGCTCCTACTGGAAGGGGATCGCCTATCAGGGGCGGGAGAATTGCGAGCGGATGACCGTCCCTGCCCTCAACGTGACCGGCTGGTTCGATGCGAACCACCCAGGCTCTCCAATGAACTATGCCTGCATGAAGCAGTACGGGGCGACGCCCGAAGCGCGCCGGCCGACCCTCATCATCGGGCCGTGGACCCATGGCGCCAACGCTCGAACCGAGGATGGCTTCGACTACGGCCCCAGCGCGATCTTCGACCTGAACGGTTACGTGGCCCGGTGGTTTGATCACTTCTTGAAGGGGGTCGATAACGGCGTCACCGCGGATCCCCGGGTGTTCGTGTTCGTGATGGGCCCGAACGAGTGGCGCGGGGTAACCGATTGGCCGTTGCCCGAGACCCAATGGACCAAGTACTACTTGCAGAGTGGTGGGCGGGCCAACTCGCTGAAGGGTGATGGCCTCCTGACAGCAACGCCCCCGCGGGTCGAGGGATCCGCCTCTTATACATACGACCCGGCGCATCCGACCATGTCGGCCTCTGGCGACCACGGTCATATCCCCGGCGCGGTCGACACCCGACTCTCGGCCCTCGGCGATGAGGTGCTCGTCTACCAGACGCCGGTCCTCACGGAGGAACTCCAGGTCATCGGGCCAATCGAGGCGAAGTTGTTCGCGGCCACCTCGGCCCGAGACACCGACTGGATGGTCCGCTTGATCGACGTCCATCCCAACGGGTACGCGGCGTTGTTGACGGACGGAGTGATCCGGGCGCGGAGTCGCGATCCCAACAACGAGGGCCGGTTCAATGCGACGAGCCTCGCGACGATCGACCCCGACAAGGTCTACGAATACACGATCAGGTTCTGGCGCGGCACCGGGAACGTGTTCAAAGCGGGGCACCGGCTCCGGATCGAGGTATCGAGCAGCTACTATCCCTACTACCTCAGGAACCTCAATACTGGACTTGATAACGTCGGGCTCGCCACCGAGAGTCAGGCGGTGGTTGCCACCCAGCGCGTGTATCACGGCGGCCGCTATCCCTCGCACCTGGTGCTCCCGGTGATTCCCAGGAAATGACGGTTCCGCCAACGGTGTCGGAGGTTAGGATGAGGATGCTTAATACTGTTGTCGCGGTTGTCTTCGTCGGCGCTCTCAGCGCCCGCGCCACCCAGGCCCAGCGGCCCGAAGCCGGGAACTACTCCCCCGCGCGGCACCAGGTGGTGGAAACTCGAAGTGTCATGGTGACGATGCGGGATGGCGTGAGGGTCTCGGTGGACCTCTACCGACCCGACGCGCCCGGGCCGCATGCCGGGATTCTCTACATCACGCCTTACGACAACACCGGCATCAAGGCTCGGGCGCGGTGGTTCGCCCAGCGCGGCTACGCGGTGGTCGCGGCCGACTCCCGGGGCCGGTTCGACTCGGAAGGCGACTGGGATCCGTTCACGGCCAACCACAAGACCGATGGCTACGATCTGGTCGAATGGATCGCCAAGCAGCCGTGGAGCAACGGCCGGGTCGGGATGATCGGCGGATCGTACTCCGGCTGGACCCAGTGGTGGACGGCGAGCCAGGCGCCGCCGGCGCTGAAAGCGATCGCCCCGCAGGTCGCGCCGCCCGACCAGTTCGAGAACATCCCCTACCAGAACGGGATCATGCTGGGGCCTTTCGTCGACTGGGTAGCCTGGATGTCCGGCCGGACCGCGCAGGTAGTCGACACCGGTCCGTACGGCGGCTACACCACCACCCGAGCGCGTGACCTATGGCACACGCCCTACCTAACGCTCAACCAGGCCCGCGGGCTCGCCTTCGCGCCCTGGTGGGAGACCTGGATCCGAGCCAACTTCTCGACCCATCCCTATTGGAAGGGAATCTCCTATCAGGGGAAGGAAGGTTACGCCCGAATGACGGTGCCGGCGCTGAACATGACCGGCTGGTTCGACGCCGATTTTCCGGGCTCGCCGATGAATTACCTGGGGATGAAGGTCCACAGCGCTTCGCCCGAGGGCCGTCGTCCCAAGCTGATGATCGGTCCCTGGTACCATGGTCTCAACGAGCGGGTGGTTGGCGGGATCGACTACGGACCGGAGGCCGTGATCGACCTCGACGGCTACATCACCCGGTGGTACGACTACTACCTCAAGGGGATCGACAACGGGGTGGTCAACGACCCCTCGGTCTGGGTCTTCGTGATGGGGCCCAATCGGTGGTACGCGGAGAAGGACTGGCCCCTGCCGCAGACCAAGTGGACACCCTACTACCTCACCAGCGGCGGGCGGGCCAACTCGCTCAAGGGCGACGGCGTCTTGACGACGACCCCGCCGAAAGCCGACGGGAGCGACAGCTATATCTACGATCCCGAGCGGCCCACCCCGTCCACCTACGGAACCCACGGCCACATCCCGGGCGCGGTCGATGCCCGGCTCGGCGCCATCGGTGACGAGGTAGTGGTCTACCAGACGCCGGTGCTCACCGAGGACGTCGAGGTAACCGGACCGATCGAGGCCACCTTGTTCGCGGCGACTTCCGCCCAAGACACCGACTGGATGCTGCGGCTGGTCGACGTTCACCCGAGCGGCTATGCCGCGTTGCTCGGCGAAGGGGTCATGCGAGCCCGCAACCGCGACCCGGCGGCGGGAGGGCAGTTCAACGCGGCCCAGCTGAGCCTGATCGAGCCGAATCGAGTCTCCGAGTACCGGATCAAGTTCTGGCGGGTCACCGGCAACGTCTTCGCGAAGGGTCACCGGATCCGGCTCGAGATCTCGAGCAGCTACTATCCGTTCTACCTCCGGAACCTCAACTCCGGGGCCGACAACGCCGGGATGACCACCGAATCGGTCGTGGCGACCCAGCGGATTCATCACGGAACCAGCTATCCGTCGCGGATCGTCCTGCCGGTGATTCCCACCAGGGCGGACCGCTGAGGGAGCATGGTCGATCGCTACCGGGATCTCTATGAGGGGCACCGGTGGCGGGTACCAGCGATCTTCAACATTGCGGAGGCATGCTGCGCCCGCCACGCCGGCGACCGATACCGATTCTGCCTCTACTGGGAGGACGAGTCCGGCGCGACCGCCGCCTTGACCTACTGGGATCTTCAGCAATCCGCCAATCGGCTCTCCAACGCCTTTGTTGTGCTCGGGGTGACCCGCGGCGACCGAGTCGCCATCATTCTGCCCCAGCGTCCGGAGACCGTAATTGCGCACCTCGCCTGCTACCAATCGGGAGCGGTCGCCATGCCGCTGTCGGTCCTCTTTGGTCCTGAGGCACTCGAGTATCGCCTCCGCGACAGTGAAGCAACCGTCGCGATCGTCGATCCGGCCTCGCTTCCCAACCTCCTCGCCATTCGCGACCGGGTCCCAACGCTCCAGCATGTCATCGGCGTCGCCGGCGCGGCCGAGGCCAGAGTTGCCGGGTGGGAGGCCCTCGTCGACAAGGCCTCATGGCGGTTCACTCCGGTCGCGACCCAGGCGGATGACGCCGCGTTGTTGATCTATACCAGCGGCACAACCGGTCCGCCGAAAGGGGCCCTCGAGCCGCACCGGATCGTGCTCGGCAACCTCCCCGGCTTCGTCTGCTCGCACGACCAGTTCCCCCAGCGGGGGGACCTGTTCTGGTCGCCGGCCGATTGGGCGTGGGCCGGTGGGCTGATGGACGCGCTCTTGCCGACGATGTACTACGGTTACCCGATCCTCGGCTACCGGGGGCGGTTCGATCCTGAGCGTGCCTTTCATCTGCTCGAGAAGTACCAAATCCGCAACACTTTTCTATTCCCCACCGCTCTCAAGATGATGATGAAGGCCGTCCCCTCGCCGCGGGGACGTTACGACTTGAGCCTCCGGTCGATCATGAGCGCCGGCGAATCGGTCGGCGAAGCGGTCTTTGGCTGGAGCCGCGAGCAGCTCGGGTTGACGATCAACGAGATGTTCGGCCAGACGGAGGTCAACTACGTGATCGGCAATGCCCAAACATTGTGGCCAGCAAGACCGGGCTCGATCGGCCGTCCCTACCCTGGCCATCGAGTGGATCTTCTGGACGACCAGGGGCATGAGGTCCCGGCGGGCGAGGTCGGCGAGATCGCGGTCAACCGGAGGGACGTTCGCGGCGAACCCGATCCGGTGTTCTTCCTTGGCTATTGGAAGAACGACCGGGCGACCGAGGAACGGTTCTCGGGCGACTGGTGGCGCACTGGGGACCTCGCAACCCGAGACGAGGACGGGTACTTCTGGTATCGGGGCCGCGCCGACGACATGTTCAAGGCCGCCGGTTATCGGATTGGCCCGTCGGAAATTGAGAATTGTCTCGTCAAACACCCCGCCGTCGCGAACGCCGCGGTGGTGCCGAGCCCGGACGCGGAGCGCGGGAACGTGGTGAAAGCGTTCATCGTACTCACCCCGGGGCGGGGCGCCTCGGCCGCACTTGAGGAGGAAATCCGCGCCCATGTCCGCGGCCGGCTGGCGCCTTACCAGTATCCCAAAGAGATCGAGTTCATCGATCAGCTCCCGATGACCACCACCGGCAAAGTGCAGCGACGGGTGCTCCGGCTTCGCGAAGCCGAACGGGCCCACAGTCGTGTCAGGACCGCCGGAGCAACCGATGGCCATCGCTGACCGGAGCCTCGACCCGACCTATCGCCGGATCAGCTGGCGCCTCCTGCCGTTCCTGTTGGTCTGCTACTTGTTCGCGTACCTCGATCGGATCAACATCGGCTTCGCAAAGCTCCAGATGTCGCAGGACATCGGCATCGACGATGCGATCTACGGCGTGGGTGCGGGGATCTTCTTCTTGGGTTACGTGATGTTCGAGGTGCCCAGCAATCTATTACTCGCGAGCATCGGCGCCCGGTTGACGATCAGCCGGATCATGGTGCTCTGGGGGCTGACGTCGGCCAGCATGCTGTTTGTCACCAGCGCCACCAGCTTCTACATCCTCCGGTTCTTGGTTGGCGTGTTCGAGGCCGGCTTCGCGCCAGGAGTCCTTTTCTATCTGACCTACTGGTACTCCCCTGCCAGGATCGGGCGGGCGATGGCGATCTTCATGTTGGCCGCGCCGATCGGCGGGGTGCTCGGCGGACCGGTGTCCGGCTGGATCATGACCGCGCTCGCGGGAACCGGTGGCCTCGCGGGCTGGCAGTGGATGTTCCTGCTCGAGGGTCTGCCGTCCATAGTCCTCGGCATCATCGTGTTCCTCACGCTCGACGACGGGCCCGAGCGGGCCCGCTGGCTCACCTCGGAGGAGAAGGAGTTGTTGAGGAGCGACCTCGCTCGGTTCCCCCGCCCGGGCAGCCACTCCTTTCGGGCCGCCCTTACCGACGGACGGGTTTACGCGATGGCGCTGGGTTACTTCTGTCTGATCGCGGGCATCTATGCGGTGAGTTTCTGGCTGCCGACGATCCTCAAACAGGGCGGCCTGGACGACCCTCTCGTGATCGGCCTCTACTCGGCGCTACCGTACCTCGCGGCTATCGTGGCGATGATCGGGCTCGCCCGCCGATCGGACCGGCGCAACGAACGGCGCTGGCACAGCGCGATTCCCGCGTTTCTGGGCGGTGCTGCTCTCGCCGTAGCGGCGGTGACGCCAACCCATCTCGGGACGTCGCTGACGGCCATCACGATCGCGACCGCGGCGATTTTCGGCTCGTACACGGTGTTCTGGGCGATTCCCCTGAGCTACTTCAAGGGGCCGGCGGCGGCGGGCGGTATCGCGTTCATCAACAGCATCGGACTGGTCGGCGGCTTCATCAGCCCAGTCCTGATTGGTCAGCTCAAGACCATCACCGGCAGTCTCGAGGCAGGGCTGTTGTCGATGGTCGTCCTTCTCGTTCTCGGGGGGACAATCATCGCCGCCAACCGAATTCGCCCCCCAGCCAATCTCTAACACGAGCCTTTCGGATGCGAATTCTGGTGGCCGGCTTCCAGCACGAGACCAACACCTTCGCCCCCTCGCGGGCAGGGTACCAAAACTTCGTTAACGGCGAGGGATTTCCGGCGATGCGCCGGGGCAACGCGCTGTTCGAACTCGAGGACGTCAACATCCCCGTCGGCGGTTTCCTCAAGGCGATCCGGACCACCGGGCATACTGTGGTGCCGGTGATCTGGGCTGGCGCCTGTCCATCGGCCCACGTCACCCGTGACGCCTACGAGCGGATTGCCGGCGAAATTCACGAGGCCGCCCGGCGGGAGAGGGCCGAAGCGGTCTTTCTCGATCTCCACGGTGCCATGGTCGCCGAGCATCTCGATGATGGCGAGGGCGTGCTGGTGGCCCGGCTGCGCGAGATCGTTGGCCCGGAGGTTCCAATCGTCGTCAGCTTGGATCTTCATGCCAACGTTACCCATCGGATGCTCTCGACGGCCACCGCCATGGTGGCGTATCGGACCTACCCTCACGTCGATATGGCCGCGACCGGCGCGCGGGCCGCCGAGTTGCTGCGACGGATCGAGCTGGGAGAGCGCCTTCACTGCCTCTGGCGCCGGATTCCGTTCCTGATTCCGATCAATGCCGGCAGCACCTGTCTCGAACCCGCCGGGAGTGTCTATCGGCGGCTGGGTGAGCTCGAGGGAACATCGCTCTCGTTATCGTTCGCGGCCGGCTTTCCCGCGGCCGATTTCCCGGAGTGTGGCCCGATGGTCTGGGGCCATGGGAGCGACCGGGACAGACTCGACCGCGCGGTCGACGAGCTCACCGCGGAGATCGTCGGTCGCGAGGCCGAATGGTTGGTTCAGTTGCTCGAGCCCGAGGCGGCGGTACGCGAAGCGATCCGCCTCGCCGCTGGGGCGGTCCGGCCGGTGGTGATCGCGGACACCCAGGACAACCCGGGTGCCGGAGGCGACTCGAACACCACCGGAATGCTCAAGGCCCTGGTGCGCTGTGGCGTGCAAGGCGCCGCACTCGGGTTGCTCTGTGATGCCGACGCCGCCCGCGCGGCCCACGAAGCCGGCGAGGGCAACGAGGTCCGTCTCGCCCTTGGCGGGTCCGGTACGCCGGGTGATACCCCGTTCGAGGCGACCTTCATGGTCGAGCGGCTCTCCCCGGGCCGCTGCCGTTTCGACGGCCCGATGATGCATGGCAATGAGCTGGATCTTGGCCCCGCGGCATGCCTTCGGATCGGGGGCGTCCGCGTAGCGGTGACGACCCGGAAGTCCCAGATGCTCGACCGCAACCTATTCCGGATGGTTGGGATCGAGCCCGAGGCCGCGACCGTTCTCGTGGTCAAAAGCTCGGTCCATTTCCGGGCGGATTTCCAGCCGATCGCCGAGGCGATTCTCGTCGCGAGGGCACCCGGCCCGATGGCCGGCGACCCGGCGGATCTCCCCTGGAAGCGCATCGCCCAGGGAATCCGTCTTCGCCCGCTCGGGCCGGCATTCTCTGGTTTGTCGACCCAGGAGCCCCACTGATCGCTCGAACGCTGCTCTTATTCGCCTTGTCGTGCAGGCTCGGTGCCGCCGCGGCCGGCCAGTCACCTGCCCCGGGAGTCGTAGCGATCAAAGCAGGCCGTCTGATCGACGGTCGCGGAGGCCCACCGATGGCAAACGCGGTGATCCTGGTCGCCGGAGGTCGAATCACCGACGTCGGGCAGGGGCTTCCGGTCCCGCCCGGCGGCCGAGTCATCGATCTCTCCCGATCGACCGTGCTGCCGGGGCTGATCGATGCTCACACCCACCTGACCCTTTCGCCGGGGCCCGCCGCGGAAGCAAGCCGCAAGAGTCATGTCGACGCAACCATCATGGCGCCGCTCCATGCCAAGCGCACGCTTGAAGCGGGGTTCACCACCGTTCGCGAGCTCGGCGCTCCCGAGTTCGTCGACGTGGCCCTGCGCAACGCCATCAATCGGGGTGACATCCCCGGCCCGCGGATCGTCGCCGCGACGATGGCGATCAGTGCCACCGGCGGGCACGGCGACCAAGAACGGGCTATCGCCGTACGTTCGCTCCGCCGAACTTTCAGGAATCGCCGATGGGGTCGACGAGATTCGCAAGAAGGTCCGGTCCCTGGTCAAGTATGGGCCGACGTCATCAAGGTGATGGCGACGGCCGGGGCGTTGTCGGAAGAAGAGTCGGTCGACGCCGCGCTCTACACCCAGGCCGAGCTCGACGCAGTGGTCGACGAGGCACGGCTGTGGGGACGGCGGGTCGCGGCCCACGCTCACGGGGCCGAGGGATCAAGCGCGCGGTGCGAGCCGGGGTGGCGTCGATCGATCACGGCACCTTTCTCGACGAGGAAGGGGCCCGGTTGATGGCCGAGCGGGGAACAATCCTGGTGAAGGATTCCTACGAGGACCGGTGGTTCTGGGAGCGCGCGGCTGAGGGTATCCCAAGATCATCGTCGCCAAGATGGGGCAGATCGTGGCCGGCCACGAGGCGGCCTTCAAGTTGGCGAGGAAGCACGGAGTCAAGATTGCGTTCGGGACCGACGCGGGGGTCAGCCCCCATGGGGAGAACGCCAAGCAATTCCGCGACTTTCGTCGCGTGGGGGATGACGCCGATGGCCGCGATCGTGAGCGCCACGACGACCGCGGCCGACCTGCTCGGCTGGAAGGACCGGATCGGTACCGTTGCGCCCGGGTCGCCGGTTTCCGTCAACTTAACGGGGGCTTGTCCCGGATGACCTTCGACTACTCGGCCTACTATCGCCGGCTCCACGACCTGAAGCAGCTCCAGATTCCGGCCGAGGCCATTCGGTGGCTCGAGCGGTGGGAACCGCCCGCCCAGTCGCACCAGATGGTGCTGTACTTGGGGTGCAACATCCTCCGGACTCCCGATGTCGCCGCCGACGTGGTCGCGGTGTTCAGCGCGCTGGGCCTCGACTTCGTGGCGGAGGCCGGAGTTCAGTACTGCTGCGGGATCACCTGGGACCGCCACGCGGACGTCGCCAAAGGGCAGAGCGTGGCGTCGACGACGATCGACCGGTTGGCATCGTTCAGTCCTTCCTTGGTCGTCCATTGGTGCCCTTCGTGCGACGTGCACTTCAGCGACGTGGTCACTGGCCGCGACCGCCACGACCTCCCATTCGGGGTCACCAGTGCTGGTGCATTTCTGGCCCAACTCGCTTGCGCCGGCCGGATCCCTTGGCAACAGCGCCGAGACACTCTCAACCCGCCGGGCCCACGGGGCGTCGAGGAACGTCGCATCGAGATACAGGTACGAGTGCGGCCCCACGATCGGCGCCCGTCGCAACCACCTGGCTCCGGACCGCGCCGCCCCGCCGGCGCGGCACCGCGAGTTCGACGCGCCCCAGGCTCGTCAGTAACTGCCGCCGATAGTGCCCGTTGCGATGATCCCGCCGGCCGCTCACCCGCTCGTACCAGCCGGCCCCCAACACGCCCTCCAACTCGGCGTCCAGGCACTCTTCCCCCTTGCGGATCGCCTCTCGCAACTTCGCCTCCAGATCCTGGCCTACTACCTCTTGCGGAATCCGCTCCACCGGTCCAACGTTGACCACGGAAGCTCCTTTCTTGACGCTGCGTCAACAGCGATCGGGGTTCGGGTTCGACTTCACACCCGAGGAGCTTCCTCTTTTTGTCTTCCCCCGTCCAGCCCAGGGCGACCTTCCCACCCCAGGGGATAGAGAGCACTACACAAGAATAGGGACACTACCACGGCCATCCCGCCGCGACCGAGCTCGCGCTCGACCCGGTAGCGGTCGCCGAGCGAGCCGAACAGGTCCGGTACCGGCCGGGTCACCCGCCTCCTGACCGGCGGTGATCGTGGCGTAGCAGCTCGAGCTCGGCCCGAAGCGGGGCCCAGTATTCTCGATCGGCCTGCTTGCCGCGGATTTGTTCCTGCGCCAACTCCAGCTCGAGCTTGCCCCGATCTTGACCGACCGCCGCGCCCAGTAGCGGTCGCTCGGCCGCAAGGGCCTCAGCAACTCCCCGAAACGCCGAGGCCAATTCGATCAGGGCGTCGGCCTCGCGAGCCTCTCTGAGCCAGAATTCGACTCGGCTTTGGCTCGGGTTGGTCCCGTGGGCGATCATGTCGGCCTCGATCAGCTCGCCGATCGTCGCCCAGTCCTTGTCTCGCTGGGTTTTCTTCGTCGCTACCAAGTCTTCGAGCGCCACGACGGACACCGGGCCGACGTCGAGCTCGACCACGACCCGGCGCTGCCAAACGGCGTCGAGGTCGGGGAGGCGAGGTGGCTTGGTCATGAGATCGAGTCGGAGACCGGCCACGTCGGGGCGACGACACCGGAAGTGGACCGCGTGGCCACGCTGGAGGAACGCCGATCGGAAAGGGGGAACCGCGATTACATCCGCCTGAAGCGCCGCGAGCGCCTGCTCGAGCCGGGTGAGGGCCTCAGGGGCGGCGGCGAGCATGAGGTCGAGATCGCGACTAAACTCTGCCCCGCCGTACAGGATGCAGGCCTGACCGCCGATCAGCAACGCCGGGACCTCGAATTTGCGAAGGGTCGCCAGCGCGCTCTGGATCGGGGTCGGGATCAAGGGAGCCTCCAAGCGCGAGGTAGTTGGCCCAGAGTTCGGCCGCCGCGGCCCAACGTGCGGCCGGCGACATGGCATACCACTCCATTCGCTCCTCCCCGACGCGGGTGCCGATCAAGGCAATCAAGGATCGCGGCAACGGGTGTGGGGGGGCAGCCATGATCCTTAATCTGGAGGATTTCGTCCTCCAAGGCGAGGGACCCGTCACAGTGGGGGCAGGTCCTCGAGTTTCCGCGCCGGGTCTTCCCACTTCGCTTTGGCCACGGGGAGGAATTGCTCGAAGTGGCGGAGGTCGGCGAGGAGCGGATCGCCGGTGAGGTGCGGGTAGTCGGCGAAGCCCTTCGTGAACTCGAGTGAGGCCTCGGCGATCCCGCTTCCGCACTGCCTCGGCCCAGGATCGACCTCGTCGGCGCCGCCCGCCTGCTCGGGGCTCATGTACCACGCGGATCTGGCGAACCGGACGACGGGTTGGCGATTGAGGCCACGACAGCGTAGTCTCTCTCGAATTGACCGACTTCTTGATCGTGGTTGACGCGGCTCCAGTACTAGTTAGACGGCCCCGCGCCTATGCTCTAGATTCCTCCAATGGCGAACGAGATCATCTCCTACCTGGAGATGTGCTGCTCGGTTTACTCGGGTGGCGGTCCGTCGGTCGCAAGGTCGACCTTGCCAATCAGGCGTGACAGGTTAGGTCGTCAGCTGCTGGCGGCCGAACCCGTTCGTCGCGGATCCCGCGAGGTGAGGCTGCTGTTCTCCGTTGCCGACAAGGGCGGCGCGGAGAGTAAGGGGATCAGCCGCAACCAGGCGATCGCGATCGGCTGGTCCAAGGCCCGGGCAAAGCGGACACGTTCCCTGGCACCTCGGAAGAAGGGCGGGGCGCGGAAGCGAGGGTAGTGAGTGGCGCCCTGATGAACACGCGCCCTCGCGGCGCATAACGAGAGGATGGTACGGCATGAGCAAGGTATTGCGCGGGCTCGCCGCAGGCTGGGGCGCGAAGAAGCTGGGGGGCGGCTGCTTGAGCACCATCCTCATCTTCCTGCTCCTCTGGTGGCTGCTGGGTCATTTTGACGTGTTCCGCTAGCGTCCCGTAACAGGAGTATACGAAACCTATTGGAGGGAACCGGAGGTGCCCGCTTGCTCCCGGGCCAAGGACGAGAACGGTCGGCGTCGTGATCATGTTTCGCGGCCTCCGGGCGGCGGTTCTGTTAGTCCGAGGGCCGCGTGGCGTATGAAGTTGCACTGACTTTCGGCATCCCAAACGAGTCGATTGCGGTTCGACGGGCTTGCCCCGGCAAATCAAGCGTGGCGGGAGGGTGGTGAACATTATCCCGTAGCGCACCACGGCCACCGGGATAAGCTCCGCGGGCCGTCGCCTGGCACTCCGCTGGACGAGGAGCATCAGAATCCCCAGCCCGGATCGGTCTTGTACAACCGGAGCCAGCCGTGCCGCAGTGTCATCCCACTGACCGCCGGGCCCTGATTCCGATTCGCGCCCAAGATGTACGCGTTGAGCAGCCTGCGTCTCGTGGTCAGTCCGGTATTGCGCTTGGAGTAGACCAGCCCGCCGTTCGCGTCGTGGATCTCAACCGAGGCGATATCCCCCCCGGGCGTGTTGACCTTGGCATGCATCCGCACCCGGTGCCTCGGGCGGGAGCACGGTCGGTGCGCGGCCGCATACTCGAATAATTATCAAGACATGATTGAACCAGATCAGATCCTCGGTCCGGTCGCTGGACCGGCCCAACTCGCGGCCCGACTCGCCGAACCGGCGCCGGGCCGAATCCAGCTCCTCATCGGGCCGCGCCAAATCGGCAAGACGACCCTACTGCTGGGTCTGGCCCGCTCGATGGGCCCCCAGGCGGTCTACCTCGCCGCCGATGGCCCCGAGGCTGAGCTTCCGGGCTCGTGGGAGCGGCTCTGGCTCGGGGCCGAGCAGGTGGCGTCGAGCCACGGTAAAGCGGTGGCGCTGCTGGACGAGATCCAGCGGGTCGAGGATTGGGCCGCCAAGCTCAAGCCCCAATGGGACCGGATTCGTCGGTTGAGGCTGCCCATTCATGTCGTCGCGACGGGTTCCTCGGGGCTGGATCTCGGCCGCGGCTCCAAGGAATCACTGGCCGGCCGGTTCGAGCGGATGGTGCTCCCCCATTGGGCGGCCGGGGCGCTGGCGCAGGTTTTCGGCGTCCGGATCGACGACGCGGTCGACACGATCGTCTGGTGGGGCGGCTATCCTGGGACGATGCCGCTCGCGGCCGACCCGGGGCGCCGGCTCGCCTACATTCGCGACGCGATCATCGAACCGGCGATCGGGCGCGACCTCCTCGCGATTCATCCGGTCCGCCGGCCCGCCCTGCTCCGTCAGGTGTTCGCGCTCGCGGCACGGGCCCCCGCGCAGATCGTCTCGCTGCAGAAGCTTCAGGGACAGCTCCAGGACCCGGGCGCCCTGGAAACGATCGCGCATTATCTCGGATTGCTCGAGGATGCCTTTCTGGTGGCGGGCCTCGAGAAGCACACCGACCGCAAGATCCGACAACGGTCGGCGCCTCCCAAACTCTTGGTGCTCACCAACGCCATCCTGGCCGCGCTCGATCCGCGCGGCGCCCCGGATCCGATCACCGACCCAGCCCGATTCGGGACCTGGGTCGAGAATGCCTGCTTGAGTCACGCCTGGAATGCGGGCCAACAGGGTCGCTACTGGCGGGAGGAACCGCTCGAAGTCGACGGGGTCCTGGAGGGATCGTGGGGCCAGTGGGCGATTGAGGTGAAGACGGGCGAGTACGGGGCCCGCGATCTCGCCGGACTCCTGGAATTCACGACCCGCTTTCCCGCGTATCGGCCGCTCGTTGTTTGCGATGAGGCCGGCCTCAAGATCGCCAAGCGGGCCGGCAGTCGGGCGATGTCGTGGCGGGAGTTCCTGGCCGCGAACGGGCCAAGTTAGGCGCCCGCGGCCCATCACCGCTTGCGCGGAATCAACTCGTCGCGGTTGGCGGCGGTGTAGGCAGTCCATGCCAGCACGATCGCGGCTTGCTTGAGGTCGTCCCCGAGGCGGGCAACGGTCGGATGCGGTGGCTCTTGGTCGAGGCGGCGTGGCGGATCCTGCGGTCGACGTCGCCAACCACGGCCGCGTTGCGCGCCTGGACCCTGACGATCGCGCAGCGACGGGGCCAGCGGATCGCGGCGGTCGCGCTCGCCCGGCGGCTGGCCGGGGTGCTCTACGCGATGGGGCGGGACGGAGTGCCGTACGACGCCGGTAGAAGACCTGGCCCGCGACCTGGCCGGAGTCAATCAGGCCGAGAATGTGGGGATGCTGGAGATTCGCGGTGGTCCGGATCTCGGTGAGGAACCGCTCCCCGCCCAGCACCGAGGCGAGCTCCGGGCGGAGCACCTTGACCGCGACGTGCCGCCCGTGGCGAACGTCGGTCGCGAGATAAACCGTGGCCATCCCGCCCGAACCGAGCTCTCGCTCGATCCGGTAGCGATCCTCCAGGGCGGAAACGAAGTCTGGATGGCTCATGGTGGCCCGGGCTCGCTGGGGGGATGAGGGGGATAGGACGGATAGGACGGATAAGACGGATAGGACAGAGAAGGCGGACAAGGCGGCCTTAGTAATCCGTCCTACCCGTCCTACCCGTCCTATCCGTCCTATCCGTCTTATCCGTCTTATCCGTCCTATCCGTCCTATCCGCCCAGTTCCAAAATCGTGAGATTCTTGTTCGAATAGATGCAAATCTCCGCCGCGATCTCGAGCGACCGCTGGACCACGTCGCGGGCGGTCGTCGCTGGATCCGGAAGCAGCGCCCGAGCCGCCGCGAGAGCGTAGTTGCCACCGGAGCCGACCGCCAAGAGCCCATCATCCGGTTCAAAGAGCTCGCCCAGGCCACTCACGAGGTAGCTGCGCTCGAGATCCGCGACGATCAGCATCGCCTCGAGTCGACGGAGCACCCGGTCGCTGCGCCAATCCTTGGCCAGCTCGACCGAGGCTCGCGACAAATTGCCAGGATAGCGATCGAGCTTCTCCTCGAATTTCTCGATCAGGGTAATCGCGTCGGCCACCGACCCCGCAAAGCCGGCCAGGACCCGGCCGTTTCTGAGCGAACGGACCTTGGTCGAGGTCGCCTTCATGATCGCGTCGCCCATGGTCACCTGACCATCGCCACCCATCGCGACCTTGCCGTCCTTCCGGACGCAGAGAATCGTGGTGCCGTGAAAACTCATCGACGCTCCTCACCCACCCCGCGGATGGGCCTGCCGGTGGACGTCCTTGAGACGTTGCACTCCGGTGTGAGTATACACCTGGGTCGTGGCGAGCGAAGCATGGCCTAGCAGCTCTTGCACCGCCCGGAGATCGGCGCCGGCGTCCATCAAATGGGTGGCGAAGGTATGCCGGAGAGAATGGACCCGTTGCCCGGTGATTCCGGCCCCGCGGTAGAGCCCGTGAATTCGCCGCTGGACGCTCCGAGGCGCGAGCCGCCGGCCCCGGGGCGACACGAAGAGCGCCCGGCGTTCCCCCTTGACCCGATCGACGAGCTGCTCCCGAACCTCGAGATAGCCGCGCAACGCGGACTCGGCCTTCCGGCCCACCGGCACGATCCGTTCCTTCCGGCCCTTGCCCCGCACCCGAATCCGGTTGGACAAGAGATCGAGGTCGCCCAGGTCCGCTCCGGCCAGCTCCGAGAGTCGGAGCCCGCTCGAGTAGAACAGCTCGAGCATCGCGTGGTCGCGCACCCCCGCGAACTCCCCGGTCTTGGCTCGCTCCTCGGACGCGACGAACAGCGCCTCGGTCTGTTCCTGACCCAGGTAGCTGGGCAGCCGCTTGGCGACTTTGGGAATCCGGGCGGCCCGGGCGACGCCGTTGGTCAACCCGTGATGAACCTGGAGATAACGCAGAAACGATCGGAGCGCCGAGAGGGCCCGGGCTGCCGAGCGGCGGGCCAGCTTCCGCCGCTCGAACTCGGCGAGGAAGCCTCGGAGCGCCAGCCGATCGATGGTCGCCCAGGTCCAACCGCCTCCGTAGTACTCGTTGGCAAAGGCCACGAACTGGGCGAGATCGCGACGATAGGCCTTGACGGTGTGAATCGACTGGTCCCGTTCCTTGGCGAGATGCTCGAGAAACTCCTGAACGAGCGTGAGGGTCTCGCTCACAACGACGCGCTCCAGGTCGCGAAATCCGCGAGCGCCCGCTCGACCAATCGGGCCCGCCGCTCCGACTTCTTGACCGCATCGGGCAGCGGGTCGAGCAGCCCGAAGTTGGCGTTCATCGGTTGAAAGTGGGCGGGGTCGGCGTCGCGGAGATATCGATAGAGACCGCCGAGCATGGTGGTCGGCGGCGGGACGACGACCGGCCGCCCAGTGAGGACCCGGTGGAGATTGATCCCAGCGACGATCCCGGTGCCTAACGACTCCGTGTAGCCTTCGACGCCGGTCAGCTGCCCCGCAAAGAACACCGGGTCGTGGTCACCGCGGCGCAGTCCCGGCGCCAGCGCCTTGGGACTGTTGAGGTACGAGTTCCGGTGAATGCTGCCATAGCGGAGGAACTCGGCCGAGCCGAGTCCGGCGATCGTGCGAAAGACCCGCTGCTGCTCGGGGATCCGGAGTCGGGTTTGGAAGCCGACCAGATTCCACATCTGGCCGGCCCGGTCTTCCCGCCGGAGCTGCACCACCGCATAGGGATCGCGCCCGGTCCGCGGGTCTCGGAGGCCGACCGGTTTCATGGGCCCGAACCGGAGGGTCTCGGGGCCCCGGCGAGCCATCTCCTCCACCGGCAGGCAGCCCTCGAAGTAGGCGACCTGGTCGAATTCGTGTCCCGAGAACTGATCTGCCTGGGTCAGCGACTCGATGAAGCTGTAATAGTCGTCCCGGTTCATCGGGGCGTTCAGGTAGTCGTCACCGCCGCCCTTGTCGTAGCGCGACTTGGCGTAGAGCTGACCGTGGTCGAGGCTTTCGGTCGCGACGATCGGCGCGATGGCGTCGAAGAACGCCAGCGACTCGGCGCCCAACTCTCGGCCAATCGCCATGGCCAGCCCTTCGGAAGTGAGCGGCCCGGTCGCGACGATGCCGGGGCGGGGCAGCTCGACGACCTCACCAGTCTCGACCGTGATATTGGGATGGGCTCGGACCCGCTGGTCGACCGCGGCCGAGAAAATTTCTCGATCGACCACCAGGGCGGATCCGCCGGGGACCCGCGCCTCGCCGGCCGCGGTGAGCAGCAGGCTGCCGAGCGAGGCCAACTCAACTTTGAGCAGGCCGTGAGCGTTGGTCGGATCGGTCGACTTGAAGGAGTTGCTGCAGACCAGCTCGGCCAGCCGCCCGGTTTGGTGGGCCGGCGTCTTCACACCGGGGCGCATCTCGATCAAGGTGACCCGGACACCTCGCTCGGCCAGGGCCCAGGCGGCCTCGGAGCCCGCCAGGCCGCCGCCAACCACGGTGGCCGACAGGGAGGTCACCAGCCCGCCTTGTCTTTGGCGATCGCCAGGAGCAGGTCGGCCGTTTCTGCGGCGGTCCGGTGGCTCACGTCGAGCTCCACCGCGGCCCGCTGGTAGAATGGCTTCCGGAGGTCGGCCAGAGCCCGCAGGCGCCGCTCGGGGTCGTCGCCCGCCAGGAGCGGGCGGGTTGGGCCACCGGCGAGGCGTGTGGCCGCGACGCGGGGATCGACCGCCAGGTGAATCGCGAGCACCCGATCGAGCGCGGCCTCGAGCTGGCCCGGCTGGGCGGCCCACCCGCCACCGGGCGCCACGACGTGAGGGGGCAATCGCAACGCCTCAAGCACGGCCCGATGCTCTCGTTCGCGAAACGCGGGCTCCCCCTCCTCGACGAACACCTCGGCAACCGGAAGCCCAGTGGCCCGCTCGATGATCGGGTCGATGTCGGTGCAGTGGGTCCCGAGCCGCTCCGCCAGCGCCCGCCCGACGGTGGACTTGCCGGCCCCGGGGAGGCCGATCAGGAGGAGGTGGCGCCTCATGACGGGGGCGGCGCGTCGACCTCGTTCCACCGCTGGCCGGCCGCCTCCAGGTAGGAGGAGATGTTGCGACGGAGCTCACCGAGCGAGTCGCCCCCGAACTTTTCGAGCATCGCGTCGGCCACCACGATCGCCACCAGCGCCTCGGCGATCACCCCCATCGCCGGCACCGCGGTAACGTCGGATCGCTCGCTCTGAGCCTGGGCCACCGTGTCCGAAGTCAGCTCGACGGTTGGGAGGGGGCTCATCAAGGTCGAGATCGGTTTCATGGCAACCCGGACCACCAGCGGTTCGCCGGTAGTCATCCCGCCCTCGAGCCCGCCAGCGTTGTTGGTCAGCCGCTGGAAGCCGGCCCGGGCATCGGTGGCCGCCGGGCCGCTGGATTCGATCGGATCGTGAACCTCCGACCCCGGCCGGCGAGCCGCCTCGAATCCCAGGCCGATCTCGACCCCTTTGACCGCGGGAATCGACATCAGCATTCCGGCGAGGCGGCCATCGAGCTTGCGGTCCCAGGCCACGTGGCTGCCGAGCCCGAGCACCAGCCCGCGAGCCACGACCTCGACTTCGCCGCCGAGGGTGTCGCCATCGCGCTTGGCCCGATCGATTCGGGCAACGATCTGGGCCTCGGCGGCGGGGTCGAGAGTCCGAACCGGCGATCGGTCGGCGGCCGGGTTCAAAGGTGCCGGCAGGGGCATGGACGGGGCCGCCCGAATCCCACCTAACGACACCACGTGACTGCCGATCTCGACCCCGAACTCGGCCAGGAGCCGTTTGGCGATGGCCCCGACGGCCACCCGCGCGGCGGTTTCCCGGGCGCTCGCCCGCTCGAGAATGTCACGGGCGTCGCGCCGGTCGTACTTGAGGACCCCCACCAGGTCGGCATGTCCCGGGCGGGGTCGGGTGACCCGCCGGCGCCGCAATTCGCCCTGGCCTTCGGGGGCCATCACGTCGGCCCAGTTCTCCCAGTCGCGGTTGCGGATGAGAAGGGCGATCGGCGACCCAATCGTGACGCCGGCTCGGATTCCCGCCAGCCACTCGATCTCGTCCCGCTCGATCTTCATCCGGGCACCTCGCCCGTAGCCTTGCATCCGCCGAGCCAGCTCGGCGTCGACCCAGGCGGCGTCGATCGGAAGGCCGGCGGGGATCCCCTCGACGAGGGCCACCAGGGCCTTTCCATGGGATTCGCCGGCGGTCAGGAAGCGCAAGTGCATCGCGGGAATACTACCAAGGGGGGACCTGGGGCCAAACGTCGGCGGCCACCGCGTTCGCGGCTCGGATCGCCCCGGGACAGCGGTGGGCAGAGACCGGGCGTCGACCCCGCTATCTTGCCTTGGACTCCCCCGATCCAGGGCGGGAGTCCCGGTCTCCTTCTAGGTGAGCCCCATGTCCGACAAACCACTGGTCTCCGCTGGCCCCCGGCTCAAAGGCCCAGGACGGCTGCTGATCGACCGGCTGCGCGAACGAGTCGACCGAGCCGACCGCGCGATCGAGCGTCAGGAATCGGCTCGGCGGCCCCGAGTCGGACGTCGGAGGCGGGCCACAACGCCGGTCCCCGCCGTCCCGACCTTGAGTCGGGAGGTCCAGGCGTTGCGCGCGGTGTTCACCGATCTGGGCGCCGCCCACGGCCAGTACCGCCGCCGAAGCGGGGAGCGGGTCTCGCCGGGGTTACGGACCGCGGCGGAGGCCTTCAAGGCGGCTCCGAGCTTGGCGACCCTGGTCCGGGTGGCCGAGTTCTTCGACGACCTCGACCTGCTCGACTGGTAGCCAGATTCGCTGATCCCGCCTCCAATAAACATCGCTGGGGCTGGCCGATAGGCGGCCAACCCCAGCGATGGTACCTCTAGGATCGGGACGAGCGATCCTACTCGAAACTACCCCTTTAGTTCTGGGCGGCGTCGTCGAGAATCCGCGGCGTCACCAGGATGATCAGGTCCTTCCGGTTCTCGGTGTTGCTGGTAAAGCTGAAGAGACCACCCAGAATCGGGAGACTCGACAGCAACGGGATGCCGGTCTTCGCCCGGGTCACCGTGGTGACCGTGAGGCCGCCGATGACCGCAGTCTCCCCGTCATTGACGAGGATTTCGTTCTTGGTCGACTGCTTGTCGATGCTGAAGCCGAGATCCGCCGCCGAGAGCACCTTCACGGCCGAGCGTTCGGTCTCGATGTTGAGGACGATCTGGCGATTGTTGGTGACGTGAGGCGTCACGTTGAGCTTGATGCCGACCTCTTTGAACTGAACCGTGGCGCGGGGCGCGGCGCCACCGGCGCCACCGATCGAGCTGGCGTCGATGATTCGGATCGGGATTTCCTCACCGACCAGCAAGGTGGCTCGCTTGTTGTCCTTGGTGGTGATGACCGGCTCGGTCTGCACGTCCGTCAAGTCGATCCGCTCGAGCGCCGAGAGAAAGCTCGACAGGCTGAAGCCACCGAGCGCGATCGAGTAGGTGAGATCGAGGGCCGAGGAGGCGACGAAGGCATCGGCGTTGGCGATCGCGGAGATCGCGTTGCCGCCCAGGTCGACGATGTTCACGCCCGGCAAGTAGGGGGCGTTGTCTTCGTCCGGGTTGGGCCGCTGGACGATCTTGTTGTAGAACTGATTGCCAGACGCAAGATCGTAGCGGAAACCGAGCTGCTCGACGTCGGTCCGATCGACGAAGATGATCTTGGCCTGAATGGCGATCTGCGGCGGCCGGATGTCGAGGCCGCGGGCGAAGTCCATGATCGCGGGCAAGGCGCTCCGAGTCTCGGTGATGATGAGCGAATTGGTCGCGGTGTCGGCGATGACCTTGCCGCGCTTGGAGACCACGCCCGAGACGGTGCCGGCCAGCTCGCCGGCATTGGCATAGTTCACCTTCAGCACGTCGGTCTGGCGGGGCTCCAGCGAGTCGATCGCGGCCAGTGTCTCGGGCGCGTCGACTCGAATGATCCCACCCTCGACCTCCTGGGCCGAGAGTCCGTAGGCACCCAGAATCGCCTTGAAGGCGTCGGGCCACGGCTTGTCGCGAATCTCGGCCGAGACCTGGACGGTGATCGCCTTGCCCAGGATGATCGACCGGCCGCTGATCGCTTGGAACCCGGAGATGACTTCCTGGATGCTGGCATTGTCCCAGCTCACCGTGAGCCGGGGCTCCTGACGCTGTTGCACCGGTGACACCGCCACGAGCTGGCGCGCGTCGACTGGCCGCGCCGGCAGCTCCTCCGCGACATCCACCTGCTCGGTTGGCTCGACAATGACCGGGGTCGGCGCGGCCGACCGGGGGGCGCCCATCCGGGCCACCGAGGCGCCGGACGTCCAGGTAGCGAAGGTCTGTTCCGCGCCGAACGAGACGCTGATTCCCTCGTCGGTGCGGACCACGGTATAGGGCTTGAGACGGTCGAGCACCAACACGACACGAACCACGTTCTCGTCGTACTGGCGGACTCGCATGTCGACGACGCCGGCGCGGTTGACGCCGTCATAGCTCCCCTTGAAACCCTGGGGGAGGATGGCGCCCGACAGATCGACCACGACCCGGGCCGGATCGGCCAGGGTGAAATCGCTCACCGAGATGGCGCCCTGGATTTGGACCTTGAACTCGGCCCGGCCAGCCGCCGCGACCAGGCTCATCGCCCGAACTTCGCCGTCGGCAGGCTCGGGCGACCGGACCGGCATCGTGGCGCCGATCGAGAACACCGCGGCCGTGACGAGCGACCAGGAACTGAAGGTCATTGGGCATCCTCCTGCTTGCGAAGCGAAACGGTTTCCTGACGCTCGGTACCGAAGTCGTCGATCGTGAAAGTCACGTCTTTAGGGCCCACCGTACTGACCCGCAGCCGTCCCAGCCGATCGCCGGGCCGAAGATTGTATTTCCGGGTGCCGACCTTCTCCCGCATCACGACGACACTGCTGGCCGCGTTGCGGACGTCGTAGTAGATGGCAACCAAAATCAGGTCCGGCAGCTCGGGCCCCAATCGGGCCTCGTTGAGCAGCGACGCGAACGGATCGCGGCTGCCGCCGGCATAGGAGAAGCTCTCCCGACCGGAGATCCCTTCTTCGCGGGCCTCGGGAGCGGCCGAATCGGTGACGGCCGGCGTCACCGAAGCGACCGCCGTCGAATCCACCGCGGCGGGCGGTTTGGCGGCGGCCGCGGGGGCCGGCGCGGGCGCCCGAGCCTCGTCGATATCACTTTCCTGGCTCGCCGACGCCGGGTCCGGCGTCAAGGCCGCCTGTTTCGCTTCCGCGTCGTCACCGCCACCGCAACCACTGAGGGCCGCAAGGACGATCAAGAGCGGAGCGAGGGTTCTAGTGACCACTCTGCCCTCCTTCCGGCACCGCTTGACCTTTCACATAGGTCCGGATTTGGAACTTGGCCTCGAGCATCGCTTTGTTCTTGTCACCTAACGCCGCGGCCTGGGCCTGGGGCGCCAATCCGAGGGTCACGTCGTAGGGCACGATGATCCGCCGGAGACTGGCGATGTCGGAAAGGAACTCGCCGATCTGATCGTACCGCCCGATGACCGAGACTCGGTGAACGTAGGTGTCGAAGGGCGCCGGCCCCGGCGTAACGGGCTGGGGCACGAACTCGGCCAGGTTGAGACCCCGGATCTTGGCCCGAGTCGAAATGTCGTCGAGCAGGTTCGGCACCTCGTTGCGCTCGGGCACCAACTGCCGGAGAATCTGGAGATTGCCACGATGCGACTCGATCCGGTTCTTGAGGTCTTCGATCGTCCCGCGGGCCAGATCGCGCTTGACGCTGTCGGTCTGGGCCTCGAGGTGGGTGATCGAGTCGGTGACCACCGCGACCTTCTCTTTCTTCGTGGCGACCCCTTCGATCCCCAGCGAGTTGACCACTTCGCCGGAATAGACCAGGTAGCCGAGGAGGCCCGCGAAGACGACACCGAGGAATGGGGCCGCTTTGGGGTTGTCGAGGAGGGCCATGTCAGTTCTCCTGGCTCTGGCCGATCGGGGCCGGTCGGAGATGGGCCGCGGCCTCGGTCGCTCGCGCCGGCGCCGCTTCCGGCGTCGCGGCGGCCCGCTGGAAGCTGGCCTTCAGCACGAACGCCGTGACGGCCCGATTCTGATCGAGGACGGTGTTGGCGGAGATCGCGGCGACGTCCTTGAGCCAGGGCGAATCCTCGAGCTGGCGGAGGAGCCGGGTATACCCCTGGATGTCGACCGTGCGGCCGGTCACCTGGAGGTGGACCGGCGGGGACTCGGCCGGTCGTTTGACGGTGGTATCAACGGTCACCGGTGGCGGCGCCGAGGCGATGAACTGGACGTCGGTGAGCCAGGTGTACGCCGGCACCGCCCGAGCGACTTCGTCGAGAATGTGGGGCCAGACGTATCGGTCGCCGTCGACGTTCTTGATGGTGACGATCTGGGCCTGAATCGAGTCGCGGACGGCTTCGAGCCGCCGCTTCTCGCCCAAGAAGGCGCGGAACCGTTGGTTTTCGGCCCGAGCCTGTTCCAACTGAGGCTCGAGGTTGGCCAACTCGGAGCTGGCCGACATCTGGCTGATCCCGACATAGCCGAGCCAGCCGAGGCTCAGCGCCAACGCGCCGATCCGGTAGGGGTCCTTGATCTTTTGCCCGAATCCCTTGAGCTGGGCCGCCAGGCCCGCCAGTGGGGACCCCGCGGTCGCGCGCTTGTGACCGGGCTTGAGATTTATCGCGATCATCGGTGCCTAACGACCTCCCTCTTCCGTCACGCGGCCTGCCGCAGGGCCAACCCCACGGGCAACATCAGCAACGGGGCAACCTCATCGACGCTCAACTGATCGAACACGCCCTCTGCGACTTGGATCCGCTCGATCGGGTTGGCGAGCTGCACCGGCAACTTGAGGCGGTCGCTGAGCACCTTGGCGATCCCCGGAATCCGGGCTCCCCCGCCCGACAGATACATCCGGCTCAGGCCTGCCGAGGACCGGCTCGCGGTCTGGAGGAATGCCGCCGCCCGCTCGATCCCGACGGCAAGCTCTTCGCCCCGGCTCTGGAGGAACGGCTGGAGCGCCTCGGTGACTTCGAACCCCTGGAGGACCTTTTCGGCCTCCTCGGCCGACAGCCCACGCTCGCGCTGGAGATCCTCCCGAAACCGGCGAGTCCCGACCGGAAGATCCCGGGTCAGAACCGGAACGCCCTCGTCGAGGACGTTGACGTTGGTCAACTCGTGGCCGATGTTGACCAGTCCGACGATCCCCTTCATGGCATCGGGGTAATTGACTTCAAAGGCGTTGTGGAGGGCAAAGGCGTCGACGTCAATGACCGACGGATCGAGGCCAATGTCCTTGAGGAGCGACATTTTGGTCTCAACCAGCTCGCGTTTGGCCGCGACCAGCAAAACCGACATCTGAAGCCCTTCGTTTTCCGGATCGAGGATCTGGAAGTCGAGCTCGACGTTGTCCATATCGAAGGGAACGTGCTGCTCCGCCTCCCACCGAATCAGCTCGCGGGCCTCGGATTCCTTCATGCGATCCATGGGGATCCGCTTGACGATCACGTCCCGCCCTCCCACCGCCGTCACGACGTGCTTCGGCTTGATGCCCATCTCCTGGAACAGCCCCCGAATCGCCTCGGCGACGATCCCGGGATCCATCACTTCCCCCTCGACAATGGCATCGTCAACCACCGGCGCCATCCCGACCCGGGAGAGGACGGGCTGCCCAGAGCCATGCGACACGACGGCCACCTTAATCAAGCCGCTTCCGATGTCGAGGCCCACAGTGGTGCGAGCGCGGTTGAAAAGTCCCATTCGTTGCCCATTGCCAAGATGGTTGACGGTCACGCTAGGAGTGGCGCAACCTTTTGTCAAGCCAGCGACGGTCCTCATGTCGCTCTCATTAAGTCGTTATTCTGCAACAACTTGCATCGGAACACCGACACCAGCATCGACCTTGCGGCCGACTCATCTTCCAAACCCAGGTGTCAACAACTGTGAGACCGGGGGCAACGCCTATGCCATACCTGGCAGCCCGCTGCGGTCGTTCGCACGAGGTACCTAAGACCAGTTTCTGCAAGCGCTTAGTCTGGCCTTCCCCGGTTCCGGGTGCCGCCGAACTCGGCCGCTTCGTCCGGAACTTTCGCAAAGATCCGGGCGCCTGGCGAACCGCTACTCAAATCCCGGCAGCCACGGGCGCCGAATCACCCGAGCGCTCAGAACGGTATCGGGCGGGAACACCCCCACCCGCACCAGCCATCCTGCCCGCACCGCGGCGGTTCGATTGCCGGACTGATCCGCCATTGACGCCGAGGCGTGCAGGAGCCAGACATCTGCCCCGATCGCTTCTGCCTCGAGAGCAACCGCGAGCCGCGGGCGCACCATTACGGCCGGAACCGCGACGGCGGTCCGCGAAGGAGCGCCGAGGGTGGAAGCCAACCATCCACCCGGCAAAGTCCGAACCAACGCCGCCTCCGCTGCCCCGTCGAGCACCACCCGGTGGATTGCCTCCCGACCCTGACGCAACTCGACCACCCCGACCCCGGTCACGAGGGCTCCAGCCGAGACCAGAGCCGCCAGGAAGAACATGGCCACCAGCGTCATCGCGCGTTCCTGAGGCGGACTGCGCCGCGGGCACTGTCGGCCACCGGAGCGACCAGCCCGGGACCGACCGCAAGGTCTCGCGAGGTCAGCCCCCGAATCACCAGGTCGAATCCCACGACGTCGAACGGCGTCGCCGAAGCGCTCCCCGCGCGATCGAACCCGAGGTACTCGAGGCCCCCAGCCGGGCGAAGAGGTCCGGCCACCGGCTGGACCACGGCCCCAGCGGAAAGCCCCTCGACTCCAAAATGCGGCCCGGTCGCGGAGCTGTAGGCCCGGGCATTGACGAACTCGAAAAAACGGCCCAGCCCGAACGGCGGAATCCGATACCGAGTCAGATCAGCGGCGGCCAGGCGGGTGGAATACAGCCAGCCGGGCCACCCGCCCGGGCAACTCGCGGCCGTCGGACCGGCCAGGATCGGCAGCGGGAGCCACGCGTCGATTGTCCCGGTGCTGTCTCCCTCGATATAGAGGAGGAGGCTGTCTCTGCCGCTGGCGGGCAGCCTGGATCGAAACGCCGGCAGCCGATCGAGCGCCAAGATCACGGTGTCGACCGCAACCCGGCAAGCCACCACCAGACCGCGATGGGCGCGAAAGGTCAGGGAGTTTGCCGCGACGATCTGGTGGTCGGCCCCACTGACCGAATCGTTCCCCAACGATCGAAGCTCGGTCTCGAGGACCCCGACCACGGCCCGCAGCGATCCGACGAGGCCGCTACGCTCGGCGCGAGACCGGCCGGCCATCTGCAGCCGCCCAGTAGCGACCGCGGCTAGCGACCCGATCAGGGCCGCGGCGACGAGAGCGATCATCACCTCGATCAACGAGAACCCGCGGCGCGCGGTCATTGGCACAGGAACCCGGCGACCACAGTGTCGATTAGGATCCGTCGCGCCGACACGGCGGTCACTTCCATCGTGATGGTCGCGCCGATCGAGTCGCCCGTGGCGGTCCACGCCAGCCCGACGCCGTCCACCGACAACGCGGTGCCGGCCGGAGGCACCAGACATCCGGGCGCCAGCGTCCGGTACCCGCGTTCGAGGCGAGCAACTTCCCGACTGGCGGCCACGGCCATGGCGGTCCACCGGCGACCTTGACTGACCGCCTCGGTTGCACCGAGGAAGAGCCGGATGACAGCCGTGGCCCCGATGACGAAGACGACAACGGCGATCATGACGTCGAGCAGAGCGAACCCTCGGGCCCGGTTGAGCATTCCGGTGCCAAGATGGGACCGCACCGGCGTTCCGAAATAACCGAAACGCCCATCGGCGTGATGATATTTTCGCGAACCGGTCGGCTAGGCCAGACCGTATCGACGGAGCTTGTAGAAAAGGGTTCGGAGGCTGATCCGAAGGAGCCGAGCCGCTTCCCGACGGGTTCCCCCGCACGCGGCGAGCGCTCTCAGAATGATCTCTCGCTCGAACGCCTCGACCTGGGGCTTCAAGGCGAACTCACCGTTGCCGTTGGCGTTGGCGCGCCCAGCGCTGACCAGCACCGGGAAGTCAGAGCGGTCGAGCTTGCCGGAGGGGCTCAGGACGGCGGCCCGCTCGACGACTTGGCGTAGTTCCCGAACGTTCCCGGGCCACGAGTAGGACACCAGGGCCGACATCGCCTGTGGGGTGATCGAGATCGGCCGCCCGGTTTTCGAGGCGACCTGCTGGACGAAGTGGGTCACCAGGGCGGGAACGTCGTCTCGCCGCTCGCGGAGGGGTGGCAGGTCGAGGGTCGTCGCGCCGATCCAATGGGCCAACTCCGGGTTCAGCTTGCCTTCGCCGAGCAGCTTGTCGACCGCCCGTTCGGCGGTGGCCATGACCCGAACGTCGTTGTCGAGGACTTGCGCGGCGCCGGTGGGCCGACTGTTCATCCCGGGCGGCAGGCGGCCGCCGCCGAGCCGAGAGACCAAGTAGCCTTGGCTCTCGTCGGTGAGGGCCTCGACGTCTTCCAGCAGAAGCGTCCCGCGACTCGCGGACCGCCAAACACTCTGGGAATCTCCTGGATTCTGGGGACCGGCCTCGCCGGCGGAGAAGAAATCGGGAGTCGCGGTGCAGTCGATCGCCACGAAGGCCCCATCCCCGCGCCGGCTGAAGCGGTGCATTGCCCGAGCGAGGAGGGCCTTGCCGGTTCCCCGTTCTCCGGTAATGAGTACCGCCTGATCGGAGGCGGCGGCCCGGGCCGCCACCTCGAGGATCGAGCGCATCTTGGAGTCTTCGGCGACCAGCATCGGCTCGAGGCCCTTGGCACCGATGGTGGCCCGGAGCGTCGCGACCTCGTGACGGAGCCGTTCGCGCTCGTCGGCTTGGCGGAGGGCGAGGAGAACTTCCTCGGGGAGGGCTGGCTTCCGGAGGAAGCCATCGGCCCCTTCGCGGAGGGCGGCGGCGGCGCTGGCCGCCTCGCTCGGACCACCGCAGATCAGGACGATGCCGGTGCCGCCCCCGGAGCGATACCGGCGGAGGAACGCCAGGCCGCCGTCGTCCGGAAGCGCCAGATCGCAGACGATGGTCCGGATCCCACAGGCCTGGGCCTCGAGCAGCGCCGCCTCCGGGTCGCGCCGAACGACGACCTCGTACCCCACCTCTTCGAGGGAGGGGGCAACGGTGTGTCGCATCGTGTCGTCAGCGTCCAGCAGCAGTACCCGCATTCCGTCCTCTATTTCGACGCCAAAGCCGCTGGGTCGCGCGAACCCGGCGGCCGGCTGATATCGAGCGGCTCGTGCCGTTCACGAGCAGATGATCTGCCCGTCCACTGTGCTGGCCGCTCCGGCTCCCACTTGCACCTGGCACTCATCGAGGACCGAGGTGATGGTGCTGTTGGTGATCGTCACCGTGTATCCAGTCGCGGTCGGAGACAGGGCGGCGCTGTTGCCCGACGAGAAGGTGTAGTTCGTGGCGGACTGCAGCTGAGCCAACGTGGCGAAGGTGGCGAAGTCGGCCCAGTAGGCCTCCTGCGCCGTCATCACGTTTCGGAGATCACTCCGAATCGACGCCAACTTCGACTTGTCTTTCGTCGCCGCGAACTTCGGGATCGCGATGGTCGCCAGGATTCCGATGATCACCACGACGATCAGGAGTTCGATCAGCGTGAAACCAGCCGTCGTGCCTCGAGCCCGCATTGCCTTTCGTCCTCCTTCCCCGGTGTCGCTAGTTGATGTGAAAGGGGGGCGGCGACTCGCTGGAAGCAGCCCCGCCCCCATTTCCCATCGGTTCCCACTTACGAACAGATGATCACGCCGTCGAGGGTCGACGCAGCACCGGCACCCACTTGCGTGGTGCACTGGTCGATCGCCGAGGTGATCGTGCTGTTGGTGATCGTGACGGTGAACCCGCTGGCGGCGGGAGCCACACCCGCGGTGTTGCCGGACGACAGCGAGAAGTTGCTGGCCGTCTGGAGGTTCGCGTACGAACCGTAGGTGGCGAAGTCCGAGAAGTACGCTTCCTGCGCCGTCATCAGGTTGCGGACGTCGGTCTTGACTGACGCCAGCTTGGCCTTGTCCTTGGTCGCCGCGAACTTCGGAATCGCGATGGCGGCCAAAATGCCGATGATCACAACCACGATCAACAGCTCGATGAGAGTGAAGCCCTTACGATTGCCCATGCCGTGCCTCCGAGTAGGTGTAGTTTCCGACCTCTGCTGAACCAAGCGGTTTCGCTCGTCCGCCAAGCTAATGAGCAACGATGGTGCCAGGTGTACCGAATATGCGTAAAACGTTACCAATGAACGCATTACCGCGCCTTTGCATGACCCGCTGCAGGCCCTCGTCGGCTTCCGAGCCTCGGAGATTGCAAACCGCGGGCTAACGATGACTTTCGGACAGCCCCAACCGCCGCCTCGGGATCCGACCGCGAGACCCTAGGGCTTTCCCAGCCCCCGGACTAGCTTGTTTCGCGGTGCCGCCATCCTCCCTCGGATCGCTTCGTTCCGGCTCGCTCGCGACCATTTCGCTCTTGGCGCTCGGGCTGGCCTCCTCTATCTCGGGCCTGAAGAACGGCTGGGCCCAAGACGACCGACCGATCATCGAGCGGAACGAGGCGGTCCACACCCTCGGGCGGCCAGGGTCGTTTTTCACCGAGTCCTACTGGCCCAAACCGTACCCTCCGGCCCTGTACCGCCCGGCGGCCAGCCTGGGGTATGCCCTCCAATGGGTCGCTGGCGGGGGGGCGCCCTGGGTCTTCCGGGTCGGCAGCATTGTCCTGCTATTGGGGGGCGGGATCGCGCTCTTCCGGCTGGCCGCTCGCCTCCTTCCGTGGCCAGCGGCCTGGCTTGCGGGAGCGCTCTTCATGGTTCACCCCGTCCACGTCGAGGCGGTGGCCGCGGCGATCAATCAGTCCGAGCTCGCGGTGGGCCTCCTGGCCGCGGTGGCGGTTTCCTGGTACCTCGCCAGCCGCAGCGGTCGGGCCGTCCACCGGTACCTCCCTGCCAAGTTCTTCGGGTTGACGGTGGTGGCCCTCTCGTTCAAGGAAACCGGTGCCGTCCTGATCGGCATCATCCTGGCCGCGGAGTTCCTGTTGGTCCGCGATGACGCCCCCCTTCGCAACCGGATCGCTCGGCTTCGCCCTGTGATGCTCGTCATGGTGCTCGGCGTGGTCGGATTCGCCGCGATTCGTTCGGTGGTCCTCGGTGGCGACGTCCTTGGCACCTTCGTGGCCGAGGCCCTCGAGGGTCAGTCGATGGGGCAACGCGCGCTGACGATGCTGGGGGTAGTCCCCGAATGGTTTCGGCTCCTGCTGTGGCCGGCGCACCTCCGCGGCGACTACTCGCCGGCCGAGATCCTCCCGGCGAGTCAGTGGGGGGAGGCTCAAACCCTCGGAGTGCTGCTGCTGGTAGCCGCCGCCGCCCTGGCGATCGGAACGTGGCGCCGGGCACCGGTGGTGGCATTTGGACTCGGTTGGACGGCTCTGGGGCTGTTTCCAGTGAGCAACGTTCTGGTCCCGACCGGCGTCACGCTCGCGGAGCGGACGCTCTACCTGCCGAGCATGGGGATGATGCTCGCCGTCGGCGGGGCCGCCGCGTTGGCGGTGGAGCGGCTCCGCCATCCGCGGGTACTGGCGGCGGCCGCTGGGCTGGTGGTGATCCTCGGGGTGTCCCGGAGTGCCAGTCGACAGCTCGTTTGGCGCGACAATGACACTTTTTGGCGTCAGGCCGCAATCGACGCCCCCCGTTCCTACCGGGCCAGGCACGCCTACGCCCAGATCCTCTCCGCCGCGGGGCGACAGGAGGCGGCCAACCGCGAGTTCCTGGCCGCGATTGCGCTTTATCCCAAGGCATGGGGCGCCTATTTCGGCCATGCCAACGAGCTTCGTCGGGCCGGGGCCTGTGAGGACGCGGTGATCTTCTACCAACGCACCCTCCTAGTTGAGCCAACGGCCGCGGCTGCCCGCAATGGGATGATCGCCTGCTTGATGCACCTGGCTCGCTACCGAGAGGCCGGGACGGCCGCGCGCGAAGGCATTCGGGTTGCCACCTCCTTCGGCCAGGGCAAGCTCTACGGCCGGTTTCTTGCCATCGCCGACAGCGCCGAGTCGGCGAAAGCGCCGGCCGGCTCGATCAAGCTGACCGTGCGGGCGGCCGACACGCTACCCTGAGGGGGGGCCATGGGGCGTCGCGGGTTCGTCACCCTTTCAATCGTCGTCTTGTGCCTGGGATCGTCGGTGACGAACCTCCGGAATCAGTACGCCCAGGACGACATGGCGGTGATCCAGAAGAACGCCACCGTCCACACCTTGGCGGAGCCGTGGCGGTTCTTTACCGAGTCCTACTGGCCCAAGCCGTTCGCCCCCGAAATGTTCCGCCCACTTTCCTCGACCAGCTTCGCGGTGCAATGGGTGATCGGCGGGGGCCGAGCCTGGGTGTATCGGATCACCAGCATCGTGCTCTACACCGCCGCGACTTTGGCGGTGTTCCACCTTGCCGGACTCCTCCTGCCGCCACTGGCCGCCTGGTTGGTCGCAGCGTTTTTCGCCGTCCATCCGGTGCACGTGGAAGCGGTCGCGGCGGCGGTCAACCAGGCGGAGCTGGTGGTGGGAATGCTCGCCGGGTGGTTGGTGGTTCGTTACCTGGCAGTCCGGAAAGCCCATCGGATGACCCGGTCGGACGGTCTGGCGCTTTTCCTGATCTATCTCACCGCGATGTTTTTCAAAGAGAGCGGGATCATCCTGATCGGACTGCTGGTGGCGGCCGAGATCACGATCGTGGCCGACGACCGCCCGCCTTGGAAACGCCTCGGTGAGATCCGACCGCTGTTGCTGGTCATGCTGCTCGGCGCGGCCACGTTTTTCCTGATCCGAACCTACGCGTTGGAGGGAAACGCCCGCGGCACCTATACCTCGGAAGCGCTCGAGGGGCTGACGATGGGGGGGCGGGCGCTGACGATGTTGACCGTGGTGCCGCATTGGTTCCGGTTGATGTTCTGGCCGGCCCACCTCCGCGGCGACTACGCTCCCCGTGAGATCGAGGCGTCCACCACCTGGGGGTTGGAACAGACCCAGGGCCTCCTCCTCCTGGTGTTGGCGGTGGTGGTCGCGGTGGCCGCCCGCCGCCGGCATCCGGCCGTGACCTTCGGGCTCCTCTGGTTCGGGGTCGCAATCTTCCCGGTCAGCAACGTCCTCGTACCGACCGCGATCATGATCGCCGAGCGGATTCTCTTCCTGCCCAGCGTCGGGATGATGATCGCGGTCGGTGGGTTGGCGGTGCCGGTGATCGACTGGGCAAAGACAGGTCGCCCGTTCGTTCGGGTCGCCCTCGGCGGCGGAGTGGCGGCGATTCTGATCATGGGCCTGACCCGCAGCGCGAGCCGGCAGCGCGTCTGGCAGGACCAGTTCACGTTCTGGCATCAGGCGACCATCGACGCCCCGCTTTCCTACAAAGCCCATCACGCGCTCGCCTCCCTCCTCTTCCCGATCGGGGCACGAGCCTGGGCCGAGCGCGAGTACCGCACCGCGATCGCTCTGTACCCGAGTCGTTGGGGGGCGTATTTCGACCTCGGCAACAAGCTCCGGCTCGAGGGCCTCTGCGACCAAGCGGTGTGGCACTACCGTCAGGCCCTGCGGATCGAACCCGAACTCGAGAGCGCCCGCACCAGCGTCATCGCCTGTTTCCTCCACATGGGCAAGTACGGCGACGCCGTGGCCGAAGCGCGCGAGGGCATGACGTACGCCACCCGCCCACCGCGCCTCAAGCTGTTTCAGCGGCTGCTGGTCGTCGCGGACAGCGCCGCCAAGGTCAAAGCACCGCCAGCGACGGTCAGGATTTCGATAGCGGTGGGAGATACCCTGCCGTGACGAACCCGCCTAGCGGGCAGGCGGGCGGGCGCGGCGCCGTCATGCTGCTGCTGGGCTTGGTGCTGGTGACGACCGGCCGGGCGCTCGGCAACGGTTTTGCCTTTGACGACATCCCGATCGTCCTCGAGAACACCCAGATCCACGACCTGGCCCCACCCTGGGTCTACGCCCAGCAGAGCTACTGGCCACCGAAAAACCTGGGCGATGCCTACCGGCCGTGGACTGTGTGGTGGCTCGCGATGCAGTGGGCCGCTGGTGGCGGCGCCGCGTGGGTGTTCCACCTCGGAAATCTGCTCTTGACGGCGGCGACCACGGTGCTGGTCTATCGCTTGGCGATCGAGTTGCTCCCTCGCCTCGGAGCGGTGGCGGCGGCCGCGCTCTTTGCGGTCCACCCGGTCCATGTCGAGGCAACCGCCAATGTCGTGGGACAAGGCGAGCTGTGGATGACCGGGTTCACGGTAACGGCTTGTCTTTGTTACCTCCGGGCCCGACGGCGAGGCGTGCCTCGACCCTCGACCCGGATCGCGCTCGCCGCCCTGCTGGTTCTCGCCGCCGCCTCGAAGGAGCAAGGGATCGTCCTGCCGGGCCTGCTGCTGGCGATCGAGGGCCTGGCGGTTTCCGGCTTCTCGGCGGTCCCGTTTGCCACCAGGATCAAGGCGCTGATCCCGACGTACGGGCTCCTCGGCCTCGTCGCGATCGGTTTCCTGGGCGTTCGATACGGCGTGCTGGGTGACTTGGGCGGTGGGCCTCCGGCCGCCGGTCTCGAAGGACTAGGTCTCCTGGGTCGGACCACCACGATGTTGCCGCTGGTGGCCGAAGTGGTCCGCCTCCTCGCGTGGCCGGCGAGGCTGCTGGCGCAGTACAGCCCACCGGCCCACGGAGCGGCGGGCGGCTTCGGGGGGATGGCGCTCCTCGGCGCCGTGATCCTGGGGGCGGCCGTGGCAATCGGCTGGTCCTGGCGGCGGCGCCACCCGGCCGCGGCGCTCGGCCTCGCGTGGATCGGGCTCGCGATCCTGCCGGTGAGCAACATCCCGTTCCCGACCGGGGTATTGATCGCCGAGCGGACGCTGCTGCTGCCGAGCGTCGGGGCGGTGGTGATCGCCGGAGCCTTCTTCGCGTGGCTGGCGCGGACCCGGCGGGCCGTGGCGATCCCGACCCTGATCGGGCTGCTGGCGGCCGGTGCGGCTCGGAGCTGGTCCCGTCAGCCAGTGTGGGCTGACAATCTCGCCCTCTTCACCCAAACCGTAATCGACGAGCCCCGGAGCTACCGGGCGCATTTCGTCCTCGGGCGGGAGCTGTCGCGCCGAGGCGACGCGGAAGGAGCCGTCGCGGCCTATCGGCGGGCCGGCGAGCTCTATCAACGCGACCATCGGGTTTTCGAGGAGTGGGGCCAGCTTCACCGGGCGGCGGGCCGCTGCGACTTGGCGGTCCCGATCTTCGAGCGGGGGGTCAGCGCCGATCCGAGCGCGACGATCGCGAGGAGCCGCTTGTTCGAGTGCCTGTTTGCGTTAGGCGACTATCACCGCGCGGAGGCAGTCGCCACCGACGGCGTCCGGCGGGGGTCTCAGGAGTTCACGGCGGCCGTCGACCGGGCCACCAGAGCGATAGCCGACCCGCCCGTTCGACCACGGTCCACCCCTTGAACGGCCCGTCCGGCGACCAGTCGGGGCGTTGGTCGATGGCCACCAGTCCACAGGGCGGTTTCGTCGGGCCGGGCGAGCGCCCGGTCGGATTGACGACCTGCACGTGCTCGAAGCGGAGCTGGGCTCCGGCGGCTCGCGCCTCCAGCCAGAGCGGATACTCCCACGAATCGTAGCCGGCTCGGACCCCGATGGCGTCGCATCGGGAGGAGATCAGCCGCTCCACGACCCGGCGGTAGGCTGGGCCCTCGCCCGGCTGCCGCGCGTAGTACTGCTCCGCTCTCGGGGTGTCGAAGATCGAGCCGACGGGAGGCGCTCCGCGAGTCAGTTGGAACCGGGGTCCGAGCACCGGCCGAATGGTGTTGGTCAACAGCGGGGGCAGGCCGGTGACCCCGGCGACGATCGCCAGCGCTCGGGCCATCCGGCTACCGAGCCGGCCAAAGGCCACCGCGATGATCGGGATGGCCAAGACCGCCCCGGGCAGCTGGAGGCGGCCGTTGAATGGCTGCCACCGCACCACGAGCCCGAACAGCAGCATCCCACCGAGCACGGCCGCGAGCGCGCCTCGCTCGAGTTGCCCGAGGGCCCGCCATCGCCGGAGCGCCAAGCCCCCCGCGACGAGCCCGGCCAGGAACAAGAGCGGGTTCCCCGCCAAGTCTTCGTCGGTCGACCACGGCTCGATCCGGAGGCCCCCGAAATAGGGATAGAGCGCGCCCGGATCGACACCCAACGCTCGATGCACCGCGTCCAAGAGGGACTCCGCCGCCCGGCGCGCCGGTTCGCCGGGGAGCGCCCAGTGAATCGAGGCGTTGGCAACGAGGTTCGAGGCGAAGACCGGGGGGACCATCGAGACGGGGCGAAGGAGTCGCTGGACGACGGGGTCGCCGAGCGGGTTCCCGTAGGTCGTGGTGTTCCGGAGCATCCACGGGAGGTTGATCGCGCCGACGACGGCCGCGGCCATGACGACGCCCCGGAGCCCGACCATGAGACCGCGGCCCCGACCGCCGGCGATCGCCAGCAGGATCCAGGGAAGCCCGAAAACCAGGGCGGTTCCCTTGGTCCCGATCGCCAGCGCGAGCGCTGCCCCGATCCACAACCAGTCGGTCCGAGTCGAGCGGGTGGTGCTTTCGATCGCGAACGCCGCCGCCGTGGCGATCCAGAACCCGGCGACGAGATCGTTCTGGGTCGAGGTGGCTTGGAGCAGGACGGGTGGCGCGGTGAGCGCCAAAACGGCGGCGAGCCAAACGGTCCGCTGGCTCGCGCCCAGGAGTGCGGCGATCCGGCCCGCCGCGGCGGCGCAACCTAACGAGGCCAACCACTGGACGCCGTTGGCGAGCCGATCGCCACCGCCGCCAAGCGACCGTGCCACCAGGAGGAGGTACTCACCGAACGGCGGCTGCCAGATCTGGCGATCGATCGAGGTCGGGTAATGGTCGACCGATCCTCTGGTGAGCCAGTGATCGACCCGGGGGAGATGGTACGTCATGCTGTCCCAGGTGTTAGGGGCCGCCACCAGCCCGATCACCAGGGTGACCACGATCACCAGTGCGACGATCGCCTCCTCCACCCCCGGCCGGAGGTTCGCTATGGAGCGGACGGCCGGCATCGCCACCGCGATCCCCACCAGAGTCGCCACCAGGGCCAGGAACGCGCCGGTCGCCACGGAGAGCAGCGACAAGGCCGAGGCGACCTCGACGCCCATGACGACCACGATCCCCGAGACGACCGCCGCCCGGAGGACCGGGGTGCCGGGACCTTCGATCATCCCGTCACCGCGACGAGCCGAGCATCGAATCGCGGCTCAACAAACGGAACGTCGGCACCGAATCGGCGGGGCCACGGGCGAGCAGATAGCTCCGCTTCTCGGGCAAGGCGAGGATCAGCTTGGCGTTGCGCTCGTGGAGGTCACGGGCGAACAACAGGTCGGCGCGCCGACTGAGCAACGTCGGAGCGAGCAGGGCCGTCCCGGCTCGGTCGTCGCTCACCCGGTCGCGACAGCGGGCGCTGTACGTCGACCCCGGCAAGAAACGCTCGGAGGTGTCGGGAGAAAAGGGAGACGCCACCAATCGGGAAGAGTCCGCCAGCAAGGGATCGAGCCGGGCCTCGATGGACTCACCGGGCGACGCCTCCGCCTCGGCGAGCGCTCGATCGAGCCGGCAGCTATCGATGCTCCGGTAGTACCGCTCGGCGGCGGGTCGACCCACCCCCAGCGCCCAGAGGCGCGCCAGGAGTTGCGCGCCCCACGTCTCCCGGACGAACACGATGGCGTTGTCGATCCCGGCCGCAGCAGCCGCCCGATCGGCGTCGAACCGCATCGCCGGCTGAATGGTGGCGTTCTGGCCGGCTCGCACGGGGATCCCGATCGCGACGGCGCCCAGCGCCGCGAGACCGACCCAGTACGCCGCGGCCCGGCGCGGTCCCTCGCCAAACCGACCGAGCGCCCTGGGGAACCGCGCCGTCCAGAGGGCGATGACCGGGACGAGCGGGTAAGCGAAGCGAGGCCCGAGGAAGAAGCCATCGTGCCAATAAGCGAAGTACGTCAGCAACAAGGCGCCCCCGGCCGCCAGCAAGTACCGATTCACGGCATTGAGGCGAGTGGCCAGCAGCAGGGCGATTGCCGCCGGCAGCAACCCGGGCACCGGAGCCTCGAACAGGTACCGATTGAGCCGAAGGAGGTTGAGGGAGAGCAGCTCGATCCCCCGAACCACGGTATGATCCGGCCCGTAGGGCGCGGGGTGAAACCCGAGCCGGACGTTAGGCCCCCACAGGAACTCGTATCCCAAGGTGAAGGCCGACCCGGTGGTCTGGGCGTTTACCACCAGCATCCCGACGATCGGGATCGCCGCGCCGAGGCAGGCGGCCCCTAACGGCCCGTGGGCGCGAGTCGCCCGCCACCAGATCGCCACCCACGCCAACGCCGGGACCCCGAAGGCGACCGCGTCGGCGGGTCTCGTGATAGCGGCCATCCCGAGCGCGAGGCCGCTGCCGAGGGCGACCGCCAGCGAGGGCCGCTCGAGAACCCGGAGCCAACCGGCCAGCGCCAGCAGGAGCCACATCAAGGTCCCGGCATGATTCAGCGCCGAGCCGGCCATGAACGCCGGGAACGGCGCCAACGCCAGCAACAACAGGGCGCCGCTTCGAACCGGCGGCCGGCTTTCCGCTCGTCGGAGGACCAGGCCCCAAGCCCAGACGGCGACCCCGCCCGCCAACGGACCAACGATCCAAGCTGCCTCCCGAAGCTCACCTAACATCAGAAGCAGCGGCCACCCCGGCGGGAAGTGACCGAACCAGCGACCCCGGTACTCGATCAGGTGGAGCATGCTCCGGAAAGCCGGGTCGGCGTCGACCGGGAGCGACAACTGGCCGGCAGCGTAGGTTCGGGCTTGGAACAGAAGCACGATTTCGTCGACCAAAAGGGGCCGGCGCTCGAAGACCGCCACCGCGACGCCCAGGTAAAGAGCCGCGGCCCCGACCGCGACGGTGGCCAAGGCCACCGGTCGGGCCGGATCGAAACGGCCCAACAGCCGTGACAGCACGCCCTCGCGCCAGAGCCCCGTCGAGCGGATCGAGGCCCAACCGAGCCCCGCGGCGACCGCGGTCACCACGATGGTGCCGAAGACCCATTCGCCGAGAACGGCCGAGTACCAGGGCGAGCTCCGTTCCGAGGGGATCCAATTGGCGAGAGGCAGCAAACTGGCCCCGAGCAAGGCGACCACCACGAACCGCGCGATGACCCGCGCCACGGTCACTCAGGCGGCCTTTGCTCGGGGGGCAGGGGGTTGGAGCGTTTCCTAGGCGGCAGGAGGTTGAAACGAAGGATGTGGAAAAATGCGGCGACCCCGTCCTTCCAGCCGATTTTCTTGCCTTCCTCGTAGGTCCGACCGGAGTAGGAGATCTGGATCTCCCAGATCCGCGCCTTCGCCTGGGCCAACCGAGCCGTCAACTCCGGCTCGAATCCGAACCGGTCAGTGGTCAAGATCAACGATTTCATCAACGGGGCCTTGACCATCTTGTAGCAGGTCTCCATGTCCGTCAGGTTCAAGTTGGTGAGCATGTTGGAGGCCAGCGTGAGCAATCGGTTGCCGACCGAGTGCCAGAAGTAGAGGACCCGATGCTCGCCACCGAGGAAACGCGAGCCGAAGACGGCGTCGGCCTTGCCCTCGAGGATCGGGCTCAACAATCGGCCGTACTCGGCCGGGTCGTATTCCAGATCGGCATCTTGAATGATGATGACGTCGCCGGTCGCGTGTTGGATGCCGGTTCGAATCGCGAACCCCTTGCCACGGTTGACCGGCTGGTGAACCAGGACTTCGATCAAGCCCGCGGCCTTGAGCTCGTCGAGAATGGTCTCGCTCCCGTCGGTCGACCGGTCGTTGATCGCGATGATCTCCATCGGAATCGGGACCGAGTGAAGCACGTCGATGATCTTCCGAATCGTGTTTTTCTCGTTGTAGACCGGAACGATCACGCTGAGCTTGGGGAGCTCGATCATGCCGGAGTCCCCACGGCGATGATCGACAATCCGAAGGGCAGCGGGAGCCACCGCTCGAACCGCAGCCCCGGCACCAGGGCGTCGAACCCGCGGATCTGCCCAATCGAGATCTGCCTCACCCGTCTGATCCGCCCGTTGAGCCACCAGCCCACGACCCCCAGTCGGTTGAACCAGAACATCGCCCCAACCGCGAAGCCGGCCGCTTCGAGGGCGGCGGTGAGGGAGGCGCGGCTGTAGCGACGATAATGGCCGAGTTCCCGGTCCATCTCGCCATAGATGGGCTGGTGGGCCGGCACCAGGATGACGGCGCGGCCACCCGACGGCTCGAGAATCGAGCGGATGGTCGCGAGGGCCCCGACGTGGTCCTCGATGTGCTCGACGACGTTGAGCGCCACCACGGTGTCGAGGCGATCGGGGGCGAAGCGGGCCGGGGCGCCCCGATCGGGCAAAGTCAACGCGTCGATCCGGACCTCCTTTCGACCGGCGAATCGGGCCGCGACGTGCTGGCGATACCAGGCGTCAGTGTCGGTCAGCACGAGATGATCCGGCCCACCGTCGAGCAGGTGGGTCGACATGTTGCCGATTCCGGAACCGACTTCGAGGATCCGCTTGCCAACGAACGGAGCGATGACTTCGTACATCCACGCGTTGTAGCGAGGGGCCGCCGACATGATCTCCAAGGTGGCGACGCCCGCCGGATCGCCCGGCGCCAAAACCTCAGGCATTCGCGGTCTGCTCCTCGTATCGGGATAGCTTGCGGTAGAGGGTCGAGGGGTCGATTCCCAGGACTTCGGCGGCGCGGGTCTTGTTGCCGCCCTCGGACTGAAGGACCCACATGATGTACGCCCGCTCGACCACGTCGAGCGATGGGTTGGGCGAGGAGCGCTCCGCCACCAGCGGTTCCTTCCGGCGTCTGGTGATCCGTTCGGGCAGCGCGACCGGCTCGATGCTGTCGCCCTTGGTCAGCACCACGGCGTGCTCGAGAGCGTTCTGGAGCTCCCGGACGTTGCCCGGCCAGTCGTAGACCATCACCGCGTCGAGCGCCTCGGAGGTCAGCGCCTTGACCGGGTCATTCCGTTCTCCGGCCAGATCCTGGAGGAAACTGTCGATCAGCAGCACCAGATCGTCGCGCCGGTCCCGGAGCGGCGGCAATTCCAGCGCGATCACGTTCAGGCGATAGAACAGGTCGGACCGAAAGTGGCCCCGCCGGACCTCCTCCTCGAGATCCCGATTGGTGGCCGCGATGATCCGGACGTCTACCGGGATCGACTCGGTCGCGCCGACCGGAATGACTTCGCGTTCCTGGAGCACTCGAAGCAGCTTGATCTGGAGTGAGGCCGGCATCTCGCCGACCTCATCCATGAAGAAGGTGCCCCCCCGGGCGGCGGCGAACAGCCCCTGCTTGTCGCGGACGGCGCCCGTGAACGAGCCCTTCACGTGACCAAACAGCTCGCTCTCCAGCAGGTTCTCGGGCAAGGCGCCGCAGTTGATCGAGAGGAACGGGCCGTCGGTGCGGTTGGAGAGGTTGTGGAGATAGCGTGCGATCACTTCCTTGCCGGTCCCGCTCTCACCCTGAATCAGCACGGTCGAATCGGTGGGCGCCACGACCTCGGCGAGCCGCAGCGTATCGATGAAGCGCCGGGACTTGCCGATCGGCCTGGAAACCGCCGGCCGATCGCCCCGCCGCCGAATGTCCTGCTTGAGCAACCGGTTCTCGACCCGAATCTGGCGGTACTCGCAGGCCCGCCGGAGGATGGCGAGAAGCTCGTCGTTCGAGAACGGCTTCTGGATGTAGTAGAACGCCCCGGCGTTGACCGCGGCTACCGCGGTCTGCAAGGACGCCTGGGCCGTCATCAGGATGACCGGCGTCATGACATCCTGCTCTTTGGCCGCTTGGAGAATGTCGAGCCCGCTCACCTGCGGCATCCGAACGTCGGTGAGAACGATGTCGTGATTCCCGGATCGAATCTGTTCGAGACCGGCCTTGCCACCTTGAGCGATGGCCACCTCGAACCCTTCCTTCCGCAGCAGAATCCGAAGGGTGTCCAGGATCCCGGACTCGTCGTCCACGATCAGGATCGAGGGCTGTTGGCTCATGCCACATCCTCCGTCGGGAGCTTGGCGCGCAGCAGAATGGTAAACGTGGTGCCCTCGCCCGGGGCAGAGTCGACCAGAACGAATCCTCGGTGCGCTTCGACCGCCCGCTGGACGATCGCAAGCCCTAGGCCGCTCCCGCCCGGCCGCCCCGAGACGAACGGCTCGAAGAGCCGCTCCTTGAGCTCGGGGTCGATCCCCGGCCCATCGTCGGCGATCCGAAGCCGCACCGCGTGCCCGAAATCGGACCCGCTAGGAAGCTCGCCCAGCGGTGGTTGGTCGATGGTGGCGATGACAGTTCCCTTGCCCTTGAGGGCCTGCACCGCGTTGAGCAGCAGGTTCCAGACGATCCGGTGGAGCAAGTCCTCGTCCGCCTGGACCAGGGTCTGGTCTCCCCGAACCTCGATCCTGGTCCCGCGGCCCGCGTCCGGGTGCTCGCGGACCAGCCGAACCGCGTCGGTCACGACCGTCCACAGGTTGACGGCCCGAATCTGACCGGCCCGGACGCGGGCGAAATCGAGAAACTCGCCTAACAACCGGCTCAGCCGATCGCTCTCCCGCAACACCAAATCACCCAGGAGCCGCTCGTCGGGGTCGTCCCGTTTGGAGCGGGCCAACTGTTCCACCGCGCTCCGGATCGACGCCAGCGGATTGCGAATCTCGTGGGCCAACGAAGCGCTCAGGGAGGCGACCGCCTCGAGCCGCTCGGCCCGGAGATGCAACTCCTGGAGGTACTGGGCGTCGGAGATGTCGGTGAAGATCGCGGTGACCGACGGGATGGTTTCCGATTCCCGCTCGAACGTGGTGGTGGAAAGCCCGATCGGAAAGGAGCGACCCTCGGGCCGGTGGATGTAGCCCTCCGCCCGCGGGACCCGCTGCCCCCCCTTGATCCCGGTGACCACGGCCGAATGCAGCTCAGGCGCCCGGCGCTCCAGTTCGGCCAGAAACGGCCGCCCGAGATGGCGGGCCCCGTCGATCCCGAGAATCTGCTCCGCCGAGGGATTGAGAAAGGCGAGATCGCCCCGACCATCCACGGTCATCACCCCGGAGCGGATGTTCCGGAGGATCTCGTCGGCCTCGAATCGGACCAGCTCGAGCTCCGTCTCCAGCTGGGACTGGCCCTCAACCGCGGTCCGGAGCTTTTGGCCGAGCACCGCCACCACGAAGAACACCAGGGTGAAGACCGCCACTTGTCCCCACAGTCCCGGCGCGAACGCCCGCCCCGGTTGGGCCAGGCTGGCATTGGCGAGAAACAGCGCCGATCCGAACAACGCCATCACGATTCCGGAGCGAAGCGGCATCAACAGCCCGTAGACGGCCAGGACCAGGACGTAGAGAGCCGCCCAACCGCTGTCCTCCGCTCCGGCGAAATGCACCAACGCGGTCACCAGGAGGAGATCCATCGCGGCTTGGCTCTGGAGGAATCCCAGCGCCGGCCGTTCCCGCCGAACGAACACCACGAAGGCGCCGTACCCGGTAACCGCCAGCGCGAACACCACCGTGATCACGGCGATGAACGCGACGTACCTCTCAAAATCGCCGTTGCCCGAGGGGGACTTGCCGAACGCCAGGGCCGCCTGGATCAGCGTCGTGACCGCGAGCACCGTCCGACCGAGGAGCAACCACCGCATCAGAACCGGAAACGGCGGGAGCCCCAGACCGGGGTCCACCAGCCCCCCGGCCTTTCCCGACATAGCCGACTCGGCCGGGGGCGGTTCCGCCCCCGACGGTCGGCTTGGCCCCGAGTTCAAGGACTGGTTCACGGACAGGGCTGCAAGTTAATATGAGACGCAGCTTTGAATGAACCGGCATGGGACACACCAGAGATCTCGGAGCGGCCCGCGTGATCGATGCCGACTCGGTTAGACTGGATAGCTGGCTTTGGGCCGCCCGGTTCTTCAAGACCCGGAGTCTCGCGGCCGCCGCCATCGACGGCGGTCGGGTCGAGATCAATGGCGAAAAATCCAAACGGAGCAAGGCCCTCCGCGTCGGCGACACGGTCCAGCTGCGACAGGGACCCTACCATTTTGTTCTCGGCGTCACCGGCTTGGCCGAGCGTCGAGGAACTGCCGCCCAAGCGACATTGCTCTACCGGGAGACCGACAACAGCAAAGCGGCCCGCCAACTGGTGGCGGACCGCCTGAGGCTCCAAAATCCAATCTTCTACCAAGGTGCCGGCCGACCGACCAAACAGCAGCGACGGGCGATCGACAAGTGGAAGGGGAAGGACTGACCCGCCGGTCGCCTAGGTCCTCATGTAGGTCAGGCCCTTCTTTTGAGCCCGATTGACGGCGATCACCATGGCGGGCACCGTAATCACCCCCGGCAGCAGGTTCTTTCGGATTTCAGGTTCGATCGCTTCCGCCTTGCCGAGACCCATGCTCGCCAGCCGTCCCACCCAGAGCCGGAGGGCGTTGTTGCACATCAGAAAAGTGGCGCCCCGTTTCGTCAGGTTTTCGATCGACGCGGCCGCCAGCAACCCGTTGAAGAACACCGGATCGCCCTGCTGGTACCTGTTGAACCAATTGCGCGCCAGCGGGGCCTTGGTGGCCGGATCGGTGAGATTGAGCGCCTGGCCGATCTTGTACTTGGTCCACATCGCGTCGTTCCATGCCAGCGGAGTCGTCCCGCCGTAGAACGTCCCGACGACGTTGATGTCTCTCTCGGTGGCGTTGTACGCGGTCTTGTGGGTTTCGATGAAATTGTGCATGTGAATCAGGCCGATCCCATCGCCATGGGTGTTGAAGTCGAACAGCTGGCGATGGGTGGCGGTGAGAGCGTCGAGCCACTTGTCGGGTTCGCTCGACCCCTGCTCGAAGACGCCATCGGCCATCACCTCATCAGCGGTGGCACCGGCCAGCAGGGCGCCAATTCCAGCGAGAAAACCACGGCGTTGAGTCCGTCTCGGCATTGGGCTACCTCCTTTTCGGGGAAACGGCAACGGCTGCGTTCGTCGGATACGCGACGTCGGGCGGGGGATCGCCGTTAGGCCAGTCCAGCGCCTTGGCGGCGAAATCCGGCCGGTCGCGCGACACCAGGTACCCCGCTACGTCGTACGCTTGTCGATCCGTGAGGGTGCCCGGCAGGTCGAACGGCATGGCATAGCGAATGAACGAGGCGGCGGTCCGGAGCCGGGCCATCCCGGCGCCGATCGTGTACGACCGGGGACCCCACAACGGAGGATAGTACTTCGGGACCCCCTTCGGGTCGGGATTGACCATCCCCTCGCCGTTGGCGCCGTGGCACCGGGCACACTGGCCCGCATAGGTGAGCCGGCCGGCCCCTGTGTCCGGCACGAGGGGATCCATCCTCTTGAACCCCTGTCCGGGAACCTCGCCGGGCGGCGCCACACCCCGCGACAGAAACGCCATGTAGGCGATGATATCGGTCAGATCCCGCCCGCCCAGCTCCAGCGGCTTGCCGGCGAGGCTCCGCTGAAAGCAATCGTTGATCCGGTCCTCGATGATGTTGACCTTGTCGTTGCGCGAGCGGTACTGCGGAAACCGACTGTACACCCCGACCCATGGGGCGGCATTGGGACGAGTGCCCACATCGAGATGGCAGCTGGTACACCGGAGGTTGTTGCCAACGTGGCCGGGGAGACTGTCACGGGTGTTGTCGAGAATCGCCCGGCCCCGGCGGATCGAAGCGCCGACCTGATCGGCGGGGATTTCGCTGTCGGCCGGAACCACGAACCCCGCAGCCACGATCGTCGCGGGCGGTGCCGGAACCGACGCTGGCGACGAGTCGCCGCACCCCGCCACCACCCAGCTCGCAGCGATGCCCCACATCCTCCGGCCCATGAATCAGTATAGGACGCCGCCCAACCGGTCGCAATCGGGCCACGCAACTAAGTTTGTCGTCCATGAAACCCAGTCTGCCGCTTTCGGCCACGATCGCCATGGCTTGCCTCGGGCTCGGGACCCGAGCGGCAACGGCCCAGGTCGAGGTCCAGGTGTTCTTGGGGTCCGCGGCCAGCCTCCCGCTGCCAGCGACCGTGACCCAGGCCGGGGAGGCCGACATTCACTTCACCGCCAAATGGGCGACTCGACCGAGAAACCCGACTTGGTATTACGCCTGGCGGGTCGGCCTTTGGAAAGGAGACCGCGGCTGGCGGCTCGACCATACCCACCACAAGCTCTACTTGAAAAACCCACCCCCCACGATCGAGACGCTCCGAATCACCAACGGCTTCAACATCGTCACCGTGAGCCGAGCGTTCCGGCAACGCCACCTGAGCTACAGCCTCGGCGCCGGCCCGGTGATTACGTATCCCATCAGTACCATCCGGGGCAAGCGATACGATCACGACGGTGGTTGGAACGGCTATTTCATCAGCGGTGGCAGCTTGATGGGGATGGCAACCCGCGAGTTCCCGATCACCGGCCGGCTCGCGCTGGGCCTCGACGTCCGCGGCTCCGCCTCCTATGTGAGGGTTCCGGTGGTCGACGGCCACGCCTCGGTTCCGAACATGGCGATGCATTTCCACGCCGGGCTCGGCTATCGCCTTGGCAAGGCTCGGGGCGCCCCTTGACCGGACGTCTCAAATCGAAACCGTTTGGCGGCTCATCCCGTAACTACCAGTGTCGGTTGCCCTGTCGTTCAGCCTCGGAGGCTTCATGGACAAGTACTGGGTGAAAATTGGCCTCGGCGCCCTTTGCGTTTTCGGCGTCGGGATGACCGGTATCTCGTTGGCGCGTAAGGGCGTACATGAAGTCAAGACGGCGGCCCTCGGCCCGGTTCGCCACGCCTTGACCAACCTCCCGACCGACCTGCTGAACTTCCGGCTCGACGGCCGGCGGATCGGCCAGATCAAACAGATCGACGTCTCGAACGATGGAGAATGGACGGCCACCTCGGTCCAGATCCAGGTCGCGCTCGATCGGGCGGCCGAGGGATTGGCGGACTGCCTCCTCACCAACGAGAGGTGGGGTCATCGAACCAAAGATGCCCGCTTCCGCTGCGTCGGTCAGGATGACATCGGCGCGGAGAACCTGGTGCAGGTCGGCGAGGTACGCTTCGAGCCCGGCAGTCTGAATCGGCCGCTCTACGCGTCGCGGCGCGACATTCGACAGATCGACCGATCGGAGATCCGGCACCTCAAGGCCACCGTGAGCTCAGCCGACGGCAAGTCGATCTCTGGCCAGGCGAAATACGATCTCCGGGACCAGCGGGGCAGCGAGCAGCAAGGCACCGTTCGGCTGGATGCCGGCGACGGCCGGGCGTTGATCGAAATTCGCGACAACGCCGGGCAGGAGATCTTCCGGCTCCGGGCCGACGACAAAGGGGTCTCGATCAACGCCAAAGACAAGCGGGGGAACGCGTTGCTCCGATTGCTCGCGGGCGAGTCGGGGGTCGACATCAAGGTCAACGCCGAAAAGAACGGCGAGACCTGAGAGCTATCGACCGAGGTCGAACTGCCGGGTGAATTTCACCACCAGCGCGCGATCGGTGAGGCCACTGTCCAAGCCGGTCGCGCGTCCCTCGTTGTAGACCACGAACAAGCCCGTCCCGGCTGGCCCCAACCACCCAAAGCGAACGTTGGCCGATAGGCTCTCGGTCTGATTGCTGTATTGGGTCAGCGATTGGAGGAAGATCCTCGGCGTGAACGAGTAGGCGAGCCGGAGACCCACCAGCGACCGATGGAAGCTCCCTTCCGCGAGGTCGATGTCCTCGTAGATCAGCCGGAGGCTGGCGTTGAACCGGTCATTGGGGCGGGCATTCAGGGAAAGCGAGGTGCCTCTCCGGTGGCCGGTGTAGAACCCGCCGATGGTGACGGTGCCGGAGAACGAGTAGGGGGCGCTGAGGTTGGTGTTGAAGATGGTGTTCCGCTCGAAATTGTCGTAGACGCCCGGTGGGACGACCACCTTCGGGGTGATAGCGAAGGAATCTCGGAGTCCCTCGCGAGTCAGGTTGAACCCCGGCAGTTCGAAAAACGAACCGTTGGCGAAGACGAAGTGCGAATCGATGTGGATGATCCGGCTCTGGGGCCGGCCATCGAGGTCGTTGTGTTGTCTGAAGGTGAGGTGGGGACGGGTCTCGCGAAACCAGGAGATCTTCGGGGTTCGAAGGTGACGGAGAATACGAAGGCTGTAGAACTGGAATGCCGGGCGCTCCAGGAAGCCCACCTCCGGATTGAAGCCGTCGTCGACCCGCCGAAACGCGCTCCCCACTTCCCATTGGCGAGTGGTGTAGGTGCCGCTCAGGTTGACGACGTTGGACGCCCCGGGCGTTCGGGGGGTTTCGGAACGGGCGACGTAGCCATCGATCGAGACGGCGTCGCCGATGCCCAGCTTGCCATCGATCCCGAGGGTCACATTGTGATCGCCGGTGCTGTCGGTGTTGAGCCGGCTGACGGCGATGGCCCCGAGCCGCGACCGATGAGGCAGCTCGTAGATGACCCGGGCCACGGAGAAGTTGTTGGCAGGGATGCGTCTGAGGGTTCCGGCGCCGCCGACGGCCTCCGTCTGGACGCCGAGGAGCCCGACGCCGAGGCCGCCGAGGCGGCCAGAGACCCGGCCGCCCGCGAGGATGGGAACTTGGCGGTTGTTCGCGCCGATCCCGACGCGGCGGCTGAAAAAGAGGTCGACCGACTGCGGCGTTCCGAAGCCGAAGATGCCGGCGTTTTCGAGAAAGAAGGGCCGCTTTTCGGGAAAGAACAGGTTGAAACGCGTCAGGTTGATCTGTTGCTCGTCGACCTCGACCTGCGCGAAGTCGGTGTTGTATGTGAGGTCCATCGTTAGGCTCGGACTGAGCCCGATCTTGGCGTCGGCCCCCACCTCGGCGGCCCCGTCAACGACCGGGCTGCCGAGATAGTCGCGGTGGAGGGACCCGAGGGCGTACGGCGTCACCCGGATGACTCGCTTCGAGGGCGGCTCGAGCCCCTCGAGCGATCCGGCCATCGACACCCGAAAGAGGGTGTGCTGGCGGGGCACCGGCGACCAGAAGTCCTCTTCGTTCTTGCGCCGGATGTACCGGGCGATGTTGAGTCCCCAGGTCTGGGGCTTCCCGGTACCATAGCGGAGGGTCTCGAACGGAATCCGAAACTCGGCCGCCCACCCCTGGTCGTCGATCGAGGTCCGAACCTCCCACGTCCCATCCCAATTGACGTTCTCGTTGGCGCCCGTGACGGTCGGGGCGCTGCCCACCGGCCCGCCGAACCCTCCTTCGCCCTCTTTGTTGATCTGCCCGTCGTGCTCCACGCCCGCCGGCGTAGTCGCGAACAGAAAGGCGTTCTGACGGTCGCGGTAGGTATCGAGCACCACGATGAAAGCGTCCTGCTCCCGGAGGGCGATGTCTCGGCGGGTTTCCCCTCGGATGATCCCGCTCGGATCGGAGTCGAAGAGCCGGGCCGCGATGTAGAGCGCGTCGTTGTCGAAGAGGATCCGGACCTCGGTCCGTTCGGTCGCGGGTTGACCGTCGAACGGTTCGTGCTGCACGAACCCGCCGATCGCCGGCGTGGCCGCCCAGACCGAGTCGTCGAGGCGGCCGTCGATGAGGGGCCGGGCGGCGGTCCGAAGGGCGCGGGCGACCAGCGGTGGTACTCACCTGGGCGCCGGCAAGCGCCACGCTGCCCAGCGCCAACCCGGCCAGAGGCGCAATCGACCTCAGGATCATGGGTCGAACAAGATACTCGCTACCGCGAGTGGGTGTAGATCAGGTCGACCAGCTCGTCGTAGGTGGCCTGGGCGCGGGCGCCTCCGGCCCGGGCGGCTTGGTCGACACAATGGCGAAGGTGATTTTGCATCAACGCCCGGCCGACCGCGCGAAGGGCCTCCTGCACCGAGGCGATCTGGGTCATCACGTCGGGACAGTAGCGGTCCTCCTCCACCATCCGTTGGAGCCCCCGAATCTGGCCCTCGATTCGGCGGAGGCGTTTCCGATTTCGTTCCTTGATCTCGGGGTCGACCTCGGCGGCTTTCCGAGGGCCACCGTGGGCGGCGCCACAGGCGCAAGAAGTCGGGGAGGACGTCGCCATCGGGATCACCTTCCGGGAGTTCGAAAGCCGCGCAACCGAAGGGAATTCGCGACCACGCTGACGGAGCTCATCGCCATCGCCGCGCTGGCGAGAATCGGGCTCAGCTGAATTCCGAAACCCGGATAGAGCACCCCGGCAGCGATCGGAATCCCGATGACGTTGTAGACGAAAGCCCAGAAGAGATTCTGCCGCATGGTCCGCACGGTGCGTCGTGACAGGGTCACCGCGTCGGCCACGAGGTGCAAATCGGGCCGCATCAGGGTGATGTCTCCGGCCTCGATCGCGACGTCGGTCCCCGAGGCCATCGCGAAGCCGACGTCGGCCGCCGCCAAGGCGGGAGCGTCGTTGATGCCGTCGCCAACCATCCCGACTCGGCGAGTCCCTTCCGCTTGACGCCGGTGCACCTCGGCGATCTTCTGCTCCGGCAACGTCTCCGCCACGACATCGGTGATGCCGGCGAGGATGGCAACCGCGGCCGCCGAGCCCTGGGCGTCGCCAGTCACCATCGCGACCCGGAGGCCCATCGTCTCGAGCCGGGCAACCGCCGGGGCGGACGAGGGCCGGATCGTGTCGGCGAGAACGATGCGCCCGAGGTACTCTCCCGTGGCGGCGACGTGCACCTCGGTCGCGCCCGGCTGGCTCGGGGGAGCCGAAGGAACCCCAATCCCGTATTCGTCGAGAAACCGGGCATTGCCGACCACTACCATCTCGCCGTCGAGAACCGCGACCGCCCCCTGCCCCGCGACGGCCCGGAATCCCTGAACCGCCGCAAGCCCGACACCCCGCCGGCCGGTTTCCCGGACGATCGCCGCCGCGAGGGGATGCTCCGAATGCTGCTCCACCGAGCCGGCCAGGTGGAGGAGCCGCTCCGGAGCGGTCCCGGACGCCGGAGCAACCTCGAGGACGGATGGCTTCCCATCGGTGATCGTGCCGGTCTTGTCGAGCACGATGGTGTCCAGTGCTCCCGCCCGCTCCAGCGCCTCGCCTCCCTTGATGAGAATCCCGAGTTCGGCGCCTTTCCCGGTGCCAACCATCACGGCCGTGGGTACGGCGAGGCCCATGGCACAGGGACAGGCGATCACCAGCACCGAAATCGCCGCGGTGGCCGCCCGAACGAACGAGGCGCTGTCGACAGCGACGTACCAGATGAGGAAGGTGGCGACGGCGATCCCGACCACGACCGGGACGAAGACCGCGCTGACTCGATCGGCCTGCCGTTGGATCGGAGCGCGAGTCGTCTGAGCGTCTCGCATCAGCTTCACGATTCGGGCGAGCGTCGTCTCGCCGCCCACGGCGGTCGCCTCGAACTCGAACGCCCCGGAGGCGTTGATGGTGCCCGCAATGACGCGGTCGCCCACACCCCGCGACACCGGCAGCGGCTCACCCGTGACCATCGACTCATCGATGGCGCTCGAGCCGAGCTGGATGCGCCCATCGACCGGGATCCGCTCACCGGGCCGGACCAAGACCACGTCGCCCAGAACGACGGCATCGAGGGGCACCTCGATGTCGGCGCCGTTTCGGCGCACTCGGGCAATCTTGGGCGCGAGGTCGAGCAGCCGCCGGAGAGCCTGGCCTGTCTGTCGCTTGGCCCGGGCCTCGAGAGCCTGCCCGAGAAGGAGGAGACCGAGAATGAGGATGACCGCTTCGTAATACACCTCGGGGGAAAGTCCCCGGGACTCGAACATGCCCGGGGCAGCCGTCGCCGCGAGGCTCAGGAGAAACGCGGCTCCGGTGCCCAACGCCACCAACGTGTTCATCGTGGCGGTCCGGTGGCGAAACGCGCTCCACGCCCGGGTGTAGAAATGGCGGCCGGCCCATCCCATGACCACCAAGGTGGCCGCCAGCAGGGCCCACCGAATCGCCCCGTGATCGAGCGCGAACATCGCGGGGGCGACGGACTGGAGCGGCGGGATCAGGTACCGGGAGGTCCAACGCATGACTGGATCCATCGCGACGTGACCGGCGCCCGTCATCAGCGGCATCGAAATCACCATCGCCCCCGCCCCCAAGACGATCGACACGATGGCCTTGAGCCGGAAATCACGGAACTCCCGCGATTGCTCCACCTCGAGCGCCTGATCCAGCTCGACCGCCGACTGCGACTGGCCCAGCTCGGCGTCATAGCCCGAGTCCTTGATGGCCTGAACCAAGCGCTCCGGGGTGGTAACCGTCTGATCGAACGTGACCGACGCGGAATGGAGCATGAGATTGACCGCCGCCGCGGTGACACCTGGAGCCCGCTCGAGCGAGCGTTGAACCCGGGCTTGGCAGGCGGCGCAGGTCATGCCCTTGATCGGTACGGTGAGGGTTTCCACGGGTTCAACATATAGGGGAGGGGGGTATATGACAAGCCGGATCGGGCGGACAAGGCGGCTGGGACGGGACGTTGCTTCCGCCCCGCCCTACTTCCTATTGCCCATCTTCCGTTCCGGCCGGTCTTACAACTTCAACGCCAACCCGACCGAGAGGAGGAGATCTTGGGTGAACTTGTTGCCCTTCCCGAAATCGCCGCCGTAGAAGAGATCCTCGAGGTCGCCGCGGATCGCGACGTTCTCGCCGACGGCGATCCGGACGCTGACCCCACCGACTCCGCCGATCTCGGTGCCGGACTCGGTGGGATCGGTCACCAGCTTCGCGTTGCGGAGGACCGACAGGCCACCGCCCACCGCCACGCCGACGAGCCGGCTCCCGGGAGTGAGATTCCACACGACCTTGCCCGTGCCCAGGAACAGGTCGGTGCCCCGGGGTAAGGTGCCCGCTCCCGAGGTGACCAGAACTTTTGCCTCCGAATACCCGCCGGTGAGCTCGAGCCCCACGGTGCGGCCGGTCCAGTAGGCGAGCCGACCGCCGTAGAGCAGCGACCCGCGCCGTTTGGCATCGCGGATGGCTCGCTCGATGCCTACGTCGTTGGTGGGGATGTAGCCCCCGCCGAACAGGTTCACCTCGAGGCCGCTCGTTTGACCGAGGGCCGGACCCGCCGAGAGCGCCATCATCGCCAGCCCCACCATCCAGCCGCCGGTCGTCGCCCGCATTTGAGAGATCCTCCGTCCAAGGGTTCCGTGCTCCCGTCACAAGATAAGACGCCCGAGATCGCGCCCCATGGACGGGGCGCAGTCCCCCTCTCCCAATTGACAACGCCGCGACCTTTTCTTATTGTGTTCGGCCCTCGCTGCCGGACCGCGATTTCGCGGACCGACGGAGGGACGAAGGTCTGTCGTTATGCAGTCAGGTGACGTCGCGGATGTGATGGAGATCACCATGCGAGCATTGACCATTCAAGCCGGTGCGCAGGCCAGCGAGGCTCAGCGTGTTGGCGTGGGGGGACGATATCGACGCAGGTAGTCCGTTTGGCGGCTCCTGTTCGACCTTCGCCCCACCCGTGCCGACGCGCTGGTGGGGCGAAAAGTTTATTGGAGAGGCATGGTATGTTGAAACCGACGATTTACATCCCGAGCAAGGAGCTCTGCCTGTTAGCCGCCCGATGGCGGGCGGCCGACGCGGCTCTCGCCGCTCGCTTGGCGGCCCCGGCGACACGAGCGGTTCCTGCTGTCGAGGCCGATCGTTTGGTCGCGGCCGGGGCTGAGAGGGAGTGATCATGCTGATTTTCGGCCAGCACGAAGAGAACACCCTGCGGCAGCTCGAGCAGGTCGCGGCGCGAGCCCGTCGGGTGGCGTTGATGGCCGACGGCCACGTCGGGTACGTGATGCCGATCGGCGGAGTGGCCGCCTATCCGAGCCAGGTGTCGGTGGTGGGAGTCGGCTTCGACATCGCCTGCGGAAACGCGGCCATTCGAACGGACCTCACCACCGCCGGCTTCGGCAGCAACCCCGGCAAGGTCTCGAAGGCCCTCCACGAGTTGGCGGATGAGATAGCCTCGGTCGTGAGCTTTGGGGTCGGACGGAAGAACCAGGCCGATGACGCGCCAACGGACCATCCCCTGTTCGAGGACCCGGCTTGGGATGCGCTTCCCGCCCCGGTGCGTCATGGCCTTAGAGAAAAAGCCCGCGCCCAGTTGGGCACCGTTGGGAGCGGCAATCACTACGTCGACGTTTTCGCCGACGAATCCGACGGAATCTGGGTCGGGGTCCATTTCGGGAGCCGAGGCTTTGGCCACGCCGTGGCTTCTGGGTTCGTGGCAGTCGGTCAGGGCGCCACGTGGGGGGTTCGCGTTCCCGAGCGCGAAGTGTTGCTCGACCTCGGCTCGGAGATGGGTCACGACTACTGGTCACTGATGAACCTGGCGGGCCGGTACGCCTACGCAGGCCGCGAGTGGGTGGCCCGGAAGGTGGTGTCGTTGGTCGGCGGGACCGAGCTCGAGTTGGTCCACAACCACCACAACTTCGCCTGGAAGGAGATCCACGACGGCGAGGAGCTGGTGGTCGTCCGCAAGGGAGCGACCCCGGCCTTCCCGGGTCAGGCGGGGTTTATCGGCGGCTCGATGGGGGACGACGCGGTGATCGTGAGGGGCGCCACCACTGACGACGCTGACACCCTCGCCACCCAACGAGCGGCGATGTTCTCGACCGTCCATGGAGCCGGACGGGTGATGTCGCGGACCCGAGCAGCCGGCAAGCGCAACCGCCGAGGGAAGGTCCTGTCGCCCGGGATGGTGAGCCCCGAAATGATGGCCCGCTGGGTCAAGGAGAAAGGCGTCGTGCTGCGCGGTGGCGGGCTCGACGAAAGTCCCCACGTCTATCGACGCCTCCCCAGCGTACTCGCGGCTCAACGGGACACCATCGAGGTGATTCATACGCTTCGGCCGCTGATCGTCGTGATGGCCGGCGAGGGCGAGTTCGATCCCTACCAGGATTGACAAGCCCGTTGCTGGGGTCAAACCCTGTCGGGTCTCAACCGCGACGGACCAACACCACACCCACGATGAGGAGCGCGACCCCGACCATCCTGCCGGGGGAGGCGCCGCTGACCGGGAAACCGAGCCAGCCATAATGATCGATCACGAGGGCGGCCCCCAGTTGGCCGGTGACGATCAGCGCCATCAAGGTGGTTCCGCCCAACCTGGGGGCTAGGACGATCGTTCCCACCACGAAGGCCGCCCCCAACAACCCGCCGAGGTACATCCACGGCTTGGCAGCTCGCAGGGCCTCCGAATCCGGAACGCGGAGCCCGAGCGCGAGCGCGACGAGCACCACGGCGACCGTGCCGACCAGGAAATTGGCGACCGTCGCCTGGAGCGGATGGCCAAGCGCCGAGCGAAGGGACGCGTTGACCCCGGTTTGAACCGCGACGGCGGCCCCCAGGAGCAACGCCGAGAAAGCGAGCAAGTAGAACACCGGCACCCCACGATCGAGTAATATTGGAAGATATTCTCTCCTGGATGGCGCGATGAGAGCGTGGTGGATCGGGTTGGCGATTCCGGTGGCCGGGCTCGCCGCGCAGCTCCCGAGCCGACCCCTGATGATCGAGGACTATTATCGCATCAGGACGATTGGGATGGCGCAGATTTCGCCCGACGGCGACAGAGTGGTGTTCCTCGTCTCGACTCGGGTCGAGGACACCGGGCGCGAGACCGGCGAGGCATGGGTCGTCGCTACCGACGGGTCGACCGCGCCCCGGTTGGTGAGCGGCCCGGGGCACGACGTCCAATCGGTGCGGTGGGTGGGTGACGGGGTCGAGTACCTGGCGGACCGGGAGACTTTCAGGGTTTCGCCCGCGGGGCCGAGCGGTCCGGTCGTCCGGGCCGGCAGAGACCGGATCTTCCTCGATCCGACCGGTCGGTACCAGGCCACGATCCGCGAGACGACGGTCCCCCGCCCGGCGGCAGTCTTCGGGTCGGATTTCGAGCGGCGGCACGAGGAGCGGTTCCGAGGAACCTCGTTCGATTGGCTCGAGTTCCAGCGTGACGGCGCCCCGTTCCCGGTACCTGACCCTCGGAGCCCATGGGCCGACCCCGCGGCCGAGATCTGGCTCACCGAAGCGGTCGCGCCGAACGTCGGCCGGCCGATCACCGCGCTGGGGCTCAAGCCGCGCGACCTGACCTGGAGCCCTACCGGTGGGTTCCTGGTGTTCGCGGCCGATTCGGGCTACCGAACCGAGCGCCGCTACGGCCGTAACGATCTCTGGACGGTCTCGGTCGGCGGGTCGGTCCGCCACCTAACGACGGATGACGGGCTCGAATACCGGAATCCGGCGGTGTCGCCGGACGGCGGCCGAATCGCCTTCGTTCGCTCGCATGGAACCGACAAGGTGATTCGGGAACGGCTCGATCATGGCGGCCCGACCGATCTCGGAGTGATCCCGGCCACCGGTGGCCCGCCGGTGATCCTCACCGCCGAGTGGGACCTCATCCCGGGCGAGCCGGCCTGGAGCGGCGACGGTCGTCATCTCTATTTCCCCGCGGCTGTCGGCGGTGAACGGCACCTCTTCCGGGTCGCGGCCAACGGCGGGCCGGTGGAGCAAGTCACCACTGGGGCCCGCCGACTCAACTCGATTTCTTTCGATCGAGCGATGACCCGAGTGGCTTATCTGGTCGGGCGTCGAGAGGCCCCGGCCGAGCTGTTCGTGGCGAGGCTCGACGGCGCCGACGAACGCCAGCTCACACGGATCAACGATGCCGCCCTTCGCGGAGTGTCCTCGAGCCCCTCGGCACGGCTCCAATTTTCGAGCGCCGACGGAACGCCCATCGAAGGGTGGCTCACTTTTCCGGCTGGATTTCGCGGCGACGGCGCTCGTTATCCGCTGATCGTCTCGAGCCATGGCGGGCCCCACGCGGCTTCTGGCTACGAGTACGACTTCAAGACCCAGTACTTCGCCGCACAGGGCTACTTCGTGCTGGAGACCAACTTCCGGAGCTCGACCGGGTACGGAGAGAAGTTCCTCTGGGCGACCTGGGGCGCCTGGGGCAGCAACGACGGCCAGGACGTGATGGCGGGCGTCGATTACGTCCTCGGCAAGTATCCGATCGATCGGGCCCGGGTCGGCGCCACCGGCCATTCCTACGGCGGCTTCATGACCAACTGGCTGATCACCCAGTATCCCGATCGATTTGCCGCCGCTATCACCGGGGCCGGGATCTCCAATTGGGTGAGCGACTACGGTACCGCGGACATCGCCCGCACCAAGGAGACCGAGTTTTACGGAACCCCGTGGGAAGAGGAGAGTCGAGCCCGGATGATCCGGCAATCGCCACTCAGCTACGCCGGTCGGGTGAAGACGCCGACCTTGTTCGTTCATGGCGAGGTCGACCAGCGGGTACCCTATGAAGAGGCCGAGCAGATGTACGTCGCCCTCAAGAAGAACGGGGTCCCAGCCAAGATGATCGTCTACTCGGGCCAGGCCCACGCGATCCGGGGACCGTGGAACGTGGTCCACCGAATGTTGAACGAGCGTGCCTGGTGGGATCGATGGCTCAAGGGGTCGACGCCGTGATCCGAGCGGCCGTCGTGTTGTGGGCCGGGACCTTGGGAGGAATCGGCTCCGCGGCCTCCCAGACGGTTCCACCGGATCTTCCCTTGGCGGTGACCAACAACGCCGTTGCCGGCGGTCGAGCAGGCGATCGATCGGTCTGGTACTCGATGATGGGTATCGACTCGACCAAGGCCTGGTCCGGGATCTCCACCCGGGCGTTCCGATGGACCGATGGCGACCCGACCTGGACCGAGTTGCCCCGGGTCCCTGGCACGGTGGGTCGACTGGCGGCGACGGCCCAGATCGTTCGGGGGCGGGTCTATTTGTTCGGCGGCTATACGGTGAGCGCCACCGGCGCGGAGCGATCGGTTCCCGAGGTCGACGTGTTCGACCCAGCGATCGCTCGGTGGACGGTGGCCGCGCCGATCCCCATCCCGGTCGACGACGCGGTCAGCGGCGTCTATCGAGACTCGCTGGTCTACCTGGTGTCCGGCTGGCACGATACCGACAATGTCGCGGCCGTTCAGATCTACGACGCGGTTCGCGATCGCTGGACGGCGGGCACGCCATTCCCGGGCACCGCGGTGTTCGGCCACACGGGCGGGTTGATTGACGGGGCCCTCCTCGTGACGGATGGCGCCAAGCGGATTCCGGGCCCGGTCCGCTACGCCCTCGAGCCGCAGGCATGGCTGGGGCGGATCGATCCGGAACATCCGACGTCGATCGTCTGGGAGAAGGTGGCCGACCATCCCGGGCCGCCCCGCTATCGCGCCGCTGGCGGCGGGTGCGGCCGGTCGACGATCGTCATCGCGGGGGGGACCGCCAATCCCTACAACTACAACGGCATCGGCTACAATGGGGCGGCCTCCGAGCCGGAGCCCGGAAGCCTGGCGTTCGACGTTCGCTCGAAGCGATGGAGGACCCTGCCGGCCCCGCCTGCCGGCACGATGGATCATCGGGGATTGCTCGTCGACGGCGTTTCGGGGTGGGTAATCGGCGGGATGGCGGGCGGGCAGCGAGTCACGGCGGGTGTCGTTCGATATCCACTTCCTGGCTGCTGATACCCAGCGGATCGAGGGCCATGACCGTCGGATCGTTTCGGAAATCGACACTGCTGGTGGCCGTGGCAGCGGCTGGTCTCACGGCGGCCGCGAGTGGCTCCGCGCAACAGGTGGCCGACACCGCCTTCGATACCTCGGTCGCAAGGCCCGCCTTTCGTACCGGAGCCGGCCCGCGACTGTTGGTCGACGAGGCGCATCACAACTTCCACACGGTCGGTGGGCGCTATCAGACTTTCGCGGCGGTCGCCCGGGCCGACGGCTATCGAGTCGACGCCAATCGCGCCGCCTTCACCGCCGAGTCGCTCGCGGGGGTCGGCATCCTGGTCATCGCCAACGCCGGGACCGACTCGCTCTCGAGTTGGGACCTGCCGACTCGATCGGCCTTTACGGCGGCCGAGATCGATGCAGTGGAACAATGGGTCCGGGGGGGAGGAGCCCTCCTGGTGATCGCCGATCACATGCCGGCGGCCGGCTCGATGGCAGCGTTGGCCGAGCGGTTCGGAGTGATGTTCACCAACGGGTACACGGCGCAACCCCGGCCGGCCGGTTACCCCGGCGATCTGTTCGTTCGGGGCAGCGGCACGCTCCTCGAGCACCCGATCACCCGAGGGCGTGAAACCAAGGAGCGGGTCGATTCGATAGTGACATTCACGGGTCAGGGGTTTCAAGTCGTCGGCGCCCAAGTGGCCACCCTGCTTCGGTTCGGCGACAGCGCATACACCAAGTTGCCGCCCCGGGCCGGCATCGGCTTCGACTCGACGACGCCGGAAGTGTACTCTGGCCGATGGGCCCACGCGGCGACCATCAAGGTCGGGAGGGGCCGGGTCGCGATGTTCGGCGAAGCGGCCATGTTCTCGGCCCAGCGGGCTGGGCCCGCGGGGCAGCCAATGGGGATGAACCATCCCCACGCTCGGGCCAACAAGCAGTTGCTTCTCAACACCTTTCATTGGCTTTCGGGTTTACTCGACTAGGAACCTGGTCATGCGACAAATGCTGATGGTGGCGGTCTCGTTGGTCTCATTACCAAGCTGCCTGCCCGCCCAGAGCGAAGCACCGGTGGTGCGGCGGGCGCGGGAAGTGGTCTCCGTGATCAACGCAGCCAGCCCGGCAGTCGTCCGGGCCTACGTCGATACGGCGTTCGGCCAGCCAATGCGGGGCATGCCGCTCAACGCCCATCTCGGGTTTTTCATGGGGCAATGGGAGCAGTCTCGCGGGCTCGATCGGCTCGAAGCAACAGAAACCACCGTGACCAGCGTCACCGCAATCGTCACCCGCCGGCTCACCGGCGATCGGGTCGCGATCGCGGTTCGGATCGATCCGGCGACACCCTACCTCATTTCGGGCATCGGGCTGCGACCGCCACCGCCAACGGCCGGAGCACCGGTCGTCAGAATTGCGAGTGACCCAGAAATGGTCGCCGGGTTGGAGAAATATGTCGCGACCCTGGCCCGTGAGGACGTGTTCTCCGGAGCCGTGCTCCTCGCCAAAGATGGCAAGGTCCTCTTCACCAAGGCCTACGGCCTGGCCAATCGCGACTTCGACGCCCCCAACCGGGTCGACACCAAGTTCAACCTCGGCTCGATGAACAAGATGTTCACCTCGGTCGCGATCCTCCAGCTGGCGGAGCGCGGCAAACTCTCGCTCGACGATCCGCTCGCCAAGTTTGTCCCCGACTTCCCAAGCCCGGCCGCGGCGGCCAAGATCCGAATCAAACACCTCCTCAGCCATACCGCCGGCCTCGGCAGCTATTTCAACGAGGAGTTCGACAAGTCGTCACGGGCTCGATTCCGGACCGTCGACGAGATGATGCAGCTCGCCAAGGGCGATTCGCTCGCCTTCGAGCCGGGGACCCGCTGGTCCTACAGTAACACCGGCATGTTGGTGCTCGGCAAAGTGATCGAAGTCGCGACCGGGCAGGATTACTTCGGCTACATCCGGGACAACATCTATCGGCCGGCGGGGATGGTGAACTCCGATTCCTACCAGTTGGACTACGTGAACCCGAATCTGGCCGTCGGTTACGAGAAGGAATTCGCCGACGACGGGACCAAGCGGTACCGCAACAACATCTTCATGCACGTGATTCGCGGCGGACCGGCGGGGGGTGGCTACTCGACCGTCGAAGACCTCCAGCGCTTCGCCGACGCGCTCTTCGCCGGCAAGTTGGTGTCGAAGGCGTCGGTGGAGCTGCTCACCACGCCAAAGCCCGAGCTCAATTCACCGCGGTACGGATACGGGTTCGGGGCCGAAGCCGGGTCGGAGATCGTGGGTCACAGCGGCGGCTTTCCTGGGATCAGCTCCAATCTCGACATCTTCAAGAAATCGGGCTACGTGGCCGTGGTGCAATCGAACTACGGCGGCGGCAGCATGCCGGTGGTCGAAAAGATTCGTGGCTTGGTCAAGGCCCGGATCGCCAACTTGAATCCCTGAGCCCGGCCTTCACCCCGGCCCCCTGCCCTCCCCCGGCGGGGTCAGCGCGGCTCGCCTGCCGAAGCTCCGATGGGGCTCAGCCCGACCTTCGATACGAGAGCGGCAAATCGAGGGTCGGCGTGCAAGCCGGCGAATGCCGGTTCCGACTTTATCAGGAACATGGCCCAGGCCCGCTCCGCGTAAGCGCTGTCCAGCTCCACCAGGGCCCGTTCCTTGTCACCGAGACCGGCATGGATCGCAGCAATGGCGTAGTGCGACGCATACTGCCCGGCCCGCGCTTGTGCCTTGAGGCGCTGAATCTCGGAGACAGCCTGGGACCGGCGACCGCAGATCGCGTAGGCGTAACCTCGGATGCCCCGCCATTGGGTCGCGAGCAAATCCGGGGTGTGTTCCAAGGCCTCCAGCGCCTCGGAACATCGACCCAAGAGCAGGTAGGCGCGGCCCAGTTCTCCCCGGCCCTGGAAGTACTGCGGATCGAGATCGAACTGCTTCCGCCCCTGCTCGAGGGCCTCCTCGTAACGATGGGCGAGGAAGAGCATCGAGGCCAGCCGACCGGAAATCACCAAGGAGAACGGGTCGAGCCGCAGGGCCGTTTGGGCCTCCTCGACCGCCTCGGTCAGCCGGTCCGCGGCCACCAGGTACCAGGCGTAAAACAGATGGGCCGGCGGGTAGCGGGGGTCGAGCGCCAGCGCCCTTCCGAACGCCCGCTCGGCCGTCTTCCAATCCCAGTCATAGAACACCGCGATGAAGCCCTGCGAGGTGTTGGCTTCGACCGAATTGCTATCGAGCGCCAGGGCCTTGGCCACAGCCGCCTTCGCCTGGGGGAATCGGTCGCGCGGGGCGGCGTAGCCGAATACCGAGCTGTGGCTATAGGCATCACTCAAACCGGCGTACGCGCGGGCCGAGGTCGAATCGAGCCGAATCGCCCGCTCGAAATATTCCTGCGCTTTTCGGAGGCTGGCGGAATCGCGCTTCTCGAAGAAATATCGACCCTGGAGGTAGAGGTCGTGGGCCTCGGGGTTGTCGGTGGAACGATTCGCCAACGATGCCTTCGTCGGGGCCGACAACTGGATTCGCAGCTCGCCGACGATGGATCGAACGATCTCGTCCTGGACGGCGAACATGTCGCGCGCCGTCCGCTCGTATTTGTCGGCCCAGCGGTGCAGGCCGGTCGCTACGTCGATCAGCTGAGCGGTCACCCGGAGCTGGCCTCCGGCTCGCTGAACGCTTCCCTCGAGCAAGTAACCGACCTGGAGCCTGGCGCCGATCTCCCGAACATCGAGGTTCTTGCCCTTGAAGCTGAACGCCGAGGTCCGGGCGGCCACGCCAAGCCCCTCGATCTTCGCCAACGCGGTGGTGAGGTCCTCCGACATCCCGTCGCTGAACGGCTCGTTCGCCGGGTCACCTCCGATGTTGACGAACGGGAGGACCGCGATCGATCGGGGCGACCCCGTCGCCACCGGCTGACGAGGCCAGACGACATAACCCAGCGCGGCGACCGCAACCACCGCCGCGAAACCCACCGTCAACCGCGAGCCCTTCCGCCATGGGCGGGATGCGGTCTCGCTGCTCCCGAGAGCTTCGACAAACGCCTCGGTGGTCGCGAACCGGTCGGCCGGCGACTTCGCGAGCGCCTTGGTCACCGCCCGCTCGACCGATTCCGGGAGGTCGGGCCGGCCGGATCTCAGGGCGGGCACCGGATCGACCGCGTGGCGGGCGAGCATCTCCCGAGCGGTGACTCCTTGAAACGGGGGGTGGCCGGCAAGCATCTCGTACAAGACGCATCCCAGGGCGTAGATGTCCGCCCGCGGATCGATCAGCCGGTCGCCGCCGGCTTGTTCGGGGCTCATATAGGTCGGCGTGCCGATCGCCAGCCCGGTATCGGTCAGGTTGGTGGCCCCGGCGGCGGAGAGGGCCCGGGCGATCCCGAAATCCGCCACCAATGCGTGGCCGCTTCCGTCCCGAGTCGAGAGAAGGATGTTCTCGGGTTTGATGTCCCGGTGGACGATGTCGCGTTTGTGGGCGTAGCCCAACGCGTCAGCTACCTCGCGAAGGATCTGGAGCGCCTCACCGAGGGACAGTGGTCCGGTCCGCTCGAGCCGGTCACGGAGCGATTCTCCGTCGACGAAGGGCATCACGTAGTAGAGAAAGCCGCCTCCCTCGCCGGAATCGAACAGGGGCAGGATGTGGGGATGGCTCAGCCCAGCGACGATTTCGATTTCTCGGAGGAAGCGCTCGGGGCCTAACGCCGAGGCCAGCTCGGGCCGGAGCACCTTGAGGGCGACCGGGCGGCGGTGTTTGAGGTCCTGGGCGAGATAGACGGTCGCCGTGGCTCCCCGGCCGAGCTCGCGCTCGATCGTGTAGCGGTCACCGAGCGCCGGCCGAAGCTTGTCGATCGGCTCGACCAATCCAATCTCCCAGGAGGGCTCACCCGAATGATACGGGCTGGTTCCGGCAATCACCACTGGCTCAACGGGCGGTCCGCTGGCGCCGTTTCGGGTCTGCCGCCATTATGAGGAATCTCGCGACCGGCGGTCTCGATGGCGGATTTCCACGGCTTTTCTCGCGCGGCCCAACGGTTCTTTCGCGACCTGGGCAAGAACAACAACAAGGCGTGGTTCGAGCGGAATCGGCCAATCTACGAGGAAGCCGTCCGGGAGCCGCTCAAAGGCCTGGTCGAGGCGCTCGACGTCCGTCTCGGCGCGTTCGCCCCGGAGATCACCGGCGACCCGAAACGGTCGCTGTTCCGAATCAATCGCGATATCCGGTTTTCGAAGGACAAGTCGCCCTACAAGACCAACGCGGGATGTTGGCTGTACCATCGCGGCGCCGGCCGGGGCGTCGGTCAGGAGGCGGAGGGCGGGGCCGGCTACTACTTCCATCTCGACGGCAGGTCGTCGTTCATCGCCGGCGGAATCTGGATGCCCTCGCGTCCCGGGCTGAACAAGCTCCGTGACACCATCACCAAAGACGGCGCCGCGCTCAGGAAGATCCTTGGCGCCCCGGCCTTCAAGCGGCGATTCGGCAACCTCCACGAAGAGTCGCGGCTCACCCGGGTTCCCCGAGGCTACTCGCCGGATCATCCCGCCGCAGACTTACTTCGGTATCAGTCGTTTACCGTCGGCCGCGACGTAAAGGCGAGCGAGCTGAAGACCGCCAAGCTGGTCGACCGGTTGGCGGCCGACATGAAGGTCATGCTGCCGTTCGTTCGGTGGCTCAACAAGGCGGTCGGGTTCAAGCCGGCGGCCCACCGCTATTAGCGTGGCGCTCGCGGATCAGCTGGCCGCCTTTCGGGCCGCCCACCCACCGCGCACCTTCACGCACCGAGGAGTTGCCTGGCGCTACTATCGGGGCGGCACCGCACAGCCGACTCTCGTCCTCCTCACCGGCGTCCTCGGCATCGCGGAGCTCGGCTTTCAGGTTCAGACCCTCCTCGAGCAACGGCACACGGTCATCGCGGCGGACTACCCGGACCTGGCCGCGGGCCCGGCCCTGATCGACGGGCTGATCGCGATCATCGACCGCGAGAAGATCGGGCGAGCGGTTTGGCAAGGCGGCTCGTTCGGGGGGCTCATCCTCCAGCGGCTGGTGGAACAGGCGCCGGACCGCGTGGCAGGGATGGTGCTCTCGCATACCGGCCTGGTGACGGCCGGCCGAGCACCCCAGTGGGCCCTGCGCCTCCTCGAGATCTTGCCCGACCGCTGGGTCGAAGGGTTGCTCAGACGCAGGCTGAGGGGCTTGCTCGTCGGGGCGCCGGATTTCTGGCTCCAGTGGTTCGATCGGGCCATCGGGGCGTTCGATCGCGACGCAATCATCCGCCGAGTCCAGCTGTCCAACTCATTGGCGCGGATGCCGCCGGGCCCCGCTTGGACCGGGCCGACGCTGATCGTCGAGAGCGACAACGACCCCGCCGTTCGACCCGCCGCGCGGGCCGCCCTCCGGGCGGCATTCCCCCACGCCCGGGTCCACACCTTCGAGGGCACCGGACACGCCGCCGCGATTCTCGACCCCCAGGGCACCGCCAAGGTCGTCGCCGAGTTCGCCGAGTCGCTTCGGGACGCCACCTAACGCTTCTGGAAGCGCGACTCCATCAGCACCCAGAAGTTGGGGTCGAGGGTCACCGCGGTCGGCTCCCGATCGGCCGGAAAGGTGAACCGACCTGGTTGGCCCCCCAGCTCGATCCGCTCGATCCTGACCGCGGTCGCTCCACCGAAGCTGAGACCAACCTCGAGCGGCATCACGAACGGCTCCCCATCCTGCGACTGGCGCAACTCGACCTCGACCCGCTTGGCGGCCGCGTCATAGCGCCAGCCGCCCTCGACGGTCGGCGCCGCGGATCGTTCCAGCCATTGGCGAAAGAACTGCCTCAGGTCTCGGCCGGAAACCTCCTCCATGACGTGGCGGAACTCATCGGTCGAGGAATTGCCGTCGCGGTATCGGCGGTAGTACTCTCGGATTCCCCGCCAGAAGACGTCGGTCCCGATGATTCCTCGGAGCATGTGCAACGTCCAGGCGCCCTTCTGGTAGGTCTGGCCGCTGGTAACCTGCCGCATGTCGGCGAGGTTGGCGTGGACGACCCGATACCCCGGGTTCTTCCGGTCGAACTCGAGCACCGTGGCACGGGCTTTCCGCAACCCCTCGACGAAGGCGTCGCGGCCACCGTCGTGCTCGGTAAACAAGAGGGTGAAATAGGTCGCGAACCCCTCGCCGAGCCAGACGTCGTCCCAATCCCGCTCGGTCACGGCGTTGCCCCACCATTGATGGGCGATCTCGTGAACGATGATCTCCCAGATCCTGGTGCCGCCGATTTCGTTCTGGCCGTAGGAGATCGCCGAGGCGGCTTCCATCCCGCCACCTAACGCCGGTGATTGGATGTTGGCGAGCTTCTCGTACGGGTAGGGTCCGATCCAGGCCGTGAAGAACTCGAGCGCCTTCCGGGTCGGCCCGCCGAAATCGGCGAACCCTCGCTCCCGATCCTGGGGAAACACCCAGGCTTGAATCGGGATCCCGTTCACGACCTCGGCGTGCTGCACGGCCATTCGCCCGACCCCCAGGGTGAAGAGCCACGACGCCACCGGCACCGACTGCCGCCAGTGGGTCCGACGCCCCCCTCCGCTCAGATCGGCCTCCTCGACCAGCAACCCGTTCGAGACCACCTGGTAATGGGCCGGCGCGGTGACGATGAACTCCACCGTGGCTTTGTCGTAGGGGTGGTCCACCGTTGGAAGCCAATGGCGGGCCCGATTGGGCCAGTTGTCACTGAAGAAGGTCCGATCGCCACGCTTGTTGGGCCCGATCCGAAGCCCGCTCGCGGGCACGCCCCGATACCGGACGGTGAGCCGGGTCCGCTCACCGGCCCGCGCCGGCCCGGGCAGAAAGATCTCCAGCCGATCGTCACGGTGGTCGAAGCGGAGCCGCCCGCTCGGCCCCTCGACCGCCTCAACCCGCATCCCCCGGCCGTCCCCGCCGAGATTGACCAGATCGAGCGGAATCCGGGTCCGCCCGTCCGATGAGAACCGAACGTCGATCGAGGCTTCGCCGACGATCTGATCGGTGGTGTCGCTGAGCGCGAACCGAAACAGGTACCCCACGACATCGAGGCCGGCGTTTCGGGGGTAGGGATCGCTCCGTAAGAGCGACGCCGCGAGCGCGAGCAGGAGCAAGCCGCCCACCGATCACCGCCTCTCTGGGTGGGTCATTCAGGACCAGCGGCGTCGAGTAGCCCGGCCAGTTCGAGCGGCGCCGTTCCCATCGCCAACCCGCCGTTCGGCCCCCGAGGCCACTCGGTCTGAGGCCGATCCCAATACAGCTCGAGCCCGTTCTGATCCGGATCGCGGAGATAGATCGCCTCGCTCACGCCATGGTCGCTCGCCCCATCGAGCCGCACTCCCGCGGCGAGGACCCGCTTCACCGTCCGGGCTAGCGCCGTGCGGGTCGGCAATCGAATCGCGACGTGGTAGAGGCCGGTACAGCCGGGGGGCGGTGGTGAGCCGCCCTGGCTTTCCCAGGTGTTGAGACCAATGTGATGATGGTAGGATCCGGCCGCCACGAAGGCGGCCTGCCGCCCGTAGCGCTGGGTCAAACCGAAGCCCAGCACGTCACAATAAAAGGCGAGGGCCCGCTCGAGATCCGCGACTTTGAGATGGGCGTGACCGATGGTGGCGCCCGGATCGATGACCGCGTTTTCCATCGGCACGCTTCCGAAGTTCGTTAGGCTTTTTTCTTGAGAAACCCGACGATCAGCGGCAGCACCAGACCGACGACCGCCGAGGCGCCGATGCTGCCGCCGGTCGGGCCGCCGAAGAGACCGCTCAACGGACCGCCGAGCAGCTGACCGCCGCCGATCCCCCCGACGGCCCCGAGGACGGTGTTGAGGAGCGGGCCCAGGCTACGGTCTTTACTGATCAGGCTCCCGAGGTTGCCGCCGGCGGCACCGGCAGCCAGCTGGATGAGCAGGGAGGTCAGATCCATGATGGGACTCCATCGTGAGGGAATCGGCCCGAGGCGGCGCCACCTGAAGATCCGCCTGAGGGGGGAGAGCGCAAGGGTTCGCCTTCGCGGAGCCCCACCCCTCCCGCCGCGCCCTGGCCCGTTCCATCTTCCGTTCTACCCGAACACCCGGTGAGGAGCCAGCCCGTGCGCCTTTCAAGTGCTCTCTTCGCGATCCTCGGATGGCATCAGGCGTCGGCCCAAGCGCCAACCCGGGCCGCCGCCACCATCACCGAGGCTGACGTTCGCCGCCGGATCAACGCGATCGCGGATGATTCGATGGGCGGTCGCGATACCCCATCGCCGGGCCTCGAGTCGACGGCCCAGTATCTGGCGCGGGAGTTTCGCCGGATCGGGCTCCGGCCGGCCGGCGACTCCGGCGGCTACTTCCAGCGTTACGGAGTTCGGATTCGCGATACCGATACCGCTGCCTCGAGCATCTCGTTCGTCGACCCCAACGGCGCCCGAACGACCCTCCGATTCGGCGCCGACGCGAAATTGGCCTTCGGGTCGCCCGCCGATCCCAACCTGTCCGCCGGGCTCGTGCTCGGCGGTGGTCCGCTCGGCCCCTCGAGCGCCATCGCCGAGGATGGTGTCAATGGCGGAGTCCTGGTGTGGGTCGCCGACTGGAAGGGACGGTCCCCGGCAATCGGCCAGATCCTGATCGCCGCCGCCAACGCCGGCGCCAAGCTCGTCGTGCTCTCGGTGAATGACGACAGCGCCTTCGCTCGGCTGCCGACCGCTCATACCGGGTCGGTCAGCGCCGAAGCCATCGGTTGGCCACCGGTGGTCGCCGTCCGGGAGGCGGCGGTGATCGCGGCGATCCCCGTAGCCGAGGCGAGCCTGAGCCAGGTCCGATCCTCGGCGACAGTGACGACCCTCGCCCCGCCCGGGTGGACCGGGCAGCTCACGATAGCCTTTTCGCGCGACGAGCGCCACGCCGTCCCGAACGTCGTCGGGATCGTCCCGGGGACGGACCCGACCATGGCCGGCGAGTACCTCGCCATCTCCGCTCATTTCGATCACGTCGGATCGCGGTGCCGGGGCGCCGAGGGCCCCGACAAGATCTGCAACGGCGCCGACGACAACGCCTCCGGCACCACCGGTTTGCTCGAGTTGGCAGAGGCCTTCGCTCACCCCGACGCCCGGCCGCGCCGGTCGGTTCTGTTCGTCGCCGTCTCCGGTGAGGAACGCGGCCTCTGGGGCAGCGAGTTCTTCGCCAAGAACCCGACGGTGCCGATCGACCGAATCGTCGCCAACATCAACATGGACCACCTGGGACGGAACTGGCGCGACTCGATCGCGGTCATCGGGCGCGAGCATTCCGACTTGGGGACCACGGTCGACCGAGTCGCCGGAGACCATCGCGAAATCGGCGTGGGGGTGCTGCCCGATCAATGGCCTAACGAGCGGATCTATTTCCGCTCGGATCATTACAGCTTCGCCAAGGAAGGCGTTCCGATCCTCTTCTTCACCAACGGGTTTCACCAGGATTATCACGCGGTGACCGATTCCCCCGACAAGATCGACGCCGAGAAACAGGCTCGGGTGGTCCGGCTGATCTTCTACACGGCCCGATCGATCACCAACCGAACCGAGCGGCCTCGATGGAACCCGGAGAGCGAGGCGCAGATCGTCAAGCGGCGGCGGCCGGCGGCGATTCCATAGCCGGCCCGATGCTCGCCTCGCTCCAGCGGCGGATCCGCTGGACGCTTTTCACAGCCCAGGCCCTCGGCTCGGCCGGGTTTCTGGTGGCGTCCACCGTAACTCCGATCGTCGGCGCCCGACTGTCAGGCCATCCCAGTTGGGCCGGCGTCCCCACCGCCTTCTACTGGGCCGGCGCCGCGCTCTTCGCGATGCTCTGGGGCCGGATCATGGATCCCTTGGGCCGCCGGGTGACTCTGGCGCTGGGGTTGGCGGTCGGGGTCGGGGGAGCGGCGATCGCCTCGGCCGCGATCGGACTCCAATCCTTCAATGGCTTCGTGAGTGGGCTCCTGCTCATGGGTGCCGCCAACGCCGCGCTCCAACTCGGCCGGTTCATGGCCGGAGAGGTCCATCGGCCGGAACAGCGCGGGCGGGCAATCGCCACAGTCGTGATGGGGGGGACGGTCGGGGCGGCGCTGGGACCCACGCTCGTCGCGCCGATGTCCCTGGTCGCCGAGTCGTTCCTGCAGCCGGGCCTCGCCGGACCTTACGCCGCGAGCGCCGGGTTCTTCCTGATCGGCGCGGTCGTGGTATTCATCCTCCTGCGGCCCGACCCGAAGGACCTCGCCCGGGTGCTGGTGGGGGCTTCCGACACCGCGACCTCCTCGCTGGCGCCGGCTCGTCCCCTACGGGCGATCCTCGGCGACCCCGCGGTTCGGGCCGCGATCCTCACGATGACGGCCTCCCAAGCCGTGATGACCATGCTGATGGTCATCACCTCGCTCCACATGAGCCACCACGATCACGCCCTCGCGAGCATTTCCGGGGTGATGTCGGCTCATGTGCTCGGGATGTTCGCTTTTTCGATGGTCGCGGGTGGACTCGCCGATCGCTGGGGCCGCGGCCGACTGATCGCGACCGGGGCGGTCCTCTTGATGGTGGCCGGCGTCGGAGCCGCGGCCTCGGTGGCCCCATTGCCGCTCGGAAGCACGTTGTTCCTGCTCGGATTGGGTTGGAATTTTTGCTACGTCGGCGGATCGACGCTGCTCTCGGATCGGCTGTCGGTGTCCGAACGAGCCCGGGTCCAGGGCGTCAACGACGCCCTCCTCACCGGCACCGCCGCGGCCGGCAGCGTGCTCTCCGGGGTGGTCTTCTCGGCGGTCGGCTACCCCGCGATGGGCCTGGTATGCGCCGGGGTCGCAGTGGTCCCCCTGGGCCTCGGCTGGCGAATCCGTCGCCGCCCCGGTGCCCCGCTGGCAACCCGGGAGGGCCACCCTCGACTGGTATGAATCCGGGCCGCGCCGCCGCCGCCGTCAGTCCCCCTTCAGCGCCATGGCCGGCTCGACCGCGCACGCCCGGCGGGCGGGGATGAATACCGCCACCGCGGCGATTCCGACCAGGAGCACCGGGGCGGCGATGAAAGCGGTGAGATCGCGAACCGCCACGCCGAAGACGAGACCCTCGAGCGACGATGCCGCGAGCCACCCGGCCGTCAGGCCCAGACTTGTGCCCACCATGGTCAGGGCGAGCCCCTCCCGCATCACCAAGGCGAGTACGGCGGCCCGATCGGCGCCAAGCGCCCCTCGGACCGCAATCTCCCGACTCCGAAGCCCGACGAGATAGGCCATCAAGCCGTAGAGGCCGACGACGGCCAAGAGGAGCGCCGCACCGGCCAGCCCGACCGCCACCCCGGTCATTTGCAACCGAGGCCCGGCGCGATCGAACAGAGTCTCGGCGACGGGGCTGATGTTGCGAAAGGCCCCGGTCGCAATCGGGAGATCGGGATCGATGGTGACGACGGCTCGCCACACCGGATCGACGAGTTGGGCGGGATTGCGGGCCACGCGAACGACCATCCTCGTCCACAACCACGGCGTCCAGGTGTAGGGCAGGAACACCTCGTCAGGCGGGGCGACCTCCGGCCCGAAGTGGCGGACGTCGCCGACGACGCCGATGACGGTGCCCGCGATCGGCTGGCCGAAGTCGGGCAGCCACCGGGCTGAATTGAAGATCGTGAGTCGTCGCCCGATGGGGTTCTGACCGGGCCAGTATCGGCGCGCCAGCGACTCGTTTACGACCAGTCCACCATTGGGCGCGGCGAGGTCCTCGGGCCCAAACACCCGTCCCCGCCTGATCGGGATGCGCATGGTGGCGAAGTACTCCGGGGATACCGTCCGGTAATTGGCCGTCGGCACCACGTTCTCGCTCGGCGAGACGTAGCCTTCCACCTCGAGCCGGGTCGGATAGGAAGCTCGTCCTCCCGGGGTGTGGTTGGTGATCGCAACCGACTCGACCCCGGGGACCCGTGCCACCGCATCACGGAGGTTTCGATAGAGCTGGATGGTGGCCTCGGGCGTGAGGCTCGGGCCATCGCGGGGCTGAATCGTCACCTCAATCAGGTTCTCGGCGTCGAACCCGAGCGGGGTCGTCAACACTCGATCCAGACTCCGTACCAGGAGGGCGGCCCCGATGAGGAGCGTCACGGTGAGACCGATCTGCACGGCCACGAACCCGCGTTGGACCGCCGTCCCTGATCGCCGGGTGGCCCCATGAAACCCGCCGCCCTTCACGAGCTGAGCCAGGGCGCGAGGCGTTACCCGGAGGGCGGGCACCAGGCCGCTGGCCATCGCCGCAATCGCGGCGAGCGCCGCGGTCGCCGCGACCATCCGAAGATCCAACTCCACCTCGGCGATTCGCGGCAAGACCTCCGACCGCTTGAGGAGCCCGAGCAACAGGCTGGCGACGCCAATCCCCAACACCCCACCGATTGCGGCCAGCAGGGTACTCTCGGTCAGCAGCTGGCGGACCAAGGCTCCTCGGCCGGCGCCGATGGCGGCGCGAATCGCCAACTCGCGCTCCCGCGCGAGGCCCCGAACCAAGGTCAGCCCCGCGACATTGGCGCACCCAATCATGAGGACGAGTCCCACGGCCCCGGCGAACAGCAACACCGTCCCAATTGGATTCGTGAGCCCGCTGGCACCGAGCCGCTGCGGATCGTTGAGCACATCGCGAATCGGCATCATCGTCACCCCGGTCCAATCACCCTGCTCGGCTGGGTATTCCCGAGCCAAGCGCTGGGCCACCACCGCCATCGCCGCTCGAGCCTGCTCGATCGACACCCCCGGCTTCAGCCGTCCGAGCACTTGGCTGTCGGCATGGTTGCCGCGTTGAGCGATAGCCGTCCGCTCGGCGGGGGGAACCACCCGAAGCGGGAGGTACAGGTCCGCCCAAAACGGAACCCGAAAGCCGGCTGGCATCACACCGACGATGGTGGCCGCACCGTCGCTCAAGCTCATGGTGGTTCCAACCACTTTGGGATCGCCGCCGAACCGGCGCTTCCAAAAGGAGTGGGAAAGGACGGCGACCCGGTCGCCGCTTGCCTCGTCAGCGGCCGTGAGGGTGCGGCCGATCTCCGCCGGCGTCCGCATCAACGGGAAGAACTCGGGGGTGGGAAAGGCGGTGGGGACCATCTCGACGCCAGCGGGACTGCGCCACGGAATCCCGGTGCCCGGCACGTAAGCGATCGACTCGAAAGCCCCGGCCTGGATCTGCCAATCTTGGACCGTTGGGAACGATGGGAGCCGGAGCTGACCGGAGGCAGTCACTTCGACGAGCAGCACCACCCGGTCGGCCTCGGGGATCGGGACGGCGCGCAGCAGCAGCCGATCGAGCAGGGCGAATGCGGCCAGGGAGGAACCGATCCCGAGCGCGAGGATGAGGGTCACCGCGACCACGAACCCGGGCGCGCGCCGAAGGGCGCGACCGGCAATCCCAAACTCCGCGATCCGCTCGGAAAGCCATTCGCCCCAATGGCGGCGGCGTCGGGACGCCCGGTTCTCGGCCGCAGTCGACCTGGCGACGGCGGCGCGAGGTCCGAACTGCCGACGGGCCTCCTGCTCGGCCTCCTGACGACTGAGGCCTTGGGCGACCAGGGCTTCGGTCTTGAGGGCCAGGTGGCTATCCAGTTCGGCGTCGACCTCGGCTTCGACGGCTGGCTCCCGACCGATCAGCCGAAACAATCGTCGCATCAGTTCGTCTCCGGTGGCTTCGCCGCGGGCAACTATTTGGCCACCGGCCGGAGGACCTTCCCGACCGCCGAGACGTACCCCTCCCAAAGCGTCGTCTCGGAGCGGAGCTGGGCCCGTCCTTTGGGTGTCAGCCGATAATACTTTGCCTTCCGGTTGTTCTCCGAGAGACCCCAGTCGGACTGGAGCCAGCCCCGCTTCTCGAGCCGGTGGAGGGCGGGATAGAGGGCACCTTCTTCGACCAGGAGCACGGCGTCGGTTCGCTCTTTGATCCAGGTGGCGATGGCGTACCCGTGGCGGGGGCCCCAGGAGAGGGTCCTGAGGATGAGGAGGTCGAGGGTCCCTTGCATCAGATCGAGATTGCCCACACCCACTCCCCTGAGATCATTATGGGAGAAAGAGAGGCTGGTTCCCCTAAGATGTCAAGGGGTCGTTACCGCCGCCCAAAAGAGACGAGGGCCGGCTCATCGCCGGCCCCCGCCGTTCCTCCCGAAGGTGTCAGTTGAGTTTGCGGTCTTTGGCTACTGGACCGCGTTCACCATATCGAAGATTGGGAGGTACATCGCTACGACCATGCCGCCGACGACCACGCCCAGCACGACGATCATGATCGGTTCCATCAAGCTCAGCAACGCGCTCACGGCCACGTCGACCTCGGCGTCGTAGAAATCGGCGATCTTCGAGAGCATTTCGTCCAAGCCGCCGGTCTGCTCGCCGACGGCGATCATCGAAATGACCATCGGGGGGAAAACGCCGGAGACCTGAAGCGGTCCGGCGATCGTTTCGCCGCCCGCGATCGAGGCCCGGCTCTGCATGACCGCGTCGTGAATGACCCGGTTGCCGGCGGTCTTGGCGGTGATCTCCAGCCCATCGAGGATCGACACGCCCGAGGAGATCAAGGTGCCCAGGGTTCGGGTAAACCGCGACACCGCCGACTTCCGGAGCACGTCGCCGATGACCGGGGCCTTGAGCATCCCGCCATCGATCGCCTTTTGGCCGCCGATGGTTTGGTAGTACTGCCGCAGTCCGAACAACGAGGCGCCCACGCCCAGAATGATGGCCCACCACCACTGGGTCAGCAGCTTGGATGCGGCGATGACGATTCGCGTCGGCAGCGGCAGCTCCATCGCGACCGAAGCGAACATCGCCTCGAAAGTCGGGATGACGAAGATCAGCAACACCGCGATCGCGATGACGGCGACCGAGATGATGACCGCCGGATACACCATGGCACCCTTGACCTTGCGGATGAGGGCGTCGCTCTTCTCGAGGAACGTGGCCAACCGGAGCAGGATCGTGTCGAGAATACCGCCCGCTTCGCCGGCCGCGACCATGTTGACGTAGAGATCGGGGAATGCCTTGGGGTGCTTTCGGAACGCGTCGGCCAGGGTGTTCCCCGCCTCGACGTCGTACACCACCTGTTTGACGATCTCCTTCAACGCCTTGTTCTCGGTCTGTTGCGCCAAGATCGTCAGGGATTGGACCAGCGGAAGACCGGCGTTGATCATCGTCGCGAACTGTCGCGTGAAGATCACCAGGTCTCTGGTCGACACGCCCCCGGACCCGGGAAGCTTGAGGACCATCTGTTGGGGCTGCTCTCGAACGGTGACCAGGAGCAGCCGTTGCTTCTTCAAGAACGACATCACGTCGTCCTTGGTCGGGACGTCGAGCGTCCCCTTCATGATCTGGCCGTTGGTCGTGTTCTTGGCCGTGTACTCAAAGACCGCCATAGGTCACCCTCGTGTGGTTCGCGCTTTCGTTACCGTCGGGCCAACTGTCGGTCCGGCTTTCCCGGCTGGGGCAGCTCCGCCATCGGCTGATCGTCGAGCGGCTTCTCGCCGATCATCCGGAGGAACTCGTTCGGCTCGGAGGCCACCCGAAGGCACTCGTCCTTCGCGACCTCCCGATTCATGTACAGCTGGTAGAGCGAGTCCGTCATCGTCTGCATTCCGTGCTTCTTGCCCGACTGGAGGGCCGAGTAGATCTGGTGGATCTTGTCGTCGCGGATCAGGGCGCGAATCGCCGGGGTCGCGACCATGATCTCGCTGGCCATGACCCGGCCCTTGCCCCGGACCCGCTGGAGCAGGGTCTGAGTGATGACGCCCTCCAACACGAACGCCAGCTGGGCCCGGACCTGGGACTGCTGGTTGTGCGGGAAGACGTCGATGATCCGGTTGATCGACTCGGCCGCCGAGTTGGTGTGCAAGGTCGCCAGGACCAGGTGACCGGTCTCGGCGATCGTCAAGGCGGCGGCGATGGTCTCGAGATCGCGCATTTCGCCGACCAGGATGACGTCGGGGTCCTCCCGGAGGGCGTACTTCAGAGCCGTCGCGAAGCTCTTGGTGTCGGTTCCGATTTCCCGCTGATTGACGATGCAGCTCTGGTGCCGATGAATGAACTCGATCGGGTCTTCGACCGTGATGATGTGGCCCTTCCGCTCCTTGTTGACCTTGTCGATCACCGCGGCGAGGGTGGTCGATTTGCCGGACCCAGTGGGCCCGGTGACCAGGATCAAGCCGCGCGGCCGGTCGGCCAGCTTCGCCATGACGGGCGGCAGTCCGAGGTCCTGGAAGGTTCGCACCTGGAAGGGAATCATCCGGAGCACCATCGCGACGCAGCCGCGTTGCTTGAACACGTTGCCTCGGAACCGCGCCAGGTTCTGGATCCCGAACGAGAAGTCGAGCTCGTCCTCGAGCTCGAACCGCTTCTTCTGCGCTTCGGTGAGCACCGAGTAGGCCAGTTGGAGGGTGTCCTTGGGCGTCATCACGTGATCGACCGAGGAGTCGGTGATGTCGCCGTCGACCCGGATCTTGGGTCGCTCGCCGGCGGTGACGTGGAGGTCGGAGGCCTCCCGGTCGATCATCTCCTGGAGGAGCGATCGAAGGTTGAGCCGGGTGCGGCCATCGCCGACGGGGGTGCCGGCCTCGCTGATCCGAATTTCGTTGTCGCTCATGCCGCGGTCTCCTTGACGACCTCTTCCAACGTGGTCACTCCAGCCTCGATCTTCTTGATCCCATCCATCCGGAGCGTCAGCATCCCGTCTTTCACCGCCTGTCCCCGCAGCTCGGCCACCGAGGCGCCCCGGAGCACCATCCGGCGCAGCTCGTGGGTCATCGCCATCACCTCGTATAACCCGGCCCGGCCCTTGTACCCGGTGCCACCGCAACTCTCGCAACCGGTGCCCCTCATGAAGGGGATGGTCCGCACCTGGGCAAGGTTGTCTCCGATCGCCTTCAACTCCTCGTCCTTGTGCTTCGCGGGCGCCTTGCAGTGGATGCAAATCCGCCGCACCAGCCGTTGCGCCACCACCAGATTCACCGCCGCCGAGACGTTGAAAGGCTCGACCCCCATGTCGATCATTCGGGTGATCGTGCTGGGCGCGTCGTTGGTATGCAAGGTCGAAAGGACCAAGTGACCCGTCAACGCGGCCTTGATCGCGATGCCGCCAGTCTCGAGATCTCGGATTTCGCCGATCATCACCACGTTGGGATCCTGTCGCAAAAAGGCCCTCAGGGCCGCCGCGAACGTGAGACCGATGTCGGGTCGAACCTGGACCTGATTGATCCCCATCAAGTTGTACTCGACCGGGTCCTCGGCCGTCATGATGTTGGTTTCGATGGTATTGATGCGCTGGAGCGCGGAGTAGAGCGTAGTGGTCTTCCCCGAGCCCGTCGGCCCGGTGACCAGCACCATGCCGTATGGATTCAGAATCGCTCGGAGAAGATCCTGCTCTGCCTTGGGCTCGAAACCGAACTTGCTGAGGTCGAGCGTGAGGTTCCCCTTGTCCAGGATTCGGAGCACGATCTTCTCCCCGAACAAGCAGGGCAACGTCGAAACCCGGAAGTCGATGACCCGGGTGCCCATCTTGAGCTTGAGACGACCGTCCTGTGGAATCCGCCGCTCGGCGATGTTCAGCTGCGAGAGAATCTTGATCCGGCTGATCAGCGCCGCCCGCATTCGGATCGGCGGCTTCATCACCTCGTGGAGGACCCCGTCGACCCGGTAGCGAACCCGCATCTCGTGCTCGAAGCATTCCACGTGGATATCCGAGGCGCCTCGCTTCACCGCGTCCGTCAGGATCCCGTTGATCAGCTTGACGACGGGGGCGTCGTTGATTTGGGCCTGGCTGACGTTTTCGTCGTCGGTCTCCTCGATGAGCTCGAGGTCGTCGGTGAGGCCGAGCCCCTCCATGTCCTTGAGGATGTCGGTGAGCTGCTGCTGCTGGGAGTCCGATTGATCGTAGTACTTGTCGATCAGGTTGCGGAGCGTGTACTCGCCGGCCAGCACCGGGAAGAGGTCGAACCGAGTGATGAACTTCAGGTCTTGGAGCAACCCATGGTCGGTCGGGTCGGCCATCGCCACCGTGAGCGTCCGGCCCTCGCGCTTGAGGGGCAGAACACAATGCTTCCGGGCGACGTCGGAGGGGATCAGCTTGAGGATCTTGCCGTCGACCTCGAATCGGGTCAGGTCGACCGCGGGCATCCGGTGCTGGCGGGCGAGCACCTTGGTGATCTCGACCTCCGGCAGCACCCCCATCTTGACGAGGACGTACCCCAGCCGGTGGCCGGTCGCCTTCTGCTCGGCCAGGGCGGCACTAAGCTGCTCTCGGTTGAGGAGGCTCTCCGAAAGGAGAATCTCTCCCAGCCGATCACCGATTCCTGGGGGGGCTACCACGCTCGACGCCATGGATGGCGGATACTCCCAACTCGCTCTAGGGCCTCCCCCCCTTTGCAAGGAATTGCGCCGTCGGCCGGGGGGAACAGGGACCCTCCCTTTCGAAACCGATGCCAAACCGCCTATCGGCTCATGGCACCACAACTTGCGATGCCAATTGACGAACCAAACGGCGGCCCAATCCCGGGACCTTTTCGAGGTCCCAAACCGAGGCGAATGGCCCGTTGCTTTGGCGATATGCCAGGATCGCTTTTGCCCTCGTCGGGCCGATCCCGGGAAGGCCCACTAGGTCTTTTTCTGATGCGGAGTTGAGCCGAACCGACGGGGCCACCAACTCCCCGCTCGACGCGGTCGCGCGAGTCCCCGCAGGCTCGGCCGCCACGAGGGGGGCGGGGGGCGCTTCCGGGACGACCGACCGGGTCCGCCCGTCCGTGGCCGCCCGCGCTCGTTTGACCCGATTGGTGTCGCCGAAACCGACGTGGGGCGCGATAGCGGCCAACAGGGCTGGCCCCACGCCGGGGACGGCGTCGAGTTCGGCCAGCGAAAGGATGCCCCCGCGGTCGTCCCGCGACCGGACGATGGCCTTGGCGAGCGACGGTCCGAGCCGCGGAAGTCGGGCTATCTCATCGAACGGCGCGGAGTTGACATCGATCCGCTCGCCGCTGGCCAGCGCCCGACCAGACCGAGCCGAGCGGGCTCGGTGGGTGGCCAAGTCGACCGGTTCCGATTTCGCGAACAGCTCGACGCCGCCCGGCGCCGAGTCGGGAGCGCGCGCCACCAACCGGATGCCATGGCCGACGAGCCCGACGGTGACGAGTAGGGCCAGGGCGTGTCGTTCTTTAGGGGACATGCCAGCAAGCTATGGCCCTGCCCATCGGCCGTGGTAAACAAATTTTCGCGAGGGTGAGCGAAAAAACGCGCGGCCCTACTCGATCCGCTTCGCGACTCGGACCAGGCCGACCATCACGTCGGCGACCGCTTTCAGGATGTCGGCGCTCAGCTTGTCGATGGTGTCTTCGGTCGTATGCCACCACGGATAGCTGGTCCCGGGGCCGTATTCGCCAATCACATCGATCGCTCGAATGCCCACTTGCTGCAGCGGGATGTGGTCGTCGGTGGTCGACCCGCCCGACTCGGGGAGGAAGAGGTTGCCGTACCCCATCCGGGAAGCGGTCTCCCAGACATGGTCGACGACGCTCGGCGCAGCGATGACCGAGTTCCCCTCCCGGCGGAACTGGGCCCGTTGGCCACCGACGAGGTCGACGAGGACGGCGTATTCGGGCGGGCCGCCGGCCGGTTGGTTGGCGGCGTAGTACTTCGATCCCAGGAGCACATCCACCTCCGGACTGAAGGTGCCGTAGTCCTCGGCGTCGACGAACAGCAAATCCACCCCGATCCCCGGGGGCTGTTTCTTCAAGGCATCGGCCATCGCGAGGAGCACCGCGACGCTGGAAGCGCCATCGTTGGCGCCGGGCACCGGGAGCTTGGCGCGGGGGCCGGTGTCGTAGTCGGCCGTCGGTTTGGTATCCCAGTGGGCGAGGAACAAGAGCCGTCGGGTGGCCGTCGGGTTGAAGCGACCGATGAAGTTGCGAAGGGCGACGGTATCGCCCTTGGCGTTCCGGTGCGGCCACGCTTGCACGATGACCGAGTCCACCCGGAGCCGCAGCTGCTGCTCGATCCAATCGCCGGCGGCGCGGTGCGGGGCCGTGCCAGGGATCCGGGGGCCGAACTCGACCTGGGTGCTGGCGTAGGTCAGGGCGGCCTGTCCGTCGGTTTCCTTGACGGGCGGCGGCGATTGGCAACCAACGAGGAGCGACCAGAGAAGGGCGAAGCGGGTGGTCATCAAACAAACCTAGACTGATGGGCGGGTCGGCGGGTAGGCAGGTAGGTTGGCGGGCGGGCGGGCGGGCGGGCGGGCGGGCGGGCGGGAACCGATCCTAACACGCCGAGTCGTCATGGCCACCTGCCCCCCTGCCCGCCCGCCCGCCTATCTTTCTCGTCATGCGCCTCATCCGCCGGCACATCCTGAGGTCGGTCGCCGCCCCATTCCTGTTCTCGCTGGCGGCTTGTACCGGGCTGATGATGATCAACCAGCTCGCCAAGCGGTTCGGCGACCTGGTGGGGAAGGATCTCCCGGTGGCGGTGATCGTCGAGGTGCTGGTGTTGAGCGTTCCGTTCATCATCGCGCTGACCCTCCCGATGGCCGTTCTGGTGGCGATCCTCTACGGCTACAGCATGATGGGGAGCGACAACGAGATCACCGCGATGCGGGCCAATGGGGTCAGCGTTTTCCAGATGCTTCGTCCGGCGCTCGGCGCGGGCTTCGTGCTGATGCTCGTCAATTTCCTGTTCATCGACCAGGTCCTCCCGCGGAGCAACGCTCGTCTCAAGAACCTCCAGAGCGGGATCGGCGTCAAGAAGCCGGCCTTCCAAATGAGGGAGCAGGCGATCAACAACCTCCCCCCCTATTTCATTCGGGCCGCGCAGGTGTTTCCCGGGTCGGGGCGGCTCGACGACGTCGAGATCTTCGATCTGAGCCTGCTCGACGGCCGCCGGGTGATCTACGCCGACAGCGGCTCGATGGCGTTTGACGGCAACCAGACCGACTTGATCCTCACGCTTCACGACGGCAAGGTGCACGAGTACAAGAATCTCGAGCCTGGCCGATTCCAGATCACCCGTTTCCTCATGAACACGGTCCGGGTCAAGAACGTTCAGAATCTCTTCCAGCGCGACTCGGTCAATTTCGATCGGGGCGACCGGGAAATGACGACCTGTGAGATGATGGACCAGGCCAGCGCCTTCAGGCGTACGACCGCCCGGGCGATCGAGACGCGAGCCGATTACGTCCGCCGCGACCTCAGGACCCTGATGCGGGTGACCCAAACCGGCCTGCCTGTCGGTGGCGATTCGACGGCCCCGGGCAAGCACTGCGGCCAGTGGCGTGTCCTCGAGCGAGCGATCGGCAAGTTTCTGCTGCCCGAGGTCGCCGAGGCTCAGGATCCCAATCAAGCTCGTCCCGCGACGCCGGCAGTGGCGCCGCGACCCATTCCGGCCACCGTGCCGCTGGTCGACACAGCGGGCGCGGTCGGGGTGGTCCCCTCGAACCTGGTGAGTCTCACGACCGTGGCGGAGGTCACCGCCGCGAAGCAGGACGAGCGCTACGGCGTAACCCAGGCGCACCGGTTTCAGGTCGAGATCCACAAGAAATACACCATCAGCGTCGCCTGTTTCTCCTTCGTGCTGATCGGGGTGCCGCTGGCGCTGCGGTTTCCGCGTGGCGGAATGGGACTGGTGATTGGCGGTGGCCTGGCCCTCTTTGCGCTGTTCTACATCAGCATGGTGGGCGGCGAGTCGTTCGCCGATCGAGGATTCGTATCGCCCGCGTTGGCGATGTGGTTTCCGAACATTCTGGTGCTCACGGCCGGGATCCTCGGGTTGCTCCGGGTCAACCGGGAGTTTGGGTCGACCCGAGGCGGCGACTTTGCCGATCTGCTCGAGATGGTGAGTCGGCCGTTTCGGAATCGCCGGAAAGCCGCCTGACGGTGCCACTCGTTCGCCGGCTGTCCAGCTACGTGTTGTGGCAATGGCTCCGGATTTTCGTGCTCGCCGCGATCGGGCTTCCCGTGGTGTCGGTGCTGATCAACATCACCGATCGGATCAATCGCCTGCTGGACCGCGATCTCTCCGGCGCCACGATCGCGCTCGCCGGTCTCTACGGTCTCCCTGGACACATGGCCCAGATGATCCCGGCGGCCGCTCTTTTCGCCACGGTGTTCACGATCGGCCCCTTGGCCCGCAACTCGGAAATCACCGCGGCCAAGGCCGGGGGGGTCAGTTTCCATCGGCTGGTGTTCCCGCTGTTGGTCGCGGCGGCCTTCGCGGCCGGGTTGTGTTACTGGGTCGGCGAGGTGGCCACCGAAACGACCGCCCGGCAGCTCGAGCTGGAGAAAGAGCGAATCGCCCGGAACCAGACCAGCCGGTACGAGTTCGTCTATTTGGCGGACAACGGCTGGACCTATTCGGTCCGATCGCTGAACACCGATTCGGAAACGATGCAGGGCGTGGTGCTGGAGCACGCGGGTCGGCGCGAGGGATATGCCAACATCGCGATCTCGGCGGACAGCGCCCGTTGGAACGACAGCACCGGTCGGTGGCGACTGATGGGCGGCTCGTCGCACCTGCTCACCGATACCACCGGGCCCTTGACGATCCGATTCGCCTCCCTGGAACTGCCCTCGTTCAACGAGGCGCCCCGGTCGCTCTTGATCGAGCCGAAGCGCCCCGAGGAGATGGCCTACGCGGAGCTGGGCGAGTACATCCGGACCCTCGACCGATCCGGGAACGACACCAAGAAGCTCAAGGTCGATCGGGCGATCAAACTCGCCCTGCCGGCGGCCTGCCTGGTGATCGCGCTGTTCGGGGCGCCCTTGGCGATGACCAACCCTCGAGCCGGTCCGGCCTGGGGCATTGCGATCAGTCTGGGAACCACGGTGCTCTACCTGCTGCTGATCAACTTGTCGAAGGCGGTTGGGGCCACTGGCATCGTCGATCCGACCATCTCGGCGTGGGTGCCGAACGGGATCTTCTTGCTCCTCGGAGGATGGCTGATGATTCGGGTGAGGACGTGAGACGGTCGACGGGATTGGACGGGGCGCGGCGAACCGCCGCCCCCGTCCGTTCCGTCGATCCCGCTAGAACAGGTATTTCGCGCCGAGCTGGATCCGCCACCGCGAGCTGCCCACGATGACCCGGTTCACCGCCGGCAGAACGCTCGGCACCGTGTATCGGCCCCGATCATCCGCCTGAGTAGCAGTGCCTCGGTTGTCGTAACTCGCCATCGTCAGCAACGTCGCGAACTCCGGCTGGACCAACGGCGTCTCCCGATTCACCCCCCAATCCCGACTGATCAGGTTGAGGAAGTTGAAGACGTCCGCGGTGATCAGCAGCGACTGACCGCTCACGGTCGTCATCGCCCGAGCCAGCCGGAGGTCGAGGAATTTCTGCCACGGCTGGCGACAGGAGTTCCGTTCGATGACCCGCCCCCGTTGCTCGCGAAGACAGGGCTGGCTCGCGATGAACTGGTTGAGGCGGTCCCAATCGCCGGGGGTCACCAAGGAGATGTCGTCGGCGCTGGCCGGCACGTACATCAGGTCGTTCTGGCCGATCCCGTCGCCGTTGGCGTCGTTCGACACGGTCCAGGCATACGGCAAGCCAGACCGGGCAGTGTAGATCAGCGACACCTGCACCCCAAACGGCACGTTGGCGGTGCCGCTCAGTGAGATCTTGTGGGGCACGTCGAACCCGGAGGTCCGGAGATTCCGATTCTCGAGCGTTCCATCGACTCCGGAGTTCCGGAGGTTCGACGTCGCGATGCTCGAGTACAGGGTCATCAGATCCTGGGTCTTGGAGTAGGTGTATCCCGCGCTGAACGAGAACTTGTCGGCGAACGACTTTTGCAGTTGGCCGGTGACGAAGGTCGATTTGTCGGCGCTCTTGTTGAGATGGTGGACCACCGCGAGCACGCCGCCGGCTCGGGTCGACCGAGTCAGGGCATTGCCGGCCGCGTTAGGCACGCCATAGAGTTGACGACCCTCGCCGTTGACGGCTCCGGGAATCACGTTGTCGTCGACCTGGTACATCTGGTTCTTGTTGCGGGTGTGAATGATGTCGAGCGTCGCGACGATCCCGTCGCCGAAGCGATGGTCGACGCCGAAGGCGTACTTGAGGGCTTGTTGGAACTTGAATCCCTCATCGAAGTAGTTCACGGTCGCCCGGGGCGGCGCCGGCTCCGCGCCGCCGATGCACGCTCGGGGAAGGTTGCCAACGTCGGTCGTGAGCGGCGGCGGCGTGTTGCCGTTGTCCGGTCGACCGCAAATAATGTTCACCTGCTCGAGCCCGGTATTGGTGAATGCGTTCGACATCCACACGTACGGCGGGCGTCCAGAGAACAGGCCCACGCCGCCGCGCAGCAGCGTGTTGCCCGAGCCAAAGACATCCCAGTTGAACCCGAGCCGCGGCGAGAAGAGGACGTTCCCGGTCGGGAATTTGCCGGTGTTCACGCCCAGCGTGTCGACCAACGACCGGCTGGTGTTCTGGGTCGGGGTGTCGCTGAACGGGACGTCGAATCGGACTCCGGCCGTCAGCGTCAATCGATCGTTGGGACGCCAGGCATCCTGGATGTATCCGCCGAGTTGCTTGACGCCGAAGTTGGCCGTGAATCCGCCGGGCCGGGTTTCGAGAGCGGCCTCGTATCGCCGGGGAAGATTGGCCTCGAGCGAATCGACGTTCCCGAAGGTCCAGGTTCCGAAACGGTTGTTGGCAAAAAGATTACGAAAACTGAAGAACTCGTTGTGGGTGCCGACCGTGATCCGGTGATTGGAGCCGAGGCCGAAGGTGAGGTTGGCGGTCGCCTCGTAGACGTCTTGATCCAGCTCGTTGCCGTGGGAGAAGCGCTCACCGCCGGCCGCGAGGTAGTTACCGATCACGTCACCCTGCACCATGATCAGCGGCACCTGATTGGGCATCTCGCGGGCATCTCGGACCCGCTGGTACCCGAGCAGGACCTCGAGATTGGCCCTTCCGATCAGGCTGGTGTACTTCCCTCGCACCGTGTTGGTGGTGTTGCCGATCTTGAAACCGCTGTTGGAGAGTTGCCAACCATCACGGTCGGCCTGATTGCGGGCAGTCCGGTTGAAGCGGTCCTGGCTGGCTCTCACGTAACTATACGACACCTCGACCTGAGAATTCCCGGCCACCTGCCAATTGAGCTTGCCGAAGAAGTTCTTGTCCGGCTGGGTGAGGTTTTGAGGGGCTTCGAGGCCGCCCGGATCGAAACCGTACTTGGTCCTGACGATGTTCGCGATCCGGGTCGCGGTCGCCACCGTGATGCCGGTCGCCGGCTCGGTCGCCTCGAGCCCGAAGAACGGGGTGGTCGAGGACTGAATGTCGGCGCTCCCGAAGAAATGAAGCTTGTTCTTGATGATCGGTCCACCGAGGGTGCCACCGTACTGTTTGATGTCGAACTGGCCGATCCGAAGACCAGCCGTGTCGACGCCGACGATCTCGGGCCGCTGGAAATAGCTGAACAGCGATCCCCGGAACTGGTTCGTGCCCGATTTGGTGATTCCGTTGACTAAGCCACCCGAAAAGCTGCCCTGGCGGATGTCGAACGGCGCCACCAGGATCTGGAACTCCTGAAGGGCCTCAAGGGAAATCGGTTTCGCTCCGGCGCTACCACCCGGTGTACCGCTGGAGGGAATGCCAAAGACGTCATTGTTGACGCCGCCATCGATCAGAATGGCATTGAACCGGTTGTTCTGACCCGCGATCGATGACCCCGAGGACACCTGCGGGCTGGTGCGCAGAAGATCCGTGAAATTCCGCCCGAGCAGGGGGAAGCGCTGGATCGCGGTATCGGTGACGATTTGGGCCGCGCCGGTGCGACCCGAGTTGATCAACGGATTGGTGGCGGCCACCACCACCAGTTCCTGCAAGGTCACCACTTGCTGCTGCAGCTCGAAGTCCTGTTGGTAACGCTGCCCCAGGACCAGCGTAATGCCGGTCTTGCTGGCGGGCTGGAACCCGATCGAACGGACCTCGATCGTATAGGGACCTCCCGGCGGAACGTTCTCGAAGTTGTAGCGGCCGGCGCTGTTCGAGGTGGTGGCATGCCGGCTGCCGGTGGCGGTGTTGATGAGGAGGATGCTGGCCGATTCGACCGTTCGCCGGCCCTCACCAGTCACGCGCCCGCCAAGGGCGGCGCTGGTGATCCCCTGGGCATCGAGCCTGCTCGGGGTCAGGCCGATAAAACCAGCAATGACAACGAGATAGGTGACGTGCCTAAATGGTGACCTCATCGGTGACTCCGAAGGAAATGGCGTGATTGGAGACGACGGCTCAAACATACGGCGGGCCCTAGTGGGGTCAAGCGGAAGGAGCCGAGTCGGGACCCCCTCGGCAAGCCCGTCAGCTCCGCCGACGGGTCCGACCGATCGTCAGAAAATAGAGGGGGATCCCCGCCCCCAGGATCAGGAAGGTCACCCCGGTGTTCTTGGGGTCCGTCACCAGGGCGTTGACGACCATCCCGGTCGCAGCGAGCAGGAAAACGATCGGGACGACCGGATAGCCAATCGTTCGATAGGGTCGTTCCAGCAGCGGGGCCTTCTTGCGCATCACGAAAACGCCCAGGATCGCCATGATATAGAACGGCCAGATGCCCAGGACGAATCGATCGGCCAGCTGCTGGAAATCGTTGAAGAGCACGTAGCCGCACCCGAGCGCCGCCGCCAGCCAGATGGCCACGGATGGGGTCTGGTAGCGGCGGCTGATCCGGGCGACCCCCTTGAAGAAGAGCCCCCGGTCGGCCATCGCGAAGAAGATTCGCGGGTTGGTGAGCATCGACCCGTTCAGGGTTCCGAAGCAGGAGATCATGACGATGGCCGAGACGATCCCCGCCCCGGCGCCGCCGAGCAACGGAATCCGTTCGGCCGCGGTGGCGGCGATCAGCCGCTGGGTCGCCATTTCCGGTACCGGGACCAGGTAAACGTAGGCGACGTTGAGGAGGAGATAGATGGCAATGATCAGGAGGGTGCCGATGGTCAGCGCCAGCGGAAAGTTCCGACCCGGGTTCTTGATCTCGCCCCCGATGTAGGAGAGGTCGGCCCAGCCATCGTAAGCCCACATGATCGCCACCAGGGCCGAGGCAACCATCGACAGGCTGAAGGTGGTGGACCCGGTCCCGGAGAAATTGCTCCAGTCGCCCTGGCCCGCCGTGAACGCCAACAGCACCAGACCCATCATTCCGGCATATTTCGCGATGGTGGCGACCCCCATGACGCGGGCCGCGTGCTTGACCCCGAGGTAGTTGATCAGGGCGACCAGCAGGATGGTGGCCGCGGCCGCGAAATTCACCCCACCGACCTGGATTTCAGTGCCGGGGACCGAGACCCGCCAGCCGAGCGGCACGAAGTAGCCGAGGTACTCGGCGAAGATCGTGGCGATACCGCCGAGCGCCGACGCGCGGATGACCGAAAGCTGCGACCACCCGAACAGGAAGGCCGGCAACGGTCCGAACGATTCCTCCAAGTAGGCGAAGATCCCGCCCGAGCGCGGCGATGCCGCCGCCAACTCGGCCAGCGCGAGGGCGCCGAACAGGGCCAGCACCCCCCCCAGCACCCAAGCGAGGAGCACGGGCCCCGGCTCTCCCAGCCGACCGGCGACCGTGGCGGGGACCCGGAATATCCCGGACCCGATGGTGGTGCCGACAATGACGGCAATCGCGGAAAAGAGCCCGATTGTTCGGGGCAGTCGTTCGGAGGTCACCGAGAGTTGGCCGCCAGAGATCGGAAGTTGGGACGGGAATAGTGGTATATTTGCCCCCTGCTCGCTACAGACTCCAACGGAAGTGCCGGGCCGATGGCTACCATCCTCCGCGATCTGATCACCCTCACGAAGCCGCGGATCATTTCCCTGCTCTTACTCACGACCATCGCGCCGATGTTCGTGACCGACGCCGGCTTGCCATCGCTCTCGCTGATCGCCTGGGTCGCCCTCGCCGGATACCTGATGGCTGGCGGCGCCAACGCAGTCAACATGTGGTTCGATCGAGACATCGACCAAACCATGGCCCGGACCAAGACCCGCCCGATCGCCTCGGGCCGAATCTCCCCGGCCGCGGGATTGGCATTCGGACTCGGGCTCGGCGTGGCGGCGTTCGCCATCTTCTGGCAGTTCGTCAACCCGCTGTCGGCCTGGCTCGCCCTCGGCGGCTTTGCGTTCTACGTCGTGGTCTACACCCTGTGGCTCAAGCGGACGACGCCCCAGAATATCGTGATCGGTGGCGCGGCCGGAGCGTTCCCACCTCTCGTCGGGTGGGCGGCGATGACGAATTCGATCGACCTCGGCGCGATCTATCTCTTCGCCATCATCTTCTACTGGACCCCGCCCCACTTCTGGGCCTTGGCCCTGATGAAGCAGGCGGACTACGCCAGCGCCGGAGTGCCGATGCTGCCGGTGGTCAAGGGCGAGCACCGCACGAAACTACAAATGCTTGGCTATACCATCCTCCTGGTGCCATTGACGTTGTTACCGACCCTGTCGGGAACCCAGGGGCTGTTTTACGGTGCGGTGGCCTTGGCTCTCGGCGGGCGACTGTTGTGGTACTGTGTCCGGCTCCTCAAGGAGCGGGGCGTCACTCCCACGGCCTGGAAGATGTACCGCTATTCGCTGCTGTACTTGGCGCTGCTCTTCGTCGCCATGGGAATCGACCGAGCTCTTCCGATCGGCCATCGGGAGGTCCCGGCGGCTGAGCTGGATTTGGTCCGAGGAACTCCAGACGGTCACCCCGGGCAGCATTGAGGCGGCGGCGGGCGGGGCGATTCTGCGCCGCCGTTACGGTTCCACCAGCACCATCCTCCCCAAGAACGCCACGATTTCACGGACCCCTTCGGGAGTCAGCAGTTGCTGCCACCGTGGCTCCCGGGGCTCTCGAGGGTCGTTGGTGCGCACCAGTCGAAAGCTGCCCATGGCGCCCCGGTCGACGAAGACGTAATACCGGCTCACCGGCTCGAAATACCGCCAGACTTCGTAGCCCGGCACGGTGCCGTGCTGCTGCCGCCCGAGCACCTGGAGGGGGAGCCCTTCCCGGAGGAAGACCCGACCGCGGTCGGTTTGCCATCCGGCAAGGCCTCGAAGGCGATCGGGATAAAAGGCGTTGGCGTAGGTGACACCGTCGTAGAACTGGGCGCGCCGCTCGTTGCCGGCGCTTTGCGGCGTCGGGTCGCGGTTGGACCAGAATCGGGTCAAGGAGGCCCGTTTGTCATCGTCGGAGCCTTGCCCGGGCCACCCCGACAGCTCCCCGGCGTCGGCGATGACGGAGAGCGGGGCGAGGGCCTGGTCGAGGGCCGCCCCGGCGAGACCACGGAAGTAGCTCTCGTCCGGGAGGGCGGCGGGCGCGTCGGCCGCGGCCGGATCGATCACGAAGGCCGCGTCCCGGATCACCACTTGATCGCCTAACGCCATCTCGGTGCGAAGCCGGAAGGGGCCCGGACCGACCTCGCCGACTTCGAGCTGCCCGGTCAGGAGCCCGATCCCCGCGGCCACCCGCATGCGGGTCGGGCCGACTTGCTTCCGGACCGCGCCGTCGTCGCCGAGCACTTGGATGGTGAGCCGGCCGTCCACCGCGGTGCCGGCGTAGGTCTCGAGCAAATAGGCGATCGAGGCGGTGGATCCGCCGACCACCACGTCCGGGGCGATCGCCAGGATCAGGCCGCCCCGGCGGAACTCGCCCGGCTGGGGGATGGTATCGACGGACGCCACCGGTCGAAGCCACGGGCTCACCATCAGATCGGACGCAGCGGGCGGCTCCCGGTAACCATCGATCGGCACCGCGGCTTCGGCTCGGCGATCGGACACCGAGTCGACCACCGTTGCTTCGAGCCGGTATCGGCCGGCGCCTAACGGAAATCGAATGAGGTCGAGCAGCTCGGCGTCGCCCCGGGGGAAGGGTACCGCCGTGCGGCGGCGCCACCCCTGCTCGTACAACGCGGTGCCGGTCGAGTCGACGACCCGGAAGGCGAGGCTCAAGCTCACCTCGCCGGCGTCGCCGGCGCGGGGGAGATCGAGCGGAATCCGGAGAAAGGCGGTGACCTGGGTCACCCCCGGAGATTGGCCCGGATCGGCCCGGTAGAAGCGAACCGCCCGGACCACCAATCCGGTATCGGCGGCCCCGGTCCCTCCGGCCAGCGCGGCGATCAACGTCAGAAACGGGAACATCATCGACGTCTCGAAAACGACCCCCGCGGTTACGGCAGCAGCAGGTCTCGCTGCGGCTCGATCGGCGTCAGCACCGGGCCGGTGGGCGACCAGAACACGTTGACCTCGCTCCGGATGCCGAACCGCCCCGTCAGGTAGATCCCCGGCTCCACCGAAAACCCGACGCCCGGCACCAGCAGGCGATCGTCGCGGGTCTCGTAATCGTCGCAGTGGGGGCCCGATCCGTGGAGGTCGCGGTCGATCGAATGGCCGGTCCGATGCACGAAATGGGCGCCGTAACCCGCGGCCTCGATGACGGCGCGCGCCGCTCGGTCGATCTCGAAGCCTCGGAGGGGACGTTTCTCCCGGGCGGCGGCCCACACCGTCGCCAAGGCCGCGTCCCGCGCCTCGCGCACCACCGTCCAGACCCGTTCCACCTCCTCGGGCGGTTTCGCGCCACTGAAACCCATCCAGGTCTGATCCGCGAAGACGGTTTCGAGGGTCCGGCCGGCGAACAAATCGACCAGGACCACTTCGTCTTTCGCCAAAGTCCGGTCGTGCCCCTCGATCGGCTCGTAGTGCGGATTGGCGGCGTTGGGGCCGAACCCGATGATCGGGAGGTGTCCCGGATCGACCTGGAGGCCTTCCTTCTCGATCATCGCCACCACTCGACGCTGGAGGGCAGCCTCGCCGAGGCCGGTCCCGCCCTGCGTGACGGCCTCGGCGATGGCCGCCTTGGCCACCCGGGCGAGGATCTCCGCCGCCGCGAGGTGGTCCCGCGCCTCGGCGTCCGACCACCGCGCGGTGAAATAGGTCACCAGGGCCCCGCTGGAAACGACTCGAGCGCCTAACGATTGAACCAGCTCCACCACCCCGTGAGGTACCCGGTCGAGATAGGGGACCGCGTCGTTGGCGGAGATTTCCATGGCCACGGTCTTCCCACCGACCACCTCGGTCAGCGCGGCCGATAGCTCTTGCCACCGCGAATACGGGAGGACCGTTCCGGGAAATCCCTCGAACTGCTGCAGCTCGATTTTGTGCCCGATCGCCACCGGGGCGCCCTGCTTGGGGAAGTAGGCGAACAATCGGCGGGTGCCCGGTTTGATCCCCAGCATCCGGAGGGCAACGGGATTGGCACCCCGGAAATCGAACACCAGCCACCCGTCGGCGCCGGCAGCGGTGAGTCCGTCGTCGAGCGCCGTCTGATCGAGTCGAGCGAGGTGTTGCATCGGTCCTCCCCGGTTACCAGTTGCGATCGGCATCCGCCGCCTTCCAGCGACAGGCCTCGTCGCCGCGAACCCGACAACGATCGTGAACCATCGACCCCTCGAACCCGCTCGCCACCCGGAGCAGCTCGGCGCCGAGCGCGGCGTAGAAGTAACAGCCGTTCCCCTCGAACCCGGATCGGGTCGCCAGGGACTCCTCCAACCGGAGGGAGAGCCCGTCGTCGGCGTGGGCCAAGTCGATCCCGAACGTCCGACGGAGGGCGCGCCCGGCCCGCCGCTCCCCGATCCGGCGACGCATCGAACGCGGCAGCACCCGAGCGAAGAACGGCGGCTCGCCGCCGTTCTGGCGGGCCGCCAGTCGGGCCGCCCGGCGCCCGGCATCCGCGTAGACGAGGGTCGCATCGGGTCGCCGGCCCACCAGCCGAAAGACTTGCACCGCTTCTTCGTCCGGAACCCGAGTCCGCTTCTCGGCCATTTCGCGGTAGCGCTCGATCTGGGAGGCCACGGTCGAGCTGAGGCCGAGCCGCTTGCTGAAGGCCTCGGCGGCCAACTCGGCCGGCAAGCCGTCGTCGAGCGGGGTGTCCAAATTGCGAATCGCCTCGAGAAGCGCGAGGGGAACGATCGCGTTGACGGTTGGGGGAACGCTCACAAGCCTGCGATGTGATGGACGATTCTCGACTCTTCGACAACATAAGGAGGCCCATCGCCCGTACCAAGCCCGGTTAGATTCGCCCGGTGCACCCAGTTCTCGCCCTCGCCATCTCGGGCCTGGTCGCCGGTCTCGGATGGCGACTCCGCGCCCTGAGCGCCGACGGAGCGGTAACCGCCGTCGCGATCGGCCTGGCGATCCTCACGTTCATCGGGTGGCCTGGCCTGGCCATCCTCGGCACGTTCTTCCTCACCAGCACCTTCGTGTCTCGGGTAGCCGCGGCCGCCGACCCGGGCTCCGAACAAGCCAAGACCGAAATCCGCGACCGGTGGCAGGTCCTCGCCAACGGTGGGGCAGCGGCCGCCGGCGCCCTCGCCGAGCCGGTCGTGTCAGGGCTGGGGATCTGGCTCGTGTCCATCATATTGGCGGCGGCCGGCGGCGACACCTGGGCGACGGCCTTTGGCCGGATGAGCCCACGACCCCCGCGCGACCTGCTCACCAGGGTTCGGGTACCCCCGGGAACCAGCGGAGGGGTAACTTGGTTCGGGACGACCGGCGGGTTGATGGGCGCCACCGTCATCGGTCTGGTCGCCGCCAGCGTCACTGGCTATTGGCCGCTGTATTTCGCGGCCGCGGCGATCGGGTTTGGCGCGATGCTGTTCGACTCGGTCCTCGGCTCCGCCGTCCAGGCTCGGTTTCATTGCGGCCGCTGCGACCAGCCAACCGAGCGACGGATCCATGACTGCGGGGCCCCGGCGAGTTGGAAGCGAGGGTGGCGATGGCTCGACAACAACGCGGTGAACGCCGTCACGACCGTGGTCGCCGGCCTGGTTGGTCTCGCGGCCTGGTGGCTCTGATCGGCGGGCTGATCATCGGTTGCTCGGGACAGGCGCGCGACCCCCTCGGCATCAGCGACGGCGACAGCGGATCGTCGGGCCGATCGAGCCGACCCTCACCGCTGATCGGCACCTGGCAGGTGGTGCTATTGGTCGAAACCGGGTCCGATGTCCAGCGGTGGCAAACCCGGTGGTCGTTCTCCGCCGATGGCCGCTGTCAGTTCGAGCGAACCACCCAGTCACTAGCGGAAGGCATCTCCCGAACCGTCAAACGGGAGTGCGTTTACATCGACCGGGGCCAGGAGGCCGCCGTGACGTTCTCCGATCGGACCACCGCCACCCTCCCCTACTCGGTCCCCCTCAACTCCACCCGGCTCTTGATCATCGAGGGACTTCAATACGAGCGAATCGGGTGACCGCCGGCCCGGATGTCCTCGTTGTCGGGCTGGGCCCTGCGGGAGCCGCCGCCGCGATCCGGCTGGCTCGGCTCGGCATCCGGGTGACCGCCATCGATCGGGCTCGGTTTCCCCGGGAGAAGGTTTGTTCCGAGTACATGAGCCCCGAGACCCTTCGGCATCTCGACACCGTCGGGGTCTTGCCGCGGGTCGAGCGGTTCGGAGCCCCACTGCACGGGGCCAAGGTCGTGGGACCGCGCGGGAGCGAACTCACCGGACTTTTTCGTCGAGCCGATGGCCACCCGTTTCGACCGACCGGGTTGTCGATGCCCCGACGCGAGCTGGATGAGGCCCTGGTCGGGCTGGCCCGAGAGGCCGGCGTGACAGTCGTGGAGGGAGCCGCGTTGGTGGGGCTCGATCGGACTGGGCCCCGGCCCCAAGCAGTGGTTCGCCGCGGATCGGCGATTGAGGCGATTGCGCCCCGGCTGATCGTCGGAGCCGATGGGCTCCGTTCGGTTGCGGCCCGGCTCGTCGGGCGCCGAACCCATGGGCTGCTCCGCCGGTACGGCTTCGTGGCCCACGTCGCCGACGTTCGGAATGTTCACCTCACCGCCGAGATGCACGTGGGCGAGGGCGCCTACGTCGGGCTCAACGCAATCGGAGCCGGGGTCACCAACGTGGCGGTGGTCACCTCGGGGGCCCGAGCCAAGGCCGCCGCGGGTGACGCGGAACGGTTCTGGTTCGAGACGTTGGAGCGGTTTCCCGGCGTTCGGGGGCGGGTCGATCGGCAGAAGATCGTCCGGCGGGTCATGGTGGCCGGTCCGTTCGCCGCCTGGTCGCGGTCGGTGGCGGGTGACGGATTTCTGCTGCTGGGCGACGCCGCCGATTTCTTCGACCCCTTCACCGGCGAAGGGATCGGCGCGGCGCTCCGGGGAGCCGCCCTCGCCGCTCCGGTGGTTGCGGCGGCGTTGGAACGAGCGGGTCCGATCACCAAAGAGTCGCTGGCCCCCTACGCCGCCGGCCGACGGGAGGCGTTTCGGGGCAAGTGGGCGGTGGAACGGATGATCGGGTACGGAATGCTGTCCCCCACTTTGTTCGATCGGGCGGTGGAGCGCTTGGGCCGGCGCGGTCTGGCGGACACGTTGGTTGGGGTCACCGGCGATTTCATCCCCGCGCGCGAAGTACTCCGCCCGGGCTTCCTCGCCGCGATGATGGTTTGACATGAGAGCCATCGTCGATGCGGCCCAGTTTCGGGAGTTGTGCGGACGGTTCGCCACCGGTGTCGTGGTGGTGACCACCGTCGCCGAGGACGGCACCCCGGCTGGGATGACGGCCAACAGCTTCACGTCGGTGTCGCTCGACCCGCCGATGGTGTCGATCAACGTGGAGCACGCCTCGGATTTTCATCGAACCATCGTCGCGGCGGCCGGGTTTGCGATCAACGTCCTGGGGCAGGATCAGGAGATCCTCTCCCGGCGATTCGCCGGACCGGGACCCGATCGGTTCGCTGGGATCGGCTATCGGCGAACCGACCGGGGGCTGATCGTCCTGACCGGGGCGGTCGCGGTGATCGAGTGCGAGATGTTCCAGCGATTCCCGATCGGCGACCATACGATCGTCATCGGGCGGGTGGTGGGAGGCGAGGTCCACGACGGTCGTCCGCTCCTGTATTTCCGGGGCGGCTATCACACGCTCTTATGACCACCTCGCTGGCGCTCACCTCGCCGATTGGCCGAGAACTGCTCGACGATCCCCGCGCCGATCCGGTGCTGGTCGCCGCATCCCTTCGCAACATTGCCCGATCCAACTGGCTGTTCGGGGGCGTGGCGGCGGCCCGATCCGGGGTCACGCGTCTTCTCGCGGGGGCCCGACCGGCCACGGCAACGCTGGTCGACGTTGGGACCGGTCTCGGCGACGTGCCGCGAGCCGTGGCGAGGAGCCTGGCGCGGCAGGGAATCCGTTTGACGGTGATCGGCGTCGAGCTCAACCCGACCGCCGCCAAGCTGGCGACCGCGAACGGGGTCCCGACCGTCCGGGGCGACGGGCTCCGCTTGCCGCTGCCGAATCGGTCGGTCGATATCGTTCTGCTGAGTCAGGTCGCCCATCACTTGTCGCCGGCCGGGGTGACTCGGCTGGCCACCGAGGCGACGCGGGTGGCCCGAGTCGGCGTGGTCCTCTCGGATCTGAAGCGTTCCCGGCCGGCGGAGATCGGGTTCGCCGTTGCCGCTCGAATCCTCCGGTTCGACGCCGCGACCGCGACCGATGGCGTCACCTCGCTCCGCCGCGGGTTCCGGGTTTCCGAGCTCCGGGGCCTCCTGGCTCGGGCCGGGTTCCAAGCGGAATGTTACTCCCGGTTAGGCAGCCGGATCGTGGCGACCTGGACCTCCTCGCGATGACGGCGATAGTCGACACGATCGAGGTGGCGGCGCCGATCGACCGGGTGTTCGGACCGGTGTCGGACGTCGAGCGGTGGCCCTCGCTTCTGTCGCACTATCGCTGGGTCAAGATGCTGGAGCGGACCGGACCGCTCGAGGGCATCGTGGAGATGGCAGCGTATCGGCCATTCGGGCCGTTCAACTACCCGACCTGGTGGGTCTCCCGGATGGAGGTCGATCCGGCGCGCCATGAGGTCCGGTACCGCCACGTTCGGGGGATCACGACCGGCATGGACGTCGTCTGGCGGCTTTCGGCCACCTCAGCCGGGACCCACATCGACTTGGCGCATTCGTGGGAGGGGCCCGATTGGCCGCTGATTCGACGACCGGCGGCCGAGTGGGTCATTCTCCCGATCTTCGTTCACGGGATTGCGTCGCGAACCCTAGCGGGCATCAAGCGCTTCGCGGAGGTCGGGGTATGACGGAGCCCCGCCGCGTCGTGATCACCGGAATCGGGGCGGTGACGCCGATCGGGGTCGGCGTCGAGGGGCTGTGGGCCGGCCTCAAGCGGCAACGCTCGGCGGTCGGGCCGGTGACCCGATTCGATTCCTCGCCGTTTCGAACCCACATCGCGGCCGAGATCCGGGACTTCGAGCCGGTCGACTTTCTCGGGGCCAAGCGCTCCAAGCGGATGGATCGCTGCTCGCAGTTCGCGTTGTCGGCCGGCAAAATGGCGCTCGAGGACGCCGGGCTCCGACTCGAGGTGGAGGACAAGGACCGGGTCGGCGCGATGATGGGCACCGCGTTAGGCGGAATCCAGCTCGCCGAAGAGCAACACACCCGGTTTCTCGAGGGTGGGGTTCGGGCGGTCGATCCGGGGGTGGCGCTCACGGTATTCGCCGGCGCCTCGAGCGCCAACCTGGCGATCGACTTCGGGATCACCGGCCCCAACGTCACCAACGGGATGAGCTGCGCCTCGGGAGCGATCGCCATCGGCGAGGCGGCCCGGGTGATTCGGCTCGGCGACGCCGATGTGATGTTCGCCGGCGGATCGGAGGCGCCGCTGGCACCGCTCACCTTCGGGGCCTTCGCTATCATCCGCGCGATGTCCACCCGGAACGACGACCCCGAGGGAGCCAGCCGCCCGTTCGACAAGGATCGGGACGGATTCGTGATGGCGGAGGGAGCGGCGGTGATGGTCCTCGAGGAACGGTCCCGGGCGGTGGCTCGAGGCGCCAGGATCTACGCGGAAGTCGTCGGCTACGGGCTCACCAACGACGCCCACCACATGGCCGCACCCCTTCCCGGCGGGCGCCAGGCGGCCCGGGCGATGGCCATGGCCCTCGGAACCGCCCACATTCGGGCCGCCGAGGTCCAGTACATCAACGCCCACGGATCCTCCACCAGCCTCAACGACGTCACCGAGACCGTCGCCATCAAGTCGGTCTTCGGGGACCACGCCCGCCGGGTCACCATCAGCGGCACCAAGGGGTACTACGGCCACGCGTTAGGCGCGAGCGGCGCGATCGAAGCGGCCATCAGCGCGCTGGCCACTCAACGACGGTGGATTCCTCCAACGGTCAACCTCGGCACCCCCGATCCGGCCTGCGACCTCGACTACACGCCCGGCGACGGCCGGCCAGCCGACCCGGAGTTCATCCTGACCAATTCGTTTGGGTTCGGCGGGATCAACGCCGCGCTGGTGCTTCGGCGGCCCGAGTGACCGGCCGGGAACTCCGCGGTCCGATGTGGGCTCGCCGGTCTCCTTGCGGCGCCGAATAGCCGTTTCCCTTTCACCCCGACGACCCGACCCTATGTCCACGGTATTGGTCCAGCGACACGGCGGCATCGCGACCGTCACGCTCAATCGCCCCGAGCGCCTCAACGCGATCAACCCGGCATTGCTCGACGACCTCACGACCGCCTTGGGGGCGGTGATGAAAGATCCCGCGACCCTGGCCGTGGTCTTGACGGGCGCGGGCGATCGGGCCTTTTGCGCCGGCGACGACTTGCTCGAGACTCACGCTCCGGACGAGGCGGGGGCCCGCCGGCAGGTCGGCCTGATCCAGGAGGTCACCCGACTGATCATGTTCGAGGACAAGCCGGTCGTGGCGGCTGTCAACGGCTGGGCGGTGGGCGGCGGACTCGAATGGGTGATGAACTGCGATCTCTCGGTCTGGTCGGAGCAGGCCCGGGCCTTCATGCCGGAGGTTTCCCTCGGCTTGGGCGTCACCGGCGGCGTCACCTCCCTGCTTCCCCGGCTGGTCGGATGGCAACGAGCCAAGGCGCTCTTCTACCTCGGCGAGAAGCACTCGGCCCAGCAAATGTTGGCGCTCGGTCTGGCGCACGCCGTGGTCCCGGCCGCTCAGGTGATGCCGGAATCGATGAAGCTCGCCGAGCGCCTCGCCGCCCAGCCGGCGGCCGCGCTGGCCGGGCTCAAGCGGGCCATCGGTCAGGTGCATCGGGAGGAGATCGAGCGGGCGATGGCGGCGGAAACCGAGGTGTTGGTGGGATTGTTTCAGGATCCGTCGTTGAGCACTCGGGTGGCGGCCTTCGGAGACCGGCGGCGCCTATGACGAGACCCGACCGCGCCCGGAACGCCGGGCCCGGCGAAGCAATCCCACGGCATAGCCAAGCAGAATGACGGCAGCCGCCAGGTACGCGGCCACCATATAGGCGCCGTTCGCCGGGGTTTCGTTCACGGCGTCACCCCGGCGTCCCGCCGCCCAATCCCGTAACGAGTCGTGACCAGCCCCACATACAGGAGGGCGAAGGCTCCCAACGACGCCAACAAGGTCCGGAGCATCTCCCAGGGCAGCGACGGCCGGCTCGGCTTGAGGATCACGGGTTGGGGGTGAATCGTGCGGAACAGATAGACGCTCAAGTGAACGAACGGCACCAGCACCAGGGCCATGATTCCGACGACCGCCGAGTAGCGAGCGCGTTCTTCGGGGTCGTCGATCGAGTTCCGGAGAGCCCGGTACCCGATGAACAGCAGCACCAGCAGCAACGTCAGGGTCAGTCTCGGCTCCCATTGCCACCAGGTTCCCCACACCGGTTTGGCCCACATCGGGCCGGTCGTGAGCATCACCGCGCCGAAGGCGAGCCCCACTTCCGCGGACGCCTCCGCGAAGGCGTCCAACCGGGGATCCTTGAACAGCAGGTAGCCGACACTGGCCACCCCAGTCAGGAAGAACGCCATCAGGGCCGACCAGGCGCTCGGCGCGTGAACGTAGAGGATCTTCTGAGCCAGACCCTGCCACCGCTCCGTGGGGGTGCCCAGCAGCGCCAGGCCATAGACGGCCGCGACGCCGGCCAAGCCGAGGAGCGTCAACACGACGCCTCGTCGAATCACTGGGGCGGCGGCGCTGGTCATTCGTCGATCGTCGCGGGAAAAAGCATCAGGCCCAGGGTCAGGAAGACCACGTCATAGATCACCAGGAACCAAACCCAACCGAGAATCTCGCTCAACGGCCGCCCTCCGAGCAAGCGGGTGGTCGCCTGGACCCCCACCAAGACCGGCGGCACGACAAACGCGAGCAACAGGGCCGGCAACATCAGCTCGGCAAACCGGGTCCTCACGGTCATGGCGCTCAACACGGTTCCCACCGCAACGTAGCCCGCCGCCGCCAATGCCAATAGCAGCGCGATCCATCCGAGCGTTGGGTTGATGGGAACGTTGAAGAAGAGCACGAACACCGGGAGCACGATCGCATCGACGACCAACACGAAGGCGACGTTGGCCAGGTACTTGCCGAGGAAGATGGTCGACCGGTCGATCGGGGCCAGGAGGAGGCCCTCGATGGCTCCGCCATCGCGCTCCATCGCGAAGGATCGATTGAGAGTGACCATCCCGGCGAAGGCGGCCGTGACCCAGAGCACGCTGGGCGCCAAGACCTCGAGGGACACCGCCGTCGGATCGCGAGCGAAGTTGAACACCACCAAGATCAGCACCCCGAACGCGGTGGCGGCGGTAAGGGCGGTGCGACTCGCCAACTCGACTCTCACGTCTTTCGCCGCGATGACCAGGGCGGCCGGCAGCCGATCAGCCATCGACCACCTCGGCGTACCGCTTCCGGAACTCCTCCAACGGCACGGCGGTGCTGGTCGCGAGCCGGAGCGAGCCCCGGACCAGCACGTGAACGGTCGCCGGGAGCCGCCATAGCTCGGTCAACTCGTGACTGATGACGACGACTGCCGCACCGCGCGCTTGCGCGGCTCGAATGGCATCGACCGCGCGGGTGGCGCTCACCAGGTCGAGGCCGCTGAACGGCTCGTCCCAGATCAGCAAGTCGGGGTCGTGGAGCAAACTCCTCGCAAGGCCGATCCGCTGAGTCATCCCCCGAGACAAGGCCCGGACCGGAGTATCCCGCTCGGCGCCCACTCCCACGGCGTCGAAACGAGTTGCGATGGCTTCGTCGAGCGCGGCGAGTTGGTAGAGCTGTCCCACGAACCGGAGGTTCTCGACGGGCGTCAGGTCTCCGTAGAGCAACGAGGCATGGCCGAGATAGCCGACTCGGCGCCGGGCCTCGGCGGATTGGCGGGGGTCTTCCCCACCGACCCGGACCGACCCCCGATGCGGGCGGAGCAACCCAACCGCCAGGCGGGCCAGGGTCGACTTCCCCGAGCCATTGGGGCCAACCAGAGCGTGAATCTCGCCGGAGGAAATTGCCAGCGACACGTCATCGACGACGGTCCGCCCGCTGAACCGGCGGGTGATGGCTTCGAGCTGGAGAGTCGGGAGCATTGGGATCGGGCGAATCTACCCGTCCTGCGGTCGACCCGTCCACCCGCCCTATCCGCCTGATCCGCCTGATTCCCCCTCGATCTCGAACAAATCGTCCAGCTTCGTGAGCACCAGCAAGAACTTGAACTCGTCACGCAGATGGCGGAGCACCACTTTCTGGTGCCGTTCCGCGGCCCGCCGCTGAACCAGCATCATGGCACCCAGCCCAGCGGAATCGATCCGGCGAGTTCCCGAGAAATCGATCACGAGAACGCCGCTTTTGAGCGGCAGCTGATCGAGCATCGCGACCGCCCCGTCCCGAAACTCTCCGCGCGCTTCGAGCCCCAACACCTCCGGGGCCTGGACGACACGCGCATTGGTTTCGATGGCCGACATGCCGATGATCCTCCCCATGACGTTGAACCGCTCGATCCGGATGCGGTTGGCGAGGAGAGTGCCACTTGAAAACCCGCTCTAAGCAGGGTGTCCTGAACGACTTACTTTGGGTGGTGAAGCGGATTGCGTGACGTCCACGTCGCAGACCGCTTGGAGTCTCTTGGAATGCAACCGACGCCGCCGTCGCAAGTATCACTGTGGTCATGAGTTTCGCACCCGACCCCGACTTCACCCTGCACGACTCGGGCAAGAAGCTGCACGCTCCCATCGGGTCGGATTCGCTGGTATGTTGGGAACGATCCGCGGTCTCTTGATCCATCGCCCATTCCTATTCCCTGCTCTTAGAACATGACCGATCAGCTCGAAACCCTGCTCGACGAGGAACGCCGCTTTCCACCGACCGCCGCGTTCGCGGCGCAGGCCAACGCGCCCGGCACCCTCTACGCCGCGGCCGAGACGGACCGGATCGAGTTTTGGAATCAGCAGGCGCGAGCGCTCGAGTGGATGGAGCCGTGGAGCCAAACGCTCGATTGGCAGCCACCCCATGCCCGGTGGTTCGTAGGCGGCCGGCTCAACGTGTCGGCGAATTGCCTCGACCGCCACCTCACCGGACCGCGGCGCAACAAGGCGGCGATCGTCTGGGAAGGTGAGCCCGGCGATCGTCGGGTGTTGACCTACTGGGACCTCGCCCGCGAGGTCAATCGGGCGGCCAACGCCCTCAAGGCGCTGGGGGTGAAGCGGGGCGATCGGGTCGCCATCTACCTGCCGATGATTCCCGAAGCGGCGGTGGCGATGCTGGCTTGCACTCGGATCGGCGCCGTGCACTCGGTCGTATTCGGAGGCTTTTCGGCGGAGTCGCTCCGCGACCGTATCAACGACGCGGCGGCCGTGGCGGTCATCACCGCCGATGGCGGGTATCGCCGGGGCCAGGTGGTGCCACTCAAACGATTCGCGGACGAAGCCGTGGCCGGTTGTCCTTCGATCAAGAACGTCCTCGTGGTCCGCCGGTTGACGGCGACGGCCGCCGCCGAGGCGGGAGCGGTGATGACCCCTGGCCGCGACCATTGGTGGGACGACGCGATGGCCACCGCGGCGCCGTTCTGTCAACCCGAAGCGATGGATGCGGAGGACCTGCTCTTCATTCTCTACACCTCCGGCACTACCGGAAAGCCGAAGGGTATCGTTCACACGACCGGAGGCTATCTCACCCAGGTGACGGCCACCTGTCGCTGGGTGTTCGACCTGAAGGACCAAGACGTATTCTGGTGCACCGCCGACATCGGCTGGGTCACCGGACACTCCTACGTCGTTTACGGACCCCTCGCCAACGGTGCCACGATCGTGATGTACGAGGGCGCCCCCGACTGGCCGGCCCGCGACCGGCTCTGGGACATCGTGGCCCGAAATGGAGTCACGATTTTCTACACCGCGCCGACGGCGATCCGGGCCTTCATGAAATGGGGCACCGACCATCCGGCCAAGCACGACCTCTCCACCCTGCGGCTCCTCGGCACGGTGGGCGAGCCGATCAACCCGGAAGCCTGGATCTGGTATCACCAGCACATCGGCCGCGGCAATTGTCCGATCGTCGACACCTGGTGGCAGACCGAGACGGGGGCGATCATGATCTCGCCGCTCCCCGGCGTCACCACCACGAAACCCGGCTCGGCCACGGTGCCGCTGCCCGGCATCACGGCCAAGCTGGTCGACGGGAGGGGCATCGTCATCGAGAAGGGCGGCGGTTTCCTGACCTTGACCGAGCCGTGGCCGTCGATGTTGCGGACGATTTACGGCGACGATGCCCGCTATCGGGAGACCTATTGGGCCCGGTTTCCGGGGCGGTATTTCGCGGGCGACGGCGCCAAGGTGGACGACGACGGGTATTGGTGGGTCCTCGGTCGAGTCGACGACGTCTTGAACGTGGCGGGCCACCGGATCGGGACGATGGAGGTGGAAAGCGCCTTGGTCGATCACCCGTTCGTCGCGGAAGCGGCCGTCGTCGGCCGGGCGCACGAGCTCAAAGGCCAGGCGCTGGCGGCGTTCGTGATTTTGAAGGACGGCAACGAGGAGACCCCCCAGCTCAAGGACGACCTCAAGGAGCACGTCGCCAAGAAGATCGGGGCGATCGCCAAGCCCGACGACATCTTTTTCGTGGCCGACGTGCCGAAGACCCGAAGCGGGAAAATCATGCGGCGACTGCTCAAGGACGTCGCCGAAGGGCGGGCGTTAGGCGACACCACCACGCTGGCGGATCCCAACGTGGTGGCGCGGCTCAAGGACCAGTACGAGAGCGAAGAGAGCTGAGGCCCGGGCCCGTGCCTTCCGGGAGGCGCTGGCTGGTCCTCGGTCTCATCCTCCTGACGACCACCGTCGGGATGATGGGGTTCGCGGCCCCCTTTCCCCTCCTGAGCCTCTGGATCGCGGACCTCGGGATCACCCGCGCTCAAGGCGGGCTGCTCTCAGGATTCTGGTATCTGCCCGGGATCCTGATCTCCCTCCCCGCCGGCTGGGCCTTCGATCGCTATCCGATTCGCCGAGTCCTGGCCGGCTGTTGGGTCCTGATGGTCGCGGGAACGGGGCTGATGGCGGTGGCCCCGTCCTTCTGGGTTCTTTGTGCTGGCCGATTGATCTTCTCGATCGGGATGAACGCCCACATGATCGGGGCCCCCAAGCTCTTGGGGTCCTGGTTCGCCGGGCGGCGTGAGCTGGGGTTCGTGATGGGGATCTACACCATGGCGTTCACGGCCGGCGTCTTCCTCGCCTTGAACGGCCTCGGCACCGTTGGGGCGACGGACGGTTGGCGGCGCGCGATGCAGCTCCTCACCGGCTTGACCGGCCTGGCGGCGGGACTGCTCTTCCTGATTCCGACGATCGCCCAACCGGCCCGCTCGCCCGAGCGACCGGCGCCTCGGTTCAATCCGCTGGCCTTGGGTGCCGGTGCTTGGGTTTTGGCGATCGCCTACTTCGGCTACAGCATCGGGACCGAGGCGCTGCTGACGTTCGGGCCCGATGCGCTGGTGGGCCGGGGTTACGACCTCGCTCAGGCGTCGGCGATCGTCGGCTCCTACGCGGTGGTGGCGCTGATCCTCAAACCGATCCTCTCGTCTCAGCTCCGCCCCGGGACCGCCGTCGTGTTCGTCCTCAGCGCCACGATCACGGCGGTGATCGCCACCTCGGGGTTTCTGACGCCCACTCTGTCACCCGGCATCTTCGCCGCGGTGCTCGGCGTGTCGCTCGCCTTCGGGATGCCGGCTTTTCTCTCGCTGCCGAGTTTCCTGTTCCCGCCCGAGCGGTCAGGGCAAGTTTACGGCCTCTATCAGACGCTCTATAGCCTGGGGTTCGTGGCCCAGCCGGTCGTGGGCCTAGTAGTCGATCGCACACGCTCGTACCCGGCCGGGTTCGCGGTCGTCGTGGGGTACTGCCTCCTCGGCCTGCTGGTGCTCCTCCCGGTCGTCCGAAAGCGCAACATGCCGGCCATCGCTCGGTCTCTCTAAATCATCCCAAGGTGTCTCGAATGCGAACGTTCCTCCCAATCTGCCTCTCCCTGATGACCGCCGTGATCGGGGCGGCCCAGGATTATCAACGGGCCGACCAATTCCTCACCTGGAACCTCCTTCGGCAGGTCTATCACGATCAGGTCGCTCCGACCTGGTATCGCGACAGCACCCGATTCTGGTACCGGGTTCACACCCGGGCGGGCTTCCAATTCATGACCGTGAACCCGGCAACCGGGACGAAGGCGGCCTTGTTCGACCACGCCCGGCTCGCGGCCGCGCTCTCGATCGCCGCGGATACCGCGGTGGATCCCGGCAAACTTCCCTTCCCGACGGTCGCCTTCGACAGCGCCGGCCGGAACGAGGGCATTCTCCGCCTCCGGATCGGGATGCGTGGCTTTCGGTGTGAGCTGGCGGGCTATCGGTGCGCCCCAGCCGACACTCTGCCAAACCGGATGCGGTACGTGAGGTCGCCGGATGAGCAGTGGGACGCGTTCGCCTCGGGGTATGACCTCTGGGTTCGCCCGGCGGCGGGCGGCGACTCGATTCGCCTCACGACCGATGGGACCGCCGATCGTCCCTATGGAGCACCGCCCGCGGCCCCGAGCCAGATCCGGATGAAGCTCACGCCCCCGCCGGCCCTCAGCTGGTCGCCGGACTCGAAGCGGTTGGCGGTGACTCGCTTCGACCTTCGGAACGTCGGAATGTTCCACGTGATCAGCGGCACCAGCATCCGTCCAGTCGAATACCGCTATCCGTACGCCCTGCCCGGTGACACCGCGGTGTCGATGTCGGAGCTCTACCTGACCGGCCTTACTGCCGGATCGGCGACGCCGGTCAAGGCGGAGCCGCAGCCGACCATGTCGATGTACGAATTCGCCCCCAACCTGCCGATCCGGTGGAGCCGGGACGGGGGCCGCTTCTATTTCACCCACGTCAACCGCGGGCCCAAGCGGGTCCGACTGATGAGCGGGGATGCCGCCACCGGGGCAACCCGAGTGCTGTTGACCGACAGCGCCAGCACCTATGTGACCGGTAGCGCCGATCTCCTCGCCGCCGCGTTAGGCGGCGGATCGAACTGGACCGTTCTCAAGACCGGCGAAGTGATCTGGTACTCCAGCCGCGACGGGTTCGGTCACCTCTATCGCTACGGCCCCGACGGCGCCCTCAAGAACCAGATCACCCAGGGTCCCTGGACCACGGCGGGCTTGTTGGGTGTCGACGAGGCGACCGGGCGGCTGTTCTTCGTCGGAAAAGGCCGAGAGCCAGGCCGACACCCTGATTATCTCCATCTCTATGCGATCGGGCTCGACGGGATCGGGCTGACCCTGCTCTCTCCCGAGGACGCCAACCATCAGATCCGGGCCGTCCCGTCCGGGAAGTATTTTCTCGACACCTATTCCACCCTGAGCCAGCCGCCGGTGACCGTCATCCGCACGGCGGATGGACGCCCGGCCACCGAGCTGGAACGTGCCGACGTCAAGGATCTGCTCGCCACGGGATGGAAGCCCGGCCAGGTCTTTACCGCCAAGGCGCGCGATGGGATCACCGACATCTGGGGCGCGATCTGGAGGCCGAGCGGCTTCGACTCGACCAAGAGGCACCCGGTGGTCGACCACATCTATCCGGGGCCGCTGATCTCTCCGGCCACCAAGAACTTCTATCCCAGTCGGGAGGCTTTCACCTATTCGGGCGGCGGCCAGGTCCAGGCCTTGGCCGAGCTCGGCTTCGTGGTGGTGGCGATCGACGCACTCGGCAACACCGGCCGTTCCAAGGCGCTGGCAACGACCTGGTACGGCAACATGGGGGACCATGGCCTCCCGGATCACATCGCCGCCATCAAGCAGCTGGCCGCCCGGATCCCCTCGCTCGATGTCGATCGGGTGGGGATTTATGGGATCTCGGGCGGGGGGTTCGCCTCGACCGCGGGGATCCTCAGATATCCCGACTTCTTCAAAGTTGCCGTCTCGCTGGCCGGCAATCACGACAACCGGACCTACTACCACGGCTGGGGCGAGCGGTTCCAGGGCCTCCTGGTACGGGACACCGTTGCCAAGACCGACAACTATGCCGCCGCCGCCAACAAGACCTACGCCGGCCAGCTCAAAGGCAAGCTGTTCCTGATGCACGGCGACCTCGACGACAACGTGCACCCGGCCCATACCACCGCGTTGGTCGATGCCTTGATCAAAGCCAACAAGACCTTCGACTACCTGGTGGTGCCGGACGGCGATCACAACCTGACGCCCAACCCATACCTGATCCGACGGACTTGGGATTACTTCGTCGAGCATCTCCTCGGTCGGCGGCCGCCGGCCGACTACCTGATCACTCTGCCGACCCCATGAGCCCTCGACTCCTGATTCAGCTGATGCTCGGGCTCGCTCCGGCGCTGGCGATCGTTCCGGCGACAGCGATCGCCCAGAGTGCGATCGCGATCACCCCGGTGCGGCTGATCGACGGCGCGGGCGGCCCCCCCGTCCAGGCCGCGACCGTGGTGATTCGCGGCGACCGGATCGAGGCTGCGGGCCCCGCCGCCGACATCCCAATTCCCGCCGGCGCCCGAATCATCGCCGGGCGAGGGCTCAGCGCGATGCCGGGCCTCGCCGACCTCCACACCCATCTCACCGGTGGCTGGGACGGAGAGGCCGTCGATTTCGTGGGTTACCGTCGAATGCTGGGGGCGCTGCTCAATGCCGGGGTGACAACGGTCCTCGATCCCGGCAATGTGACGGCCTGGGTCAAGCAACTCCACAACGAAATCGGCGCCGGCCGGCTGGATGGACCCCGGATCTACTATGCCGGCCCGGTGCTCGACGGTCCTCGCCCCATCTGGCCCGATATCTCGGCGGCGATTTCCTCGCCCGCGCAGCTGCCACACTTTCTCGACGCGCTGAAGCGGGCGGGCGTCACCTTCGTCAAGGCGTACGGCGGCCTGAACGACACGCTGGTGCGGGCGTTGGTCGACAGCGCGCGGAGTCGATCGCTCCGGGTCATCGCCGACGTCGGCGGGCGGAACGGCTCGCTTGGCACCGCCCAGACCGGGGTGGCCGCGTTCGCGCACGCCGGCAGGTTGCCGGTCACCGATGAAGCCATTCGGTACATGGCCGATCGCGGAATCGCGACGATCTCGACCCTGGCGGTTCACGAGTCGTTCACTCGGCGACGATTCCAGAATCGCGGTTTTCTCGATCACCCGCTCCTCGCCGAGGTGATGCCGCCGAACTATCGAGCGGAGATTCTCGCATGGTCGACGGCGAATCCGCCTACGGCCGCCGATTCCGGCCGGTTGGCCCGCTTTCCGATAGCGCTCCGGAACATCAAGCGGATGGCGGATGCCGGGATTCTGATCGTGGCCGGAACGGACGCGCCGTATCCTGGCGACTACTACGGCGAGGGATTGCATCGCGAGCTCGAGCTCCTGGTGGAGGCCGGGTTGACGCCGCTCCAGGCGATTTCGGCGGCGACCGCCAACGCCGCCCGGTTGATCGGACCGGAGGCTCGTTGGGGAACGATCGCGGTGGGCCGGGCGGCCGATCTGATCCTGGTCCACGGAGATCCCTCCGTCCGGATCGGTGACACCCGGAACATCGCGACCGTGATCCAGGCCGGCCGAGTCGTCGATCGGGCCAAGTTGCGATACGACCCACGGCTCGAACCCGATTTTCACCCGAGCCCGCTCCGGCAACCGTAACCGATCTCGCCTATTTTCCGTACCGGCGAGGAGGCAGGGATGCGATGACCCAACTGGCGACGCTGGCGGGAGGGTGTTTCTGGTGCCTGGAGGCGGTGTTTCAAGACCTTCGGGGCGTCGACCGAGTCATCTCCGGTTACATCGGTGGCAAGGTGCCGAACCCCAGTTATGAAGCGGTGTGTTCAGGGCGAACCGGGCACGCGGAAGCGATTCAGATTTCCTTCGACCCGACGATAATCAGCTACCAAGACCTGGTGGAGCTGTTTTTCGCCTTTCACGATCCCACCACGCTGAACCGCCAAGGACCGGACGCGGGTACCCAATACCGCTCGGCGATCTTCCCCCATTCCGCCGAACAGCGAGCGACCGCCCAACGAGTCATCCACGAACTCTCGGTGGCAGGAGTGTTTCCCGACCCGATCGTCACGACGATCGAAACCGCCGACCGGTTTTATCCCGGCGAGTTCTACCATCAAGACTACTACAACCGCAACCCGAGCCAGCCTTACTGCGCGGCGATGATCGGCCCGAAGGTGGCCAAGCTCCGCCAGAAGTACTCCTCGCTCCTCAAGAGCTAGCTCCGCCGGACGGGATCGCCACCGCCGACCGGATCGTCCTAGACCTGGATTTGCGCTCCCATCTCCACCACCCGGTTCGGCGGCAAGTTGAAAAACGCAGCGGCCGACTGAGCATTCCGGACCATCACGATGAAGAGTCGCTTCCGCCAAAGCATCAACCGGCTCTTACCGGTGGGGAGGAGGGTCTCCCGGCCGAGGTAGTATGACACCTGAGGCGGCGAGATCACCAGCCCGAACCGAGCCAGCATCGGTAACAGCGTCGGGACATCCGCGGTCTCCATGAACCCATACCGGGCGACCACCCGGTGAAACCCATGCCCGAGGTCCTCGTGCCGGAGTCGATCCTGCTCGTCGACCACGGGGATCTCCTCCGACTCGATCGATAGCAGCACCACCTTCTCCTTGATGGTCAGGTTGTGTTTCAAGTGGTGGAGGAGGATCGGCGGAACCCCGGCCGGGTCTGACGTCATGAACATCGCTACGCCCGGGACCCGATGGACATTCCCCCGGGCGAAGCTCTTGAGAAACTCATGAGCGGTCAGGGGGCTCCTCGTCACCTCGGTCACGACCGTTCGCCCCGCCTTCCACGTGGTCATCAGGATGAACAGACCGAGCCCCAGCACCAACGGGAACCAACCGCCGGCCGTCACCTTGGCCAGGTTCGCCACGAAGAAGCCGAGATCGACGATGAGGAACAGAGCGACGGAGACAGTGACCCGCCAGATCGGCCAACCCCATCGGTACCGAGCGACATGCCCGAACAGGACCGTGGTGATGGCCATCGTCCCAGTCACCGCAATGCCGTAGGCCGCCGTCAGGTTCGCCGAGCTCCTGAACACCACGACGCAAAGAAGGCACATCACCATCAAGGCCCAATTGACCCCGGGGACGTAGATCTGCCCCTGTTCTCGCTCCGAGGTGTGGATGATGGTGACGCGAGGGCAATAGCCGAGCTGCACCGCTTGGCGGGTGAGGGAGAAGCAACCCGAAATCATCGCCTGCGAGGCGGTGATCGCCGCCAGCGTGGCGATGATGATCATCGGGTAGAGAAACCAGGCCGGGACCAGTTGGTAAAAAGGATTCGCAGCGCTTTCGGGATGGCGGAGGAGGAGGGCGCCCTGGCCGAAGTAATTGATCATCAAGGCGGGGAGCACCATCCCGAGCCACGCGATCCGGATCGGCCACGGTCCGAAGTGACCCATGTCGGCGTAGAGCGCCTCGCCACCGGTGATCACCAGGACGACCGATCCGAGGATGAGGAAGCCGACCAACCCGTCCCGAATGAAGAAATCGACGCCGTACCAGGGATTGATGGCCTTGAGCACCACCGGGTTGTCGGCGATCGCCGATAGGCCCCAGACGGTGATTGTCCCGAACCAGACCACCATGATCGGGGCGAAGCTCTTCCCCACCCGATCGGTGCCGTGCCGCTGGAGGAGGAAAAGCCCCAGAATGATCAACGCGGCGGTCGGGACGATCACAGCATGGAAGGCCGGCGCCGCCACCTCGACGCCCTCGAGCGCGCCCAGTACGGACACCGGCGGCGTGATGACCCCGTCTCCGTAGATCAAGGCGGCCCCGAACAGCGCCAGCAGGATCAGGAAGCGCCGGAGCCCTGGGCTCCCGCCCTGCGCACGGACAAGGGCGAGCAGGGCCAGAATCCCACCCTCGCCTCGGTTGTCTGCCCGGAGCATCACGGTGACGTACTTGTAGGTCACCACTACCATCAGCGACCAGAGAATCAGGGAGAGCACCCCGAGGACGTTCTCGGGCGTGGGCTCGAGCCCGTGGACCTTCGAAAAGCACTCGCGAAGGGCGTAGAGCGGGGAGGTGCCGATGTCGCCATAGACGACACCGAGCGCCGCGAACGTCAGGCCCACCCGCGCCTTGCCGGTGGGGACGGGCTTCATCATCGCGCGGTAATCCTTCGATCCGTCCTATTCGTCCATCCGACCCGTCCTAAATCTGGATTTGCGCTCCCATCTCCACCACCCGGTTGGGCGGCAAGTTGAAAAACGCAGTCGCCGGCCGCGCGTTGTTGGCCATCAGCACGAACAGGCGTTTTCGCCACATCGGCATCCGGCGGAGGAACCACTCCCGAACATCCAAGCCCCGCTTCTTGACCGGAATCACCGTCTCCCGCCCGAGGTAGAAGCTAGTGTTGTTGATGCTCATCGGGAGGCCGTGGGCCACCAACGCGTCGACGATCGAGGGCACGTCGGGGGTTTCCATGAACCCGTAGTGGGCTGACACCGAGTGGAACCCGCCGCCGAGGTCCCGGACCTCTAGCCGCTCGTCGGCGTGCATCTGGGGGACGAGGTGATTGACGATCGATAGCATCACCACACGTTCGTGGAGCACCTTGTTGTGTTTGAGGTGATGGAGGAGGACCGGCGGCGCGCCTTCCGGGTCGGGGGCCATGAACACCGCCGTGCCGGGGACGCGGGCGACCTTCTTGGCGACGTCGTCGATCACCAGCTGCAGCGGGATGGCGCCCTCGCGGAGCTTGGTATTGAGGATGTAGCGCCCTTTCCGCCAGGTGGTCATCAAGATGAAGATGGCGACGCCGATCACCAGCGGCAGCCAGCCGCCATGCGGAACCTTGGTCAGGTTCGAGAGCATGAACGTCCCCTCGACCAGCAGCAGGACTCCGCCGAACAGCACGACCCGCGGCAGACTCCACCCGAACCGCGCCCTGGCGATCGAGCAAAAGAGCACGGTGGTCGTCATCATCGTCATGGTGACCGCCACGCCGTAGGTGCCCGCCAGGCGTTCGGGACTCTGGAAGCCGAGCACCAGTGCCACGCACGCGACCATCAGCGTCCAGTTGATGGCGGGCATGTAGATCTGGCCCATTTCGGATCGGGAGGTGTGGAGGATCTTGAGCCGGGGCACGTAGCCCAGCTGAAGGGCCTGCTGGGTCAGCGAAAAGGATCCCGAGATCAGGGCTTGTGACGCGGTGATCGCGGCGGCGGTGGCGATTCCGACCATCGGGTAGAGGAACCAAGTCGGTACCAGCTCGTAGAAGGGGTTCACGATCGCCTCCGGCCGGGCGAGCAGCAGCGCCCCTTGACCGAAGTAGTTCAGGATCAGCGCCGGCAGCACGATCGTGAGCCACGCCAGCCGAATCGGCCGCTTCCCGAAATGTCCCATGTCGGCGTAGAGCGCCTCGCCGCCAGTCACCACCAACACCACGGCGGCGAGAACGATGAACGCCTCCCCAGGCGCCCGGACGACGAACGCCCCCGCGTGCCACGGGTTCATCGCCGCGAGGACGCCGGGTTCCAGGAGAATCCCTCGGATGCCGAGGACCGCGATGCAGACGAACCACACCGCCGTGATCGGCCCGAAGATCGCCCCGACAACGGCGGTGCCCCGACTCTGCATCGCGAACAGCGCCACGATGATCAGGACGCTGATCCAGATGATGTACGGCTGGAGCGCCGGGGTGGCGATCTTGAGGCCGTCCACGGCGCCCAGCACGGAAATCGCCGGGGTGATGATCCCGTCGCCATAAAGCATCGTCGACCCGAAGAGGCCCACGGAGATCAGAACCCACTTGCCAGTCGTCTTCATCTCGCCCGGCTTGGTCAACGCCAAGAGCGCCAGCACCCCGCCCGCGCCCCGATTGTCCGCCCGCAGCATGTGGGTGAGGTACTTGAACGAAATGAGGAAGTTGAGACTCCAGAAGATCAGGGACAGCACGCCGAGAACGTTCTCCGGCGTCAACGGAACCCCGTGGGTCCCCGAAAAACACTCTTTCAACGCATAGAGCGGGCTGGTGCCGATGTCTCCGAACACGACTCCCAACGCCGTGAAGGAGAGCAGCGCCAACGCCTTGCCCTTGGGCTCTGGCCGCTGAGCACCGGGATCGCCACTGGTGCTCATTCCGCGACCCCCTCGTTCTCTCGGATCGATACCTTGCTCCACTCGACCGCCGCGAGGACGAACAAGAGGGCGATGAGCACCGCCGAGACGACACACCAACGGCAGATCGCGTGAATGACGAAGAGCTCGAGATACTTGAGATACCCGGTGAACAGCACGGCACCCCCGCCGGCCGCGACCAGGCCGAGCAAGGGCCAACTCCGGCCCGCGAATCGGGGTTGGAGGCTCAACAGCGCCAGCCCGAGCAGCAGGAGGTACCCGAGGACCCCGATCAAGGCCACTTCGATGCCGAGAAACCGGCTCTGGGCACTCAACTGGACCGTCTCACATCCACCGGTGCCGCAGGCAATAACCCCGATCTTCCCGATCTTGTAGAGATACAGGTAGAGCGAGACGAACAGGCCGGCGAGCGCCAGAAGCGCCATCGCCATCCGGCGATTCATCGAGTCGAGTCGGCCGCCGCCCGTCGCACGATCGCCGAGATCGAATCGGAAGACAGCGCACCCCGATACATCCTGCCCGCGATGATGAAGGAGGGTGTCGAGGCAACCCCCAGCGACAGCCCCTCCTTGAGGCTCGCCTCGATCCGACCGGCGTACTTCTTCGAGTCCATGCAGCCGTCGTACTTGACCGGGTCGAGACCGGCTTGCTGGGCATAGCCCCGGAACAGACCCCCCGCCGACCGGGCCGCCGACCAGGTTGGTTGATGGTCGTAGATCAGTCGCTTCATCTCCCAGAATCTGCCCTGCTCGTCCCCACAGGCAGCCGCGTGCGAGGCGAGCCGGGCGTGTGGATGAAGCTGGTCGAGAGGAAAGTCCCGATACCGAAATCGGGCCAGCCCGGAATCGATCAACTGCCTCTTGACAACGTCGAACTGAAGGCCGTCGAAGCTGCCGCAGGCCGGACACTGGAAGTCGGCGTATTCGACGATTTCCACCTTGGCATCGGGGGAGCCGAGCAGGTAGCCCCGGAAACCGGCGGTATCCTCGGTCGTGAGGGTGACCGGCACCGGAATGCTGACGTCTTTGGGGGCCTGCACCAAGAAGTAGAGCAGGCCGGCGCCCACCACGGCCAACCCAGCCACGACCGCGTAGAACCGGGTGGGACTGGCTGACGGCGGCGGGGTAGGGGCCGCCTTCTTGCCCTTCTGCTTGTCACTCACGGGGTCGCCGCCATGGTTCGTCATCCTCGGGGTCAATGAAATCGGGTTCCTGCGGTTTGGTGGCCTCCTCGACGATCCGTCGATTTTCGGCCACTTCGGGCGTGTCGTAGGTCAACCGAACCTCATAATGGAACAACTCCGACCGAAGGTCACCCATCCGTTTGATCAGCTCCGGGACCGCCTCGAGCAGAACCCCGCGGCGGTCCAGCTGTTGGATGAGTTCGGCCAGCTCTCGCAGCTGGACCTTGAGCCGCTCCATCCGCTCCCGGCCGTAAACCTCTTCGTGGTCGCCCATTGCGGCCCCAGAATGTAATGCCCAGGCCGGCGCCGTCCATTGCCCCCCCCTGGCGTATGGGCCGGTCAAGTGTATATTCCGCCGGCTGTTACGGAACCGCGGTCGGCCCGGCCGCACCCACTAGCTCAGGACGGTCATGGCAAAGCAGAGGAAGCCCTTCAGCAAGAACACGTCGGCCCCTTCAATCACCGATCAAGCCCGAGACGAACTCTTCAGCCACATTCTCCGTTGTGGCGTAGTCGAGGCCGATCCCGAGCAGCAAAAAGAGTGGATCGACGACACCATGCAGTATCTCTCCGAGCGCTATCCCGACCTCGACGAAGAGCAGCTCAACCAGGTTCGAGTCCTGGGTGAGCGGTTTTGCCGTCCGGTCGTCAGGAAGCCGGAGGTCGCCGGGTCGAGCGCCGAGTAGCGTTGCACCCGCCACTTACAAGACATGCGGTCGTCGCCCCCTCGTCCCGAGGGCCGACGACCGCTCGTTGTTGGTGGGCTCGACCGCCGGGCTAGCCGGCGGACCCTCGCACCTCTAGACTCCAGTCAGAACCACTCGATCGGCACCGTGACCAATGGGCTAGCGGCCGCCCAGCTACCTCCGCGCTCGGCCGGCGCGGCAGCGCGTTTCGCGACCCTCGCGATCGGCTACTGGGCGGCCGGCGCGTTGGTGTTCGGGGTCGGGACCGTCGGCTCGAACGTTGCATTGATTTGGCCATCGGCCGGCATCGGCCTCGCGGCACTCTTGGCCTGGGGACCCCGGTTCGCGCCAGCCATCTTCCTCGGCGCTTTGGCCGTCGGCCTCTCCCGCGGGCTCCCCATCACGGCGGCGGTGGTAATCGCTTTGGGTAATTCGCTCGGCCCGCTCGTGGCGGCGGCCTTGCTTGGGCACCTCGACTTCCGACGAACCTTTGAGCGGCCCCGCGACCTGGTGGGGTTCTTAGCGGTCGGCGTCGGCCTCCTACCGATTCCGCCCGCCCTCCTGGGTCCTCTTACCCTTTGCTCCGTTGGCCGGATCTCCTGCGAGGCGGTGCCCGGCAGCGCCGTCGCCTGGTGGATGGGAGATAGCCTCGGCGTGCTCATCGCCGCCCCAGTGCTCTTGGGCTCGGTTCGGAGCTGGTGGCCGTGGATCACGACTAACCGGATGGTCCTGGAAACGGTGGCGGTCCTGACCGGCGCCATCGCCACGGCGGCTGTCGTATTCCTTTCGCCAAACCCACCGGCTGGGGGGCCCTCCCTGCCCCTTCCATTCGCGCTCTGGTCCGCGATCCGGCTCCGGCGGCTCGGCGCGGGCCTGGTGGTGCTGATCATCGGGGCGGCCGCGGTGGCGGGCACCGCGAGCGGGACTGGACCGTTCCCGGCGACCTCGGGACCGGCGCCCTTGTGGCCGTACCTAACGATGGTGGCCCTGGTGAGCGTCGTGATCGCCACCCTGATCACCGAACGGGAGGCAGCGTTCGGCCGACTCCAGTCGAGCGAGCAGCTGGCTCGATCGGCGGTCGAGGCCGCGTCCGAGGCCATTTTCGTCGTCGATCAAGCGGGGCGCTACACCGACGCCAACGAAGCGGGGGTCTCGCTGCTCGGCTACAGCCGGGCCGAGCTATTGACCCGCCACGTCGGCGACGACGTGGTGCCCGACGAACTCGCCCGGGTGGGGCCAGCCCTCGATCGACTGAGATCGGGGCAAAGAACCGAAAACGAGTGGCGCCTCCGGCGGAAGGATGGCACCGAGATCTGGGCCGAGATCAGCGCCTCGAAGCTGCCCGACGGCCGCCTCCAAGGAATCGTCCGGGACGTGACCCAACGCCGGCGGGCGGAGATCGCTCTTCGGGCAAGCGAAGCGCGTTACCGGGCGATCATCGACACTGAGCCCGAATGCGTCAAAGTGATCGGTCCCACCGGTGAGTTATTGGAGATGAACCCGGCCGGGCTGGCGATGATCGAGGTGGACGCGATCGCCGAGGTTCGGGGGTCACCGGTCATCGATCTGGTCGTGGCCGAGTATCGCGACCAGTTTCGGGCGCTCCACCAGCGTGTGATGGCTGGTGAAACCGGCACTCTCCTGTTCGAGATCGTGGGCCGCCGAGGCTCGCGCCGGTGGCTTCACACGACAGCCGCCCCGCTGCGCGACGAGACCGGCCAGCCGACCGCCTTGCTCGGGGTGACTCGCGATATCACGCTGCTGAAGCAGGTCGACGACGCCCGCCTGATCGCGACCCGCCGCAACGAGGCGTTGGTTCGGGCGCTCGGGGAAGTCGTCTACGACTGGGACCTCGCCTCGGGACGGATCGCCTGGGGTGGTCGCTTCCAGGAGGTGCTCGGCGGTACCGCAACCGAGCCGGAGACCACCACGGCGAATGACTGGGCCGCCCGGGTTCACCCCGACGACGTCGACGGCCTCAGCCGGGCCGTCGCGGAGGCGCGAGGGTCGAGCCGGGCTTTCGAACGGGACTACCGCGTTCGCCGGGCCGATGGTCGTTACGTGTCGATTCAGGACCGGGGAGTGTTCCAGTCCGCCGAAGGCCAGCCGGATCGAGTCATCGGCGTGCTCCGGGACGTGACCACCACCGTCGAGGCCCGCGAGCGGATCCTGCGCCTGGCCGCCTTTCCGGAGCTCAGCCCCGCCGCGGTCATCGAGTTCGATGCCGCGGGACGGATCTCGTATTGGAACCGGGCCGCCGACACCATGGCTCGCCAGGTGCAACTGACCAGCGTCGCCGGCCTCCTTCCCGCCGACCACCCTCGGATGGTGCGGGAGTGCCGGGATTCCGGCGAGGAACGACATCGGGTCGACAACACGGTGGATGGCCGGACCTTCTCCGCGTCGTTCCTCCCGATCGGGGCCCTCGGAGCGGTGCACTGCTACGTCAACGACGTGACGGACGAGATGCGAACTCGGGCCCATCTCGAGCACACCCAGCGAATGGACTCGATCGGCCGGCTCGCCGGGGGGGTAGCCCATGACTTCAACAACATCCTCCAAGTCATCACCGGGTTTGGCACCCTGGCCATCGACCCGGCCTCCCGGCCCGAGGAACGGGAGGCGCATCTGACGCAGGTCCTCCGGGCGGCCGATCGCGCGGCCCAGCTCACCCGCCAGCTGCTCGCCTTCAGCCGCCGGCAACCGCTCCGGATGGCCGACACCGATCTCAACGAGGTAGCCCGGGGGATGCTCGCGATGGTCGAGCGGCTCATCGGCGAGCATATCGTCGTCAGTTTCGTTCCCGGTTCTCAATTGGCGAACGTTCACGCCGACCGTTCCCAGATCGAGCAGGTTCTTCTCAACCTCTGCATCAACGCCCGCGACGCGATGCCCAAAGGCGGCGCCTTGACGATCGAGACGGCGAACGTGATCGTCGACCCCGATAACCGAGCATCGTTTCCGGGTGCCGGGGCCGGGCCGTACATCCAGGTCTCCGTCACCGACACCGGGGCCGGAATGGACCAAGCGGTGCTCGATCGAATCTTCGAGCCGTTCTTCACCACCAAAGGGCCGGACAAGGGCACCGGCCTCGGCCTCGCGGTGGCCTACGGCATCATCGAACAGCATGGCGGGATGATCAAGGCCGCCAGCGAGCCCGGGACCGGCACCAGGTTCGATTTCTACCTGCCTGCGGCGGACCGGATGGCCCGCGTCGACGGCGCCAGGCCTGCGCCGGCCCCCCCGCGGGGGAGCGAGCTACTGCTGGTGGCGGAGGACGACGACCAGGTCCGGCAACTCGCGGTCGAGACCCTGGAGCGAGCGGGCTATCGGGTCGTCGCCGCGTGCGACGGCACCGAGGCAGTCAGTCTGTTCGAGCGGCACGCGAGCCGGATCGCGTTGGTGCTCCTCGATTTGGTGATGCCCGGCGAGGGAGGCCCCGAGGCGTTCCGTCGTATTCGTGAGCGTCGCGCGGACGTGCCGGTACTGTTCGCGAGCGGCTACGGCGGCCAAGGGGTCTCACCGACATTCGCCACCGACCACGGAACGACGCTCATCGAGAAACCGTACCAGCCCGATCGGCTGCTCAGGGAGGTTCGCGCCGCGATCGATGGCGCCCCGCGACCGAGTTAGCCCGAGCCGGAAAGCACGCCCGGCACCCCCACCGGTCAGGGCTCGAGAATGAGGTCGTAGGTAACCGGAATGTCGGGATTCAGGGAGTTGAACACCGAGCAATATTTGGTGATGGAGAGATCGATGGCCCGCCGGGCCTTGGCTTCATCGAGCCCGTCGCCGGCCAGCGTGAAGTCGAGATGGATCGACCGGTACCGTTTGGGATGATCCTCCGCCCGGACGCCTGCGATCGTGGTCAAATACTTTCGGAGCTTGACCTGCGATTTCTCCAGAATGCTGACGACGTCGGCACCGGTGCACCCGGCGGCGGCAATCAAGAGACCCAACATGGGGCCGGGACCATCCTTGGCATCGGCGTCGAGCACGATCGTCGGCCCCCCTGGGGCACCCCCCCGGAACCGCATCGCCCCCTGCCACTCGACCATCGCGGTCCGCACGTTGTCCGTCATTTGTCGTTGCCTCGGTTGAGTTGAAGAGCCCACCGGCGTCGCGCGGCGACTCCGACGTAGTCCCAGATCGCCACCAGGGCGACCACCCCGGTTGCCCAGGCGAGCGGCCGCAGCAGACTCGAATCCAGGAGAAACGCCAGCAAGACCAATAGCTGGCCGATCGTGACCAGCTTGCCAGCCACCCGGGCCTCGATGGCCGATGGGCGCTTGAGCACCACGGTGGCCAGAAACGCCACTGTTGCGGCGAGGTCGCGTGAGAGGATGATCGCGACCTCCCACCAGGTGAGCGCCCCACTCACCAGGACGACCCCGAACGCCGAAATCGTGAAGACCTTGTCGGCAACCGGATCGAGAACCGCGCCGAGTCGGGAGCTGCCCCACCGGCGGGCCACGAAGCCGTCGATGAAGTCGGAGATTCCCGCCAGCCACAGAATCACGAGCCGCCAATCGGTCGAGCTGGTGAGCACGAAGGCGATGGCCAGCGGGATCCGTGAGAACGTCAGCAGATCGGCCACGGTAATCCTCGGCTCTTGTCGACCAGTTTCCCGATCAGTAGCTTGCCCCATCCGACCGTTCGCCTCGCCCGAGTGTAACCATCGTGATTGCCGACCTCCTGCGCGCCAGCGCCCTCTTCGCCGAGCTGGATGACCACCAGCGGAGCGAGATCGCCAAGGTTTCGCGGCTCCAGCATTATCAGGGGGGCGAGTTCATCTTCAAAGAGGGGGAACCAGGCAACCGGCTGTTCCTGGTCGCCGACGGGGAAGTGCGGATCAGCCGGAACATTCCGTTGGCTGGGGAGGAGGCGTTGGCGATCTTGAAACGGCCGGCCTGCTTCGGCGAGATGGCCGTCTTCGACCGATCGGAGCGGTCGACCGATGCGATTGCCAACGGTCGGTGTACTCTCCTCACCATCGCCCGCCCCGATCTCGAATTGCTGCTCGAATTCAACCCCGAGATCGGGTACGCCGTCCTGAAAGCGCTGGTGCGCCAGCTGTCGAAGCGGCTGCGGTCGGCCAACGATCAGATGCGGAGTTTGCTGGCCATGTCGATGTTTTGATCGATCGCTCCGGCCTCGCGAGCTTGCCATTCGCTCGCTGGGGATTCATCGTTGGGATGGGATCGCGGTTGCACCCTACTCCAAGAAAGTCTCTCGAGACCAGACGTGGCACGCCTCGATACGCAGGGCTCGCCCTCGGCGGCGGAGTCTCCCCTCTGCCGCCGGAGGCCACCCGGCGGGCACCCTCCGCTCGACTACCCCGACTATCGGGCGACCGCGCTCCGGCATCCCAAAACGCCCCTGGTCATCGTTCCCCAAACGTTGTCGGAGATGAGCGGACCCGTCTTTGGCACCAGTAACGTCCTGCCACTCGACCATGACCTGACCCGGCAACACCCCGGTGATCCGCTGGGTGAGCGGCTCGTGGTGTCGGGCCGGGTCGTCGACGAGGACGGCCGTCCCGTCACCAACACGTTGGTCGAGATCTGGCAAGCCAATGCCGCGGGCCGCTACGCCCACAAACGAGACCTCCACCCCGCTCCGCTCGATCCACACTTTTCGGGCGCGGGGCGGGCTCTCACGGACGCCCACGGCCGATACCGCTTCGTCACCATCCGGCCCGGGGCCTACCCGTGGCAGAATCACCCGAACGCCTGGCGCCCCGCCCATATCCATTTCTCGTTGTTCGGCGAGAGCTTCCTGACCCGGCTGGTTACCCAGATGTACTTCCCAGGAGACCCCTTGCTCGCGCTCGACCCGATCTTCAACTCGATTCCGGGCGAGCGGGCCCGGAGCCGAGTGATCGCCTCGTTCGACCTCGAGTCGACGGTGCCCGATTGGGCCCTCGGCTTTCGGTTCGATCTGGTGCTCCGCGGTCGCGAGTCGACGCCGATGGTCGCCTAACGTGATCGAACTGACGCCATTCCAGACGGTGGGACCGTACTTCGCGCTGGCCGTCCCAGAGCCGGGGCGTCAGCCTGCCGTCGATGCGGCAGGCCGCCGGATCAGGATCGAGGGGACCATGACCGACGGCGCCGGGGATCCGGTGCCCGATGGTCTGATCGAGACCTGGCAGGCCGACCCGGCAGGGAGCTACCGGCGTGACGGCGGGTTCGACGGCGCGGGCAGGATCCCAACGGACGATCAGGGATGCTTCGTCGTCGACACGGTGATGCCGGGGTCGGTGCCGGGCCCCGGCGGCCGGCCCCAGGCGCCTCATCTGGTGGTGGGAGTCCTGGCCCGGGGGGTTCTCACGCGGCTGGTGACCCGGATCTACTTCGAGGCCGAACCCGGCAACGATGCCGATCCGATCCTCGCGTTGGTGCCACCGGAACGGAGGGATCGACTCATCGCCCGACGAGTGGCCGCCGATCGCTTCCGGTTCGACATCACCCTTCAGGGGCCCGGGGAAACGGTCTTCTTCGATGTCTGATCTCCTCGACCCGCTGTTCGGCGACCCTGAGGTTGGGGCCCATTTCACCGATCTGGCTCAGCTCCAGGCGATGCTCGACGTCGAGGTGGCCCTCGCCGAGGCGCTGGCAGAGGTCGGAATGATCCCGGAAAGCGCGGTGGCGGCGATCACCCAGGCCGCGCGGGCCGAGTCGTTCGACCGCGCCGCGCTGGCCCGAGGAACCGCTCGTTCCGGCAACCTGGCGATCCCGATGGTGGTCGAGTTGACGGCCCGGGTGGCGGCGATCGACGCTGCCGCGGCCCACTCGGTCCACAGGGGGGCCACCAGCCAGGACATCCTCGATACCGGGCTCGTCCTCCAGCTCCGGGGCGCCGTCGCGGCAATCGTTAGGCGTCTCGCCCGGGCCGAAGACACCGCGGCGGACCTGGCGCGCCGGCACCGCGATGCGGTGATGCCCGGCCGGACCTGGCTCCAGCACGCCACCCCGGTCACCTTCGGCTTCAAAGCGGCGGGTTGGTGCGACGGGTTGGGTCGGGTCCGGGCCCGGGTCGCGGACGCCGGTTCGGCCGCCACGGTGCTCCAGTTCGGGGGGGCGTCGGGCACCCTGGCCGCGCTCGGCGATCGGGGGCTCGCCGTGGCGGAGGCGTTAGGCAGCCGACTGGCGCTCCCGGTGCCGGCGATCCCCTGGCACGCTCACCGAGACCGGCTGGTAAACCTGGGCTGCGCCTTGGGCCTTGCCACCGGGGTACTCGGCAAGATCGGCCGCGACATCGCGCTCCTCGCCCAGACGGAGGTGGCCGAGGCAACCGAAGCCGACCCCGGTGGCTCGTCGACCATGCCCCAGAAACGCAACCCGATCGCCGCCTCGGTGGCGATCGCCGCGGCAATCCGGGCGCCCGGCCTGGTCGCGACCCTGCTCGCCGCGATGACCCAGGAACACGAGCGCGGGATCGGCGGTTGGCAGGCGGAGTGGGAGACCTTGCCCGCGCTGGTCCGGCTCACGGGGGGCGCCGCCCGGGCGATCGCCGACGCGCTGGAGGCCCTCGTGGTCGACCCGGGCCGGATGCGGGCCAACCTCGAGTTGTCGAACGGCCTCATCCACGCCGAAGCGGTCGCCACCGCGCTGGCGGCCAAGATCGGGAAGCCGCGGGCCCAGGCGCTGGTCACCGACGCGTGCCGGCGGGCGGCCCGCGACGGTGACCACCTGCGAATTGTGGTAGCGGCCGACCCCGAGATCTCCGCGCAGTTACCCGCCGATGAACTGGATACGCTTTTCGAGGCGGCGCGTTATCTCGGATCGACCGCCACCCTGATCGACCGAGTGTTAGGGCAGCGAGGCCCCACGCCGAATGCCTGAAACGATCCGAGACGGCTGCTCGATCTGGTACACCGTCGACGGTCCGCCCGGCCGCCCCGCGCTTCTGCTGTCGAACTCGCTCGGCACCACGGTCGATCTCTGGGAGGGGTTGGTCCCCGCCCTGGCGCAGCGATACCGGGTCATCCGCTACGATACTCGCGGCCACGGTCGCTCCGACGCTCCGGGGGGCGTTTACTCGCTCGAGACGTTGGGCCGGGACGCGCTCGCGGTGCTCGACGCCGAGGGAGTGGAGCGAGCCGCGGTCTGCGGGGTGTCGTTAGGCGGCCTCACGGCCCTGTGGCTCGGAATCCACATGCCCGAACGGGTGACCCGCCTCGTCCCCGCCAACACGGGTGCCCAGATCGGCACCGACGCCCTGTGGAACGAGCGGATCGCCGGGGTGGAAGCGTCCGGAGTCGGCCCGATCGTCGAACCCCTCTTGGGGATTTGGTTCACGCCTGGCTTCCGGGCACAACATCCCGAGACGATCGCCCGGTTCCGGACGATGATCGGATCGTCGCGGTCGGAAGGCTACATCGGATGCTGCGCCGCGGTCCGGGACGCCGACCTTCGCGATCGGCTCGCCACCATCGAGCGTCCCTGTCTGGTAGTCGTCGGCAGTCGGGACGTCGCCACTCCCCCGTCGCTCGGGCACCTGCTTCGCGACCGAATCCCGGGCGCCCGATTGGTGACCCTCCAAGCCGCTCACCTCTCCAACGTCGAGCAGCCGGACCTCTTCCTCGCGGCTCTGATGGAGTTCCTCGATGAATGACGACCAACGACGGCTCGCCGGGATGACGATGCGACGGGCAGTACTCGGCGAGGCCCATGTCGACCGGGCGACGGCCGGAGCGACCGCGCTCACCGCCGAGTTCCAGGACCTGATCACTCGGTACGCCTGGGGAGAGATCTGGACTCGGCCCGGATTGGAGATTCGCGACCGCCGGATTCTGGTGATCGGGACCTTGATCGCGCTGGGTCGCTGGGAGGAGTTTCGGCTCCATGCCCGGGCGGCGCTCACCGAAGGGGGCCTCACCCAGGACCAACTCAAGGAAGTGGTGCTCCAGCAAGCGATCTATTGCGGTGTCCCGGCCGCCAACACGGCGTTCGAGCAGCTCCGCGAGCTGCTCGCTTCGCTCGCCTAACGAGGGCCCGGCACGATGCGGACCCAGGTCGCGATCGTCGGCGGGGGACCGGCCGGATTGATGCTTGCTCACCTCCTCGACCGCCAGGGGGTCCAGTCGGTCATCGTCGAGAAGCGGAGCCGGGACTACGTCGAGAAACGGGTTCGGGCCGGCGTGCTGGAGCAGGGGACGGTCGATCTGCTGGTGGCGACGGGTGTCGGCGACCGGCTCCAGCGGGAAGGGCTCGCCCACCACGGGATCGAGCTCCGGTTCAGCGGGCAAAGTCACCGAATTCCCCTGAGCGACCTGACCGGTGGCCAGGCGATCACGATTTACGGTCAGCAGGAGGTGGTGCGCGACCTCATCGAGGCGCGGTTGGCCGCCGGCCAGACTATCCACTTCGAGTTCGACGACACGACGCTCCACCGCCTCGACTCGGACACCCCGGCGATCGAGGGCACGTTGGACGGCGGCCCGGTTCGCATCGAGGCCGATTTCGTGGCCGGCTGCGACGGCTCCCACGGCATCTGTCGAGCGGCGATTCCGACCGACGCTCACCGGATCTTCGAGCGCGATTACCCGTTCGGCTGGGTTGGCATCTTGGTCGATGCGCCACCTTCGAGCGAGGAACTGATCTACGCCCACCACGAGCGGGGCTTCGCCCTCCACAGCATGCGGTCGCCGGAGATCACCCGGCTCTACGTTCAATGCGATCGCGACGACTCGATCGAGGCCTGGCCCGACCGCCGAATCTGGGACGAGCTTCAGGCTCGGCTGGCGCTCCCCGGTTGGACCCTCACGGAAGGGCCGGTGCTCGAGAAGGGGATCACCGGCATGCGGAGCGTCGTCGTGGAACCGATGCGTTGGCACCGGTTGTTTCTCGCCGGCGACGCGGCCCACATCGTCCCCCCGACCGGCGCCAAGGGACTCAACCTCGCGATCCACGACGTCCGGGTGCTCGCCGAGGCGTTAGGCGAGTGGTACCGGAGCGGGAGCGGCGCCCTGCTCGATCGCTATTCGGCCGCCTGCCTTCGGAGAGTCTGGCGGGCCCAGGAGTTCTCGTCCCAGATGACGACCATGCTCCATCGTCCGCCGAGCGACCCCGACGGGGTCGAGCAGCGGCTCCAGTTGGCGCGGCTCCGCCAATTGGCCGGCTCGCGGGCGGCCGCAACCGCGTTGGCCGAGGGTTACGTGGGGATCTTCAACGAGCGCGATCTCGATGGCGTCGGCTGATCCAGGCGGCCGAAAGTCGACCCTCGGCATCGTCGCCGCGGTCGCGGCGGCGGCGATCCTTTTGGCCCTGCCGGGCCCGGATGGGTTGCCCCCCGAAGGCCGGCGCCTGGCGGCTTTGTTCCTCCTTTCCCTCATCCTCTGGGTCACCGAGGCGATCCCGATCGCGGTGACTTCGCTCTTGGTATTGGCGCTCCAACCGGTATTCGGAGTCGCCACGCTCCCCGCCGCGTTCGCCGGCTTCATGAGTCCAGTGTTCTTCTTCGTCATCGCGATGTTCTGCATCGCGCAAGCGTTCATCAGCTCGGGCCTCGACCGGCGGTTCGCGCTTTGGCTCCTCACCCGCGCGGGGACCGACAGCCGCCGGGTGCTGTTCGCCTTTCTCGCCGGCACCGCCGCACTGTCGACGATCGTGTCGGACGTTCCCTGCACCGCGATCTTCATGGCGATCGCGCTGGGATTGTTCGAGCGGATGGGGCTCCGGCCCGGCGAGTCCAACTTCGCCAAGTCGGTGATGATGGGCATCCCGATCGCGGCGTTCATCGGCGGTGTCGGCACCCCGGCGGGCAGCTCGATCAATATCCTCGGCCTTGGTTTCATCGAGCAGTACGGCAAGGTCACCGTCCCGTTCCTCCACTGGATGGCGATCGGCCTCCCGATGGTCGTGATCCTGATCCCGGTGGCCTGGTGGGCGCTGGTCCGCTGCTATCCGCCGGAGATCGCCACCATCGGAGGGATGGAGGAAGTCCGGACCGAGCAGAGTCGGCTCGGCCCGATCCGTCCGCCGGAGCGAAAGGTTCTGGTCGTGCTCGGGACGATGCTGGCGCTCTGGATCGCCAGCACCTGGATCAAGCAGCTCGACGTCGCCCTCGTCGCGCTTCTGGGGGCGATCGCGATGTTTCTTCCCGGCATCCGTCTGTTCACGTGGAAGGAGGCGGAACGGGCAATCGGGTGGGAGGTGCTGTTGATGATCGGCGGGGTGACCTCGCTGGGTGCCGCGTCCGGGAAAACCGGGTTGGCTCAATGGATCGTGGAGGCGTCGCTAGGCGGACTCGGCCAGGGAGCCATCGTCGGGATCATCGCCGCGATCAGCACCTTCACCGCCGTCATTCACCTCGTACTCCCGATCGGGCCGGTGATCGTGGCGGTCATCGTCCCACCGATCGTCCTCCTGGCTACTGGCTCGGGCCACAGCCCGGCACTCTTTGCTCTGCCCGTCGTCTTCACCGCCTCCTGCGCTTTCCTGCTACCTCTCGATGCCGTCCCGCTGGTCACCTACTCGAAGGGCTACTACCGGATGCTGGACATGGTGAAACCGGGCCTGGTCATCACTGCCGCCTGGATCGCCCTGATGACGGCGATGATGGCGCTCCTCGGTCCGTCGCTCGGGTTCTTCTGACCGGCGGTTGACGCCGGCTCGGTGGGAGGCGAATCTGGAAGCGACGTCCGGCTGGCTCACCCTCCAGAGCACGGCGCGCACCGGGACGCGTCCACCGATTCCCAATGACTAGGCACTTTCTGCTGATGGCGCTGCTGCCGACCGCCACCCTCGCGCAGCCGAAGCCGACCCTCGTTCCCGCCGACTACGGCCGCTTCGAGACCCTTGGCCAAGGACGTCTCTCGCCCGACGGTCGGTGGCTCGCCTACGGCATTGCGAGGGTCGACGATACCACCGAACTCCGGATCGCTGGCGTCGATGGCGACTCGACGTGGGCCAGTCGCTGGGGCCAAGGGGCCCAGTTCGCCGCCAACAGCCAGTGGGTAGCGTGGACCATCGGCATTTCGACTGAGGAGCGGCAGCGGCTCGAGAAGGACAAGAAACCGATCCGCCTCGCGACCGGGCTCCGCGACCTGTCGGCTGGCGCGGAGCGACATTTTCCGGCAACCGCGGCCTTCGCTTTCGACGCGGCAGGTCGGTTCCTCGCGGTCCACGGGTATCCGCCCGACGAGCCCAAGGGGAAAGGCGCCGACCTCCGCGTCTTGGATCTGGCCGCGGGTACCGAGTTGAGCATCGGCAACGTCAGCGAGTTCGCCTGGAGCCGAGTCGGTGGCCTGCTGGCGTTGAGCGTCGCGACCGGCACCGATCAGGGAAACGGGCTCCAGGTCTACGACCCCGCGACCGGACAGCTTCGGTCGCTCGACGCGTCGGGATCACGGTATCACCAGCTCGCGTGGCGCGAGACCGGGCTCGATCTGGCGGTCCTCCGGTCGACCGAACCGGCCACCAAGAAAGGTGCCCGACACGACTTGCTCGCCTGGCAGGCCCTCGGCGGCCCCACCTCGGTCCGGCTGGTGCTCGACCCGACCGCGAGCGGCGTCAGCGACACCCTCGAGGTGGTCGAACACCGAAAGCCGGAATGGTCCGAGGACGGCCGGATGATCTCGTTCGGCCTGCGGCCCATCGAATCGCGGCCCGACTCGACCGCCAAACCGGATTCCTCCAAATCGGAGCTTCCCGGAATTCAGATCTGGCACACCCGCGACGTGAGGCTCTACCCACAGCAGAAAGCCGAAGCCGCGGCCACCGCCAAGCGCACCGTGATCGCCGCCTGGGAACCCGACAAGAAACGAGCGGTAGTCGTCGGCTCGGATCTGATGGAGGAAGCCTCGATCGCCAAGGGATGGCTCCACAGCATAGAACGGGTGCGGGCCCCCCACGCTTGGGGCACCATGTTCGGGCGCCCCTACCACGAGGTGTGGGCGGTCGACCTGGTGTCGGGATCCCGATCGCGGCTCCTCGAGAAAGTCCGCTACAGCTGGGTGAGCCCGGGGGGCCGATACCTGCTCTGGTTCGATGGCAAGGACTACTGGACCCACGAGCTGCGGTCCGGCGCTCGAAGGAACCTCACGGCCACCCTCCCAACGATCTTCGCCGACACCGGCTACGACACGCCCACCGACTTGCTTCCGCCCCACGGGGTCGGCGGATGGCTCGATGATGACGCGGCGCTCTTGCTCAACGACCGCTACGACGTCTGGCGAATCGGCCCTGACGGCTCCCGGCCGGAGCGGCTCACCAACGGCGGCACCGAGCAGGTGGTCCATCGAGCGGTGCAGGTGATCCGCGACGCCCGGTCGTTCAAGCCCACCGGGCCGATCTACTTCTCGCTCCATGGCGAGTGGTCCGAGAAACGCGGGTACGCCAGGATTCGGCCCGGACGCCCGATCGAACGCCTCCTCTTCGCGGATCAGTGGATCGGCGGGCTCGCCCGAGCCGACAGCAGCGAGCGCTATCTCTACCGCGCCGAGGCGCGCGACGATTCGCCGGATTTGCTGGCGACCGGACCCGACCTCTCCGCCGCTCTTCCGATCACCAAGACCAATCCGTTCATGGCCGACTACGCCTGGGGAAAGACCCGACTCGTCGATTTCACCAGTGAAACCGGTCGCCCTCTCCAGGCCGTGCTCCTCTACCCGGCCAATCACGACCCGAGTCGGAAGTATCCGATGATCACATACGGGTACGAGATTCTCTCGTCGGAGGCCCACCGGTTCGAAGCGCCGAGCGAGCGGGACTACTACAACTTTGTGACTTGGACGCAGCGGGGCTACTTCGTCTTGATGCCCGACATCGTATTTCGGGCTCGCGATCCCGGGGTCAGCATTCTCGAAGCGGTTCGGCCGGCCGTGAGGGCGGTCGCCAAGGAAGGTTTGATCGACTCCTCGAAGGTCGGCTTCATCGGCCATTCGTGGGGCGGCTACGCGGCGACGTTCGTGCCGACGAGGACCGACATGTTCGCCGCGTCGGTGGCCGGAGCGCCGTTGACCGATTTCGTGAGCTTCATGGGGCAGCTGCATTGGAACCAGGGCACCGCCGAGCTGGACCATTGGGAAACCGGTCAAGCCCGCATGGAGGTACCCTACTGGGAGGATCCCGAGGCGCATCACCGCAACTCGCCGATCCACAAGGTGCAGGACCTGAAGACCCCGTTGCTGATGGCCTTCGGCGACAACGACGGGACGGTGGATTGGGACCAGGGCACCGAGTTCTACAACTTCGCCCGGCGCGCCGGAAAACAGATGGTGTTCCTGGTGTACGAGGGCGAGAACCACGGATTCACCAAGAAACCCAACCAGATCGACTACCACCGACGGATTCTCGAGTGGTTCGGCCACTACCTGAAGGGGGAGCCGGCCGCCCCGTGGATCGCCGCGGGTATTCCGTTCGAGCGGCAGGACGCGGAGCGGCGGCGGGTGGCCGAGCGAGCCGCCCCGGGCATCCCGTGACCGTCGGTCCGGCATGAGCGCTTCAGCCAGGCTGCGGGGCTATCCGCGGTATCTCCTCGAACTGCTCCGATACCGGCGAATGCCCGGGGCCGAGTCGTGGTCGAGCGTTTCCCTTCGACCGATGCTCGAGGATCGAACACCGACGACCGGCTACGACGGCCATTACCTCCACCTCGGCGCTTGGGCGTTTCGCCACCTGGTCGCCAACCGGCCGATCCGACACGTCGATGTCGGGGGTCAGATCGGCTGGGTCGCCTGCCTCTCGGCGATCACCGAGGTGCTGTTCATCGACGTCCGGCCGTTCACCGGCTCGGTGGAGAACCTCGAGTCGCGCTCGGGCGACCTCGTGGCGCTTCCGTTCCCTGACCGGGAAGTCGGCTCCCTCTCTTGCCTCCACGTCGCCGAGCATGTCGGCCTGGGCCGTTATGGCGACGCCCTCGATCCGCTGGGAAGCCGGAAAGCCATCGCCGAGCTGGCGCGGGTCCTGGCGGTCGGTGGGCGGTTGTACTTCGCGGTGCCGGTCGGGCGGCCCCGGGTGATCTTCAACGCCCATCGAATCCACGATCCCGAGTCGATCGTCCGGTGGATGAGCGAGGCGGGTCTCCGTTTGGAGCAGTTTTCCGCGGTGGACGACGAAGGTCGGTTCGCGGCCGAGGCCACACCGGCGGACTATCGGAGCCAGCGATACGCTTGCGGGATGTTCGTCTTCCGGCGTTGAGAGCCACTCGTGATCGTCGTTAGGCTCCTCGGCGGACTCGGCAACCAGATGTTTCAATACGCTGCCGGGCGGCGCGCGGCGCTGGTGCGGCAGTTGCCGCTGGTGCTCGATCGGTCGGCGTTTCAACCCCACTCCCATCGGGCGTACGGGTTGACCGGCCTCCAGGTCGAGGAGACGTTCGCGACACCGGCCCAGCTCCGGGAGATCCACGGCCCGCCGCGGGGTCCGGGACGGATCGGCCACCGGCTCCGACGCCGCTTCCGGATCGGCTATCGGTGGACCTGGATTCGGGAGGATCGCCTCTCTCCGGTCGACCACAGGGTCCTCGCGGCGCGGGCCTACTCCTATCTCGATGGCTATTGGCAGAGTGAGAAGTACTTCGCCGAGATCGCCGAGACGATTCGGCGTGACTTCACCTTTCGACGTCCCTTGGAGCCGCCCGCCACCGCAATCGCCGACCGGATCGCCGCCACCGAAGCCGTCAGCGTTCACGTCCGCCGCGGCGATTACGTCACCAATCCGCGAACCAACCGAGCGCACGGCATCTGTTCCGTCGACTACTACCGCGAAGCGGCCCAACGGATCGCCAGCCGAGTGAGCCACCCGCACTTTTTCCTGTTTTCCGACGACCCCGACTGGGTTGCTGCCAACTTGCGGCTTGGCCACCCCACGACCCTCGTGAGCCACGAGGGCGCCGATCAGTACCAGGACCTGGAGCTGATGAGCCGCTGCCGCCACCACATCATCGCGAACAGCAGTTACAGCTGGTGGGGGGCGTGGCTCAACCAGCGGCCCGACAAGATGGTCCTGGCGCCAGCCCGGTGGGGGAACGATCCCGGCTGGGACGATCGGGATCTCCTCCCAGCGTCGTGGATCAGGATCTAGCGGCTCGCTGGATCCGAAGTTGGGCCTCCACCCACGGATAGGTCCGGGCGAGGCCGTCACGGAGCGCGAACCGCGACCGCCAGCCGATCGCCTCGATCCGCTCGTTGCTGAAGTTGCGCGACTGGACCCCGACCGGGCCGTCGACGTGCCGGATCCGGATCGACTTGCCCGCCACCTCGGCGACCGTTCGCACCAATTCGTCGACGGTGACGTATTCGGGGCTTCCGATGTTCGTCGGCTCGGCGATCGCCGAATCCGTCAGCCGAACGATCCCGTCGACCATGTCATCGACGTAGGTATACGATCGGATCGCGGTCCCGTCGCCCCACACGTCGATCGTCCCACCATCGACCGCTTCGGCCACTTTCCGGCAGATCGCGGCCGGCGCCTTTTCCCGTCCGCCAGTCCAGGTACCCTCGGGCCCGTAGCAGTTTTGGAAGCGGGCGATCCGGACGGCAGTCCCGTGTTTTCGGCCGAACGCCAGGGCCAGCCGCTCACTGTAGAGTTTCTCCCACCCGTACTCGTTATCCGGCATCGCGGGATACGCCGCCGCCTCTGGCAACTCCGGCTCGCCTGGCACCATGTCGCGGTAGATGCACACCGAGGACGAGAAAAAGTACCGGGCGATCGATGCCCGGGTCGCCGCGTCGATCATGTTGATGTTGATCAGCGCGTTGTTGTGCATGATGTCGCATTCGGCCGAGTGGATGAAACCCATCCCGCCCATGTCGGCCGCGAGCTGATAGACGACGTCGAATGAGCCCGTCACCGCCGCGGCACAGGCGGCCTTCTCGCGCAGATCGAGCAGAAGAAAGTCATCGGCCGCGGTGGGCCCGAACTCCGGGCGCTTGAGATCCACGCCGCGGACCCAGTACCCGTCGCGCTTGAGCCGTTTGGCGAGGTGGCTGGCGATGAAACCGCCGGCGCCACAGATCAATGCCCGTTTCACCATGGCCGCTCCTATCAAGGCCCTTCCGAGAACAATAGCGGCGGCGGCCTCCCGCCGGGTGCGGTTTTTCGCCAGATTTGAGCTTCACCTCGGGAGGACCCGTGTTTGCTGCTTCGCTCGTTCTGTCGCTGGCTACTCTCGCCCAGACTCCCCTTCAGGCACCTCGCGACCTGGAAGGCATCGTGTTCGTGGACCGCAACGCCAACGGAGTCCGCGAAACTGGGGAAATAGGCCTGGAGGGCGCCACCGTATCGGACCAGCACCAGGTGGTTCGCACCGGCGCCGACGGCGGCTTTCGCATCGCCCGGTCGACCGGACCCGGGACGGTGTTCGTCACGGTACCCGATGGCTACCGGATCGTCGGGTCGTTTTGGCGGCCGGTCGATGGTGGTCCACTCGTTTTCGCGGTCGCCCCCGCAGCGACGGCCGCCGAGTTCCATTTCGTCCACGCGTCGGATACCCATATCAGCGAGGCGACTCGATCGCGAACCCAGCTTCTCAAAGCGGCGGTCGACTCGATCAAGCCGGCGTTCGTCATCATCACCGGCGACCTGATTCGCGACGCGCTCCGAGTCCCCGAAGGGGAGGCCTCCGGCTACTACCAGCTCTTCCAGGAGGAGACCGCGAAGTTCTCGGCACCGGTGTATACGGCCCCGGGAAATCACGAGATCTTCGGGATCGAGCGCCATCGCTCCTTGGTGAGCCCGGCCCACCCGCTCTATGCCCGGGGGATGTATCGGAAGTATCGCGGGCCCGACTACTACTCGTTCAATTTCGGCGGGATTCACTTCGTGGCCCTCAACACGGCCGACATCGATGATCTTTGGTACTACGGCCACGTCGACAGCGCCCAGGTGGCGTGGCTGAAGCGCGACCTCGAGACGGTGCCGCTCACGACACCGGTGATCACCTTCAACCACATCCCGTTCTTCACCTCGGTCGAGACGGTCAACGGCTACATGGACGGTCCGCCCGCGCCAACCGCGATCACGGTCCGCGGGAAGACTAGCTTCCGACACTCGGTCTCCAACGCCACCGAGATTTTGGCTCTGTTGGCGGGGCGTCCCTACCCGCTGGCACTCGGCGGGCACATGCACGTCCGGGAGAGTCTCTTTTTTGCCGGCCTGTCGACTCGGTTTCACCAGTCCGCCGCGGTGGTGGGGCCGAGCGAAAGCGGCGGCTTGGAACTCCCATCCGGGGTGACGGTGTACCGCGTCAAGGCCGGGCGGATCGACGACGGGACGTTCGTCCGGCTGCCGTAGGCTCGACTCTTCCTCGCGATGCCAAGCCCTCGACTCGAGGCGACAGTAACGACCCAATAGGAGGCTGAACTGGGCCAGGCTTGGAGCCGGAGCCGGGCGTCGTGGCGAAACCGATCCCGTTGAGGTAACGTTGCGAAGCCACCTACTGAAGCGGGCCCCTCGTGGGCCAGCCGGTTGACGTTCCGACGCAGTTCGGCAGTCGCTACCGCCTCGAGAGACAGTTGGGGCAGGGGGCGATGGCTACCGTCTACCTCGCCACTGATTCTCTCCACCAACGTGACGTCGCGATCAAGGTTATCCGGCCCGATCTCGTTCCGATCCTAGGGCCGGACCGGTTTCTGCGGGAGATCCGGATTGCTTCGCAGTTGCACCACCCTCACATCCTTCCGCTGCTGGATTCCGGCGACATCGGTGGGCGTCTCTACTACGCGATGCCGGTCGCGCGGGGCGAAACTCTCCGGGCGCGGTTGGATCGAGAAAAACAGCTTCCCCTCGACGACGCGGTCGCCATCACCCGCGATGTCGCCGACGCCCTCCGGTACGCTCATGAGCGCGGGATCGTCCATCGCGATATCAAGCCGGAGAACATCCTCCTCGAGGGTGGGCGCGCGGTGGTCGCCGATTTCGGGATTGCCCGGTTGACCGACGCCACGGTGGCGGGAGACTTGTCGTCGTCGGGGATCGCGATCGGGACGCCCGCGTACATGAGTCCGGAACAGGCGAGCGCCGATCGGTCGGTCGATGGGCGGAGCGACATCTATAGCCTGGGTTGCGTGCTCTATGAGATGTTGGCGGGTGAGCGGCTGTTCTCGGGACCGTCGGCGCAGGTCATCGCGAAGCGGCACATGTACGAGAAGGTGCCGTCGTTGGCGTTGGCGCGGCCGGATTTGCCGCCGTGGGTGCAGGGGGTGGTGGAGAAAGCGTTGGCGAAGACTGCGGCGGATCGGTATGCGACGGGGGCGGAGTTGATTCGGGCGTTGGAGGACCGGCGGGGGCCGGTGACATCCGAAGCTCCCCGACCATGGCGGCGCTGGCTTGCGATGGCTGCCGCCCTTACGGCCTTGGCCCTTGCTGCCGTCCGCTGGCTCGCAGGGCCCGTCAAGGGCGCTTCCCCTGCCCCGATGGACAGCTTGCGCTACTTGGTTGTTCCGTTCGAGCACCGCGGCGGCGTCCCCGCCGACCTCAACGAGGACGAACTACTTCGAGAAGCTCTTCGGGGTTGGACCGGGATCACCGTGGTGGAGGGGTTTCAAATCCGGGAGATCTTGGCCCGCCGCCCGGCCGGCCCGCTCACGGCTGCCAACTTGAGAGACTTCGCCCATGACGCCGGCGCCGGGCGAAGCATTCGGGGCGAGGTTCTCCTCGTCAACGACTCCATGAAGATCCACGCCGTCCTGTACAACGCAGGTCGCGGGGTCGTCATGCGCGAAGGGACAGTCAAGCTCGCCCGTGACCTCACCAATGCCGAAGCCGGTTTCACCTCGCTGGCGAACCAACTACTAGTGGGCAGCACCGGGCCAAACGGTGGGTCGGCGCACGGGTTGGGAACGAGATCGCTGCCGGCACTTGAAGCGTTTGGTCGCGGCAAGGCAGCGATCGACCAATGGGACCTATCGATGGCTGACTCTGGTTTCGCGGCAGCGCTTCGGTACGATTCGACGTATGCCCAAGCCGCCCTGTGGCTGGCTCAGGTTCGAGCCTGGAACAACGCTCCTCCAGCGACCTGGCGCCTCGCGGCGGAGCGGGCTGCCGAAGGCAAAGACCAGTTTACCGGATCAGATCGAACCCTCTCTGACGCCCTGCTCGCCTTGAACCGAGGCGATCTTGTGCGCGCGTGTGGGTTGTGGCAGGAGCTGACGAAGCAGGTTCCGTTCGATTTCGCATCGTGGTATGGCCTTGGCACCTGCTTGGTCCAGGACAAGGTCGTCGTTCGGGACGCCGCTTCACCCTCCCGGTGGCGGTTCCGCAGCAGCTACTACACAGCCCTTCGAAGTCTCCAGCGCGCCTTCGAGATCCTGCCGTCAACCCACAAAGGATACCGCGGCGAAGCCTTCGAGGGCTTGCGCCGGCTACTTCAAGTCGCCGATTGGGATCAGCTGCGTCTTGGTCGAGCCGCACTCCCTGACACGTTGACATTCGCGAGCCGGCCGTCGTGGAGCAGGGACTCCCTAGTCTGGGTGCCCTTTCCGATGAGGGATGTCATGGAAGGCCGTGCCCCAACGGTGGGACCCGCGATCGACAGGGGAGTAGTGACACTCCGCCAGCTGTTTTTCGCGATCGCGACATCCTGGGCGAGTGCCTATCCTCAGAGCCCTGATGCGGTCGAGGCGGTCGGCATCGCCCTTGACATGATCGGCAGCGGCAGCGCGATCGATTCGATTCGGAAGGCAAGGGCTCTCGCCATTGAACCTCTGCAGAAGGCACGCCTAGGTACAGCAGAGGTTTGGTTGCGTCTCAAGGCGGCGCTGCCGTCCGACGCGGCCGCAATTGCGTCTGCCCGGTCCCTCGCCGACAGTCTGCTCGAGATGCGAACCGACGGCCTCGATCGGTTGGCCGTGCCGCTCTTGAGCCTCGCGTCCCTGACGGGGCGAGCGTCGTTGGCAATGCAACTGAGTCGGAGCCCCACCGTGGCTGCGGCCTGGAGGTTAGAGCCACCGCTGTCGGAGTCCGCACCTCAACTGCTGATCCTGGCAGCCTTCAGTGGACCACCGGACAGCCTTCGCCAGCTAGGTCTTCGCGTCTCGAACGCTATCGCCCAAGGAACGGTCCCCTCGGACCGACTAGCGGAACAGGTGGAGTGGCTTGGGCGGCCAGCGACACTGGCATTCCCAACCCTGGCGATCGCTGGCACCGAGCACCTGGTTGGCCGCGGAGACAATCTTCTCGATGCTCAGAATAGTCTGTTGCACGGGGACACGAACGCCGTGCGCCGGGCCTTTGAGAACTTGGCAGAATCTCGACGAAACGTCGAGCCCGAATGGCTCCCGTTCGACGGCTTGGTCGTTGAAACCCGCCTCCTGATGGCCGCGGGCGACACCGTAGGGGCGATCAAGTGGCTTTCGCCCAGCCTCGCCGCACTTCATCGCGCCAACTTCAGCCGGTTCGGCCTGACTATTCAGCCTATCGCACTAGTACGGTCGATGGTGCTTCGCGCAGATCTCGCGGCTCAAACCGGCGACATGGCGACCGCCGCCAGTTGGGCCCGGCCCGTAACGGTGCTTTGGTCGTCAGCAGATCAGTTTTTGCGACCCACGGTCGATCGAATGGCGAGGCTCGCAAAACACGGTCCTAGGGAGTAACGAAGCTGGCACACTTCAGGAGGAGGGGTTATGACGCAGACAGCCGCAGTGCTGGGCGGAGTTCTTGTAGCCGTGGTGGTCCTCGTTGTTGCTCGCCTGGTGAGACAAAAAGTTTCTCCCAAGTACAAGACCGCAGTAGCGGCCGCCGGAATGGTTGTGGCCGCCGCATCCGGTGTCGCCACCTATATCATTCTTCTCCCTCCCTCAAGGTCACTTCCAATAACGATGACGGAATGCCCCAATCACAATTTTACGGATTCACTCCTGCTCGACCCGCTTGGGAACACGCGGGCAGCATTCACGAGCGTCAAATACGGCGATATCCCCGAGTTCCACGATTGCCAGAAGCTGGTCCTGGCAAACGCGAACGATCTGGAGTACGGACCCACGGTAGGGATCTTTGTTACGACGGACTCTACCAAGGACGTTCAGAGCCCGCCGTCGCCCTCAAGCCCCGTGGTCGCGATCGTCGCTCATCTCGATGGACCGGACTACTCCTCGCTCGGCATCTACAAGGGTGTGAACTGTCTTTTCGTTTTCAGCTCAGCGGCCGGACTGAATGCCAGTATGGTAGGACCAATCTCTCGGGACGAAACCTGCCGCGTTGCGGCAGACGGTACGCCGATTCTCGCTGAGGCAGACAAACCAAAGGCGCACGTCACGCCCCTCTGGGTGATGAACAACTCGATACAGCCTTCCGGACAGGATGTTCCAGAGGTCGCCAGGTGGGATTTCGATTCAGCGAACAAGCGAAACAGCATTGGTGTGAAATGTGGGGATCGGTGGTGCGAAATCGGCGCGAATAGTGCGATGCAAACAACCGTGATGATCTCCAACCCGGATGGGAACCCAGTTCGGGCAGTGAAGGGGTGGTATGATCAGCAGCGGCTCGCGGAACCCGACAGCAAGGGTATGACGATCAGTGAAGTAACTGGGACCATCGTTCCCGTCGCCGGGCTCGACGCCTTGGGGCAAGATGACTTCGTCAAGTTCCTCGACGTGGCGACGGCGACGGTCGACAAGGCGTATTCGATGGGGCTCGAGGCCGGGGACAACACGGTCGCTTTGTGTAGCGGAACCTTGACAACGTGTGCGGGCCCAGGGGCGGTTCTGGACCAACCCTGCAAGCCTCAGCCGGAATGGCCGGTGGTAGGGGCTTTGTCTCCGGCAACCGAATGGTGGGCGCGAATCACAGCGCCGTCCGGCAGGGTAACATACCGCTGCGTCCTTAGGCATCACCACGGCGCCCTAGCTGTCCCCGGGACGGCTCGCTGGCGCTGGACTGCCGACGACGAGCCCATGTGGGTACGGTGCACCCTCGGGTGCTGCCAAATCTACTGATACGCTAGCCGGCCAGGTGGTGAGTCTCCAGCGGTTGGCTGCCGACCCGGAATTTGCCGTGCCCAACGGTGGTTGCTACGGTCTGTTTGGCGGTTGGGTCCTCGAATCTTCTGCGGACGAGGGGGGCCGCGGGGAGAGAGGCTAGCACCTTGGCGACCGAATTCGACACGGAGCGAAGCGGTTGACCGTCCCAACATCGCGGCCAGACCTCGGCCTCACGTCGAAACGGTATTGGGATCGGACTGACGTGCCCTGCAATCCGTGAGTCATTCCACATCGTTGAGCGGCAGTGTATGGGTCGTAGGCGGTGCCTTGGATTTGGTGGCGAAGCTTTGGGCGACTTCGATCCCTCAGGCCGGGTAGCAACACGTCTCGGCGACGGCGCCGAGAAGTCGGAACTGAGGCCCGCGTCGCGCAAACTGATAGCCCGCCCGCAGCATCATCGGCCGGCCAAGACGACCCCGCGCCCCTTCGCTTTCCGGGGGTCGAACCCCCTGCGGATGGAGAAGCGGGCCCCCTTGGGCTCGAGGTGAGTCATCACGATGTCGACGCGCGCTTCGCGCGCCTTCGCACGGCTTCTAGGGCTGTGAAGGAACAGCCGGCAGCCACAACCGTGAAAGGTCTACCGACTCCGAGTTGCCATCGCCGTATCAATAGGGCATGCTCGGTCCCCATAGCGGCCAAGGCAACTTGTTGGGGCGCGGCTGCGGCCCCGTCTCACCACCTTGAACCGCAGCCGTTTGGGCTCGCCGCAACATCACTTCAGCGGCGGTCGACCGGGCCGGCCGGGCCCGGCCGCACCCCTGACGCCGACCTCCGCGACGCCTCGCGCCCCACCCGCGATCGCAATCACGATCGCCTCGCCCGCGGCGATCCCCTCGACGGTGCCGTCGGAGGCAACGATCGCCACCTCCGGATCAGTGCTGACCCATTCGACCGCAGCGCTGGCCCCACCCGACGCCAAGACGACGGCGTACAGTTGCACCCGCTGACCGACGGCCAGGATCAAACTGGCAGGTTGGATGGTCACCTCGGGGACCGGGGTGCCAGGCGAGCTTCGATAGGGCTCCGTAGGCGAGCCGCAAGCGCCACCCGCCAGAGGGATGAGTGAGAGAACGGAAAGCAGGGCCCGGCGCGCTCTGGTCGCAATCGTAAACATGGTGACCTCCCCGAATTAGTGGTCCAGTGTCGTCCGCCGTTTGGTGCTACGGGCCCATTGATAACCCCTCCCGACGACTCGACTCTGACCGCGTTCTGATCGACTTCGGCCCACCCACACGCCCACCCCACCCCGTTGCGCCGCTCAGTCATACCCCCGACGAGACGGGAATCATGGACGAGCCGCATTTTGTGCGGGCAATCCCTTAAAGGAGGAACCGATGGAACTGGCTGCGTGGTACCCTCGGAGTCCTGCTCACTCTTGCGGTCGCGGCGGCGTTCTCGCCCGACGGCCCCCTCTTCGCGTTCGGTGGAGGCGACGGCAGGGGCACCGCTTGACGGTGTACGACCTGGCGTTGCAACACGAGAGACTAGGCTCCGAGCTAGTGGTCGAGCACAGGCGGCCCGGTTGCCTGACGGGTCTGGCCTTCGTCGGCTCGGCAGAGACAACGGGCGGGGCCGAGTCGCTGGTCCCTGGTCGCCAGATGGGACTCAGGAACCGCTTCGCGACACAGTCCGAGCCACGGTCCCGAGGAGAGGCGGGCCTGTAACGAGGACGCCCGCCCCACTCGGTCAAGCTCCGGTCAGACCACCATCAGGCCACCGTCATCCCGATTCGCTAGCGTGGCTCCGCAGTCGACTCGTGGCGACCGACTCTACCCGACGTTACCCAGAGGTTTCGATGACTCACCGAAACGGAGGACTGTGGCCACCGGTCGGTTTGTTCCTCGGGCCAGGAACACCGGCTCACAATTTCCCCCGATATCGTGGGAAGCTCGCCGGTGTGGGCACCCGACGGCAATCGGATCTTCTTCATCGAGGTCGCCCTGAAGCACCCGACCAACGAGGCCGCCGCGGCGCGGCCCCGAACCATCACCCGTCGCGTTAGCGACCCAACTCGGAGGCATCGATGACTCGCCGATTCGTACCACCCTGGCCCGCGGTCAGCCTGCTCCTCATCCTCGGATCCGCCTGCAGCGATGTCATCGCGCCGGTCCCGGAGCCGGTGACCGTTCAACCACGGAACGTAACGCTCGCCCCGTTCGAGTCGTTCCAGCTCCGGATCTACCTCACCCCGGAATTGACGGGGTTGCCAGTCGCCTGGTCGAGCACCGACACCTCGGTCGCCCAGGTCACGCCAACCGGAATCGTCACGGCTGGCGGCTCTGGCTTCGCCAAGATATTTGCTTCCGTGGGGAGCGAGAGAGGATACACCTTCGTGACAGTGCTCGAACCAGGCGGTTGCTGGGACCCCGATGACCTCTTTTCCTGCTGGTGAACCCAAAGGGGGACCGGGAGGGCGCCACCTGAAACTCCTCCTCGAGCCGCCGCCGAAGGGCGTCGTACTTCCCGGATCGCCCTGACCCCGCCGATCTGGTCCAGAAGCCGGATCGGCGAAGATCGCGAAGAGACTGGCTGAGCGCGCCACGCGGGCGAGAATCGCCAGCCGCTTGGGCTGGACGACCTGGGCCACCGACTGGCCGGCATCGGGCTGCCGAACGGCGTCCAGGTCACCTCTTGCAGTCCTCGAGCCCACCGTCTGCCCGGAGCCGATCGACCTCGCGTCCTCCTGATCTCCGTTCAGCCGACCCCGTGGACGCTCATCGCTCGAGAATGCGAGCGATGAGCGCCTGGGTTTCATGCGACGGCGCCACCTGAAACTCGTCCCTCAGTCGCTGGCGGAGCCGTTCGTATTCCCGGAGCGCCCCCGCCCGATCGCCGGTCTGATCCAACAGCCGCACCAGCCGACCGATCACCACCTCGTCACCTGGAGCGATCAGGGTCGCCTGGCGAGCCCACCCCACCGCGGCCGTCAGGTCCGTTAGGCGCTCGGCCCGTTCGGCCAAGGTACTCGCCGCCGCCGTGGCCCGGTGGCCGAGCCGGGTCCGTTCGTCGATCACCCACTGCTCGTACTCGGGGCCCGCGTCGGTCACGAAGAGGCCGTCGAGAAAGGGGCCTTGGTAGATCGCCATCGCCGCCTCGAGCTGATCGGCCTCGCATCGTTCCGCAAACGTGACCGCGTCGCACCCGACCAGCTCTCGGTCGAGCCCAACCTCGTCTTCACCCTGCGCGATGATCGCCCCCTCCCCCAGGGTCCGCCGGAGGTAACGAAGGGCCTGACTCAAGGCACCCCGGGCATGCTCCTGATCGAGCTCGGGCCAAAAAAAGGTGACGATGGTGTCGCGCCGCCGGCACCGCCGGCGCGGGGCCAGAGCCAAGTAGGCAAGGAGAGCGAGCCGCTTGGGCTGGACGACCTGAGCCTCCGACTGACCGCCGTCGCGGCTCCGTAGCCCCACGGTCCCTAACGTCTGAAGCTCGAGCATCCGCGGTAACCCCAAGTTGACCCGAACCAATCTATGCCCTCGGCCGGAGGCCTGCCATCGCCGTGGAGCGCCGCCAGGCCGACTCAGACGTCGATCAGGCCTCCATCAGCCTCCGGTTGGGGTCGCGCCCTAACGTGCCCCTCGTCGATGGTGACGACCGGCCTCCCGACCACACCCAGGAGGATCTCATGATGAATCGAAACAGAGGTTTGGGAGCGGTTGCGAGTTTGTTGCTGTCTCTCTCGGTGGGATGCGAATCCGGCACAACGACCCGCCACCTCCACCCCAGCTACCGCTCGTGAGTGTCCAGCCCGCACTAGTGACACTCGGCCCCAGTCAGCAATCCAGCTGCGACTCACGGTCGGGCAAGCGCTCGCGGGCGCACCGATCGCTTGGGCGAGCAGCGACCCGGCAGTGGCGGTGGTCTCGTCGACGGGAATGGTGCGAGCGACTCGCAATGGCTTCGCCGTCATCACCGCGACGGTGGGATCGGAATCCGGAACCGCCAGAGTGAGGGTGGCGGAGGGCAGCCCCTGCCCGTCAATCTTCGGTTTCTTCGTCGAATGTTGACGCCGCGGTTGGGCTCCGAGCCCCCGGCCTCACGGTAGCTCGACCAGCCCGATCCCCAACTGCGGGGTCGGGCTGGTTGGGGCACCAACCTGAGCCTCGTTCCGATCTCGCGCGCCCCTTCCCGTTCCAGCCGCCCCGCGATAGCCTGTCGAGATGTCTCCAAAACCGCCGATGTCGGAGCGCTGGTGATCGGCTGCCGAACGGCGTCCCGGTCGTTCGGGAGCCCCGGCGGGTTGGGCTGGAGCGGGGAGCCTCTGCATCTTAGCTTAGGGGCCCGGTCCCGAGCGGCGCGACCCGCCGAATCCCGACCGACCACCGAGGCGGAAATGTCTCCAGAGATTCTCCCGACCCACGCGGGTCGGGGCGGCGAGCGGGCTTGGGTCGTGGCCTTGCTGGCAACGTTCGCCGCGCTCTGTGGGCTGAAGATCGCGATGATGCTCCGGGCGACCGGCGGAACCTTCGTCTACTCGCTCGATGATGCCTACATTCACCTGAGCGTCGCCGAGAACATCGCCCGGGGCCATTACGGGGTGAACGCGACCGAGTTCTCGGCGCCGAGCTCGAGTATTCTCTGGCCGTTCCTCCTGGCGCCTTTCACTCCTTTCGCCTTCGCGACCTACGTACCGCTCGTTTCGGCGCTGGTCACGTCGGCTGGTTGCGTGGTGTTCTTTCACCGAATCGCCTCCGACGCGCTCGGGCGTCCCACCGACCTGGCCCGTCAGGCTCTCGCCGCCATCTGCGCGCTGCTCCTCATCCCGCTGACCAACCTCATCGGGCTGACCGTCAACGGGATGGAACACTCGCTTCAGCTGCTCCTGACCGCGAGCGCCATCTCGGGCCTGATGAGAGAGGGTGAGGACGGGAAGCTGCCGCGGTGGCTCGTGCCGGTATTGGTGCTGGGACCCTTGATCCGGTACGAGAACCTCGCCGTCTCGATTCCGGGCCTGGCGATCGTTTGGCTCCGCGGGCACCGCCGAGGCGCCGTTCAGGGCGCGGCCGCGTTGGCGGTCGTCGGGTTGCTCTTCACGCTACGGCTCGTCGTCAACGGGGCGGGAGTGCTGCCGGTGTCCGTGCAGGCCAAGTTGGGGTTGGCGAGCGGCGAGGGCTTCGGGCCGGCGCTGGAGCGAATGTTCACCAACCTCCGGTCGCGACAGGGGGCGATTCTCGGGATCGGGGCGCTGGCCGCGGCGATGGTCGCCGTCGACGCTCGGCTCCCGACGACGCAGCGGCTGGTTGCCGGTCTCGGAGCCACGGTCGGCGCGCTCCACCTGGCGGCCGGACGTTTCGGATGGCTCGGGCGTTACGAGATCTATGCCGTGGCCGCCGTAACTCTCGTCCTGCTCGCCCATTTCCTCCGGCGCATCGACGCCGGCGGGTGGAAGACCACGCTGACCCGAAGCGCGGTTCTCGGCTGCGGCACCATTCTCGTCGGCCAGCCGAACTTCACGGTGCCGATCCGGTCGATCGTGGGGGCCCGGGAGAATTACGAGATCCATTTCCAGGTCCGGGATTTCGTCGTGAACCGGTACCAGGGGTCGATCGCCGTCTGCGACCTCGGCATCATGAGCTACCGCAATCCCTCGTACGTGCTCGACTTCGGAGGACTCGCCAACCGGGAGGTCCAGGAGGCGCGTCGGGTTTCGGAGCGGACCGGCACGGCCGCCTACATGGCGGATCTCGCCGACCGCTACGGCGTCCGCCTGGCGATCATCTTTCCCGAGTGGTTTCCGTCGTTGCCGGAACACTGGCGGAAGGTGGCGGAGCTGCGCCTCAACGGCGGTCGGTTTGCCAGGCCGGAGAAGACGCTCGGTTTCTACGCGACTGACGCCGAGACCGAAGCCCGTGTCCTCCCAATGCTCCGTGATTTCGCCACCACCTTGAAAGGACGAAACCAGCTGGTCGTCTCGGCCACGCCAGGGGACAGCCTCCCCGCGAGCCGATAACCGAGCGTTCCCGTCGAGTCGAACCGGGCGCCTCCCCTTCCCTTTCCGGTGGCGACGCGATAGCCTGTCCCTGTCTCCCACTCCCAATGGTCGAATCATGACACTCCCAACCATCTTCCGGTTGGTGGCCGCCGCCACCTTGATCGTCGCCGACGTCCACGCCCAGCCCGACTCGACCCTCTTCCGTGGGATGACCGCCCGAAGCATCGGCCCGACCGGGATGAGCGGCCGGATCGCGGCGATCGACGGGGTCCACGCCGACCCGAACGTCATCTACGCCGGTGCCGCCACCGGCGGACTCTGGAAATCGACCAGCGGCGGGATGACCTGGACGCCGTTGATGGACCACTTGCCCGCCAGCTCGATCGGCGCCATCGCCATCTATCAAGCCGCGCCCGACATCGTCTGGGTCGGCACCGGGGAGCGGAACCGCCGCAACTCGGCCGGCGTCGGCACCGGGGTGTACCGGACCATGGACGGCGGGAAAACCTGGAAGCTCCTGGGACTCGAGAATACCGGCGCCATCGAGGCGATCGTGGTCCACCCGGCCGATCCCAACGTCGCCTGGGTCGCCGCGTTAGGTAACACCTGGAAAGAGAGCGAGGACCGCGGCGTCTACAAGACCACCGATGGCGGAAAGACCTGGCGGAAGATCCTCTACGTCAACAACCAGGCCGGCGCCGGCGACCTGGTAATGGACCCCACCAACCCCAACAAGCTGATCGCGGCGATGTACGAGCACCGGCGGTGGCCCTGGTTCTTCAAGTCCGGTGGCCCGGGCAGCGGGCTCTACCTCAGTTTCGACGGCGGTGAATCCTGGAAACAGATCACCTCCAAGGATGGCCTGCCGGAAGGCGAGATCGGTCGGATCGGGCTCGACATCGCTCGCTCCAACCCCAACATCGTCTACGCCCTGATCGAGGCCAAGCGCAGCGTCGTCGCGCGGTCGGAAGACGGTGGGCTCACCTGGAAGACCGTCAACAACACTCGCGGGATCGGTGACCGGCCGTTCTACTATGGCCAGCTCCGGGTCGACCCCCAGAACGAGAACCGGGTCTACAACATTCGGAGCCCGCTCGACCTCAGCGAGGACGGCGCCAAGACGTTTCGGACCCTCCTGCCGTTCGCCCGGGTCCACGTCGATCACCACGCGTTCTACATCAACCCCACCGACGGCCGATTCATCGTCGATGGCAACGATGGCGGCGTCTACATCTCCCGCGACCGCGGCACCACCTGGCAGTTCGTCGAAAATCTGCCGCTGGCCCAGTTCTATCACATCAACGTGGACATGGAGACCCCGTTCAACGTGATGGGCGGACTCCAGGACAACGGATCGTTCCGGGGCCCCAGCTCGGTCTGGGAAAATGGCGGCATCCGCTACTACCACTGGCGCGAGGTCGACTTCGGCGACGGGTTCGCGGTGATGGCCGACGCCAAAGACCGGCGCTACGCCTACGCGATGTCGCAGGGCGGTGAGTTGGTTCGCTCCGATCTCCAAACCGGCGAGTGGAAGTCCATCAAGCCGGTTCACCCCGACGGAGCCAAGCTCCGATTCAATTGGAATTCCGGAATCAACATCGATCCCTTCGACGGCGCGGTCTATTACGGGAGCCAGTTCGTCCACAAAACGACCAACATGGGACATTCCTGGTCGATCATCAGCCCCGACCTCACCACCAATGACCCCAGCAAGCAGAAGCAGCTCGAGAGCGGCGGCCTGACGCTGGATGTGAGCTCCGCGGAGAACCACACCACGATCCTCACCATCGCGCCGAGCCCGGTGGAGCAAGGCGTTCTGTGGGTTGGGACCGATGATGGCAACGTCCAGGTGACCCGCGACGGCGGAAAAACCTGGAGCAACACGGTCGACCGGATCGCCGGAGTCCCCAAAGCCACCTGGGTTCCTCATATCGAGGCCTCCAAGTTCGATCGGGGAACCGCCTTCGTGGTGTTCGACGACCACCGCCGCGGCAACAATACCCCGTACCTCTTCCGGACCACCGACTACGGCCGGAGCTGGACCAGCCTCGTCACGCCCGATATCGAGCCGTTCAACTTCATCCACGTGATCGAGCAGGATCCCGTCAACAAGAACCTCCTGTTCCTCGGCACCGAGTACGGGATGTACGTCTCGATGAACGGCGGGGCGAAGTGGACGCTCTGGCGCGATGGTCTTCCGCGGGCTCCCCACCGAGCGCTCATCGTCCACCCCCGCGATCACGACCTGGTCATCGGCACCCACGGCCGGTCGGCCTATGTCCTCGACGACGTCCGCCCGCTCCGCGCCCTGGCCGACCAGCCATCGATCACCGGCAAGCCGCTCCACCTGTTCGAGATTCCCGGAACGATTCAATACCAGGTGATGCAGGTGGCCGGGATGCGGTTTCTCGCCGACGCCAAGTTCGTCGGGCCGAACCGGCCGTACGGCGCCTTGCTCAGCTACTTCGTGAAGGAAGGCAATGACACCGCGAAAGTCGCGATCGAGGTCGCGACCCCCGACGGCAAGATGATCCGCTCGTTCCAGGGGCCCGCGAAATCGGGGATCAACCGGACCGCCTGGGACCTCCGCTACGATGGGCCGCGCCGGGTGGCGAGCGATACCCCGAGCGAATTCCTGCCGCCGGGGCCCCCGGTCTTGCCTGGCACCTATTCGATCAAGATCAAGCTCGGAACCAACGAGGTGGCCGGCACCGTGAAGGTCGACACCGACCCGCGGTTCCAGATCGCCGAGGCCGACCGCCGCGCCAAGCACGACATGCTCCAGGTGCTGAAGCAGCGACAGAACGTGGTCGTCGAAGCGATCGAGCGACTCAACGCCGCCGAGCGGGCGGCCGACCGGGTGACCGAGCAGGTCAAGGGCAAGACCGACGCGGACTCGAAGGGCCTCGCCACCGCCGCGGACGACCTCAAGACCAAGCTCAAGGCCCTGAAGGAGCAGTTCTCGGGGCCCCAGGACATCCAGGGCTTTACCGATAGCCCGGACGCCGTGATGAGTCGGGTCGCCGACGTCTACGGCTCACTCGCGTCATCGTGGGACGCGCCCACCGAGTCGCAGCGAGCCGCGTGGCGCACGGCCGAGCCGATCCTCCAAGCAGGCCTCGAAGCGGTCAACCGTTTCCTCACTCAGGATCTGGCTCAATTCCGGCAACGAGCCAACTCGGCGCTGCTGGAGATTTTTCCGGCCATCGACCCGCTGTCGGCCGATTGGGTGAAGAAACCCTAGTCCGATGGTCGGAATCAGGAACTGACCGGAAGGCGGTCGAGTCGTGACTTGACCCGTTCCCAGTCTGGGATGGCGCGCCGAAGGAGACCATAGAACCGCCGCGAGTGCCTCAACTCAAGTCGGTGCGCCAGCTCGTGGGCAATGACGTAGTCGACACAGGGGATGGGCGTCATGACCAGCAACGGGTTGAGCGTGATCAGCCCGGTAGCTCCACAGCTACCCCAGCGCCGCCGCATTTCACGAAGTCGGATTGGAGCGTCGCTTCCACCTAGCCACCTGGCTCGTCGCCGGAACTCCTCGAGGCGTCGTGAAATTACGTCTCTGGCTCGTTCCCGATACCAGGCGCGGACCAACCGAGCAACCTCGAACGTTGCCCCTGGCCGAGGAGCGGACACCTTGAGAAACGGCGGTGCTAGCTCGACCATGAACGGACCGGGGCAGACCCGGAGTCGATACTGGCGCCCAAGGTAGAGGTGAGTCTCTCCGGAGACGTACCGCTTGGCAGTCGGAAGGGGATGGAGCAGACCAAAGCTGCGCTGCTGCCTCACAATCCAGGCCAACCTCCGGAGCACCCGCCGGTCCACCTCCAACGGCTCGACCCCAGCAGGCGCAACGGCGGATACCGAGAGGTCCGGCCTCACCGTGATCGACAACCGCTCAGTCGTCGCGAACCGGAGCGAGTAGTTGATCCAGCCCCCCCCGACTCGAAGCCGCCGACTTAGCATCAGGTTTTGCGGACTCGGGCGACATCGATCAGCCGCTCCATCAGGCCGTCGATCTCGTCGAGGGTGAGCGGGACCTTGTCTCGGTCTCAAGGTCTGCGTGATTCGATCGAACCACCGGTCGATCTGCTCCCGGTCGACCATCTGGGGCACGTAACGGCCTTCGTAGAGCAAGGGGACCACCGATCGGTCGGCGACCGCCTGGGTAATAGTGTAGGTGTCAATCAACCCGCCGAACCGACGGATGGTGTCCTTCTCCGCCTTCATGACTGGAGTGCCGGTGAACCCAAGGAAGCAGGCGTTGGCCATCACCTTGCGCATTCGAGCGTGGAGGGGGCCGTATTGACCGCGATGGCTCTCGTCCACCAGCACGAAGATGTCAGCGCTGGTGAGATCCAGCCCCTTGGTCGCCACCGCGGTCTCGAACTTGTCGATCACCGTGGTGACGACCGTCGATTTTATATTGCATTGATTTATTGACAAATATCGGCGACATTAATGACAATGTCGCTACCAGCCTCCTTCCGACCAACCCTCAGTTCCGACCACGTGTCGAGGTGACTCGCCTCCTGGGCGAGATCGACGAGTTCAAGGGTCATTGGCGCAAGCTCGGCGAAATCCGCGCTGAGCGACTCATTTCCCTCCGCCAGGTCACCACGAACGAATCCGCTGGGAGCTCGACTCGAATCGAGGGCGCCGAGCTTACCGACGAAGAAGTCGCCCGAGTCCTTCAAGGACTCCAGGTCGACAGCTTCCGAGCGCGGGACGAAGCAGAGGTCCTCGGATACGCCGAGCTCCTCCAGACGATTTTTTTGACAATCATCGGGAGATCCCACTCACCGAGAACTACCTCAAGCACCTCCACAAGATCCTCCTGGGCCACGTCGCCAAGGACGAGCGGCATCGGGGCGAGTACAAGAAGTTCGAAAACCCAGTCGAGGCGCGGCACCCGGATGGCCGCGTCGAGGTCATCCCGAACGGCTTCGCCATTCGACACTGCCCGGTTGATGGCGGAGCTCGTGACGGCGACCAATGAAGCAATCGCGAGCGACCAACTCCATCCCCTCATCGCCATCGCCCGTTTTGTGGTCGACTTCCTGGCAATCCATCCCTTTCAGGACGGCAACGGCAGGCTCTCTCGAGCCATCACCGCGCTATTGCTCCTCAGGTCGGGTTACGACTATGTGCCATACGCTTCAGTCGAGCGGGTCATCGAGGACAACAAGGTCGGTTACTACCACGCCCTGCGGGTTTCTCAGGCGGCGATGCAGGCTGATCCGACGGCCTTCGGTGAGTGGCTGGTCTTCTTTCTCCGGGTCCTTCGGGCTCAGGCGCGTTCACTTTCGGCCAAGCTCGAGATGGAACGGTCGATCCTCCATCTCAAGGATGTTCAAGTCAAAGTGCTGGAACATGTCGAGCGACATGGCCGCGGCACCGCCGCCGAGGTTGCCCGCGCGCTCGCGATCGATCAGCGACAAGCGCGGTATCACCTGGGCCTTCTAGTTGAGCACGGGTTACTGGCCCCCCACGGGGAACGACGAGGTCGATACTACACTCGAGGGGCGACGGGTGCTCCCGTCCTCCGGCCGCAGGGCGAGACTCGGAACGGTGCAATCCTGGCCGCCGTTCTTCAGCGTGGTGGCAAGGTCAGCAGAAGTGAGCTACGTGAACTGATTGCCGCGCGTGAGCCACCTAACGGCCCGGGGGCGTGAGATCGCCCAGCAATACTTGTTTGCCATGCGCCTGAGCGTTTCGGACGAGAACCGAGTACGAGCAGAAACGCGGGACGTAGCAGCGGACGGAAGCCCGCCCTAACACCCACCTGCGATCGGGCGGGCTCCCGCCCGCCCCTACGACCCGCCGCGCACCACGCCCTCGGCCCGCGACTCGGCGACCAGATACCGCTCGGCGACTTCCCGGACGGCCTGCCGGGTCACCGCCCGGTAGCCAGCGGCGGGGTCCTCCAGCTCGCCGAGCCCCGTCCCGACGAGCCAGGCGTCCACCAGCTCGGAGGCGACGGCCCCGGTGGTCTGGCGCTGCACCAACGCCTGCCCCGCGAGGTAGTTCACCGAGCGGTCGACCTCGGCCTCGGTGACGCCGTCGCGGGCGATCCGGGCCAGTTCCTCGAGCATCGCCGACCGAGCCTCGTCTTCGCGCTCCGGCGAGGTCGCGATGTAGGTGAGAATGGCCCCGGCGGCGGCTCGTTGCCAGCTCGACATCAACACCGTGTAGGCGAGCGATCGCTGGTCCCGCAGTGCCGTGAACAGCCGACCGCCCAGTCCGCTCGCGATGGCCGCCAGGACCTCGGCGGCATGTCGATCGGGCGCGGTTCGGGCCGGACCGGGAAACACCATGGCGAGGGCGGTCTGTGACTTGGCCCGTCGCTCCGAACGCTCGGCCTCGTGACGGACCCACGGCGCCGGCGTTCGGACCCCGCTCGAGCTCTGACCTGACGACCGCAGCCCGTCGACAGCCTCCGTTAGGCGTTCCGCCACCGCCTCCGGCCGCTCGTCGCCGACGACCGCTACCGATACCCTGCCCGACTCGGCTCCCCACCAATCCGCGACCCGTGACTCATCGAGCCCGTCGAGCGACGCCACCGTTCCCTTGACCGGCAAGCCGTACCCGCGGTCCCCGAACGCCGCCTGCAGGGCCAGCAGGACCGGGAATCGGAACATGTCGTCGGCGGCCTGGATCGCCTCTTCCTGCAGCGTCGCCCGCTCCAACCTGACCTCCTCGGCCTCGAACCGAGGGGCCGCGAACACCTCCGCCAGCAAGCGGACTGCGTCGACCGCATGCTCCCCCAGAACCGAGGCGCCGATCCCGAACCAATCGGCGCCGATCACCACACCGACCGACCCGCCCAGTCGCTCGAACGCGTCGCTGAGACTGGCGGCATCGAACTGGCCCGCGCCCCGAATCGAGGCCCGCAGCGCCAAGGCGCCGATCCCGGCGGCGGTGCGGTGCTCCACGGCGAGCCGGCGCCGGTAGAGTCCCACGGAAACCAGCGGCGTTCCCGACTTCGGCCGGATCAGCAGATCGATGCCCGGGAGCGCGGAATGGGTCACCCGGGCCACCGTCCTGCTCGCCACCGGTCGGGCGCGCCCCCTCGGCAGCGCCGGGAGCGAGGAACCGTTAGGCGCCTGACCGGGCGAGGCGGTCGCGAACGTCGATTCGAGCCACCCGGGGTCGAGCTCGAACCGGCTTTCGGCCGGAACGTAGGCCACCGCGGAGAGAGACCCGGGAGCGAGATAGCGAACCGCCGCGTCCCGGACCCCCTCGATGGTCACCCCGTGGAGCCTGGCGAACTCCTGGTCCAGCACTTCGAGCCCGCCTAACGCTTCGGCGGCGGCGAACGCGGCGGCTCGGCCATCGACCGACTCGAGCCGCCGGGCCCACTGGGCGGTCAGCAGAGTGGTCGCCCGAGCAAGATCCCCCTCGCCGGGACCATCCTCCCGGAGCCGGGCGATTTGCCCTGCGAGCACGGCGACTGCCTCGGGAACGTCGGTCGCCACCAGGTCAGCCGTCACCGAGAACACCCCGACCTCGCTGGGAGCGTAGTGATACGCCCCGATCGAGGTCACCAGCCCGGGCTGCCGGAGGGTTCGGTAAAGCCACCCGCCCCGACCGGCGGCGAGCACCATCGCCGCGATATCGAGTGGGGCCGCGTCGGGGGTCAACGGCGCCACCCCGCGCCAGCCCAACGCCAGGTCGACCTGGCGGACGTCTCCCGACAGGGTCTTGGTCCGCACCCCGGCCCGCCACGGCTCCTCCGGCGACCGGTCGATCGCGCCGGGGGCCACGGGCCAATCCCGGAAGGCCGCCTCGACCGCGCCGAAGGCCTCTCCGGCGTCCACCGCGCCGACGACCGAGACGATCACTCGTTCCGGGACGTAGCGGGAGCGATAGTAGCCGACGACATCGTCGCGGGTGAAGGTGGCGAGCATCTCCTCGGTCCCGATCCGCCACCGCCGAATCCGGTGGTGATCGAAGAGGAGCTCGTGGAGGGTCTCGTAGGCGAGCGCCGAGGGCGTATCGAGCTTGCGCTTCGCCTCTTCGATAATCACCCGAAGCTCGCGGGCCAGCTCCTCGGCGTCGATCGAGGCGTTCCTGAGAGCATCGGCTTGAATCGCGAGGGCCTGGGCAAAGCCCTGGGCGGGCAGGACGACGTAGTAGCTGGTGGCGTCGTAGCCCGTCGAGGCGTTGAGATACCCGCCCAGGGCCTTGGTCTCCGCCGCGACCTGGCCGACCCCCCGAGTGGGAGTGCCCTTGAAGAACATGTGCTCCAGAACGTGACTGATGCCCTGCCACCGGTCGGGCTCGTCGAAGAAACCGGCCTTGACATGGATGACCACCGCCACCGCCGGGGCCTCGGGATCGTGCTGCACGAGCACGGTGAGGCCGTTGTCGAGCCGGCGGCGCTGCACGCCGGCGGTCCAGCTCCGGATCGGGAAAGGGGGCATGAGGAGGTCGAAGAATAACCCGGTTGGCCAGACCTTTCCGGCTGAAATTTGTCTGAAGATCCCCTAATTCCATTGCCTTTTCCGCCCCCGGGAGCCATCGTTGGTTCATGGGGACCGCCGTCCTTCGCCGTCTGTTGCTGACCTGCATGGGCCTGTCGCTGGTTTCGGCCCCGGCAGCAGCCCGGCCGGCCCACGACCGCGGCTCCGCCGAGCATTGCCAGCATCAGGCGTCCGAGTCGGACCACCAACAGCACCACGACGCGACCGGCTGCGAGCATTCCGACGCGTGCCAGGACTGCACCACCCCGGCCTGTCATACCGCTAGCCACTGCGGACCCTCGGCGAGCGGCATCTTGGTGTCGGCCGTCGGCACCGGCGGCGCCCGGGTCCACCCCGCCGTTCCGGTGACCGCGGCCCCCTCGCTCTCCTCGATCGAAGAAGCCCCCCCGACGCACCCCCCGCTCTTCTCGCGCTGATCCGAAGGTCCCGGGGTCATCTCGACCCTGGTATTTGGGATTCGCACCCGAGGAGTGTCCCATGCTTTCGTTGGTCCCGATTCTCGCGATCGGATTGTCGGTGCAAGCCGACACCCTTCGCTCCCGCTGGACCTTGGCCGAGTATCTCGCTGTCGTCGAGGCCGTCAATCCCGAGCTGATCGCGGCTCGAGAACGAATGGCGGCCGCCGACGCCCGGATTGGACCGGCCCGCCGCCCCGCCGATCCGATGGTCGAGCTGGGCCTCATGAACCGCTCCCTCCCCGGCTTCGGGCGCAACTCGCCGGTGGCGATGGATCAGATTCGGGTCGCGCAGATGCTGCCGACCCCCGGCAAGCTCGGCGCCTCCACCGGGGCGGCCCGAGAGCGGGCTTCCGCCGCGGCCGAACAGTTCGAGGAAACCCGCCGCCGGCTCCGCTGGCGAGCCGCCGCCGATTTGATCGAACTCGATCGGCTCGATCGGGTGGCGGCGCTGCTGGCATCGCTGGCGCCGGCTCTTCGGGGCCTCGAGGACGTTGCTCGGAGCCTCTATACGGTCGGCGAGGGACAGCAAGCGGATGTCCTCCGCGCTCAGCTCGAGTCGGCGAGACTGACGGAGGAACTGGTATCGCTCCGAGGCGACCGTCGCGCGGCCGTGGCTCGGCTCAACGCGCTGGCTCTTCGTGCTCCCGACGCGCCCATCGATTCGGTGACCCTCCCGCGGTTCCCCGATTCCCTCCCCCCGCTCGACCAGCTGGTCGACCGGGCTCTCCGATGGCGACCGGTCCTGGCCGTTCACCGAGCCACCCAGCGGGCAGCCGCCTTCGACCGGCGCCGGGCCGCGCTCGACCGGTGGCCCGATTTCGAGGTCGGAATGGCCTACGGCCAACAGCCGATGTTCGACCGAGCCGGGACCGATCGGATGCTTTCGCTGTCGGTGGGCGCCACCGTGCCGATCTGGTCGGGCAGTCGCCAACGACAAGTCCGTCGCGAGGCCGAGGCGATGGAGCGAATGGCGGCCGCCGACTTCGCCGTCACCCAAGTGGAGACCCAATCGCGGGTCGCCGAGTTGGCGGCGGACGCCGATCGGGCAACTGCGCTCCTGGCGCTCTACTCCGGGACCCTGCTGCCCCAATCGCGGATCGCGGCGGCTTCCGCTCTCGCCAGCTACCAGACCGGAAGGGTCGATTTCGATACCGTGATCGAAGGCCAGGTCGCGGTGATTCGAGCCGAGCTCGAGACGATCCGCTTCGCCGCCGATCGGCAGCAGGTTTTGATCGAGCTGGAATACCTCACCGCGTTCCCCATCGGCACCGTCGAGGGAGGTTCCCAATGAGACCATTGTCGCCGTTCGAGCCGGCCCGCCCCCGCCGGGGATTGGGCCTCGCCTTAGTCGTGACCGCCGCGTTGGCCGCCTCGATCCTGATCTGGCGATTTTCCGCACCCGCTCCAACGCCCACCCCCGCCGCCGGTCACGACATGGCCGAGATGGCGGGGTCGGCCAGTGACAGCTCTCGAGCCGTCACGTTGGGCGCCGCCGAGCAGCGTCTCATCGGCGTTACGTTCGCGGCGGTGGAGGCGACCGACCTGGCCCGGCGGGTCCGAACCGTCGGGATCGTCACCTATGACGAATCGTGCCTCGCCACCGTCACGACCAAGATCGAGGGCTGGGTGGAACGGCTGCGAATCGACTTCACCGGCCAACGGGTCGCCGCCGGCCAAGTCCTCCTTGATCTCTACGCCCCCTCGGTGGTCGCCGCCCAGGACGAGCTTCTCCTCGGTCACCGGCTCCGCCGCGAGCTGGGTGCCGGCACCGCCGAGGCTCGCCGATCGGCCGACGACCTGATCGCCGCGTCGCGACGCCGGCTGGAGTACTGGGACGTCCCGGCCGAGACCATCGCTCGGGCCGAGTCGACCGGGGTGCCCGAACGAACCTTTCCACTCCGCTCGATCGCCCCCGGTTTCGCGATCGAGAAAATCGTCGTGGTGGGCCAGCGGGTCATGCCCGGCGATCCCCTCTACCGCCTCGCCGATCTCCGCACCGTCTGGATCGAGGGCGAGGTCTACGAGCGGGACCTCGGGTCCATTCGCCTCGGCGATCCGGCCGAAGCCCGGTTCACGGCGCTGCCCGGCACGATGCGACGTGGCACCGTCGCCTATATCTATCCGACCGTCAACACCGACACCCGGACCGCTCAAGTGCGGATCGAGCTCGCCAACGCCGATCTCACCCTCCGGCCTGGGATGTACGCCAGCGTCGAAATCGGCGGCGCGGCCCGGCGGGCTCCCACCATCCCCCGCTCCGCCGCGTTGGTCACCGGCCAGCGAACCCTGGTCTTTCTGAAGCGTCCCGATGGCCGATTCGAGCCCCGAGAGGTGACCCTCGGGTCGTCGGACGACGACCGCTATGAGGTGCTGGCCGGTTTGATGCCCGGCGACACCGTGGTCGCCTCGGGCACCTTCCTCCTCGACGCCGAATCCAACCTCGGCACCATGCTGGGTGGAATGGGGGGCATGCCGGGAATGGACATGGCTCCAGCCACTCCTCAGAAGCCCCGGTGATCGCCATGCTCGAACGACTGATTCGCTGGTCGGTCGCCAATCGGGTCTTGGTGGCGTTGGGCGTGGTCGCCATCGTGTTCGGCGGCCTCGTCGCCATCTCCCGGACCCCCCTCGAGGCCCTCCCCGATCTGAGCGACGTGCAGGTCATCGTCCAGGCCGAATACTCCGAGCAGGCCCCCCGGATCGTCGAGGACCAGGTCACCTACCCGATCGCCGCCGAGATGCTCAAGGTCCCGGGCTCCCGCGCGGTTCGCGGCTACTCGTTTTTCGGCATCTCCTTCGTCTACGTGCTCTTCGAGGACGGGACCGACCTCTATTGGGCCCGATCGCGAGTCCTCGAGTACTTGAGCGGCTTGTCGGAGCGGCTGCCCGGTTCCGTGAGCCCGACGCTCGGGCCCGACGCGACCGGGCTCGGCTGGGTGTACCAGTACGCCATCGAAGACACCACCGGGCGGCTCGACCTCTCCCGGCTCCGCGGGATCCAGGATTGGCAGCTTCGCTACGCCCTGACCGCGGTTCCCGGAGTATCGGAGGTGGCGTCGATCGGCGGGTTCGAGAAGCAGTATCAGGTCGACCTCGATCCCGGCCGACTCCAGGCGTACGGCGTGTCGATCGGCCGGGTCATGGACGCGATCCGCAACGCCAACTCGGATGTCGGCGCGATGGTGATCGAGTTGGCGGAGCGGGAGTACATGATCCGGGGCCTCGGCTACCTCAAATCGCTCGCCGATATCGAAAACGTGGTGGTCGCGGCCACCGCGGCGGGAACCCCGGTTCGGGTGGCCGAGCTGGGCCGGGTGACCATCGGCCCGGCGGTGCGCCGCGGGATCGCCGAGCTCGACGGTCGCGGCGAGGCCGTGGGCGGGATAGTGGTGATGCGTTCGGGCGAGAACGCCCGGGAAACCATCGGCCGGGTCAAGGCGCGTCTCGCGGAGGTGGGACCGAGTCTCCCGCCCGGAGTGATGGTCCGGCCGGTGTACGATCGGAGCGATCTGATCGATCGCTCGATTCGCAACCTCGGTTCCAAGCTGATCGAGGAGGGCATCGTCGTCGCCGTGGTGTGCCTCGTCTTCCTGGTTCACCTCCGTTCGGCCCTGGTGGCGGTGATCACCTTGCCACTGGGGATTCTGATCGCGTTCATCGCGATGCGGGGCGTTGGGGTCGGCTCCGATATCATGTCGCTGGGTGGATTCGCCATCGCCATCGGCGCCATGATCGACGCGGCGATCGTGATGATCGAGAACCTCCACAAACACCTGGAACGGCGGCTCGCCGCCAAGGGCGAGGCCGATCCCCGCGGCCAGCTCGACACCGGGCGCCTCAGCGCCGAGGAACGGTGGGCCGCGGTGGTCGAGGCCAGCGTCGAAGTGGGACCGGCGCTGTTTTTTTCGCTGCTCGTCATCACGGTGTCGTTTCTGCCGGTGTTCGTGCTCGAGGGTCAAGAAGGGCGTCTCTTTCGGCCGCTGGCGTTCACCAAGACTTTCGCGATGGCGGCCGCGAGCCTCCTCGCCGTGACGGTGGTTCCGGCGGCGATGGGGCTCTTCGTGCGCGGGCGGCTCCGGCCCGAAGCCGCCAATCCCATCAATCGCTGGCTGATTCGCGGCTATCGACCAGTCATCGCCTTTGCGCTGACTCATCGAATCGGCGTCATCGCCAGCGGCCTCCTGGTGCTCGCCCTGACCTGGATTCCGTGGAGCCGGGTCGGCAGCGAGTTCATGCCACCGCTCGACGAGGGCACCCTGCTCTTCATGCCGACCACGTTGCCCGGGATCAGCATCGCCCGGGCCCGGGAGATTCTCCGGATTCAGGACGCCGCGCTCGCCCGGTTCCCCGAAGTCGAGCGGGTCTGGGGCAAGGCCGGCCGCGCCAACACCGCCACCGATCCCGCCGGCCTCGACATGTTCGAGACCGTCATCACGCTCCAGCCCCTGGAGCGGTGGCGACCGGGCTTGACCATGGACCAGCTGATCGCCGAAATGGACAGCGCGGTGCGGATGCCGGGCGTCACCAATGCCTGGACCATGCCGATCAAGGGCCGGATCGACATGCTGGCCACCGGAATTCGGACCCCCGTCGGCATCAAGATCTTCGGGCCCGACCTCGCGGTGCTCGAGCGGCTCGGTCGCGAAGTCGAGCAGATGGTGCGGATGGTCTCCGGGACCCGAAGCGTCTTCGCCGAACGGGCCCAGTCCGGCTATTACCTCGACATCGACATCGATCGAGCGGCGGCGGCCCGTCACGGCCTCAATGTCGGCGACGTCCAGCAAGTCATCGCCACCGCGGTCGGCGGAATGACCGTAACCCAGACCGTCGAGGGCCGGGAACGCTACGGGGTACGCCTCCGGTATCCCCAGGAACTGCGCGACACGCCGGAGCGACTGGCCGAGGTGTTGGTGCCAACCGCCCACCGCCCCTCTGGTACCGGCCCTGGGGTCCCGATGGCGATGGCTGGCCGACCAACGACCCCCGCCGGGCCGACGGCGTTCGTGCCGTTAGGTCAGGTGGCAACGATCCGTCAGACGACTGGTCCCATGGTGGTCCGGACGGAAGACGCGGTTCCCACCGCCTGGGTCTACGTCGACGTGGCAGGCCGAGACATCGGCGGCTACGTCGACGAAGCCAAGCGGATGGTCGCCGAAACGGTCACCTTGCCCGCTGGCTATCGGTTGGTGTGGAGCGGCCAGTACGAATATCTCGTCCGGGCCCGCCGGACCATGCAGGTGGTCGTCCCGGCCACGCTGCTGGTCATCTTCCTGCTCCTCTACCTCAACTTTCGGAGCGTCGGCGAAACCCTCCTGGTGATGCTGTCGTTGCCGTTCGCCCTGGTCGGTGGCGTCTGGCTGATCTGGTTGCTGGGATACAATTGGTCGGTGGCTGTGGCCATCGGCTTCATCGCCCTGGCCGGTGTCGCGGCCGAGACCGGGGTCGTGATGTTGCTGTACCTCGACCAAGCGTGGCGGGCCCGAAGCCGCCCCGACCGGCGCCCGACCCTCGGCGATCTTCGAGACGCGATCGTCGAGGGAGCGGTCGAGCGGGTCCGGCCCAAGATGATGACCGTCGCCGCGATCGTCGCCGGACTGCTCCCGATTCTCTGGGGCGCCGGCGCCGGCGCCAGCGTCATGAAGCGGATCGCCGCGCCGATGGTCGGCGGAATGGTGAGCAGCACGGTCCTGACGCTGGCGGTAATCCCAGCGATCTACGCTCTCTGGCGGGAGCGACAGCTGGAACGTTCGACCAGAGAGGGATTGGCGCCATGAACGGCACCCAACGGGATCACGACCAATCCACGGACCTCGATCGGTCGCGCGAGCCGCTGACGGAGATACTATGAACTTTTTTCCGATGCACAGCTGGCATCCGATGGTCATCCATTTCCCATTGGTTGCGCTCCTGCTCGCAGCCGGTTTCGACGGCGTTGCGACCCTTAAACGAGGCCCCCGTTGGCGCGAAGCGGCGACCTTCCTCTGGTGGATCGGACTGGCCGGGGCCGCGGCGGCGATCGCCACCGGGCTCTTGGCGTACGGGCGGGTCGATCACTCCGACCCCGCCCACGAAGTCATGACTCGGCACCGCAACCTGGCCTACGCCGCCACCGCCGTTCTCCTCGGCTCGGCGGCCTGGCGCTGGCGGCGGCCCTACTCCCGGATGGCGGCCGGGCTCGGGATCGTCGGGGCACTCGGGTTGGGCGGGGTCGGATATCTTGGTGGGGAGATGGTCTTCCGGCATGCCCTCGGGATTCCGACCGAGGTGCTCGAGCAAGTGAGACACGAACGCCTCGGCGATAACGACCAGGAGACGAGGCCAGTACCAGTCGTCCCCGACACCTCGGGATCAGGCCCCACGCCAGATTCCGCGAAACCCGCGACAAAACTGCACACCCACGCTCCGGGACAAGAGCATGACGATTGAAGCCTGGCGTCAACCCTTTACCGAACAGGTCACCCGATGAAACAGCTAGTCTTGCTGGCCGCAGGCATCGTTACCATGGCGGGATCGTCACCGACGGGCCTTCAGGCTCAATCCGACGAGGCAGCCGTTCGCGCCGCGGTCGAGGCCTACAACCGCGCTTTCACCACCAAAGACCTCGCCACCCTCAAGGGGCTATTGGCCCCGGAAATCGTCCTCTACGAGCACAGCGTTCGGAACGTCGGGCTCGACGACGTCTGGGAGAATCACCTCCGCCCAGAGGTGAGTGAGTTCGAGAACTCGACGGCCGAGTTTACCGACCTGCGCGTCTCGGCAACTCCAGCGATGGCGCTGGTCCTTCGCCAATACCGGATTCAGGCCACCATGAAGGGGCGCCCCATCGACGCGCGAGGCAACGAGACCATGGTGTGGGTGAAGCGTGGCGGAGCCTGGAAAGTTGCTCATATTCATTACTCGCATCCCTGCCCTCGGGCTCCTGCCGGCTGAGCCGAGGCCGGAGGAAGGGCCCGACTCTTGGAGATCACGTTGATGCCGAGTTGGCGGTCTGAAAGTCGGGCTCCAGGCTACCTGTCCCTCTTCGCGTCGGCGGGGACGCTCCTCTGCTGCGCCCTTCCCTCGTTGCTGGTGGTGCTCGGGTTCGGCGCCACGGTCGCGTCGGTCCTCTCCGCCGCGCCGCTGCTCGTCGAACTCTCTCGAAACAAATCCTGGGTCTTTGCGATCGCCGGGTTGGCGCTCGCGGGAAGCTGGTACTTCGAGTACCGCCTGGCCCCCCGACCCGCGATCGGAGTTGCCTGCCCGCCCGGCCACGAGGAAGCCTGCGCCGCCGCACGACGCGGCACTCGGATTCTCCTCATGGTCTCAGGCGCCATCTATCTGGTCGGGCTGTTCGTGGCCTACGGACTGGGCCCTTTGCTTGGGGAATGAGCGCTAGTGGGATTGAGTCGACCCGGCCTCTGGGCGCTGCTACTCGCGAGCGCCGTGCCCGCTGCCGCGGTGCCGCAAGGCCACGGCCCCGCCTATGGGCTCTCCACCCCGACTCTCGGCAAGGGCCGTTGGAGCGTCGACCTCGCGGCAATGCGACGGGTGGTCGGGACGGCCAAGTCGCTGATGCTCCGGCCGATGGTGAGCCACGGCCTCACCGAAGACCTCCAGGTTTCGGTTTCCGTCCCGGTCCTCCTCGATGTTGCACCGGGGCTCCCGGGTGCCCGCGGGATGGCCCGGATGCCGACCACCCCCGACGTCGAGGTGCTCGGAGCGTGGCGGTTCCAGCGGCGGGCGACCGGCGTCGGCGCCCGGCTGGAATCCACGCTCTACCTGGGAGTGGACTACCCGACCGACGCCGTGCGGGCCGGGGCGCGAACGGCACCAGGCTTCGTCGGGGCCGCAGTGACTGGGTATGCGTCCCGCACCGTCTACGCCTGGATCGGAGGGTTGTACCGGCGTTACCTAACGGTGGGTGACGGCATGCCGGATCACCTTGGCGACGTGTGGATGTACACCGCGGTGGTTGGTTATCGGCCGCGCCCCTTTCAGCACGATTACCCCGCGCCCGACTGGCGGGTTTTCGTTGAGGCCGTTGGGGAGTACTCCACCAAGACCACGATCGGCGGTAACGTCCAGCCTGACCGGGGTGGACACCAAGTCTTCGTTGGTCCAACGTTGCTCGGTCTGTACGGCTCGTGGGGGATCTCGGGGGGGCCGGTCTTCCCGGTGCACCGAAGGCCCAACGGGTCGCAACCGCGGGAAACGCTCCGATTCATCGTCAACGTCACCCACTGGTTCTGAGGAGGAAATCGCGATGAGGAAAATGTCGGCACTCGGCGTCGCCGCACTGCTCGTCCTCGGCCCCGGCCGCCTCAGCGGGCAGCTCCGGGAGATCCGCCAAACGATCTTCGGAATGGACTGAAGCGTCTGTGCCCACGCCGTGCGCGTGGCTGTGCGAAAGCTCGATGGAGTCGAGTCGGTCGAGGTGAGCCTGACCGCGGGCTCGGCCACGGTCCGGTTCAAGCCCGGGTCTCGCGTCACCATCGACCAGGTGCGCGCCACAATCCGAGACAACGGCTTCACGCCGAAGGCGGCAGACGTCCGGATTCGCGGGCGGGTCGAGGCGGTCGATGGGAACCTGGTGTTGGTGACTCCTGGGGGCGGGCCGGAGTATCCGCTCGTCGATCGTCCCGATTCCGCTGGCAGGCTGGCGCCACTGAAGGACTCGCCTCCGCCTGGTGAGGTCGAGATCGAAGGGATCCTCGCCGAGAGGGCGGCGGCCGGAGGTCAACTCGCCATCGAGGTACGAAGCGTGGCTAGCTCGAGATGACCGGACGCCACCATCACCACGCCGAAGGCGACCATCACCACCAGCCGCCGCCGATGCCAGCGCCCCGCCACGACCACGGCAGCGACCCGTCCGGTCACGACAAACACGCCGGCCACTCGGTCGCGATGTTCCGCGACAAATTCTGGCTCTCGCTCGCATTGACGATCCCGACCCTCATTTGGGGACACATGCTGCCGAGAGCGTTAGGGTACCACCCGCCAGCGTTGCCCGGCTCCCAGTGGATTCCGGCCGCCTTCGGAACCATCGTCTTTCTCTACGGGGGCGGGCTGTTCGCCAAGGGCGCCTGGCGCGAAGTCCGCGATCGACTCCCCGGGATGATGACCCTCATCACGCTGGCGATCACGGTGGCGGCGGTCTTCAGCCTGGCGGTAACCCTCGGCTACCCCGGAATGCCACTCTGGGAAGAGCTGGCCACCCTCGTCACCATCATGCTGCTCGGCCACTGGATCGAGATGCGGTCGATCGATCGAGCGCAGGGCGCGGTGGCCGAGCTGGCGAAGCTCTTGCCAGCCACCGCCGAGCGGATCACCGCCGGGCCAGCGGGCGAGTCGACCGGCACCGTGCCGCTGACCGACCTCGCGGCGGGCGACCTGGTCCTCGTGAGGCCGGGGGCCGGGGTTCCCGCGGACGGCACGGTCCGATCAGGCCGGAGCAGCGTCAACGAGTCGATGCTCACCGGGGAGTCCCGCCTGATCGACAAGAACGAGGGCGACTCCGTCATCGCGGGAACCACCAACGGCGCCGGCTCGCTCCGGGTCGAGATCACCGGCACCGGCGACCGCACCATGCTGGCCGGGATCATCCGGCTGGTGGAACAGGCCCAGAGCTCCCGAGGCCGGACCCAGATGCTGGCCGACCGGGCGGCGTTCTGGCTCACCATCATCGCGCTCACCGCCGGCGCCACAACGCTCGCGGTGTGGCTCTCGCTCGGGGCCGAGCCCGCCTTCGCGGTGGAGCGACTGGTGGCCGTGCTGGTGATCGCCTGCCCCCACGCTCTCGGCCTCGCGGTGCCCCTGGTGATCGCCATCTCCACAACCCTCGCTGCCCGGGCCGGGCTCCTGATCCGCGACCAGCGAGGGCTCGAGCGGGCCCGGCTGCTCGACACGGTGGTCTTCGACAAGACCGGCACCCTCACGTTAGGTGAGCATCGGGCGGTCGCCACCCACACCGTCGACGGGTTCGATCCGGCCACGGCGCTCCGGCTGGCCGCCGCGGTGGAGCGCGACTCCGAGCATCCGGTGGCCCGCGCCATCGTGGCGAGCGCCACCGAACGCGGGTTGGCGATACCGCCCGCCGCGGGCTTCGAGGCGATCGCCGGCCTCGGCGTCCGGGCCACGGTCGAAGGGCGCTCGATCGCGGTCGGCGGGCCCAATCTGCTCGAGAACCTGGCGATACCGGCACCGGCTGCGGCCACCGCGTTCGTCGCCGAGGCAGCCGATCGAGGCCAGGGCGCGATCTATCTGGTCGAGGGCGACCGGGTCCTCGCCGTGTTCGCGGTGGCCGATGCCGCCCGCCCGGAGTCGAGCGAGGCGGTCGCGCGGCTCCACCAGCTCGGCCTCGAAGTCGTGATGATGACCGGCGACGCTCGCGCCCCCGCCGAGAGCGTCGCCCGCGAGCTCGGCATCGACACGGTCTTTTCGCAAGTGCTGCCCGATCAGAAAGCGGCTCGGATCGAGGGGCTCCGCCGGGCGGGCAAACGGGTCGCGATGGTGGGCGACGGCGTCAACGACGCGCCGGCGCTGGTCGCGGCAGATGTCGGGATCGCCATTGGCGCCGGCACCGAGGTGGCCGTCGAAGCGGGCGACGTCGTCCTGGTCCGGAGTGACCCGCGCGACGTGGCCCGGATCGTGGCGCTCTCGGCCGCCAGCTACCGCAAGATGGTCCAGAACCTCTGGTGGGCCGCCGGCTACAACATCGTCGCGATTCCGCTCGCCGCCGGCGTGCTCGCCTCGAAAGGGGTACTGTTATCTCCCGCGGTCGGCGCGGTCTTCATGTCGCTCAGCACCGTCATCGTCGCGATCAATGCCCAGTTGCTCCGGCGGACCACTCTCTGATGGGGAAAACTCCATGAACACGACAATCGGTCGGATCGTCAGCTTCGCCGCGGGCATCGCCCTGGGCTCTTCCACGCTGGCTGCCCAAACCGCCGCCGATTCCGCCGGCGCCGTCGTGGCCGCATTCCACGCGGCCTTGGCCACCGGAGACAGCACCGCGGCCCTGGGGCTGCTCGCCGACGACGTTGTGATTCTCGAAAGCGGCGGCCGCGAGACCCTGTCGGAATACCGAGCCCATCACCTCCCCGGCGACATCCGCTTCGCGAAGGCCATTCCATCAAAGCGGGGCACCCCGCAAATCACCGTGGTTGGGGGAGTCGCCTGGGTAGTTGGCACCAGCGAAACGGTGGGGTCCATCGAGGGCCGGGCAATCAACAGCGCCGGAGCGGAGTTGGTGGTGGTGGCCCGAGCGGCGAACGGATGGCGGATCAGGGCGATCCACTGGTCGTCGCGACGCCGTCAGCCGCCGCAGTAGCGAACCGGGACCGCCTCGCACCCGCCGGCCGGCCCGCTGATGATCCCATTTCGCCGACCGTTGACATGTTTGTCACATGCATGCATGTTTCCCACATGTCGCGAATGATCCAGATCCGCCAAGTGCCCGAGCGGCTCCATCGGCGTCTCAAGACCCGGGCGGCGGCCGCCGGCATGTCGCTATCCGACTACCTCCGGCTCGAGCTCGAACAGGCCGCGGCCCGGCTGACAGCAGACGAACTGAAGGAACGGCTCGCCGCGCTCGAGGCCGTCGCGATGGACGAATCTTCGGCCGACGCCGTCCGGGCGGAGCGCGACGCCCGGTGATCGTGGTCGACGCCTCGGTGGCCGTCGACCTGCTCCTCCGCGGTCCCGATGCCGACGGGCTTACGGCCCGGCTTCTCGACAGCCGCCAAACTCTCCATGCACCCCACCTGCTCGATGTGGAAGTGACCCAAGTGTTTCGCCGGTTCGCGCTGCGGGGGGTGCTCCGGCCGGCGCGAGGGCGCGAGGCCTTGCGGCTGCTCGCGGCGTTGCCGTTGACCCGCCATGACCACGGGCCTCTGCTGTCGCGAATCTGGACTCTGCGCTCGAACCTCACGGCCTATGATGCCGCCTACGTCGCCCTCGCGGAGCTGCTCGAAGCCACTCTCCTGACCCGCGATCGCCGGCTGGGGGCCGCGTCCGGCCATCTCGCGACGATCGAAGTGATCTAGGGTGACTGGGGTGCCGGGCCGGCGGTGGTCTCGCGACGATCGCGAGCTGTCCTGGTTCTGGTGGAAAACTTCATCGAGGTGCTGAGGGCGACGACGGGGGAAAAATGAGCCGTCATTCCGAGTCTCCCGCGGCACAGGCCCTCAGGTGATGATTCGCAGCACCCCGGCCTCGGCGGCGCCAGCGATGAATGCCTCCGCGTCGGTCATCGGAATGACGACTCCGGTCTCGTGCTTACCCCGGAGGGCCAGGCCCCGCATGAACTCGGTCATCGACTGGGTGGGACCGGTCCGATCGGCGGCCTTGAGCTGATCGAGAATCTCATCCCAAGTGCCCCGAAAATTCTGCCCGCCCAGGGTGACGACCTGGTGATGGTCGGCACGGACGCCCGGCCGTCGCTGCATCTGTTGGAGCTCGGTCAACATCGTCCCGAACAGCTCGAGCTGGTTGGGGTCCTTGACCCGACCATCGTTGTGGACCGACTCGATTTCCGCCAGTAGCTCGTCGAGCGGATCGGGATCCGTCATCAGGTCGCTGACCCGCTGGTACCAGGGCCGCAGCGAGCCATCGTCCTCGGCCAACCGGAAGAACGTCTTCTTCAGCTCGATGGTCCGAAAGAGACCCAGCTCGTCGAAATGTTCTTCCGGATCGGTTCGTTCGAAATGGACCAGCGCGGCGGCGCTTTCGCCCCGATCGTAGAGGAGATTGGCGAGGTAGATCCGCGGCTCGGTGAAGGTCGGATCGATCGCGAGCGCCCGCCGGAGCCAAAAGATCGCCGCCCCGTCGCGACCCAGCCGATGGGACACGTACCCCATGCACGCCGCCGCTTCCTCGCACTCGGGCTCGGCGCTTGCAGCCAGCTCGAAGAAACGATGGGCGTGGGCCAGGAGTCCCTCGCGGAACAACGCCCGCCCGATTTGGAGCATGAGATCGTGGTCTTCTTGAAACCCCAGCTCGAGGGTTCGGTCGAAGGCCTTGACCGCCCCCTCCTTGTCGCCGACCCGCGCCAACGTCTCGCCAAGCCCGGCGAGCCCATCCTCGTGGTTCGGCTCGAGAACCAGCGCTCGGGTGAAGGCCGCTCGGGCCCAGAGATAGTCTTCTCGGGCCAGATAGGCGTATCCCATCCCGACGTGGAGTTCGACGGACGCCGGATACACGGCCAACCCGTCTCGCAGCACCTCGAGCGCTTCGTCGTAACGACCTTGATTGTATAACTGATGGGCTTGTTCGTCGAACTCGTCGGAGCTTCGAAAGGCATCCGCCATTCGGCGGGATCTCCCGATGAGGTTGCGATAAACTAGGGTGCCGGTCCTAACGGGACAAGTGGTAGGCCCCCCCGGGGCTACCTCATTGAGGAAACCTGGCCACGACGGTCCCTCCGTCATCGAGGAACTCCAGCCTCGCCACGTTGTCGGCGTCCACGAACAGCCGGATCCGCTCCTTGCCCAGTTTGTCCCGCAGCCGGAGCATCGCCGTCTGGTTCTCGCTCCCGATGAAAATCCGTTGGGCCCCGAACTTCCCCTGGCTCGCCAAGGCCTGCATCTCCCGCTGGAGCGAATCGCGCTTGGCCCCGGTCGCGGCGCGGATCGCCTGGATCATCGGAATCGCCTCGGTGAGGGGAAAATCGGTCGGCCGGTCGGCGATTCGGAGCCCGGCTCGGCGACTGGCGCCGTCGTCCGTGTAATCGAGGGTGATCACCTCGTCCTGCTTCCATTGGTCGAAGGAAAGGTGGCCGCCGGCCCGATACCCCTCAGCGGTCTTCGACCCGGACCACGTCATTCCCCCGACCTCATCGCCGCTCTCGTTGAAGAAGATCATCCCCCCCGAGGTGGTCCGGCCCCCCGACAATTCGGCCGGGAATGTTTTCCCGTCGAGCATCGGGCCGGGCAAGGCGCCCCGCCCCGCCAGGGCCAAGGCGAGTTTCCCGTCGGGGGTCACTACGTTGAGCCGTTCGACCTCGAGCACCTTGAACCGCTGCGGCCCCTGCACGAACGCCGCGGCGATCAGCACCAGGAAGACGGCGCTCGACCCGACCGCATAACGCCTGAGAAACCGAACTTGCCGTTCCAAATCCGTCATGTCGCCTCCGCCAGGGGAACCGCTTACTCCGACCGCAGCGCCTCGATCGGGCTGACCCGGGTTGCCCGCCGCGCCGGCACCAGACTCGCTCCGGCCGCGACCAGAAGCAAGGCCACCGCCGCCAAACCGAGCGTCACGGGATCGGTCGGGCTCACCCCGAACAACAAGCCGCTCAAGAACCTGGTCAACGCCAACGCCCCGATGATCCCCAGCATCACCCCTCCAGCCGCCAGGCCTAGCGATTGGCCAACTATCCGCCGCCGGACCGAGCTGGCCGAGGCCCCAAGCGCAATGCGAATGCCGATTTCCTGAGTCCGCCGGGTGACCAGGTAGGCGATCACCCCGTAGAGGCCGACGACGCTGAGGAAGACCGCCACCGCCGATGCCAGCGCCAGGAGCGTCATGATGAGCCGGACTCTGAGCAGCGAGCGGGCCACCACCTGCTCCATCGACCGAGGATTCGAGATCGCGACCTCCGGTTCGATCTGCCGGGCCAGCTGCCGGATGTTCGGGACGATCGACACTGGCTCTCCGGCCACCTTGGCGACGAGTACCACTCTTGCCGGCGGCGACCACAGCCAGGTGCCGGGGATCGGTTCGAGGGGGAAGAACGCCGACTCGACCGGCGCCCGATCGAGCCCGCGCCATCGCAGCCCTTGGCTGATGCCAACCACCCGGAAAGGCGGACTGGTCCGATCGTTCGGCCCGCTGATCGCTCGATCGAGCGCCTCCCCGCCCGGCCACAGCCGCCGGGCCAGGACATCCGATATCGCAGCCGCTCCGGTCTTCGAATCGAGGTCCGCCCACGTCAAATCTCGGCCCTGCAGGGTGATTCCCAAGGTGGTGAAGAACTCGGGACCGACGATGGCGTTCTGGATGCAGGTCACGTCGGTTGTCGGGGGTCGATCGGGATAGTCGAACACCGAACAACCGTCGCTCGCCTCGATTGGCAGGTCGCTGCCGACCGCGGCGTGGCGGACGCCTGGAATGGTCTTGACCTGATCCACCAGCTGGCGGTAGAACCCGGTGGTCAGCTCGTACCGCTGGTATCGGCTGTAGGGGAGTGCCACATCGACGGCTACCACGCCGGTGGGGTCGAACCCCGGCTCCACCGACCGGAGGTTCTGGAAGGTTCGCTGCATCAAGCCCGCCGCCGCCAACAGAATCACCGCCAAGGTGATCTGGGACACGACCAAGCCGCCGCGGACCGCCGACTCGCGACTGGTGGCGGTCGCGCCCCGCCCGCCGTGCCGAAGCACCTGATCGGGTGATGGCGCCCCAAGCAAGGGGCCCAATCCGAAGGCGACCGCCGCCAGCAACGAGGCCCCAGCCGCGAAGGCGACCCCGGGCCATCCGAGACCGATCCCCCCGAGGCGGGAATCGCCAGCGCGGCGCTCCGATCGCCCGCCTGGAGGGTAGCGACCAGAGCGCCGAGCCCGACCCTCGCCAGGACCAACCCGAGGAGGCCGGCCAGCAGACAGAGGGCGCCGCTTTCGGCGAAGTGATGCCAGGCGAGATGACCGCGATCGGCGCCTAACGCCGAGCGGAGGGCGACCTCGCGCCGGTTGATCTGCTGCCGGACCACGAAGAGGTTCCCCACGTTGAAGCAGGCGATCAGGAGGACCACCGCCACGGCCCCGAAGAGCACCCAGAGCACCTGGCGCGAGTCACCGACGAGGTCGTCCTTCCACGGCACCACGATGGTGGTGAAGCCGGTTCGATCGAGAAAAGGCCGAGTGTAGGCCGTTGGGAACCGATCGGGATATCCCGGCACCATGTCGGCCAGCTCCCGCTCGGCGGCCTCCCGGGTGACGCCGGGAGCAAGTCGGGCGATGGCCCAATGGACGTGGTTGTTGCGGGCCGGGGCTTTCGAGTCGAGCTCGGTCGCCACCCAGAGGTCGGCCGATCGATCGGGAAGGTCGACGCCGGCCGCGAGGACGCCGACCACGACCGCATCGGTGCCTTCGATCCGGAGCTTCGAGCCCACCGCGCTCGGCGCCGAGCCGTACTGCCGCCGCCAGAACGACTCGCCCAGGAGCACCGCTGGGGCGCCCCTGGTTTCGTTGTCCTCGGCGGTGAGGAGCCGGCCGAGCCGCGGGGTGGCACCGAGCAACGAGAGCGTGCTGGCGGTCACCAACGCGGCGTTGACCGGCAGGGCTTGGCCTTCGCTCAGGATCGTCAAGCGGTCGAATCCGTAAAGCCCTACCGCGTCGAGCCGCTTGGCTTCCTTGGTGAAATGGAAGAATTCGGCCTGGGAGATGTTCCACCGTTCATCGGAGGTGCTCTTGGGCACGGGATGGTAGATCCGAACCAGTCGATCGGCGGCGGGATAGGGAAGCGGGCGGAGGATGACCGCGTCGAGCACGGTGAAAATCGCGGTGGTGGCGCCGATCCCAACGGCCAGGGTGAGTAACGCCGCGACCGAAAAGCTCTTGGCCTTGGCGAGCGCCCGGAAGGCTCGGCGGAGCTCCTGCCGAGCCACGGCGAACAGCTCGGTCCGCCTGACGGCGGTGACAGCGGCCCGCTCGATGGCCCGGGTCTCCCGGCCGTAACGGGCGAGGTCGCCGAACCGCCGGCGAGCCTCCCGCTCCGCCGCCTCGCGGCTCATCCCGGCGGCGAGGTTCTCCTCGATCCGCATGGCGATGTGGTGTTCCAGCTCCTCGCGGACGTCGGGATCGACGTCGCCTCGACGCATCGACTCCTTGAGCGACTGGTACTTGTCAGGGAGCCAACCCATGGATCCCTCCTAGCGACCGCTCGGGTCGGCTGAGAGCACCAGCCCGACCACCTGGCTGAACTGGCGCCACGACTTCATCTCCATCTGCAGCTGGGGTCGGCCACCAGCCGTGAGCCGGTAGTAGCGAGCTCGGCGGTTGTTGTCGGAGACACCCCATTGAGCGGCGAGCCACCCGCGCTTGGTCATTCGGTGGAGAGCGGGATAGAGGGAGCCCTCCTCGATGGTGAGGGCGTCCTTGGTTCGTTCCTGGATCCACCGGGCCACTCCGTAGCCGTGGTTCGGTCCCCAGGAGAGGGCCTTGAGGATCAGCAGGTCGAGGGTGCCTTGCAGCAAGTCGAGGCGCATGTCTTCTCCCATAGACGGTCTTGGGGAGAAGATGGTTGCGTTCCATGGGATGTCAAGGGAAGACCGTGGGGGGCTCGCCGGCGATCGGATGGCACCGGCGGACGTGGATGGCACCTTGTGGCCTGGCCGGAAAAGCGCCAGGTTCACCAAATAGGTTCGGTCCTTCACCGGTTCAGTCCCCAGGCTCAAGTGAGGCTTCGATGGCGTTGGATCCCCAGTCAGCGGCCGTGGTCAACGCGATCAACGCCAGCGGCGTGGTCCCGTTTCGTCGTTTCGACCCGTTCGAAGCGCGGACCGAGATCTTGAAGCTGAGGGTGGAACGGCCGGCCGTTCCGACCCATCAGATGGCGGCCGTCTCGGAGGAGACGATCGCCACGCCAGACGGGGGCGTTAAGGTCCGAATCCTCCAGCCGCGGGCGGCCCGGGCTGGGGAGCGAATGGGCGCGGTCATCTACTACCACGGCGGCGGTTTCTTTGCGGGCGGGCTCGACGAGACCGATCTCGTGGTCCGGCAGATCGCCAAGCAGGCGGACGTCGTCGTCTTCAACGTGGAGTATCATCTCTCCCCGGAGGTCAAGTTCCCGGTCGCGGTCAACGACGCCTATGCCGCGTTGCAGTGGGTGGCCACTGAGGCCGCCCGGTTCGACGTCGACCCGGCCCGTCTGGTGCTCGCCGGCGACAGCGTCGGCGGTAATCTCACGATCGTCACGTCGCTCCAGGCGAGAGACCAAGCCGGCCCGGCCGTCGCGATGCAAGTGGCCATCTACCCGAGCCTCGACCTTCGGGCGAGTCCGCCCTACCCTTCCCGGATCAAGTGGGGCGGCGGCGAGTATTTCCTCATCAACGACGACATCGAGTGGATGCTGGACCACTACTTCACCGATCGACGTGAAGGCGACGACTGGCGGGCCTCGCCCATCCTCGCCTCATCCTATGCTGGCTTGCCGCCGGCGCTGGTCGTGACCGCCGGCTACGACCCGTTGGTCGATGAAGGGAAGTTGTACGCGGACCGGCTGCGCGAGGCGGGGGTCGAGGTCGAGTATGCCTGCTTCGAGGGTACCATTCACGGATTTGTGAGCATGGCCACCGTCATTCCCGCCGGTGCCCGGGCGATGGATCTGATCTGCGACCGGATTGGGCGAGTGGTCGCCGCGGATGGCTCCCGCCCACGGCAGCAGGCCGTCGAGAGGGGCGCATGGTAGGCTGATTCCGCCGACCCTCATCATCCATCGTTCGAAGGGGAAGCACATGCCGGGCGATTCCCAGCGAGCCCAGGAATTGTATCGGACCGCCATCGTCATCGATTCCACCGCCCCGATGGCCCCGGTTCTCTTTCCGAGCTTCTCCAGTCCGCTGACCCCAGACCAGTTGGCCGGGGTGTACGCCGATTCGGGGGTGACCGCCGCGGGCTTCACCGTGGGAGTCGACCACTTCGCCTCGATCGAGCAGACCATCAAGCTGATCGCCGCCAATCGCCGCTACGTCCGAAGCCGCCCCGACCGGCTCGTGATGGTGGAGCGGGCCGCCGACATCCGCCGCGCCAAGGCTGAAGGCAAGCTCGGCGTCATGTTCGGCTTCCAGGGCACCAACGGCCTGATGGGTGACCTCAACCTGGTCGAGGTCTATCGCCGTCTCGGCGTGGGCCACATGCTGCTGGCCTACAACGAGAAGAATTTCGTCGCCGACGGTTGCCACGAGCTGACCGACGCGGGGCTGAGCCGGTTCGGCTTCAACCTGATCGAGGAAATGAACCGGGTGGGGATGGTGGTCGACGTCACTCATACCGGGTACCGGAGCTCGCTGGACGCGCTCGCCGCGTCGAACCAGCCAGTCATCTTCTCCCACTCGACACCCAAGGCGTTCGTCCAACACGATCGCAACATCACCGACGACCAGATCGACGCCTGCGCCAGGACCGGCGGGGTCGTCGGCCTCACGGGCGTCGGTCTCTTCATGGATCCCAACGGCGGCCGCGATGCCTCGGCCGCCAAGATCGTCGAGACGATCGATTACGTGGTGCAACGAGTCGGCGCGCGGCACGTCGGGATCGGGCTCGACTGCATGTCGGACACCGACCTGATGGCCCGGATCCTCAAGGCGAGCGGCAGCAAATACGGCTCCGGCAACCAGTATCCGGCGGACGGCTTCATCGCCTTCCAAGGCCCTGCCGCGCTGCCGGAGATTACCGAGCGCCTGCTCCAGCGGAACTACCCCGAGTCCGAGGTCCGGGGCATCTTGGGCGAGAACTTCCTCCGGGTCTACGAACAGGTGTGGGGAGGTTGATACCCGCTCGGCCCATTACCGGGCCGATGGCGGCTTGATGACCACCGCCGCGTCGAGCACCGGCTCGGCCTTCATCAGATGCTCGAGGAAATAGTCCCAGGTTCGCTTGATCGGGTACCCCTCCCCACCACCGGCATGGGTCCGGCCCGGCAAGTAGATCAGGTCATACGGTTTGTTGGCCTTGACCAGCGCAGCGGCCAATCGGAATGCCTGTAGCGAAGGCACGTTCTCGTCGAGGTCGCCATAGACGATCAGGAGGTGGCCCTTGAGATTGGGCGCCATCGCGGTGATGTCGAGCTTCCGCCAGCTCAACGGACTCTCGTCGGGCTTGGTCCGAACCGCCGAGCCGTCGGCGTAGATCGGCAGTCCGGTGACGGTTTCGAAGCCGGGATAGAGCGCCGCATAGTCGTACACGCCCGCGCCGGACACCGCGACCCGGAAGAACTCCGGCCGGCTGAGGATCGCCTGCGCCGCGAAGGTGCCGCCCCAGGACCAGCCGTACACCCCGACGCGGCTGGCGTCCATCTCGGGATGCCGTTGGGCCAGCTGCTTGATGGCGGCGATGTGGTCGTCGATCCCGACCTGGGTGAACTCCGGGTACCCCGCGTCTCGGAAGGCATTGTCGCGATACGGCGTGCCCCGACCGTCCACGGTCACCACGGCAAAGCCGAGCCGGGCGAGCCCGCCTTCGCCAAGGGGATTGCCCGCTCCGTACGCCTGGGGAAAATTCCGTGGTGCCACCATCACCTGTGGCCCACCGTACTCGGCATCGATGACCGGATGCTTGGGCCGGCCGATGTCGCGGCGCGGGGCGTAGTAGACCGCGTAGATCGGAGTGGGGCCGTCGGCCGCAAGAACTTCCTCGCGCACCGGCGCCCGCCACCCCGTGGCATAGAGCGCCGAGGCATCGGCCCGCTCGACCTCGGCCAACTGGCGGCCGTCCACGGTCGAACGAAGCACGGTCACGGGCGGGGTGTCGACCGTCGAATAGGTGTCGAGGAACACTCCGCCCTCGGGGTTCACCATGGCCGGCGGATCGGTCGCTCGGAACAGCAACTTGAGCATTGGACTCCGCGGCGGGTCGAACTGGTGATCGGCGTCCGCCGGCGTGAGGAGCCGCGGCTCGCCCCGGTCGAGGCTCGCCTTGTAGAGGTGCTGATAGTAGGGATCGCGCCCCGGCTCCCGCCCGCCGGCCGTGAAGTAGATCTCTCGGCGTTTGTCGTCGATGGTCACGATGTTGAACACCGCGCCCGCACTGCCGGTGATCGGATTGAGAAGCGCCCCGTTCTGCCCGTCGTACCGGTAGAGCTGACCCGATCCCGACCGGGCGGAGTACCAGACGACCGACGCGCCGTCGTCGACGACCTGAATGTTGGGGACGTTGTATTCCTCGGTGTTGGTCTCGACCCGGCTCACCATTGCCTTCTCTTCCACGACCAGCGCGGACATCCCGGTCGCGAGATCGACTCGGAGCAACGCGAGCGCCTTGCCTCCCGGCGCTCGGCCGATCAGGAACGCCTGGTGCCGGGACACGCTCCAGCCGACTGGAGCGCTCGAGAGGCCCTGAAACCCGCCAGCCGGGTACCCCGGCGGAAGGGTGATCGAGACCCGTTTGCCGCTCGCCACCTCGAGAATGAACAAATCGCTCTGGAGCTGGTCGGCGTCGCCGGTGAAGGCGGAGCGGACCTGGTGAAGGATCGGCCGCCGGGACCCATCCTGGGGCACCCATTCGACGAACGTGTTGAACGCCAGCTTCCGCTCGTCCACCCGGGGAACCACCAGATACTGGCCATCGGGAGACCAGGTGGTGCCCATTGGCGGGAGCACCATCCCGGATTTCCGCCGCGGGATGGTGATCAGGGACATTTCGGATAGAGCCCCGTAGGAGAACTGGGGCGCGCCGTCGGTGGTGAGCTGGGTCTCGCGCCCCGTTGCCACCTCGCGGACGTACAGGTTGTCGTTCTTGACGAAGGCCACCCGGGTCCCGTCGGGCGAGGGGAGCAGCCCGGGGTCTGGCGGTTTGGTGTCGGTCGCCTGGCAGACGATCGGCGCGAGATCGCAGGTGATCGTTTTGGCGCCGGCCGTTCCGGTGATCCGCTTTCCGTCGGCGCTCAGCGCCAAGCCGGTCAGGCCGAGATGGTTAGGCGTCGCCCTGCTCGCGCTGTCGAGCGCTCGACCGAGGGCCGTTGTCATGGCGGCGTGATCGAAGAGCGCGGTCTTCTTCCCGGTCCTCGCGCTGAAGCGGACATAGCTCGTGCCATCCACCTCGTCACGGCGGTACCAGAAGTCGCCAGTCGGGCCAATCCAGTGCGGGTCGACCGTTTCGTTCTTCACCAGGCCCCGGGTATTGGCCTCGATGACGCTGGCGGCATCGGTGTAGTCTTTGGCGGTGTAGACTGGTCCCGTCTGGGCAGCCAGTGAGCCGGCGGCGAAGCACGCGATTGCAGAGAAGGTCTTCATCGAATCCTCACCGTCTAAGTGCCGCAGCCGGGATATCCGGCGACGTTTCCTCAACCGCAACACGGACAGCCGAGTCTCCCCATCAGCGGAGTACCCGCCGGCCGATCGACCGCGGCCGCACCACCCGTGCCCCTCTGGACGCCAGGCCGCCCGGCTCGGTCCGCCACGCTGCCCGCTCCGTCACCACGGCGCCCGCCGGCCGGCCGGTCACGATCTCGAAAGCCCGGTCCGCGACCTCGCTCTCGATCTCGATGGCGTTAGGCGCCGTGACCCGCCAGCGCCGATGCTCCTGGCCATCGCAGCGAACGGTCACGCTCGCGGCGTCGGCCAGGCCGGTGACCCTGAACCGAGTCGCCGCGCCAGCCCGGGATCGGTCGGCGGCGTAGGTCTCCACCTGGAGCACGCCCGTCGCCGGATCGTTCCAGGCGCGACTGATACCCAGCGCCGGAAACTCCACCCCCTCGACCGTGGGCTCGGAGAACTTGGCCAGGTTGGGACTCCGATACAGCCGCGCCCATGCCCCAGGCCCGCCCACCTCCGCCATCATCATCAACGCCGACAGCTGGCCCCGCGGCCACGGCTCGCCCAGACGGAACCACCAGCCGAACTCGCCACCATCGGCCCCGAAAAACTTGGGCTCGAAGTGCTCCTCGGAATAGAGCGCCAGGCGCCGATCAGTCGCCGTGTCGCCGAACTCCGCGGCTAGCACCCGGCCTAACGCCACGAAGCGGGGATCCGCGGTGGCGCGGACGGGCCCCGCGGGGTCGCTTCACCCCATCCGGGCCGCGGCGCCGCGATAGAGGAGCTCGGCGAAGTCGGGATCCTGGGGAGCCAGGTAGATCGCGTTGGCGAACCCGCCGGAGGGGCCGATGGTCTGCTTGTGACGCGCGAGGGGGTCGAAGAACAAGGTGACCCACTTGAGCTTCTCGTCCTGAACCCCGAAGTAGTCGTCCCGGGTCTCGGCACTCCACCGCTCCCAGGCCTGGTGGCGGTCGGTGCCATAGAGGGAGTCGTAGAGGCCAAGGCCGAGACCGGCGGCGTTCAGGCAGTAGGGCCAGACCTTGGTATTCTCGCAGTGCGGCCCTTCGGGATGGCGACGCCAGAGCTCCACCAGCCAGCTCGCCAGCCGAGCGTGGGTCCACTCGAACCGCGTCCCGCCGACACCAGCCACCTCGAAGGGCTCATCGCGGCGATCATGGCCCGTGACGTACGCCCGAAGGCTCATCAGCAGGTTGAGCCAGCCCTTGAAGAAGAGGTTGCCGTCGGCACCGATCGGGTCGGGCTGGAGTCCCCAGGGTTCGATCCCGTTGGCGACCCAGCCCGGGGTGTCGTACTGGCCGATCAGGTGCTTCGGGATGTACGTGTCGATCCAGTCCTGCGGATACGACCCGCGCCGCGGATCCGGCCCGAATTGGGTGAGCCAGTCGATCGCCGCCCAGAAGGTGGTGTGGCGCCGAACCAATTCCTCGAGGATCCGACCGTAGACCTCGCGCCAGGCGGGGGTCTGATCCGCCATCACGGCCACCGCGTAGGCCGACTCCGAGAGGTCGAACCGAGCGAAGTTCATCACCGGCTCGGAGCTGTACCGGTCCCACCATGGATGGGGCACGCCCGTTTCGGACCAGTCGTCGGGGGTGGTGGCCTTGGTCCAGAGGAACCGGAGCCAGCCCCGCGCGCGGGGGTTGAGGATGGGAGGCGCCATCAGGTGCCCTCGCGACTGGCTAGAGGCACCGGTAGGTGGCGTCGATGAGGGCGCGCACCATTGTCCCTCGGTCATCAGGTCGATGGTCCGTGGCGACATGGCAGGATTGCCGGAAACCTTGAAGAAGCGAGCCGCCACCGGGTGACGAAGTTGTCGACGAACGCATCGAGCACGACGCCGAAAGGGGATCGCAGTGGCCGGACACGGTGGTGGTAACGCCATCGGCGGAGAACGTCTCGACGGTTCCAAAGTCGCTCACGGCTCGAGATCCCGTTTCAGGTTGCGGGCGGCGCGGAGCATGAACCAGCCCGACGGCACGAAGGTGACCATCACGATCATCATTGCGTAGCGAAGCCCATCCGCCGACCCAACGCTCTTGGCGAAGGTGTCGCTCAATCGGCCGGTGATGATCGGTCCGAGGCCGGTCCCGATCAGGTTGGCGAAGAAGAAGATCACCGCCACCGACATCGCCCGGCGCGCCGATCCGCAAACCGCGTGCAGCGCGGCGAACATCGCCGGAATCGCGCCGGTCAGGCAGACGCCGCCGAACCCCAACACGAGCACGGTGCCCGCGAGCCACGGGAGCCCGAAGGCCAGCTCGTAGATCGGCCACGCCGCGATCAGCAGCAACCCGGGGAGCCGGGCCAACCAGGCGATGTCCTTCCGGGCCAACCGATCGGCGAAGGCGCCCCCGAAGTAACTGCCGACCACCGCGGTGAGGGTCGAGATCAGACCGAAGATCGCGCTGGCCCGCCCGACCGACAGTCCGTGAACTCGAATCAGGAACGACACCGTGAACACGAACGCGCCGTAGGCCATCAGGAAGTACAAGACCATCGCGATCAGGATGTCGACGAACGACCGCTTGGCGAGCAGCGCCCGAAGGGACTCTTTGAGGGGCTCGAATGTCTTGGGGTCGACGGCAAACCGCGGTAGCCGGCGCGGCTCCTTCAAGACGAAATGCGTCACTACCGCCAGGCCGAGCCCGGGAAGCCCCACCACGAGAAACGCCGTCCGCCACCCGTACGCCTGGGCGATCTGCCCGCCCACCACCACGCCGAGGACGTATCCGGCCATCGACGACATCATGAAGGTGCCGAGCGCCTTGCCCCGCTCCGCCGGGGGATAGTAGTCCGCGATCAGGCTCTGCGCCGGCGGCAAGGCGCCCGCTTCTCCGGCACCGACTCCGATCCGGGCAAGCGCGAGTTGGAGGAACGATTGGGCCATCCCGCACAAGGCCGTCATCAGACTCCAGACCGTCAGCGACACCGTCAGGATGAACTTCCGATCGCCTCGATCGGCCCAGCGGGCCACTGGGATCCCGAGCGTAGCATAGAAGATCGCGAACGAGAATCCGGTAAGGAGCCCCAGCATCGTGTCGGAGATCTGGAACTCTCGCTTGATCGGCTCGAGGAGCACGCCGATGATGTTGCGGTCGACATAATTGGATGTCGAAACTAAGAACAGGACGCCCAGGAACAGCCACCGTTGCCGGCCCGAGTAGAGATCCCAGGGCTTGGCGGCGTCCGTCGCGGGTGGGCCCGCGAGCTCCGTCACGACGCGGCCCCGGCCAATCGCTGGGTCACTCGGCCAAGATGCCACTCGAGATCGGGCAGCGGGAGGGCGCCTCCATCGATCACCGCGGAGTGAAACTTGGGAAGGTCGAACTTGTCGCCGAGGACGGCCCGCATCCGCTCCCGGTACTCGAACATCTTGGTGTCGCCCAGCTTGTAGGCCAGCGATTGCCCGGGAATGTCGCACGAGTAGCGGAGGGTCTCGGAGCGGATTTCGGTCTCGGCCATGGCGCTGTTGGCGCGGAGGTACTCCCGGGCCCGCTCGAGCGACCAGCCGAGGACGTTCATCCCGGTGTCGACGACGAGACGACAGGTGAGGAAGGCATCCATGGCGAGGCGCCCGTAGCGCTCTTCCGGCTCGACGTACATCCCCAGCTCGCCCGCGAGCGAGGCGGCGTATTCGGCCCACCCCTCGTTGAACGCGTTGACGAAGCTGTAGCTCCGGAGCGGATGAAGCGACGGATTCTCCTGCTGGCTCGCGAAGTGGTGATGGTGGCCCGGCACCAGTTCGTGATAGGTAAGCGCGCCGACGTTGAAGAGCGATGTCTTCGTCAGGTTCGCCGCATTGAAGAGGTAGAGACCGAGCGGCCGATCCGGCTTGGGGACGTCGTAGTACCCGAACGTCATCGAGGCCTCAAGCGCCGTGGGGAGCGGCGCCACGTCGTGTCCGGCCTTGGCGCCCGCGGCGAACGCGGTCGGGAACACCGGCTTGATCCGGTCGATGTATCGACGGAACACCGCCGCGACGCCCTCGGCGGTGTCGGCCCGCCACCTCGCGTCCTGATTGACCCGAGCCAGGTAGGCTTTGCCGTCGCCGGTAAAACCGACCGCGTCGCGGATCTCCTTCATCTGGCCTTGAATCTGGGCCATCCGGTCGAGGCCCATCTGATGAACCTGCTCCGGGGTCAGGTCGAGGGTAGTGTGAAGTCGCACCAGATCGGCGTAGACCTCCCGACCGCCGGGATACTGGCCGATGCCGACCGACTCGGGCGCCCGCGCCAGGTAGGCGTCGGAGAACACGCCCGCCAGCCGATCGAAGGCTGGCTCCATCTGGTCCCTGATGCGCCGATCGAGCTCGGTGACAAACTTGGCCGAGAACCCGGGGGGCAACCGCTCTGGCGCGACGCTCCAGAGCGGGCGGGTCTGGGCCCCGAGTGCGCCAATCAGGCTCTTGACCTGCCCCACCTGCGCCAGCGGCACCAGAACCCCGCGCTCGGCCTGGCCTAACGTCCGATCGGTCATCTGATCGATGAGCCGGGGATAATCGGCCGCGAGTGCCAAGTAGCGGTCGCCATCGCCCTGGTGCTCGAAGCGAAACCCCGTCAGCATCGGACGGAGGCTCGAGAGGAGAAAACCGCCGCAATAGGCGGTCGGCAAGAAGAGCCCGTAGAAGCCGATGCCCATCGGATCGGTGACGGTCCAGTACCAGTCGGCCTCTCGGGCCCACGAGCTGGCCCGGAACCGGAGCACCCGAAGCGTCAGAGCCACGTCGTCAGGTAGCCGATCGAGGTCGAAGGCATCGACCCGTTGCAACATCTCCTTACCGACCCTGGATCGGCGCTCGGCTTCGGCGAACGACAAGTCGGGAAGGCTCGTGGGAACCACCCCCATCCCCTGCTGGACGAACGGGCTGCGTCGGACTTCCTCCCAGGCATCCGCCGCCAGCCGGATCGCCGCGCCGAGATCGTTGGTGTTGGTGCTCATCGGATCCCCTCGGCCACGCCACAACGTCGCGGATCGGCCGTGGCGCCGAGGACCCCGCTGACCGGATCCCGGAAACACATCTGGAACGAGCCCATGTGCCAGTCGTAGGCCCCCACCGCTCGGACGTTGACGCCCCACGACCGGAGCTTGGCGATCGCCTCCGGCGAGAGCCTGTCTTCCACCACGACCGATCCGTCTTCCGCCATCGGCAGGATCCGGAGCGCGTCCGCGGCGCGATAGGGATCGTGCCGGTAATCGAGCAGGTAGGTGAGCACCTGTGGAACCGTGCAGTGGACGTTCCCGGGAGAGCCTAACGACACCACGGGTTTGCCATCCTGGAACACCATCGTGTTGCCGATGACACAGCGGGGGCGAATGCCTTTCACCACTTTGGCATCCATGAACCCGCTCATCCCGGCGAACGTCGCGTGACTCCCGACCATCGGGATCCCCTCGATGACCATGCCGGGGATGCCGCCCGACTGGAGGGTGTTCATCATCTGCACCCAGTTGCCCTCCTGGTCGACCACCGAGAGCTCGCAGCTCCCCGTCGGCTGTTTCGCCGCCGCGCTCGCTCCGGTCGGTTTCCCCGGAGCGCTCATCCCCGGCATGCCCGGTCCGGCCGTCAGGGCGACGTGCTGGGTCAGGTCGACCTTCGGAATCAGGCCGCGGATTATTCGAGCGAGGGCGGCGTGAAAGCCGTCATCGAGAATGGCGTCGATGCCGTAGTCGGCGGCGTCGGGGTCGCCGATCATGCCGCAGTAGTAGAGGCCCTGCCGCATCGCGTGCGACAGGAAGAATACGTGCTCGGCCGAACCCGGTTGCGTGTCGCGAATGCCGAGATGGCGGAGGACGCCCAGGACGAACCCGCAGAAAACCCCCTGCTGCTGCGGCGGTCCCAGCGAGGTGACCTCGAACTCGTGGTGCCGGAAGGTGAGCGGATCGAGCCACCGGGGCGGGGTCTCGGTCATGTGCTCCTTGGTGATTTTCCAGCCCATCTCATTGGCCTTGGCCACGAAGGCATCGGCCCAGCCACCGGTGATCATCCAGTCGGGGCCTTCCTTGGCCACTTGCCGGAGCGTGGTGGCCATCGCCGCCGACCGAAATCGCTGGCCGACCGGCACCGGGAAGCCATTCGGCTGATAGAATGCCCGCCCCTCCGAGCAGGAAGGTGACGAAGTCCTGGCTGAAGATGTTGACCGCCAGCTCGAAGGACGAAACCGGATGGCCCTCGTCCGCCCACCGGATCGCGTCCTCGCAAAGGCGAGCCCAGGGTTTGGTGCCGAACCGCTCGAAGATCGCCTTGAGCCCGGGCATGAACCCCGGGATGCACGCCGACGGTGGCATCATCGCATAGCCGTGCGGCTGCGGGGGGATCGGCTTGAACGGCGCCAGCCCGTCCGGGAACGTCCCGACGCTGTCGAGCTGGTAGCGGCGGCCGGTCTTCGCCTCGTAGTAGAGGAAGGTGACCGTCCCGGTGTGATTGGTCATGAACGGCTCGACGGCCGCCTGCACCAGGCACCCGGCGATGGCGGCGTCGACGGCGTTGCCGCCCTCCTTCATCACGCGGAGAATCGTGTCGGTCACGATGGCGCTGTCGGTGCTGGCGGCGGCCTTGAGGCCGGTGACCGGCGCCTTGGGGCCCCAGTCCTTGATCCACTGCTGGTCGAACATGGGCGCTCGCTAGATGGCGCGTTTGTAGAACCGGCCGGCTTTCATGATGACGGGGAGAGCGGCGCCATCGCGCTCGAGGAGGCTCAGGTTGGTGGTCGGATCGCCATCGACCAGGAGCAGGTCGGCCAAGGCGCCTTTCTTGATGACGCCGAGGTTCCCCTTTTGGCCGATGATCTCGGCGTTGGTCGACGTCGCTTGGCGGAGGATCTCGACCGGGCTGAAGATCGGCGACCGGAGGGCGAATTCACTGCACTCGTACCGCTCCAGCTTGCCTAACAGATCGGTGCCAAACCCGACCCGGACCCCCGCGTCCTTCATGTGTTGGAGCCGCGCCACCGCCTGATCCTTGACCAGGTCGAGCTTGACGAGCGACTCGGGCGGGAAGCCGAGCTCCTTACCTTCCTTGGCCAGGGCCGCGATGACCGCCATGGTGGGAACGATCGAGGTCCCGCGCTCCGCGGCCAACCGGGCGGTGTCGGGCTCGATCAGGGTGCCGTGCTCGATGCAGTGGACCCCGAGCCGGATGGCGCGTTTGAGGGCGTGGTCGGGGTGAATGTGGGCGGTGCAGTAGATCCCGGCCCGCTCCACCTCGTCGACGATGGCCCGGATCTCGTCGTCCGAGTACTGAGCCCGGTCGAGCGGATCGCTCGGCGAGGCCACTCCACCCGACCCCATCAGCTTGATGAACGAGGACCCGCGGCGGACGTTCTCCCGAACGGCGTGGCGGATCTTGTCGACGCCGTCGACCACGTAGGCCAAATGGTTGACCACCCCGCAGCCGCACGCCACCAGATGCTCGGCGCTGGGGTCGTGGTGGTGGTGGTGGTGACGGAAATCGGCGTGACCGCCGGTCTGGCTCAGGGCCTTCTCGCAGTAGAAGAGGCGAGGGGCCGGGAACAGTCCCTGCTCGATCGCGAGGTGGAGCCCGTAGTCGGCGCCGCCGGTGTCGCGGACCGAGGTGAAGCCACGATCGAGCATGTTGCGCAACATCCCGTTGGCCCATTGCGAGAGGAGGGTCATCGGCATGGTCATCACCTTCACGACGTTGACGTCGGCCGCGTAGGCGTGGATGTGGGCGTCGATCAACCCCGGCATCAGGGTTTGTCCCCCACCGTCGATGATCTCGGCATCAGGAGGCGGCGGGGCTCCGCCGGCGGAGACGATCCGGTCGCCGGCGACCACGACGGTGGCGGGGGTCAGGACGGCCGATTCGCCGTCGAACACTTTGACGTTGGTGAAGGCGATCATGTCGGTTCTTGGAAAATGGGATCGGGTACCGAATTCTCGATCAGAGGCTATCCCGGGCTCGGGGCTGGCGCAATGCCCGTCGCCAGGGGACGATGCCGCGTCATGATCGATCCCGACGGGGCGCCACGAAGTCACCGGGACCGGCGGGGTCCCAGCCGACGGGGCGCTCAGCTCGCTCGGATCACCTCGTCCCGAGCTTGGCCAGCATCGCCGCGGCGCGCGGGTCCTTCCTGAGCTTGTCGTATCGGACGGTCTGGGGGAACTGGACCAACCAAACGTCGTGTCGGGCAACTGCCCTGGCGAGTGCCGCCACCGCGGCCTCGTGATCGCCCAATTCCTCGAGCGCGGCGGCGATGGCGCCCGTGGCGGGGAGCCGACCGCCCGATCGGGCGCGGACGGTGTCGATCATCGCGCGGGCGTCACGGACTCGCCCGGCGAGGGCGTACCCATAGGCGAGCACGCCGTAGGTGTCGTCCGGCCGACCAGGAGGAAGGAGACCGGCATGGCGCTCGAGCAGGGCCACCGCCCGAGTCACCTCTCCCATCCCGAGGAGGGCGTTTTCCCGCCACGACCACGCCAACATGAAGGTCGAATCCATGGCGATGGCGGCGCTGGCCACCGAATCGGCCTCCGCGAAGCGGCGTTGCGATACCAGGACCTGGGCTTCCCAAACCCTCGCGATGAGAGAGGCCGGCTCGAGCTGGCGGGCTCGGGCAATCCGGTTGTGCGCCGCCTGGTACTCGCCCAGCCGGCCCGCCAGCAATCCGTACCAGCCCCAGGTGGTGGCCAGCGTGGAATCGAGCGCGAGACCGTGTCGAAAGTTCTCCTCGGCGCGGCGAAGCTGACCCATGAGGGAGTAGGCATAACCCAGTGCGGCGTACGACTCCGCGATGGTCGAATCCGTCGCGATGCCCCGCTCGGCCGCGGCGACCGCGCTGGCCAGGATCTCCGGAGTGCTATCCAGCACGTAGGCCGGCAGCACGGCCAGGGCCATCGCCAATGACGCCTGAGCCCGCGCGTATTGGGGATCCCGCGCGGCTGCCCGCTCGAACAGCTCGATCGACTGATGGAGCGGCCGGGCCCCGCGCCGATTGAAAGGACCCGCCCCTGCAGGAACAGCGACAGCGCCTCGGGGTCGGCGGTCTCAACCCGCGTCACCGTCGGGGACGATCGGCGACCGAGCGACCCGAGCAGCGTGGCGGCGACGGTCCGCGCGATCTCGTCTTGGACCGCGAACACGTTCGCCAGCGGCCGGTCGTACTTCTCGGTCCAGCGCACCGCGCCGTCGTTGGCCGACACGAGCGTGACGGTGATCCGGATCTGGCTGTCGGCTCGCTGGACCGTGCCGGTGAGGAGCGAACCCACGCCGAGCTCGTTCGCGATGGCGCGCTCATCGAGTCCCCTGGCCTGCAGGGCACCGGCACTGACCCGCCCGATCACTCGGACCCCGTTCTTGGCGACGGCCCGAGTGATCTCCTCGGCGAGGCCGATCCCGAAGTAATCGTCGGCCTTGTCTCCGCTCAGGTTCGCCAGCGGCAGCACGGCGAGCGATTGCTCGGCCCCGTGGCTCGGCGCCGTGCCATCGCGGCCCGGGCGAAGCGCCCACACGACGAGGGCCGCGACGACCAGGCCCGCCACCACGAGGACACCGGTCATCCGGAGGCGTGGGGCGTTGGCCGCCGGCCTCGGAACCGACGGCACCGGCGTCGCTTGGATTTCGAACGCAGTCAGCACGGCGGTCGCTGAATCGGGCCGCCGGGCGGGATCTTTCTCGAGGCATTGCATCACCAGGGCCGCCAACGCTGGCGGCAGGGCCGGACTCTTCCCGGCGATCGGGGTCGGCGGTTCGGCGATGTGGGCCGCGATGAGCTGCTGGGGCGTCGTATGCCGGCCGAACGGATGGCCTCCCGTCAACAGTTCGTACGCCATCACTCCCCAGGCATAGAGGTCGGTGCGTTGGTCGATCGAGCCGCCCACCGCCTGTTCGGGCGCCATGTACGCCGGGGTGCCGATCGAGCCGCCGGCCTGGGTGAGGGTGACGGCCACGTCTCCGTCCTGGGTCCGCGAGGCGGTGAGCGCCTTGGCAATGCCGAAGTCAGTGACCATCGCGGCCCCGTGCGATAACAGCACGTTCTCGGGCTTGATGTCCCGATGGACGACGCCCTCGCCGTGGGCATAGGCCAGCGCGCGGGCGACGTCGCGCAGGATGGCCACCCGTTCAGCGAGGCTCAGGGGAGCGCCGTCCGTCATTCTCGCCCGGAGCGATTCGCCCCGAACGTAGGGCATCGTGTAGTACGGCAGGCCAGCGGCGGTCCCGGCATGCAGTACCGGGACGATGTTGGCTTGCTGGAGCCGAGCCGCGAGCCGGACTTCGCGGGTAAACCGCTCCGCGCTCAAACCCTCGCTGAGCTCGGAGGCGATCACCTTCACGACGACCTGTCGATCCAGCGCCGTCTCGGTGGCCACCCAGATGCGCGACATCCCGCCCCCACCCAGCTCGCGGTCGAGCCGGTAGCGGTCGGCGAGGGCGGCGGCGAGGCGCGTCGCCACGTCGCTCATGGAGTCGACGAGTCCCGAGTTGATCGCGCGATCAACCGAATGTCCGCAACGCTCGGCGTCGCGCCTCGATGAAGGTCACGGAACGAACCGAACCGGTGGCTTGGGCGCAGTGTCGACGGTGAGCGAAAAGATGTCCGGCCGAGCGTAGTGACCCACCGGATCGAAATCGTACTTGGCCCGGGCCAGCATGGCCATGTCGAGATCGGCGACCAGAACGCACGACTGGTCGAACACCGGTCCGGTGAGCACCGTTCCCAACGGATCGGGGTTCGGCTTCCTGAGGCTGGCGTTGCGGCATCCGCCGCTAAAGCCGCACTCCAAACTCGATGCCGAATTGAAGGTCGTGTAGAGTTCGGCCGGTCCGGTATCCGCTCACGACGTCTGAAATCGAGAACCGCGCCATCTGCCGGCGCCCGAGATGCACCGCCGCCTCGAGGCCGAGGTGAGCCGCCGGCCTAGTGTCCGTCATCAAGAGGGCGACGGTGGAGAGACAGTAGCGGTCGGTCTCGCATACGTTCAGGCCGGAGAACGACCGATAGGAGCGAAGCCACGGTCCAGCCGACACCCCGATCCAGCCGACCCCCATCCGTCGGCGCGCGGTCACGTCTAACCCAAACCCTCGAAACCGCCCCCTGTCGAACGAACGACGAGTGCACGAGCCGACGCAGTTCGGCGTTGGCGTAGCCTCGAGGCGGGCAGTGAGGGCCTCGACAATGCTCGCGCGGAAGCCGATCCACGTGGTGGGCGGACGGTATTCGAGAGCGACGGAAAGGACTGGGGCACTCCCGCGCCTTCCCTCGGCCACCCCGAGCGTCCCCAACCCCATCGCCGGGACCTGATACCCAATTCCGCCAGCCACTGAGAAACCAACGTCGCGCTCAGCCTGGGCCGCGCCGCGAAGCGGAAACCCGGCAACAAAGCCGATGAGCCCCGCGGCCATCGGTAGCCCACGGCGCCGTCGCGCCTCCGGCCGCGATAGATGGTCGGCGGGGCCCGAGAAGCGAACGGGCCGAACGAATTGCCTGAGGCTCATTGGTTCCCCCTCTAACAGCCACCGCAGGTGACCGGGATGGTGAGCTCGGGAACGTTGGTGAACGTCACGCCGGCCGAGGACACCTCTGCCCTGAGAATGAGCGTGTATTCTGAGAATCGAGGGAAAAAACGGGTATAGCTCTGTGAGGTTCCGACCAACACATACGGCGCGTAGTTCACAGACGCGTACCACGCATAGGTATAGGTACCGTCTCCCCCCCAAGGCGATGACACCGTCCAGGTCTGGTACTGATGGTTCGGGACGGTGAGCACGCTCGCCGGACCCGTGAGTCCGAGATGGTGCAATGCCAGTGAGTTGACGAGAAGATTGGGGCTCCCGGAGCCGAGGCTCGACAAAAGGCCGGAGGTTCCCGAGTACTGCAGATGAGCCAGAATCGCCGGTCCACTGGCGGTCGGACGTTGCTGACGAATTGTCGCGACCACACCCGTCACTATAGCGGTCGCCGAAGAAGTGCCTCCACCGAGGTCGTCGTAGGAGTTATCGGCCGCTGCCGTTGCCCTTCGGAGGGCGATCCCAGGCGCGAAGATGTCGAGACATGCACCGAAATTGGCGAAACCAGGCCTTACCCCTTGGACGTCGACAGCCGATATGACGATGATCTCGCCCAAAAGCTGATTGTAGTTCAAGTTACAGACGTTGTCCCCAATACCATCGAGCCCTCCGTTGCCGGCACCAACCATAACCATGACACCCGAGGCGGCAAGCTCATTGAGCGCCGTCTTGAAGGAGCCCTGCAACGGGCCGTTCGTGTTCGCGAGGCTGACGTTCGCGACTGCGGGCTGGGTTGCGTAGTCTCGCACCCAGTGGAGACCGTCGATGACGTCGCCCTCATCGTTGCCCCCGGCGGTGAGAGCGACCCGCACCGAGTGGAGGGTCGCCTGTCGGGCTGTCCCGGTCGTGAGGCCAGCGGCCAGAGAAGCCATGCTGGTACCGTGGCCGACAGCGTCGACCCACGGAGGGCCACCCACGGCCGAGTATCCGGTTCCTTGGCACGTCGAGCTGGGGAACTCGACGTGACTGCATCGGATGCCGGTGTCGACGATGTAGATATGGGTCCCGGCTCCCTTGAAGAAGTAATTGAACTGGTTGTTTCTCGTCAGGCTTTGCTGGTCGATGACGTCGAGCCCCCATTGGCTCGTCAGGTTGACCACTTGCTGATCGGCCACGCTCAATTGCCCAGGCCGTTCGAGCAGCTCGACCTCGACGCTGCCCCGGATCGATGCTTCCGCCTCGGTATCGACGTGCGTCAGCTCGAACATTCGAAACCTCGCCCAGACCCGACCTACCCGCGCGCCAAACCGGAGGGCAACGGAATCGGCGGTTTGCCCAACATCTTTGCTCGTGGGTCGGAGGGTGACCAAGAACCGGTTAGGGGACGCCTTGATCTCCGCTGGATCTCGACTCGTTGCCGCGGCTGAAACGAAGGCTACTTCGCCATGGCCCCGAGACATCGTCCCGACGGGATCGGCACAGGCCGCGGCAAGGGGGGTGAGGAGAGCCCACGCGACCGAGCGCCTACTTCGGCAACACCCGACCCAGTAACGAGGAGAGGAGAGGAGAGGAGAGGAGAGGAGATTCACGGTGACCCCCTAGTTCAAACTCTGCAGTTGCCCAGGATCCCCTGGCCTCATGGATAGCCTCGTCCCCGACCGTCGTCAACAAGGGATCGGTTTTCGGCCAGCCAAGGTGAGCGAGCCCACCAACCTGGGCCGGCTTCCAGTGGGGAACGGGCGGGCCCGGACCCGAGGCGACGGGGGCTGCTACGGCACGAACCGAACGGCGGGCTTGGGCGCGGTATCCACCGTGAGCGAAAAGATGTCGGGCCGAGCGTAGTGACCCACCGGATCGAAATCGTACTTGCCGCGGGCCAGCATGGCCATGTCGAGATCGGCGACCAGGACGCACGACTGGTCGTACACCGGGCCGGCAAGCACCGCCCCCAACGGATCGACAATCAGGCTCCCGCCGCGGATCAGCACGGTCTCGGGGTCGTCGCCCTGAATCGGATGGTAGTCGGCCGGATAGTCGCGCCGCCGAGCGTGCTGACAGGCCGAGAGGACGAAGCAGCGCCCCTCCCGGGCGATGTGCCGCATGCTGGCGGCCCAGACCTCCCGATCGTCCACCGTCGGCGCGCAGTACAGCTCGATCCCCTGCCCGTACATCGCCGTCCGCAGCAAGGGCATGTAGTTCTCCCAGCAGATCACCGCCCCGAGCTTGCCGAGCGGGGTATCGAGCACCGGCAGGGTCGACCCGTCGCCGTAGCCCCAGATGATCCGCTCCATCGCCGTGGGCATCACCTTCCGGTGCCGGCCGATCAGCGATCCTTCGGGGGAATAGAACAGTACGGTGCAGTAGAGGGTCCCGCCGGACCGCTCGATGGTTCCAATCACCAAATAACACCCGTGCTCGCCGGCCAAGGCGCCGAGCTGGTCGGTGATCGGGCCCGGCACCTCGATGGCGCCGTCGAAATAGCGCTCGAACTCTTCCCGCCCCCGATCGCTCCGCGACCCGACTCGGGCGCCGAAATCGACGCCCTTGGGGTACCCACCAACGAATGCCTCGGGAAACACCACCAACTCGGCTTTCTCTTTCGCCGCCTCGGCGAGCCGGCTGGCGACCCGATCCAGCGTCGCCGTTGGATCGAAGGCCACGGAGGCGTCCTGGACGACGGCGGCGCGGGCGATGGTCATAGGTCCTTAGCTAGGTAAAAGGATGTCGGGACGCGCGGTCGATCTTCGCGGGCGTTGTTGGGCCGAGACTCTGTCCAGTTGCGCCCAGGGTTAGCTGGTCGCTAAGGGCACCCGACTCAAGGCGCTAGGGAGGGTTGGGGCCGTTTGGCCCTAGCGCGCACATCCGTTGCGCTCCCCAAAATCAGTCATCTCGCGCATTCGGAAAGCATTCGTAGCCTCGAACAAGAGTATGCGGTAGAGCCGGCCCGTGGTGAGGGGGGCCCGATGCAGAACAGCCGCTGGTTCCTAGCAATCCCTCGTTGTCTCACCGTACTCCTGTTGGGCTGCTCCCCCCCCCGGAAAAACCGCAAGAGTTAGCCCGCCTCCCAGAGCTCCACTTATCTGAGGTCCGTGCCTTCCGGATCCCACCCGAGGAAAACGTACGGGGCGCATTAAGCATTAGCAACGATCTGCTCATGTACTGGACAGCCAAGGGTCTTTGGAGGATCGACTGGAAGCGAGATACCGTGGAAGCGATATGCCCGGGTAAGCCGCGAGGGATCGTTGGTGCGGGGTTCGACTCGACCGGCATCGTCGTTTTCGACAGCAGCAGCCACGCCATCCTCCGATCTCATGGGCCGCTTTTCGCTTTCAGGGATTGAGGCGGGCGAAGCCGTGGTTCGTATTCGGCGGATTGGGTATGGGGCCCAGTACTTCGGGGCGACTTTTCGGCCTGGCGAATCGCGGGATGTGGAGATCGTGCTCATTCCGGGAGCCCTCGAATTGCCCGAAATCAAAGTTACGGCCCGTTCAGCGAAGCCGATCGAGTACGCCTGGACAACTCGCTACGATGATTTCTTTCGGAGGAGGCTTGTGGGGCTCGGAGTCTACCGGTCTCGCGACTACATCGAGCGGGCCCACCCATTTCGAACGGCGAATCTGCTGACCGGCATTGCCGGCATCCATCTCCGGTTCAGGCACTCAGGGCCGTCTGGGACTGACGTGATATTCAATCGGTGTGAGCGCGTGAGCGTTTGGATCGACGGCTCCAAACAGAGGTTCCCGGAAATTCCGGAGGATCGCCGCCGCCGATTCCCAAAGGAAGGTACCGGCATGGCTCTCTCTGAGTTGCTCGAGCGGGTAAGTCCGAGTCAGATCGAGATGATTGAGGTCTACCGAGGTCCCTCCGAAATGCCAGCAGAGTTCATCGATGACAGCTGTGGGGCGGTCGCAATGTGGACTCGCTAGCAGCACTCAACGCCGGCACCCCTCGAGATCGAAGCGGCGAACGACGGTGACGTCTTGCTCGATCATCGAGGTCACGGTTTGGCGGACGCCTCCCCGGGCCGGGATCCTGGCCGTGATGACGAGGTGTCGGGTCCAGGACAGCGGCCCCATCGCCATCGACCACTGGAGCTCGCCTCTCTCTCGGATCAGCTGATCGACCGTCACCGCCAGGCTGTCGGTCACTTCGGTTCGATCCGCCACCCGTCGAACCCCATTCCATTGATACCGCCGAATGGTCTCCCTCCCAGTCACGTCGCGCTGATCCGCCACTCGGCGGATCTCGAGACCGGTCGGGTCCCGCCATTCGCGGCCAACTGCCAGATCGATCGGCGGGAGGAGCGGGAAGAATTCTTTCATGACCGGCGAGAGATCGGCGACATCACCCACTTCCTCGGGAACGAACGGGACCGCTCGGCCCCGGTACTCGCCGGTAAGGCTTAGCCACCCCCGATATCGGCCGCCCAGGAAGCCCTCGACGTCGGGGCTCTCGCGCCCGGTATCGGTGGCCCGCCACACCGCGAGCGAATCGTACCACGCCTCGATCGCCAACCCGTCGATCGAGTCGCGAGCCCGAACCACGAGGAGCCCGTCGCGGCCAGCCTGGTCGGCGACGGTGGCGCCGCCGCTCTCGCCCCGAATCCTGGTCCGGACGGTTTCGGCGAACCCGGCGCACCGCAAGTGGGCCGACCGGTACCGGCCGCCCGCGGACTGGTCGGGTCCGGCGCCTAACGTCGCGGCGATCGCGGCCCCCCAACCCGCCAGGAGCGCCGCTCGACCGGTCATCCGGCGATCACTGCCCCGCCATGAACGGGTACCGATAGTCGGTCGGCGGCACGAAGGTTTCCTTCATCGTCCTCGGCGACGCCCACCGGACCAAGTTCAGGATCGAGCCGGCCTTGTCGTTGGTGCCGCTGGCCCGAGCGCCGCCGAACGGCTGCTGCCCGACGACCGCGCCGGTCGGCTTGTCGTTGATGTAGAAGTTGCCAGCCGCGTGACGGAGGGCGGTCCGGGCCTGGTCGATCGCGGCCCGATCGCGAGCGAACACCGACCCGGTCAACGCGTACGGGCTCGTGGTATCGACGAGTTGGAGCGTCTGCTTCCAGGCGTTGTCCGGGTAGACATAGACCGTGAGCACCGGCCCGAACAGCTCCTCACACATCGTCCGGTACTTGGGATCCTTGACCTGGATCAGGGTCGGTTCCACGAAATAGCCCTTGCGATCGTCGGTCCCGCCGCCGGCGAGGATCGTGGCGCCGCGGTCCTTCTTGGCTTGCTCCAGATACCCCTTGAGCTTGCTGAACGACTTGGCGTCGATGACCGCGCCCATGAAGTTCCGGAAGTCGGCAACGTCGCCCATCTTGATCTCGGCGATCATCGCCACCATTCGGTCGCGGACCTCCTTCCAGAGACTTTGCGAAACGTAGGCGCGAGAGGCGGCGCTGCACTTCTGCCCTTGGTACTCGAAGGCGCCCCTGACCAACGCCACCGCGACCGCGTCGGCATCGGCGCTCGGATGGGCGATGACGAAGTCCTTCCCTCCGGTCTCCCCGACCAAGCGAGGGTACGCCGCGTAGTCGGCGATCCGATCGCCCACCTGCCGCCAGAGCGACTGAAATACCGCGGTCGACCCGGTAAAGTGGATTCCGGCAAGTCGCCGGTCGGCCAGCAGTTTGCTCGAGATCATGGCCGAGTCGCCGGCCACGAAATTGATGACGCCCGGCGGGAGCCCCGCCGCTTCGAGCACCTTGTAGGTGTAGTAGTTGCTCAGCATCGCGGTGGCCGCCGGCTTCCAGACGACCGTGTTTCCCATCAACGCCGGCGAGCCCGCGAGATTCCCGCCGATCGCGGTGAAGTTGAACGGGGTGATGGCGTAGACGAAGCCCTCGAGCGGACGATACTCCAGCCGGTTCCAGACGCCCGGTGACGACATCGGTTGATCGCCGTAGAGTTGGCTGGCGTAGTGGACGTTGAACCGCCAGAAGTCGATCATCTCCGCCGCGGCGTCGATTTCGGCCTGAAAGATCGTCTTGCTCTGGCCCAACATCGTGGAGGCGTTGAGGACCTGGCGCCACGGGCCGGCCAACAACTCCGCCGCCCGCAGAAACACCGCCGCGCGATCCTCGAATTTCCAATGCGACCAGTCGCGGTACGCCCGCGCGGAGGCCTGGACGGCTTGGCCAATCGATCGCCCGTCGGCGAGATGCACGCGCGCCAGCACGTGTTTGTGGTCGTGGGGCGACACGACCGGAATCGTCTTCCCGGTCCGCACTTCCTTGCCCCCGATAATGAGCGGAATGTCGGCGATCTCACCGCCCATCGTCTTGAGGGCGGCCTTGATCGCGGCCCGCTCCGGCGTGCCGGGTGCATAGGACAGGAGGGGTTCGTTGGCAGGGACCGGGATGTTGATCGACATGGCTGGTGTCTCGAGGGGGATGGGAATTCGAACCGCGATCCGGTAATCTACCCCGCCGACTATATTCTCTCCATTCCAATCTCGTCCTCGGGGGACCGCATGGGCCGTTTCGTTTGGGGTGGGCTACTCATCAGCTTGGCGATCGGATGCCGGCCGTATGATCTCCGCGCCCCGGTCTCCGACGAACGGGGGCTGATCCCAGCCGACCAATTCGCCCGATACGGCGGTGAGCAGGCCAAGGCGGTCGCGATCGGCCGCTCGCTCGGCCAATGGGACGGGGGGTCGGCACCCGAGGCCCGCGCCAACCAGGTCACCAAAGCCAGCGAATACGCCCGGTCCTTGCCGGGGGTCAAGACGGTCGTCGCCGATACTCTCGGCTATCGCCTAACCGTGACGTTCGCCAGCGGCTGGCGCACGGCCGTGATCCCGATCCGAGACGGCGTCAAACCCGAGGACACCCCCGGCCTGGCCAAATAGGCCGGTTTCCCACCCGTTAGGGTCGCTGGCCTTTCCGGCCGGCGACCCCGCCCATCTTGGCGACGCCGCCCATGTGGTCGGCCATCATCCACCAGTGTTCCATGTCGACCACGTTCTTGCCGCCATCCTGAAACTCATCGAGCGCCTCGCCGATCACCTTGGCTTTGTCGGCCCCGGCGACCTTCGGCGAGGCCAGGATGTCGGAGATGATGTCGTGCATCATGTGGAGGTTGTCGAAGATGACGGCGGCTCGCGGGTGGTGCCGGCTGAACTGGGGCGCCACCGCGGAGGTCATCGGCATGACCGAGGGGAGCCGGCTGGGCGGCTGGTCGGTCATCGCCCAGAACCGAGCCAGGTTGTCGCGGAGCCCCGCCCGCCGACTCGCCGAGTCGGGCTCCTCGATCAGCGATTCATAGAGCCCAACCTGGAGCCAATGGTAGGCCCAGATGAGCCCATTGAACTTGGGATACCGCTGCCGAAACACCTGACTGAAGTATTGGTCGTCCATCAGCTCCATCGCCTTTGGCCGGTCGGTGAAGGCATATCGCCGGTCGGCCAGGTAATGGTCGGTCAGTCGCTCGACCAAGGCATGCCGTTCGGCTTCGGATAAGCGCTCATCGGCGTGAGCGTCGTAGATCTGGCGATGGAGCACGTGAGCCCGCTCGAACATCATCTTCGCGCGCCATGCCATCCGACTGTAGTTGGGCATGATCGCTTCCTCGGCCACCGCGAATCGGGGCGGGCGGCGGAGAAGATCGCCGACCAGAAAATTGAACTCCCGGTCTTCCAACTCGCTGACCGGAGCGTTCGGCTTGGTCACCAGCGTCTCGTACAGCACCGCATGGCCGTAATCGAAGCCATTGAACAGACGCGCGGCCTCGGGGTACCTCTCCAAGAAGGTCCAGTTGAACCGGCCCGGCAGGTAGAACTCCTCGTCTCGCCCGCCCTGGGCGGCCGCCTCGGCGGCCACGCCGGCGAGGAGCAGCAGCGTTCGCGTCAGCCGTTTCATCGGCGGCCTCCCCTCATCAACCCGGCCACCGCAAACGCGTGGCTCAGGCCGAGGTTTACCTCGAGCCCGTCGTTCGAGTTTGTCAGGCCTTGGGCGAGTCCGCCATGGAACACCAGGGTCGGGGTCACTTGGCGCCGGAGACCGGCGCCGATGATGACTTCCACCGGGAGGCCGGTGTCGACCCGGCTGACGGTCAGATCGGCGATCACCACCGTGCTGGTTCGAAACAGGGTCCGGTCCCAGGCCACGCCGGCCCACCACCGTGGCTCGGTCCGCTCGGTGCCATTCCCCGGCGCCGCGAGTGAGGCGGCCACGTTGGCGTGGAACCGAGACCGACCGACCGAGCGGGTCGCGATGGCCGCGGCCAGCACCGTGGCGCTGGCGAGGCTGCGGCCGCTCGCCTCGACCGCCACCGAGACGGCCGGGAACGATACCGTTTCCCGTCGAGCGTTCCACAGTCCCGACAACCGCCCGTGGGACGGCTCGCTCCCGCGGCCCCCCAAGGCGAGATCGAGCCCAGCTCCGATCATCAGATTCGGGGCAATGCCATAATCGAGATGGGGGGCCGCGCGCTGCCGAGCCACGTCTCCCCGCAGTCCGACCCGATAGGGGACCGAAAGCTCGAAGGCAAACCGCTCGATCGGGTAGGCGTCGGTGACCCGGGTTGGCCGGCCATCATCGAGATTGCGATAGTCGACCTGCGCCCAGGCGGGAGGCCCGGCGGGAATCGAAAGGACCGCCGCCGCGACCAGCGGCCGCGCGATGGATGCGAACATACTTCACCTCAGAAAACGAGTTTGGTGACCGATGGCGAACGAGTCAGCCGTTTCCTGAGGGGGTGGCGTTGGCGGTTGCGGTCTGGCGATCGTTCCGAGTAGGGGTATCGCTTGGTACGGCGTCGCTTCGGGCCGGCCGATTCGGCCGGAGGGCGAGTCGACGACCGTGAGGTCCATCTGGGGGGCGCACTGCAGATGTCGGCGACACTCGGCCGGAGGGCAATGGGGACATTGCTCGGCCCGCTCGGTATCTTTCGAATGATGATCGTCATGGTGGCCCGCCCGGGTCGGCGGGGCCGACTCGCAATGCGCGGCGCTCGCCTGAGGAAACATTCCCAGGACGAGTCCCGCGGCCACCAGGGTCGCGGCCACCCGGCGAAACGGCCAAACCATGGGCGTAGCCTAACCGGAATCCCTTGCACGAGCAACGCCGTCCTCTCGACCGAGGTTCCCGATGCGTCTGAATCGAACCGTAGTCTTCTGGGTCATCGCCGCGGCATTCGTCGCGTTCTTGGCCTATTCGAGCCTCAAGCCGCAACAGACGGTGTGCGAGGTCTGCGTCGACTTCGCCGGCGGCAGTCGATGCGCCAAGGCCTCTGGCCCCGACCAGAAATCCGCCTCCGAGACCGCCCAAACCGCCGCCTGCGGGCCGTTGGCTCGGGGCATGGACCAGACGATCGCCTGCGGTAGACTGACCCCCACCTCGGTCAGCTGCCAGGGGTAGCTCGATGGGCTGGATGGCGATCGTCGAGTTGGCGACCCGGGCGGTGGCGGTCGCGCTTCCCTTGTTGGCGGGGATCGTCGCGCTCACCCATTGGGGCGTGCGGCGGCGACACCTGCCACCGATGAGCGCTTGGGCGAAGGGCGTTCGCCACGCCAGCGATCCCCTGCTTCGACCGATCGAGCGGCGGCTCCTCCGTGCGGGCGGCAATCCTCAGGACGCGACGCTCTGGCTCTTCGGCGCGGCGGTCGGATTGGGGCTGGCGTTGTTGGCCGTCGTCCAGTGGGCCCTCGGGCTCGGATACCTCGTCGCCCAACTTCCGTCGGCGCCACTCGGAGTCATCGTTCGAGTGGTCATCGGCTGGGGGTTCGGGCTGGTGATGACCGCCATCCTCGTCCGGGTGGTGGCCGGTTGGCTGGGAGCTTCCCCCTTCTCCCGATGGATGCGCCCGTTGGCCTGGCTCACCGATTGGCTCATCGTGCCAATTCGGCGCCGGCTGCCGCCCTTCGGCCCCCTCGACCTGAGCCCGATCTTGGCCTGGTTGCTCTTGTGGCTGGTGCGCGGCCTGCTCCGAGTGTAACGGCGGTTGGCGCCGGTACCGACCCGACGAGGTACCCGGCTGACGCTCTGGGTGCTGCCCCGCGACCGCCACGGTGACGGAGGCACCAATCGACGAGGCAAGCCGCGAAACCCAACTTGCCTTGGCACGGGTCCTGCCTATCTTTGATCCAAACCGATTCTCGTGGCGATTTGCGCTGATTGCGGCCACGCTAAACAAACGCTAAAACGCTCACCCGGGAGCCGTTTTAGCTCACCGGGTGTCGTGTTTGGGGAGTCTCGATGGCCTTGAATCGGACCGAACGCATCGCCGCATTTCGCGATCTGCTGTCGCGGCGCATCGTCGTGTTCGATGGGGCCTACGGGACCATGATCCAGCGCCACCGACCGTCGGAGGCCGACTATCGCGGTTCTCGGTTCGCCGATTGGCCCTCCGACCTGAAGGGCAACAATGACCTCCTCAATCTGACTCAGCCGGCGATCATCGAGGGGATCCACACGGCCTACCTCGAAGCCGGCGCTGACGTCATTGAGACCAATACTTTCACGTCCAACGCCGTCTCGATGGCGGATTACGGGATGGAGGGGCTCTCCGGCGAGCTCAACCGCGAGGGAGCGCGCCTGGCCCGCCTGGCGGTTGACCGGTTCGCCAGTCGTTCCGGGGCCCCGCGATACGTGGCCGGGTCGATCGGACCGACGACGCGCAGCGCCTCGCTCTCGCCCGACGTCAACGATCCCGCCAAGCGGACTGTGACGTTCGACCAGTTGGTCGCAGCCTACACCGAGCAGGTCGAAGCGCTGCTCGAAGGCGGCGTCGACCTCCTCCTGGTCGAGACGATCATCGATGCCTTGAACGCGAAGGCGGCGATCTTCGCGATCGAACAGTGTTTCGACCGAGGAGCGCCGAGGGTTCCGATCTGGATCTCCGGGACCATCACCGACTCCAGCGGCCGGACTCTCTCTGGCCAGACGACCGAAGCGTTTTGGTACGCCGTCGCCCACGCCGAGCCTCTGATCGTCGGCCTCAACTGCGCCCTCGGCGCTCCGGCCCTCCGTCAGTACGTCCAGGAGCTGAGTCGAATCGCCCCGACTCACATCAGTACCTATCCGAACGCCGGGCTCCCCAACGCCTTCGGGGAATACGACGACACGCCGGAGTTCATGGCGGAGACGTTAGGCGAGTTCGCCAGGAGCGGGCTCCTCAACGTGGTCGGGGGGTGTTGTGGAACCACTCCCGATCACATCAAGGCCATCGCGGCCGCGGTCCACGGCGTCGCTCCGAGAGCGCTCCCGTCACCGCCGCAACGGCTGCGCCTGAGCGGGATCGAGCCCCTCACCGTCGGCCCGGACACCCTGTTCGTCAACGTCGGAGAGCGGACCAATGTCACCGGCTCGCGCAAATTCGCCTCGTTGATTCTGGAATCGAAGTACGAGGAGGCGCTCGAGGTGGCCCGCCAGCAGGTCGAGAATGGGGCCCAGATCCTCGACGTCAACATGGACGAAGGCATGCTGGATTCCGCTGCCGCGATGACCACTTTTCTCCGGCTGATCGCCGCCGAGCCCAACATCGCCAAGGTCCCGCTGATGGTCGACTCCTCGAAGTGGAGTGTCATCGAGGCGGGGCTCAAGAACGTGGCCGGCAAAGGGGTCGTCAACTCGATCAGCCTCAAGGAGGGCGAGGCCGAGTTCCTTCGCCAAGCGACCCTGGTTCGCCGGTACGGCGCCGCCGTCATCGTGATGGCCTTCGACGAGAAGGGACAGGCCGACAGCGCCGACAGGAAGGTCGCGATCGCCACCCGCGCGTACCGCCTGCTCACCGAGAAGGTCGGCTTCCCGCCCGAGGACGTCATCTTCGACCCCAACGTCTTCGCGATCGCCACCGGGATCGAAGAACACGCCAACTACGCCGTCGATTTCATCGAGGCCACTCGCCGGATCAAAGAGACCCTGCCCCATGCCTCGATCAGCGGCGGGGTGAGCAACGTGTCGTTTTCGTTCCGAGGAAACGATCCGGTCCGCGAGGCGATCCATACCGTCTTCCTCTACCACGCGATTGGGGCGGGTCTCACCATGGGGATCGTCAACGCCGGCGCGCTACCGGTGTATGACGACATCCCGAAGGATTTGCTGGAGCGGGTCGAGGACGTGGTGCTCAATCGGCGAGCCGACGCCACCGAACGGCTCCTCGCCGTGGCCGACTCCGTCAAGGGACAGGCGGTCGGCAAAGAGCAAGACACCACCTGGCGGCTGCGCCCGGTCGGCGAGCGGTTGGCCCACGCGTTGGTCGAGGGGATCGCGGATTTCATCGCGGAAGACACCGAGGAAGCTCGCCTCCAAGCGGGTCGGCCGATCGAAGTGATCGAAGGCCCGTTGATGCAAGGGATGAACGTCGTCGGCGATCTGTTCGGCGCTGGCAAGATGTTTCTGCCCCAAGTGGTGAAGAGCGCCCGAGTGATGAAAAAAGCGGTCGCCCACTTGATCCCCTACATCGAGGCGGAGAAGAGCGTCGGCCAGCGCGCCAAGGGCAAAGTGCTGATGGCGACCGTCAAGGGCGACGTCCACGACATCGGGAAAAATATCGTCGGCGTGGTGCTCCAGTGTAACAACTTCGAGGTCATCGACCTCGGGGTGATGGTGCCGTGCGCCAAGATTCTCGAGACCGCCAAGCGCGAGGGCGTCGACCTGATCGGCCTCTCCGGGCTGATCACCCCGTCGCTCGAGGAGATGTGCTTCGTGGCCGGCGAGATGGAACGCCAAGGGTTCAAGCTCCCGCTCTTGATCGGCGGGGCCACCACCTCGAAGGCCCACACCGCCGTCAAGATCGAGCCCTGCTATTCCGGACCGGTGATCCACGTACTCGACGCCTCGCGGGCGGTCGGGGTCGCCGGTAGCATGGCGAGCGATACCCTCAAGACCCCGTTGGTCGCGGGCGTGAGGAATGAGTACGCCGAAATCCGGGCGGCTCGGGCGCAGCGCGCCGATTCCGATCGCCAAATCGGGATCGAGGATGCCCGAGCCAACCGACTGCAGCTCGACCCCAGCGTCCCGGTACCGGTTCCGACGTTCCTCGGGGTCCGAACCTTCGACGACTATCCGTTGGAGGAACTCGTCGACCGAATCGATTGGACCCCGTTCTTCCAAACCTGGGAACTGGCCGGCCACTATCCGGCGATTCTCGAGGACCCAGTGGTCGGCAAGGCCGCCCGGGATCTCTGGCAGGAGGCGCAGCAACTCCTCGATCAGATCGTCCGGGAAAAACTCCTCACAGCCCGAGCCGTGGTCGGGTTCTTCCCGGCCAACGCGGTCGGCGACGACATTGCCCTCTACCGAGATCACTCGCGGAACGGGGGCATCGGACGAATCCACACGCTCCGGCAACAGCATCAGAAGAGCGGCGGACGACCCAACCTGGCCCTGGCCGACTTCGTGGCGCCCGAGTCGAGCGGCACTCTCGACTACGTTGGCCTGTTCGCCGTGACGACGGGGATCGGGCTCGACCGGCTGGTGGCCGAGTTCGAACGCGACAACGACGACTATCGAAGCATCCTGGCGAAGGCCCTGGCCGACCGGCTGGCCGAGGCGTTCGCCGAACGATTGCACGAACGGGTTCGCCGAGAGCTGTGGGGGTACGCGCCCGACGAAGCCCTCGACAACCAGGATCTGATCAAGGAGCGCTACCAGGGGGTCCGACCGGCCCCCGGCTACCCCGCCTGTCCCGATCACACCGAGAAAGGGCTGCTGTTCTCGCTGTTGGACGCCCCTCGGCGGGCCGGGATCGAACTGACCGAGAGCTTCGCGATGACGCCGGCGGCGGCCGTGAGCGGCTACTACTTTTGGCGGCCCGAAGCGCAGTACTTCGGCGTCGGCAAGCTCGGTCGAGACCAGGTGGCGGAGTACGCCGCTCGGAAGAACCTACCGATTCGCGAGGTGGAGCGGTGGCTGTCGCCGAACCTCGGGTACACCCCATAGCCCAGCCACGAATCGGTTGCCGGAAGAGGAGAGGACGACGTGCCGACGCTCAAGGAGCTCATCGCCGATCATGCCGTCCACGTTTTCGACGGGGCGATGGGGACCATGCTCTATGGCCGCGGCGTTTTTCTCAACGTCTGCTTCGACGAGCTGGCGGTCCGGCAACCCGATCTGGTGCGGGACATCCACGCCGAGTACGTCCGAGCCGGGGCCGAGATCCTCGAGACCAACACCTTCGGGGCCAACCCGTTCAAGCTGGGCCAATACGGCCTCAAGGACGACACCGAGCGGCTGAACGCCGCCGCCGCGCGGGTCGCCCGCGAAGCGGCCGGCGAACGGGCGGCGGTGGTCGGCGCGATCGGTCCGTTAGGCATTCGGCTGGAGCCCCTCGGCGAGGTCGCGATCACCGAGGCACGGGCGGCCTTCGCGCGCCAGGCCCGGGGCCTCGTCGAGGGCGGGGTCCACGGCTTCATCCTCGAGACCTTTTCCGATTTGGCCGAGATCCAGGCCGGGATCGAAGGGATTCGCTCGGTGAGCGATCTCCCGATCATCGCCCAGATGACCGTGGGCCAGGACGGGGTCACCGCCTACGGGACGCGGGCCGCGACCTTCGGACCCGCGCTGGTGGCGGCCGGCGCCGATGTCGTCGGGGTCAACTGCTCGGTAGGCCCGCAGACCATCCTCGAGATGGTCGAGCAGCTCACCGCCGTGGTCGGCGTGCCGGTGGCCGCCCAACCCAATGCCGGCCTGCCGAGGGAGGTCGCCGACCGGAAGATCTACATGGCGAGCCCCGAGTACATGGCGGAATACTCCCGCCGGATGGTCGAGGCGGGAGCCCGATTCGTCGGCGGCTGTTGCGGCACCACGCCCGAGCACATCAAGGCGATTCGCTCGTTCGTCCGGTCGGTGGCCCCACGCCACTCGACCGTGGCGGTGACCGTCAGCGCGCCGGTCACCGGCGTCGAATCCCTGCCGCTCGCCCAGCGATCGCGATACGGCGGCAAGCTGGCCCGGGGAGAGTTCCTCACCACCGTCGAGATCGTTCCTCCTCGGGGCACCGACCCCGGTCCGATGTTCGATCAGTGCCGAGCCCTGAAGGCTGCCGGGGTCGACGCGGTCAACGTTCCCGACGGACCTCGGGCCCAGAGCCGGATGGGCGCCTTGCTGTCGGGCCTGATGATCGAGCGGGAGGTCGGTCTCGAGAGCGTGGTCCATTACGCCTGCCGGGACCGGAACCTCCTCGGGATGCTGTCGGACTTGTTAGGTGCCGCCGCCGCGGGGCTCCGCAACCTGCTGCTGGTCACCGGCGATCCACCCAAGATGGGTCCCTACCCCGATGCCACCGCGGTCTTCGACATCGACGCCATCGGCCTCACCAACTTGGTCGCCCAGCTCAATCGCGGCCTCGACCCGGGCCGCAATCCGATCGGGAAGCCCACCGCGTTCGTGATGGGTGTCGGCGTCAACCCCGCGGCCCCCGATCCCGAGCGCGAGCTGCGGCGATTCGCCTGGAAGGTCGAAGCCGGCGCCGAGTTCGCGATCACCCAACCGGTCTTCGACATCGAGCAACTCGATCGGTTCCTGAAGGAAGTGGAGTCGTTTCGGATCCCGATCGTCGCCGGGATTTGGCCCCTGGTGTCGCTCCGCAACGCCGAGTTCCTGGCCAACGAGGTCCCGGGGGTTTCGGTCCCCGACGCGGTGCTCCAGCGGATGCGCGCTGCCAGCGAGCGGGGGAAGGAAGCCGGTCTGGCTGAGGGCGTGGCGATCGGGCGGGAAATGTTGGCCGCGGTCCGCGATCGGGTCCAAGGGGCCCAGGTCTCGGCCCCACTGGGCCGGGTGCCGGTGGCGCTCGACGTGTTGGCCGGCGGGCGGGCCACCCGGTCGTGACGCCGACCCCTCGCTTCACCGAAGAGACCGACGCCCGAATCGCCTTCGTCCTCGGACTGGCCAGCGCGTTGCACGAGTCGGGACACTCGACCCACGCGCTCGAAGAGGCGTTGGCCGCGACCAGCGATCGGCTCGGGTTGAGCGGTCAATTCTTCGCGACGCCGACCTCGATCTTTGCCTCGTTCGGCGAGGGCCCCAAGCAGCAGACCTTCATGCTCCGAACCCAACCGTCGCCCCCGGATCTGGGCCAACTGGTGCGAGTGACCGAGATCGCCCGCGCGGTGCTGGACGGAAGCGTTCCGCCGGCGGAGGGAACCCGCCGGCTCGCCACCCTGACGGAGCGGGCCCAGCCGAGGCCGCTGGCGACGATCGCGGCGTACGGGCTCGCGTCAGCGGCCGCGGCTCGGTTCCTCGGCGGGGCCGGGGCCGAGGCGGCGGTGGCCGGGGCGGCCGGTCTGACGATCGGGTTCCTGGCGGTCGGGGCGAGGCGGTTCTCACAACTCGGCCGGATCTTCGAGCTGGCCGCGGCCTTCGTGGCGGCGTTCGGGGTCGCGGCCGTCGGCGCGTTCCAGGGCGGCTTTTCGGCGTCGCTGGCCACCCTGGCCGGGTTGATCGTGCTGATTCCGGGGCTGGCCGTCACCACCGGGATCGCCGAGTTGGCCAACCGCCACCTCCAAGCGGGGACCTCGCGGCTGGCCGGCGCGTTCATGACCTTCATCGGCATCGGGTTTGGCGTGGCGTTAGGCAGCCAACTGGCCGTCGCGGTGTTCGGGGCTCCGGCCACGGTCACCCCGGCGTCGGTGGCGGCCTGGCTCAACTGGCTGGCCCTCCTCGCCTGCGCCGCGGCCTTCGCGATTCTCCTTCGCGCCGACCGGCGCGATTTCGGATGGATCGTGCTCGCGGGAGCGCTCGCGTTCGCGTCGACCCGCCTCGGAAGCGCCTTCCTCGGCCCGGAACTCGGCGTGTTCGTCGGGTCCCTCCTCCTCGGGTTCGGCGGCAACGCGTTCAATCGACTAACGGGACGCCCGTCGGCCGTGACCCTCGTCCCCGGACTGTTGACCCTGGTCCCCGGAAGCATTGGCTTTCGAAGCGTCACCGCGATGCTCGACAGTCAGGTGGTTCCCGGAATCGACGCGGCCTTCAGCATGATGCTGACGGCGGTATCGCTGGTGGCCGGGCTCCTGGTGGCGGCGGCGGTGTATCCCGAGCGGCCGATCGGGTGAGTCATCGAGGCATCGAACGTTCGGAAGGAGCGGCTGGTGCGAAGCGTTCTCGATCCTGAAGATCGCCGTGAGCTGATGAGCCGATTTCGCCGACTCAGACCCGACACGATGCCGCGCTGGGGCCGGATGAGCGCGCCGCAGATGGTGAGCCATTTGAGCGACCAGATGCGCCACACGGTCGGCGACGCGACCGCCGCGCCCCGGCCCGGACCGCTTCGATGGCCGATCGTCAAGCAGGCGGTGCTCTACCTGATGCCCTGGCCCAAAGGACGGGTCCGGGGACCTCGGGAAGCCTTTCTGACGGAGCCAGGCCCTTGGGAAGCCGATCTCACGACGCTCGAAGGCCTGGTGGAACGGTTCGCGGCCGCCGCCGATCGAGTCGACTGGCCCGATCACGCGATCTTCGGGTCGATGAGCCGACGAGCCTGGGGGTGGTTCTGCCACCGCCATTTCGACCACCACCTCCGGCAGTTCGGCCAGTGAGTTAGCGGGCGGGGATGTCGGGGGGAACCACCCCGCCCTTTGTCGCCGGTAGGATTCCTCGAGAGGCGTGCCATGAGTCGGGTGGCCGCGGCAGCCGCCGCACTGTTGCTCGGTTGTTCCAACGGCCTCGGCCCAGCGCCGGAGGGCAAGCAGTTTTCGATCATCGATATCGGCACCTCGATGCCACAGGACTTCCTCGCCACGCCCGGGACCGTCTCCGCCGGGGGGGTGATCATCAACTACAACAGTTTTGGGAGCTCCAGCTGCAACATCCCGGCTGGCGAGTCGGTTGCCATGAGCGCCGGCATGGCCACGATCACCGCCTACGACCGGTACGTCCCGCCGGAAGCGGTTTGCACCGCCGACATGGGGCGATACCAGCGATCGGTGACCCTAACGCTGGCCCCCGGCACCGTAGAGCTTCGGCTCCGAGGAATTCGCCTGCTCGGCGGCAACGAGGTGGGCGACTTGCGGCGAACGGTCCTGGTGAAATGAGCGGGGGGGCGGCGGCTGCCGGCCCCCCGTCCCCCCACCCCCCGCCCCCCGCTCCTCGCTCCGAGCGGCGCGCTCTAACGACGGTCTTCCCACTCGGTCGGCTCGTGGCCCTTGCCGGACAGGGTCGCCGCGGTTTCGACCAGTCGAATGAACTCGGCGCGATAGCCTTCCTCGTCGGGCCCTCGGGCCGCACGGGCCATGGTCAGGACTCCGCCGAACGACGACCGGCCCTTGAACTCCGAGTCACGCAGCAACATCCCGAACTGCGCCACCGCGGCGGCGAATCGAAAGTCGACCGAGTTCGAGCGAGTTTCCTGGGAGACGACCCGTTCCAGCAAACGGCTGGTCGACCCCTTGGGGTCTTTGTAACGGAGCTTCACGGTGAACCAATCGCCCGAGGTCGCGGCCTCTCGGCTCCCGCGGGATTGGTACTTCAGCGGGTCGACCGAGCCCTCGTCGCCTCCGTCAGTGAGGCCCGCGGGCACGATCTCGTAGAGCGCGGTGACCGAATGACCGGCGCCCATCTCGCCGGCGTCCTTGGTGTCGTCGTTGAAGTCCCGATCGGCCAGGATTCGGTTCTCATACCCCACCAATCGATACGACCGAACCCGCGCCGGATTGAACTCGACCTGGATCTTGACGTCCTTGGCGATGGTGAGGAGGGTAGCACCGAGCTCCTGAACGAAGACTTTCTTGGCCTCGAGAAGATCATCGACGTAGGCGTAGTGGCCGTTTCCCTTGTTGGCCAGTTGTTCCATCTTGTTGTCCTTCAAGTTGCCCGTCCCGAAGCCAAGGACCGTGAGGAAGACGCCATCCTCCCGGCGCTCCTCGATCATCCGGACCAGCTCGCCCTCGCTCGAGACTCCGACGTTGAAGTCGCCGTCGCTGGCGAGAATCACCCGATTGTTGCCGTCGGGTATGAAATGGTCGCGGGCCACTTTGTAGGCGAGCTGAATTCCGGCGCCGGCGGCGGTGGAGCCACCCGCCTCGAGACCCTCGATGGCGGCGAGAATTTGGTCTTTGTGGCCACCGGGCGTCGAGGGCAGCACCAACCCCGCCGCGCCGGCATAGACGACGATCGCCACCCGGTCTTGATCCCGCAACTCGTTGACCAGAAGCCGAAACGCCGCTTTGACCAAGGGCAGCTTGTCGGCGCTCTGCATCGAGCCGCTCACGTCGATCAAGAACACCAGATTGGTGGGCGGCAACCGATCGAGTGACAGCCGTTGTCCCTGGAGGCCGATCCGCGCGAGCTTGTGGCCGGGCCGCCAGGGCGCCTCCCCCAACTCGGTGGTAATCGAGAACGGATCGCCACCGCGCGGATCGGGATACTGATAGCGAAAGTAGTTGAGCATCTCTTCGATGCGGACGGCATCCTTGGGCGGCAACCGGCCGTCGCGGAGGAACCGGCGAACGTTGCTGTAGCTCCCGGCATCGACGTCGATGGAGAAGGTCGAGAGCGGCTGCCGTCGCGATGATTGCCACCCGTTGTCCCCGAAGTGGCGGTACTCCTCGGTATTGAAGTCGCGAAGTGTGGGGGCGCGAGCCATTCGCTTCCCGACGGGGGAGGTCGGGCTCGCCGCGGCGACGCTCAGATCGGCGCGCTGCCGCCGATCGGCTTGGGTCGAAGCAACGAGCTCCTCCATGGCAACCGGTTGGGGGGTGAGCACGAAATCGACCGTCACGACCCGCCCATCCCGAACGACCACCTGCCTGGACAACGGAGCGAAGCCGATGGTCCGGGCGGTGACCGTCACGGTACCCGAGGCGACCCCGGAGATCAGGTATTTCCCCCCGCTGTCCGACCGGGCCACGAGGGCGGTGCCGGTCACGACGATCGAGGCGCCGGCGAGTCCGCGGCCGCCCTGGTCCCGAACCGTTCCCTGGATCGTGCCGAGGGCGCGATCGATGTTGAGGTCGGATCCGACCCCGAAGAGAAAGGCCGGCCATCAGGGCCAGCGACTGGTGTCCACGCATTGGGTCTCCTGGTGTTGGGTCCGGGAGATGCGTGGCGCGATCGACGGTGCACAACCGGACGGGGCGGCGGGTTGGCTGGGGCCGGGAGGCGGCGCCGTGGCGAGAGGGCTATCTTGCACCGTTTCCGCCCATCTGGAGTACCGCGGTGTCAGAAACCCTCGTCTCCGCCGGCGCGCTCTCGGTCCTGTCCGAAGAAGAGCAGCTGTTCCGTGCCACCGTCCGCGAATTCGCCGAGACCGAGATCCGGCCTTTCGTGATGGCGATGGACGACGCCGGGAAGTTTCGCCCCGAGTTGCTCGAGAAGCTCTTCGCGCTCGGCCTCATGGGGATCGAGATCCCCGAGCAATTTGGCGGAGCGGGCGGATCGATCTTCCTGGCGACCTTGGCGATCGAGGAGTTGGCGCGGGTCGACGCGGCCGCCGCGATCTACGTGGACGTTCAGAACACCCTGGTCGACAACGCCGTGCTCCGGTGGGGCACCGAGGAGCAGAAAAAACGGTACCTTCCCCGTCTGGCGACCGGTCTGTTAGGCGCCTATGCGCTCTCCGAGCCCGCGAGCGGCAGCGACGCCTTCGCGCTCCAGTGCAAAGCGGAGCGCAAGGGCGACCATTGGGAGCTCACCGGTCGGAAGTTTTGGATCACCAACGCGGCGGAAGCGGGCCTCTTCATCGTCTTTGCGAACACGGACTTCTCGAAGGGGTACAAGGGGATCACCGGGTTCTTGGTGGAGCGGGAGTTTCCGGGATTCTCGATCGGGAAGAAGGAGAACAAACTCGGGATTCGGGCGTCGAGCACCTGTGAGCTGATTCTCGAGGGATGCCGGGTGCCGGACGGCAACGTTCTCGGACCAGTGGGCATCGGGTACAAAGTGGCGATCGAGACGCTCAACGAGGGACGCATCGGCATCGGAGCGCAGATGATCGGGATCGCCCAGGGAGCCCTCGACGCGGGTGTCGGCTACATCAAGGAGCGAAAACAGTTCGGCAAGCCGATCGCCGAGTTCCAGGGAGTCCAGTTCCAGGTCGCTCAGATGAAGGTCGAGCTGGAGGCGGCGCGACTGATGGTCTACAACGCCGCCCGACTCAAGGACCAGGGCCAGCCGTTTGCGGAAGATGCCGCGATGGCCAAGTTGTTCGGGTCTCAGGTCGCCGGTCGGGTCACCAGCCAGGCGCTCGAGCTTTTTGGCGGCTACGGCTACTCCAAGGAGTACCCGGTCGAGAAGTTCTACCGGGACGCCAAGATTGGCACGATATATGAGGGCACCAGCAATATGCAGCTGCACACCATCGCCAAGGCGATGCTGCGGTAAGTGGGAGAACTCGTCGCCGGCGATCCTCACGGCCTCGCTGGACAAGCGGGGCAAACGATGCGGTCTTGGGGCTCACGGTTCCTCGTTGGTTTGGTTGGCGTCCTGGCGGGCCCTCTGCCCTGCCTCGGGCAGGATGCCGCGCGTTCGCCGACCCTCCAACAGCAGCTCGACACCTGGTTTCGCAACGCGTCGAAACGGGCGCCCGGGGAATGGGGCGTGGCGGTGGCGGACGTGCAGGGGCGGCTCGTGTGGGGGATTCAGCCGACCCGACCGCTGATCCCGGCGTCCACGGTCAAGCTCCTGACGACGGGCTTCGCTCGAAGCGTGGTGGGCGGCGAGGCCCGGAAAGCGACTCGGGTCATCGGCAACGGCCAACTCGACCCGGCCACCGGCGACTGGAACGGCACCTGGGCGCTGGAGTTGAACGGCGATCCAACGTTCGAGCGGGGAGGCGGCTCCACGAGCCTCGGCGAGCTGGCGAGTCAGCTCGCGACCCGCGGAGTACGGCACCTCACCGGACCCCTGACGATCACCAGCTCCGAAGGTCGGCCGGAAGCATCGTTCCCCTCCACCTGGTCGGTCCGCCACCGCGGGCGAGTCTTCGCTCCGCTGGTCGGGAACCTCACCATCCACGACAACCTGGTGGCCGCGACGGTCGCCCCCGGCGCCAAGGTGGGACGCCCGGTTCAACTGGTCGGCTCGGCTCCCCACGGCGCCGACGCCCTCTTCGAGGTCAAAGCCAAGACGGTCGAGGGCCGGCGATCTCGACTTCGGGTCGAGGCCCAGCCCAACGGCCGTTACCTGGTGGCCGGCACGATGGGGATTCGGGCCCGAACCCGGACCCTGGCCCGGGCCGCGACCGACGTGCAAGCCGTGCTGGACGCCACCTGGCGGGCCGCGTTGGCCGACGCCGGGATCGAGTGGACCCAGGCCAGCGGCCTCGGCGGCCGGAGCGGGATGCCGCTCGTGCTCGCCGAAGTCCGGTCGCCGGTGTTCGACTCGATCGCCAGCGAGGTCAATCGCCGGAGCCTGAACCTCGGAGCGGAGTTGTTGCTCAAATGGGGGGCCGGCAACGACGCGGTGCCAGCCGACCGGCTGACGGCCCACGTCCAGCAGATCACCGGCGACTATGCCGGAGTGCGGTTGGTCGACGGCAGCGGGCTCTCCGATCAAAATCGAGTCTCGCCGTGGACCTTCGTCTCCTACCTCGCTCGCTTTCCGTTGGCGCCCGGGGGCCGCAACTTCCCGATGCTGTTGCCGGCCAATGGGTCGGGAACCCTCTGGACCCTGGCGAACGGCCTTCCCGAACGCGGGGTGGTTCGGGCCAAGACCGGCACGTTAGGTAACGTTGCTTCCCTGGTGGGGTATCTTGGCCGACCCGACGGGGTCCTCCTGGTTTCCGTCATCTACAACGGCCCGCGCGTCTATTCGGCCCGGCAGTCCCAATGGATGCTGTTCCGGGCGCTGGGAGCGGACGGGGTGGTCATCCCGGCCGACTCGGTCGACTCCGAATCGCTCGGCAGCGCGGAGAAACCGCCCGCCTGGTAACCTCAGGCCTCCGGAACCTCGTCCTCCCACAACGCCAGGATGTTCCCTTCGGGATCGGCGATCATCGCCATGATTCCCCACGACATCTGCGTCGGCTCCGACACGAACTGGACGCCCTTGGCGTGCAGCTCCCCGCAAAAGTGGACCAGCCCCGAGACGAAGAGGGTAATGCCGGTGTGCCGGCCCACCATGGCTAAGGCATCCGGATGAACCGCCGGATGGATGCTCAGGTGGGGCGGCTCCGGGAACAATTCGGCTCCGAACGAGCCTTCCTTGCTCACCGGCAGGCCCAGGGTATCGCGATAGAACGCTTTGGCGCGGTCGAGGTCGACGGCGAAGATCGCGATGGAGTGCAGGTGGCGGATCATGGCACCGGGTCGGTGGAGGCAAAGGCGTGGCGGTAGTTGCGGCGCATCCCGGCCAATCCCGGGCGAGCGAGCGGGCTGTCTCCGAAACGACGAGCGAATTCCGGTTCCGTCATCCGCTCGAAAAACCCGGGGTCGTCGCGATCGACTTCGCCGCGGTCGTGGAAGGCGGGATTGGCGGTCGGGCCGGCGAACCGGACATTCCAAGGGCAGACGTCGTTGCAGATGTCGCACCCGAAGGCCCAGCCGCGGTATCGGGAACGCAGCTCCTCCGGGGGCTCGCCCCGGTGCTCGATCGTCAGATAGGAGAGGCACCGGGTGGCGTCGAGCACTCCGGGACTCGGAAACGCATCGGTCGGGCAGGCATCGAGGCAGCGAGTGCAGCTGCCGCAGTGATCGGTCGCAAACGGCTCATCGGGCCGGAGCGGGAGATCGGTGAACACCGAGCCGATGAAGAAGAAGGAGCCGACCCCCGGGCGGATCAGCATGGTGTTCTTGCCCCACCAGCCCAGGCCGGCCCGGTGCGCCAATTCCCGCTCGGGGACCGGACCGGCATCGACGTAGGCCGCCACCACGGTGGCACCGAGCTGGCGGAGGGTTTGCCCCAGCCGCGCGAGCCGATCGCCGCAGTCGAGGTGGTAATCCCGACCGCGAGCGTATTTGGCAATCTCGGCCGCTCGCCGCCGCGGCGGGTGGGTCTCGGGCGGCAAATAGTTGTCGAGGACGACAACGGCAACCCGGGCGCCGGGGACGATCTCGGCGGGTCGCTTCCGTTTGGCCGCCTGGCGATGGAGGTAACGCATCGTACCGGCGCGCCCGCTGGCGAGCCACCGGTCGAGCGCTTCGCCGTAGCGACTCTCCTCGAGACTGGCGATGCCGCAGGCCAGGAACCCCAGCTCGGTGGCCGCGGCCCGGACGCTAGGTTCGAGCCCCATGCCACACCCCGGTGATCAGCCGAGCGCCCCGCTGAAAGGTGAAATAGGCCCAGGCCCACTCGAACATCACGACGATCCGGTTGCGAAATCCGATCAAGAAGAAAATGTGCACGAAGATCCACAGTAGCCACGCCAGGAACCCGGACGTCTCGAGCTTGCCAATGTCGGCGACGCCCCGCCCTCTCCCGATCACCGCCAGCTGCCCCTTGTCGCGATATCGGAACGGGCGCCGCGGCCGCCCGGCGAGATCGCCCAGGATCGCCTCACCCGCGTACCGCCCCATTTGGATCGCGACTGGACAGACCGCCGGCAGGCTGGCGAACTCCGGCTGGTGAGGATAGGCGGCGGCGTCGCCGAGCGCGAAGACCTCGGAATGGCCGGGGATCGTGCAGTCGGGCTCGACGATCACCCGATCTTGCCCATCGAGGGGAACCCCCAGCGATGCCGTCAGCGGGCTCGCTTGATTGCCGGCTGCCCAGATCACCGTGGCCGCCGGGATCCGCCACTCCGCCGCGGTGACGAATCCGGCCTCGACCGTCGTGACCATCGACTCGGTCCGGACGTCGACCCCGAGCCCGCGGAGCGACTCCTTCGCTCGCTGGCTCAACGCGGGAGGATACGAGGGGAGGAGTCGGGGGCCTCCCTCGAGCAGCACGACGGTGGCATCTCGGGGGTCGATCCGGCGGAAGTCGCGGCGGAGCGCGAACCGGCGGATCTCGGCGAGGGCTCCAGCCAGCTCGACCCCGGTGGGACCGCCGCCGATCACCACGAAAGTGAGGAGCCGCTGGCGGGTGACCGGATCGGTCTCCCGTTCGGCCCGCTCGAAGGCCGTGAGCACTCGGCGCCGAATCTCGATCGCGTCCTCGAGGCTCTTGAGGCCGGGCGCGATCCCCTCCCAGTGGGCTCTGCCGAAGTACGAGTGCCGGGCGCCCGCCGCGAGGGCGAGATAGTCGTAGCCGACCGTCGACCCATCGGCGAGCTGGATGGTCTTGGCCGGCGGATCGACTCGAACGACCTCCGCCAGGAGGACCTCGATGTTCCCGGCCCGGCGGAGGATCGAGCGAATCGGCGTGGCGATTTGTCCCGGCGAGATGGCGGCGGTGGCGACCTGATAGAGAATCGGCTGGAAGAGATGGTGGTTATTCCGATCGATCAGGACCACCTCGACGGGCCGATGAGCGAGGGTCTTGGCGACGTAGAGGCCGGCGAACCCGCCGCCAACGATCACCACGCGGGGTCGGGTCGGCCCGGTCACAGTCGCATCGTCTCACGCCGCCACCGCGCGAATCGGACCACGTCCTCGACGGGCGGAACCGCTCCTTCATCGCCGTAGGCGGTGTACATCCGCCAGCGGAGATATTGGGGGTCGGGAACGGGAAGGAAAGGAGCCGCCGACCACCAATGCCGGCGCCGGAACGCCCAGGCGGTTTTCCCGAGGTCGAGCGCCAGCCGCGGATTGAGGAGTGCCCGCCCGAGCAGCCGAGCGGCAAGTCCCAGCCAGCGGCCCTGGTAGGTGACGGGAGACGACGAACCGACGGATGACATCGCTGGCAAATATAAGGGGCGGCCGGTGAGAAGACCGAGCAGTGTATATTCCCGCGCGATTTTCTCATCACCACGGAGCCGGAGTGACGACTAACCCACTCCACCATAGCGCCGGCCGGTCGGGCCCTACCGCCGACGAAATCCTCCTGGAGCGGCCGAGCGCCCCCGAGCGGCCAGACTCTTTTCGAAAGACCGATCCGTGGCGAGTACTTCGGATCATGGGAGAGTTCGTCGAGGGGTTCGAGAAACTGGGCGACATCCAGAATGGCGTGACGATCATCGGGTCGGCCCGCACTCCGCCGACCGACCGGTATTACACCGACACCGTCGAGACCACCCGGTTGCTGGCCGCGGCCGGATTCCCGATCATCACCGGTGGCGGCCCCGGGATCATGGAGGCGGGCAACAAAGGAGCCGTGGAGGGTGACGGCCTGTCGATCGGGGTCAACATCGAGCTTCCCCACGAGCAGGGAACCAACCGATTCGTCCGCCGGAGCATGTTCTTTCGATTTTTCTTCGTGCGGAAGATGATGCTGGCGAAGTATTCGGCGGCGGTGATCGCGTTCCCCGGCGGCTATGGGACCCTCGATGAGTTGTTCGAGTTTCTCACGCTGATGCAGACCGGCAAGATGGCGCCGATTCCGGTGGTGCTCTACGGCTCGGCCTATTGGGGCCCGATGGTCTCCTGGCTCCGCGAGACGATGGCGGCCGAGGGGAAGATCGACAAGGCCGACCTCGAGCTGTTCCATCTGGTCGACGAGCCCGCGGCGGCGGCCCGCCTGATCGTCGATCACCAGCGCGGTACCTAGCGAGCCGATGGCGAAGAAGCGCTCGGCCAGCGGCCACCTCGGCGGGCACCGGATCGACCCGGCGGCCATCACCGGTCGCGAGACCGCGGCCGACCTGATCGACAACGCCTTCCTGGCCTATAACGCCGGCCGCCTCCGGGAGGCGTGTCGGCTCTTCGTCGACCGGATGCTCGCGCCCAACGTTACGATCGGGATGAGCCTCACCGGGGCGATGACGCCGGCGGGCCTCGGCATGAGTACCCTCATTCCGCTGCTCGAGGCCGGCTTCGTCGACTGGATCGTCTCTACCGGCGCCAACCTCTATCACGACGCCCATTTCGCTCTCGGCCTCTCGCTCCATCAAGGAACGCCGTTCGCCAACGATGTCGCCCTGAGAAACGACGGCGTGGTCCGGATCTACGACATCTTCTTCGACTACTCCGTGCTCCTCTCCACCGACGCGTTCGTGCGGGACGTCTCGGCGCGGGAGGAGTTCCAACGGCCAATGAGCAGCGCCGAATACCACTACCTCCTCGGCGGCTATATCGCCGCCCGGGAAAAAGCCCTGGGCCTGAGCAAACGGTCGGTCCTGGCGGTGGCGCACGAGCTCGGCGTGCCGATCTACACCAGCTCCCCCGGCGACAGCTCGATCGGGATGAACGTGGCGGAACAGGCGCTGGCCGGGAGCAAGCTCCGCTTCGACGTCAGCGCCGACGTCAACGAGACCGCCGCGATCGTGCTCCAGGCCAAGCGGTCCGGCGGGAAGAGCGGTGCGTTGATCGTCGGCGGTGGCAGCCCGAAGAACTTCCTGCTCCAGACCGAGCCACAGATCCAGGAAGTCCTGGGGATCGACGAGCGAGGTCACGACTATTTCCTCCAGCTCACCGATGCCCGGCCGGACACCGGGGGGCTGTCGGGGGCCACCCCCGGCGAGGCGGTGAGCTGGGGCAAGATCGATCCCGACATGCTCCCGGGCACCGTCGTGTGCTACTGCGACAACACCGTCTCCCTACCGTTGCTGACCGCGTATGCCAAGGCTCGGGTCGGCCGGCGCCGCCTCAAACGGCTCTATCACAAACGGGGCATGATGATGAGTCGCCTCGTCCGGGAGTACCGCAAAGCGTTGGCGTTCCGGAACCGTCGCGCCGCCGAGGCCAAGAAAGTGAAGACGTGACGTCTCGGCGCTACGCGGGGTACGCGCTCGTCGTGCTCACCGCGGTCAACCTACTCAACTATCTCGAGCGGAACGCGATCTTCGCGCTGTTCGAGCCGGTCAAACGCGACCTGGCCCTCTCCGATGGCCAGCTCGGGTGGATCGGCACCGCTTACGTGTTGGTGTTCTCACTCGCGTCGCTGCCGCTCGGATTGCTGGGCGACCTTCGCTCCCGCCGCGGCGTCATCGCGGGCGGGATCGCCCTCTGGAGCATCGGCACGGCGTTGTCCGGGTTGGCCCCCGGGTTCACGACCCTGTTCGTGAGTCGCGCCCTGGTCGGGTTTGGGGGAGCGGCCGCGGCCGCCGCGGCCGCGTCATTGGTGGCCGACTACTTCCCCGGCCCCAGACGGGCGCTGGCGCTGGGAATCTTCATGGCTGGCTTGGCCGTGGGCGGAGTCCTCGGGATTCTGATCGCTGGGCAGCTCGAGGCGTTATACGGATGGCGGGTAGCCCTCCTCACGCTGGGCCTCCCTGGTTTTGGGCTCGCCGCGTTGGTGATGCGCCTCAAGGATCCCACCCGCGAGCTGCCGACCGGGACGCTCCGGGCCGAGCTGGAGTCGATCGGCATCGGGGTCACCTCGATGGTGTGGGCCTGCGCCCCGGCACTCGGGGGCCTCGGGTTGGGGGCGCTCGTGGCCTACGTCCTCGACCGGCGCTTCGGGGTCGACTCCACCCTCGACGCGGCGGCCTTGCTGACGATCGCGAGCGTCGGGCTGATCTGGAATATTCGAGCCTGGGTCCGACGCAGCCGTGCCACCGCCCCGACGGGCGACCCCGGCGACGAGGTGCTCGATGCCGCCGTGACTGACCTCAAGCGGGCCTTCCAGATCGTCTTGACCACGCCAACGCTGCTGTACGTGTTCGTCGGCGGGGCGCTCATCTCGTTCGGGATGAACGGGATCGTGGCCTGGGCTCCGACCTTCATCACCCGGGCGCTCGGCCTCTCGACGACCGAAGCAACCCGGCTGCTGGGGGTAGCGGGGCTGGTAGCGGGGACGCTGGGCACCTTGGCTGGCGGCTGGATTGCCGATCAGCTTCGGAAGCGATTCCCGAGCTCCCGGGTGTTGGTGACCGGGGTGAGCATCTTGCTGGGGGCGCCGCTGGCCGTTCTGCTACTGTCCCTCCGGGACCCGGCGCTCTTCATCCCGGTCTTCTACCTCGCGTTCATGCTGCTCACCATGTACAACGGGCCGCTGACCGCGACGGTTTTCGACGTCGTTCCCGCCCGAATCGGCACCACGGTGATGGGAGCGTATTTGTTGTTCATCCACATCGCCGGTGATTCGATCGCCTTTCCGCTGATCGGAGTGCTTTCGGACCAGTTCGGCCTCGACCGGGCAATCTACGTTCTCCCGATCGCCGCCCTGGTGGGGGGCCTCGTGGTGCTCGGCGGAGCCAGGTCGGTTCCGGTCGACATGCGGCGCGCGCTGGAGGCCACCACCGGCTCCCATCCGGCCGCGCTCCCGCCGGCTGCCTGATCGCGGGCCACGGTCTCGCCGCCGCCACTGGAACGAACGGTCCGCTCCGAGTATCCTCCTCAGGCGTTATCTGCCCTCCTACGACCACGTCGACATCGCAACGGAGTTCCCGGCCGATGGCTCATCCGACCGTCACCCTCACCAGGCGCCGTTTCGGTGAAACGATGCGGCGGGACCGCTGGTGGGGTCAGCCACTCGTCGTATTCCTGATCTTGTCGGGCTTCGTCGTCTACGCCACCTGGGCCGCCTTTCAGAACGCGCATTACACCTCGGGCCCGTACCTCTCGCCATTTTACGCTCCCGAGATTTTCGGCAGCTCGCCCCATGCGTGGTTCGGCCCGAAACCCGGGTGGTGGCCCGGGTGGCTGCCGTTCTCGCCGGCGCTGATCATTCTCCCCTTCCCCGCCTTTTTTCGCTTTACGTGTTACTACTATCGGGGGTCGTACTACAAGGCGTTTTGGGCCGACCCGCCGGGGTGCACCGTGGGCGAGCCCCGCTCCACCTACCTGGGCGAGCGCTATTTCCCGCTGATTCTCCAGAATGTCCATCGCTACTTCATGGCGATCGCGGTGGTTTTCGTGTTTCTCTTGGGCTACGACGCCTGGAAGGCCTTCTGGTTCCCCGACGGTTTCGGCGTCGGAGTCGGCACCCTGGTCCTGGTGGTCAACGTGATCAGCCTCGGTGCCTATACCTTCGGCTGTCACTCGATGCGCCACTTCGCGGGCGGCTGGCGCGACCAGTTCTCGAAGAAGCCGGCCTTCAACCTGCCGTACAACTGTTCGACTTGTCTCAATCAAGCCCACCACAAGTGGGCCTGGATCAGCTTGTTCACGGTGGCGTTCAGCGACGTCTACGTTCGGCTCTGCTCGATGGGAGTCTGGACCGACTTCCGGATCCTCTGATGGCCGACTACCAGAGTTACGATCATGACGTCCTGGTGATCGGAGCCGGCGGGGCCGGTCTCCGGGCCGCGATCGAGGCCGCCGCGTCGGGCGTCTCGGTCGGACTGGTGTGCAAGTCGCTGCTCGGCAAGGCCCACACGGTGATGGCTGAGGGGGGCATGGCGGCTGCGATGGGTTACGTGGACGATCGTGACAACTGGATGGTCCACTTCACCGACACCCTCCGCGGCGGCCAGTACGTCAACAACTGGCGGATGGCCGAGCTTCACGCCAAGGAAGCCCCGGCGCGGGCCCGCGAGCTCGAGGCGTGGGGGGCGATGTTCGACCGCACCGATGACGGCCGGATTCTCCAGCGGAACTTCGGCGGCCATCGCTATCCGCGGTTGGCGCACGTCGGCGACCGGACCGGGCTCGAGATGATCCGGACTCTCCAGGATCACGGCGTCCATCAGGGCATGGACGTTCACATGGAAGTGACGGTCGTCAGCCTCTTGAAACGGGGCGATCGGGTGTGCGGCGCGTTAGGCTACGATCGCGAGCGCGGGCAGTTCCGTCTCTTTCGCGCCAAAGCCATCGTCCTCGCCACCGGTGGGATTGGACGGGCGTATTCGATCACCAGCAACAGCTGGGAATATTCCGGCGACGGCCATGCGTTGGCCTACCTGGCCGGAGCCAGTTTGATGGACATGGAGTTCATCCAATTCCACCCGACCGGGATGGTCTGGCCCCCGAGCGTCAAGGGCATCCTGGTCACCGAAGGGGTTCGGGGCGAGGGCGGCGTCCTGCTCAACAGCAAGGGCGAACGCTTCTTATTCAACGACATCCCCGCGAATTACAAGGACCAGACCGCCGATAGCCCCGAGGAGGGGTGGCGGTATACCCAAGGCGACAAGAGCGCTCGGCGGCCGCCGGAGCTACTGACCCGCGACCACGTGGCCCGCTGCATCATGCGCGAGGTACGGGAGGGCCGGGGCAGCCCGCACGGCGGGGTATACCTCGACATTCGATGGATCGGCACCAAGCTGCCTAACGGCGCCGAGCACATCAAGAAAAAGCTCCCCAGCATGTACCATCAGTTCAAGCAGCTGGCGGACCTCGACATCACCAAGGAGCCGATGGAAATCGGGCCGACCACCCACTACGTCATGGGAGGCATCCGGGTCGATGGTGACTCCCAGATGTCGGCGGTACCGGGCCTCTTCGCCGCGGGCGAGTCCGCCGCCGGGCTCCATGGCGCCAATCGGCTCGGCGGCAACTCGTTGTCCGACTTGCTGGTATTCGGGAAGCGGGCCGGCGAATACGCCGCGACGTTCGCCAAGGAACACGGCGCCGTGGCGCCGGACCCCGGCGAGGTCTCCGACCAGATCAAACAGGCGCTCGAGCCGTTCGACCGGCCGAGTGGCGAGAGCCCCTTCAAGGTCCAGCAGGATCTCCAGGCGATGATGCAGGACTTGGTCGGGATCGTCCGTCGGGAGGAGGAGTTGGGCCGAGCCGCCGAAGGCCTGCGCAAACTCAAGGACCGGGCCGCCAAGGTCGGCGTCGTCGGCGGTCGAGAGTACAACCCGGGGTGGCACACCGCGATCGAGCTCAAGAATCTGATGATCGTGTCGGAAGCGGTGATCCAGTCTGCCTTGGCGCGACGAGAGAGTCGTGGCGGTCATTTCCGCGACGACTATCCGGAGAAGAAGGCCGAGTTCGGGACCTTCAACCAGGTGGCCGAAGTGGGCCCCGGCGGCGCCATGACCCTCCGCCGAGAACCGGTGCGGCCGATGCCGGCGGAGCTGAAGCAACTGGTGGAGGAGTATAAGTAGGACGGGTAAGACGGATAAGACGGATAAGACGAAATGGATGGCGTGATGGCGACTGCGACGTTTTCAATCTGGCGGGGCGAGTCGGGCAAGGGACAACTGACCGACTACCCGACCGAGGTCTCCGAGGGGATGGTGGTTCTCGACGCCGTGCACCAGATCCAGGCCGTCGATGCCACCGACCTCGCCTGCCGGTGGAACTGCAAGGCCGGCAAGTGTGGCTCCTGCTCGGCCGAAATCAACGGTCAGCCGCGGCTGATGTGCATGACCAGGCTCAACCAGCTCGACCTCAGTCAGCCGGTCACCATCGAACCGCTACGGGCGTTTCCCCACGTCAAGGATCTGGTCACCGACGTCAGCTGGAACTACTCGGTCAAGAAGGGCATCAAGAAGTTCTCTCCCCGAAAGCCCGATGCGGCCGACGGCACCTGGCGGATGCAGCAGGAAGACGTCGATCGGGTGCAGGAGTTCCGGAAGTGCATCGAGTGCTTTCTCTGCCAGGACGTCTGTCACGTCCTCCGGGACCACCATCTCCACGATCAATTCATCGGACCCCGGTTCCTGGTGCACGTGGCCAATCTGGAAATGAATCCCCTCGACACCGAGAACCGGCTCGAGGATCTTCGAAAGCTGCACGGCATCGGGTACTGCAACATCACCAAGTGCTGTACCACGGTGTGCCCGGAATCGATTCAGATCACCGACAACGCGATCATCCCTCTCAAGGAGCGGGTCGTGGATGACGCGTTCGACCCGGTTGCCAAGCTGATCGCCATGGTGAGGGGGAAGTAGCCAGAGCCCAAGGAGGCGGGGTGTTTCAACCGAAGCCGATCACCGCCGACGCCATCGCGGGCGCCCTCGCCAAGGCCGAGCGCTATCGGCTCCTCAACGAGCCGGAAGCGGCCGACAGCATCTGCCTCGACATCCTCGACATCGACCCTGAAAATCAGGACGCGTTGGTCACTCTATTGCTGGCCCGCACCGACTTGATTGCCCGGGGCGTCGGCGGCGCGATGGGGGATGCCCGGGCGGTATTGCAGCAGCTCAAGGAGCCCTATGACCGCGAGTACTATGCCGGGATCATCAGCGAACGCCGCGGCCATGCCCAACTGCTGAGCCCGAGCTTGGGCGCCACCTACGTGGCGTACGATTGGTTCCGAGAGGCGATGATCTGCTACGAGCGCGCCATGGAGCTTCGACCAACCGGCAACGACGACGCGGTGCTCCGGTGGAACAGCTGCGCTCGGGTTCTGAACGCCCACCCGGAGATCGCCCCCCGAGAACCGGAAGAAGAGCACACGGTGGTGCTCGATGACTGACCCGACTGCGGAGGTCGGTCACGGCCTCGCTTCGACCTCCGCCAAGAACCGGCGGATCACCGCGACGTAGGCCGCCGGTTGGTCGAGCATGGTCAAGTGGGCGGCCCCCTTGACGATCTCGAGCTTGGAACCCGGCGCCATTCGCTGATAGTCAGCGTGAGCCCAGGGCGTCCCTTCGTCGAACTCGCCGGCGGTGAACAAGATCGGCAAGGAGAGCTCCTTCAACCGGTCGACTCGTTCGTAGTTCTTGAGGGTCCCGGTCGCCCGGAACTCGCTCGGCCCCCACATGTATCGGTAGACCTCACCACCGAATCGGGCCGAATCTCCCTCCGCGGGCGCGAGGGGTTTGAGGTAGACGAACCGCTGGTAATAGGCCGTCGTCGCCGCTTGATACTCCGGCGAATCGGTGGTGCCGGCCGCCTCGTGCTTGGCGATCGCCACCTCGAAGGAGTCAGGGAGAAACCGCTTCAGCGAATCGGCGTCGCGCTGCCACCGTCCGGCGCTCATCACCGAGCTGCCGAACACGACGCTCCGGACCCCCGCGGGCTTGGTCAACAGGTAATCCATCGCCAACATGCTGCCCCACGAGTGACCGAGGAGATGGATCTCGCGCAATCCTAACGCCGAGCGGAGGCTGTCCAACTCACGAATGTGGCGCTCGATCGTCATCAGCGTGGTGTCGGTCAACGGATCGGAGCGGCCGGCGCCCAGTTGGTCGTAGAACACCACCGGTCGATCGTCCGACAGGGCCGCCAGGGAATTGAGATAAGAACTCGGCGCGCCGGGACCTCCGTGGAGCAGCAGCAGCGGCGTCTTCACGCCGGACCCGACGACCCGATACCAGATCTTGCCACCCGGGACCGGGAGAAATCCCTCGCCCGGCTTGGGACCGGCCGGCGGCTTGGCGCAGGCAGCACAGAGCAACCCGGCAGCTATCAACCGAATCGACAATGTTCCTCCTCGGGGATCATTTGGTTGGCCATGGTATTCGGCCGAACGGGGTCGGGGTGGGCCAGATCTCGTCCAGCGTCGAGGCATCGTAGAGCCGGCCGGCTTTCATCACCATCGCGACGTTGGCCGAGTTCTGGATGGCGACCGTTGGATCGGCGTTGAGGATCACCAAATCGGCGAGCTTGCCGGCCCGGAGCGAGCCAATGTCCCGGTGGGCTCCGATGAAATAGGCGCCGTCGAAGGTCGCGATCTTGAGGGCTTCGAGCGGCGTCAGCCCGGTCGCGTAGGCCCACAACTCCCAATGGGAGCCGAACCCCACCTGCTCGCCGTGTTCACCGATCGCGGCGTAACCTCCCGCCTTGACGATGTCGGCCACCCCTTCCGCCAGAATCGGAAAGGCCATCTCCTCGATCTCGGACATCGGCGACGCTCGGACTTTGGCGGTGACGGTCGGAAAGGGCATGAATCGCCGAGTTCGGGGATCCTCGAGCAGCCGCTGGCGGGGGCGGAAGTACTGCATCGCGCCGTGAGGCACTCCGGCCACGATCACCGTGGGCGAATAGACCAACCCAGCCCGTCCGAAGAAGGTCGCCGCGTCCTGGTAGATCGGAAGATCGGCGATGAAATGCTCCCACCCCGATTGACCGTCGATGGCATACCCGACGTCGAGGAAGAGGGGGCCTCCTTCGCTCGTGAGGCTGATACCGCGGTCGCGGGCCGCCTGGACCAGCCATTGATGTTGGCGCCGCCCGGGTTGGCGATAGTTCTTGATGGTGGCCGCGCCCCAGTCGGCTCGCTTGTTGACGTGGAGGCGGGCGTCGTCGAGCGTTTCGATCTCCTTGACGTCGCCCCAGGCGATCCCGTGGGAGATCACCGTTTCGGCGCTGCTGAAGGTTCGGGGACCGACCATGCCCCCCGCCTCGATCAGCTCCGCCAGCGGGAACGCCGATCCGCTCGAGGTTGCCGGGTCGACGATCGTCGTCACCCCGAACGCCAGATCGAGCGCGGATTCCGAGCGGCGATTGGGGATCACCTCGCCGGTCTCGCTGGTATGGTGGGCGTGGAGATCGACCAGACCCGGAATGATCGTCTTGCCGGTCACGTCGATCACCCGGTCGACCCCGGTGGTATCGCAGGCGCCGATGCAGGCGAGGCGGGCCCCCCGCACCACGATCGTTCCGCGATCGATCACCTGTTGGCTATCGATGGTGATGATCTTGGCGCCGACCAGCGCCACCGATCCCGTGGGGGTGGGTCTCGGCACCCGGAGTCGGATCGAGATCGACTCGGTTTTCCCGGTGGCGAGGTCGTGGGTGAGATACCGGGTACCGGAGACGAACTCGACGATCGTCGGGGTGCGCCACCGAGGGTAGAGGCCGCCCCACTCGCCCAACCGGATCCGGCCCGGTGCCGGGACGTTCGGATTGGTCTCGATCTTGGCGATGGCGTCGGCTTCGACGATCGGCGCGAGGTAGATGTCGTGCATCGCGTCGAAAGCGAGCCACCTCCCGTCGGGAGAGAGGGCGGGCGTGTTGCCGTGCTCCCGCCGGGGCGGTAGCTCGGCGTGTAGTCCGATCCCGGCCCCGGCCCAGTCGACGGATCGGACCCGAACCACTTGCTTCAGGGCGTCGTCATGGGGAAACGGGCGGTAGAGCTCCCCGGCGGCGAAGGTGGGATTCTCCTGGAACGGATAGCTCAGCCGGCCGTTAGGTGCCGATCCGGCTCGGGCCCAGGCGGCCGTCGGGGCGAGAGACCGAGCCGGTCCACCCGCTGCGGGCAGCGCCACCAGGGTCCAGCCGTTCCGGCGGTCCCAACCATTCCAGGTGTTCGCGTCGGGCCCGGGACCGCGGGTCACCGCAAGGCTCTTGCCGTCGGCGCTCCAGACGGGGCCGAGGTATTCGCCCGGTTCGCGGCTGACGCGGCGAGGCGGGCCGCCCTGGGCGGACACCACCCAGAGGTGGCCCCGATCGTCGACCGTCCAGGTGGTGAACGCGATGTCGCGTCCGTCCGGAGACCAGGCCGGGGTCAGCTGAACCGCCGGCGCCGCGGCGTCGAGCAACGCCTTCGGCGAACCGTTAGGCAGATCCATCGTCCAGATCCGCCCCACCGCAACGAAGGCCAGCCGGGTTCCGTCCGGGGAGGAGGCCGGCCACTGGAGAAACCGAACGTCGAGCGAGTCGTCGTCGAACCGAAGGCTGCCCCGTACCGGCTCGGCGACGGTCCGGAGCACCCGGGCCGTGAACGGGATCGGAACCACCGCCCCAGTCGCGAGGTCGACCTTGGCGATCTTCCCGCCCAAGGTCAGCACGATCGCCTTGCTGTCGGGCGTCCAGCCGTAGCCGGGGAAGGCCCGATAGGCATATTGGGCGTTGGTTTGACTGAGGTCCTTGGTGGCCTCGGGAACCAGGTTCCGCTCCTCCCCGCTCGCGAGGTCGCGAATCCAGAGGGCGGTGCGCGGCCGCATCTTGTGGCCCCGCCACTCGAACGTCTCGTCCGGCATCTCGCGGGCGAATGCCAGGTATCGCCCGTCGGGCGAAACCTCGGGCGTCAGGCCGGCCGGCTCATCGCCACTGACGTCCTCGGCGTAGGTCCCTGCCCGCAAGGCCTCCCGGTACTCGGCGCTGGGTTCGCCCGAGCCGCCGGCGCGCACGTTGGCCGTGGCGCCACTCTCCAGGTCGAGCCTGACGATTCGGTGGCCGGCCGTCAGCATCCCCAGCCCTTCCCCGATCGAGTAGGACACTTGGTAATAGAGCGACTTGCCATCGGGTGAGAACGCCGGCGCATCGGGTTGGGTCAGCCGCTCGTCGATCAACGGCGTCGGGGCGCCGCCGTCGAGCGGGAGTCGGTAGAGCGTCCGGTTCTGGCGATGCCAGCCCCGGCCCGGCGTTCGGTACAGGCGAACCGCGACGATCGATTTCCCATCGGGCGCCCACGTCGGCTGGATGAACCGAGTGGCGGGATCGCCATGAACGAGCGTCGGGTCGGAGCCGTCGGCCCGAATCGTCCAGATCGCCAGTTGCCCGTTTCGGTCGGACGCGAAGGCGATCCGGGAGCCGTCGGGCGAGAATGCGGGATGGAAGTTGAGGGCGGGGCCGGAATTCTGGGTGAGCGCCACCGCCTTGCCGCCATCGATCGGGACTTGGTACACCTGACCGAGAAGATCGAACGCGATCCACCGACCGTCCGGCGACACGTCGATCGAGATCCCGGTTCCCTCATCGGTCGTGAAGTCGATGACCCGCGTCTTCCCGCCCGGCGGGTCGAGGGTGACCGACGAGTCGATGGCGGGGCCCCCGGCCCGGCAGGCGGCGAGCACGGCGAGCACGGCGACGCGGCGGCTCCGGATCATGAAACGGCCTCCTCCCACGGTTGATTCGCGACTCGCTCGCCGGAACGAAGAAACTCCCGGCCAGATTATTACAGGGCTGGCAATCGGCCAGCGGGTGGATCGCCGAAGCCACCGGAGAAGAAAGCCCGCGGGAGCCGGCATGGCAACCCGCCAGTGGACCGCAAACTAGCCGCCATCCCGACCAGCCGGACCGGCGTAACACGTTCGGCAATAATGGCTTATAGGAGACATTCGGGAAGGCATGGGATCTGCACCCCCCAACCACGTGTCCACCATGACCGCCTCGCCCAAGCCGCCGCCTAACCAGGACTTCCTGGTGCCGGTACTCGACCTGAGTTCGCCCCCGGACCCGGTCGCGATCACCAGCTGGCACATGGCCCTGTCGAATCTGGTGGCCCCCGAAATTCCCCATCAGCTGCTGGGGCTGTGGGTGTTCCCGGAGCGGGGCGGATCCCTGCTGTTGGGGCCGGAGGCGCTGGCCCAGGATAGTCTCTCGATTCCCGATCCGGCGCCCACCCTCAGTCAGGACCAGCTCTTCGACCTCGAGGAGACCCTCCGGCGAGCGAAGTACGCCTCGGCCGCGGCGATCGCCATCCGGGCCGGTTCCCGCGATGTCGGCCTGCTGGTAGTTGGCACCTTCGAAGCCGGCGTCTACGGGCCGGCGGCGGCGCGGGCGATGATCCGGCTGGGGGAGCGGCTCGCGCCCACGCTCGAAACGTTAGGCAAGCTCCTGGTGAGCGGGCCGCCGGCCCGAGCGCCGAGCGACGAGGTGTCGTTCGCCGCGGTGGTCGCCGACCTCGCCAACCAAGCACCCTCGGGACCGGAGTTGGTTCGCCAGCTCTCCGGGCTGCTCCATCGGCACGTCCCCCACGATCGGCTGGAAGTTTTGGTCTATGCCAACGCCCAGCGCACCGCCCTCCCGCTCTCGGGCCTCTCGGGTCGCCGCCGGTGGGGCGCCGGGACGAGCACGTGGAGCGATCTGGCCCGACTCTTCGACGAGATCGTTGGCGCCGACGCCAGCGCCACCATCCCGAATCTTCCCGCCGAGGCACCCGGCCTCACCTGGCCCGGCGGTCTGTCCGGGGGATCGGGACCGGCTCGGATCGCCTCGGTGGCGGTCGCCCGGCTGACGCTCGGCGGCGAGCCGATCGGTTTGCTGGTGCTCGGCCACGTCGGCCAGGGACTCTATCGCCCGGTTGACGAAGCGATCCTCACCGAGGCGGCCGCAGTCATCGCCGGACGGGTGATGGCCTTCCGGCTGGATACCGAGTCGCAGTCCCTTCGGGGCCAACTGGAAATACTCCAAGCCCCATCGCTGCCGGTGCTCCGAGCCGCCGAGATCTTGGCGAGCACCGCCCACCTCGGCGAGGCCCTCCATCGCTTCGACCGGGAAGTGAACGAGGTGGTTCCCCACCAGGGCGCCGCGTTTCTGCTCCGGGTTTCGGAGTCGGAGGTGATCGAGTTCACGGCCGACACCCTCCGGCCGCTGGCCGACTTGGCGTCGACGCCGATCGATGCCTCCCTTGCGAGGACGGTCCTCACGGAGGGGAGTCCGTGGAGCGTGGATCAGGGGGGCGAGGAGGATCATTTGATCGTGGCGCTCCGAGTCGCCGGCCGGGTGATCGGAGCGCTGGTGCTGAAGGCGACTCGCTTCGAGAGCCCCCGCGACGCGGCGGCGATGACTCAACAGTTTGCCGCCGTGTTGGCGCCCCACCTCGAGCTGCTCCGTCGGACGGCCGGGGCCCGGGCGGGTCAGCCAGCCGCTCGACGGACCTAGCCCGGCGACGCCTCAACCGGGGGAGGCGGTCCGGCCACCGGCAGAACGAACCAGAACGTGCTGCCGCGCCCCGCCGCCCTTTCGACCCCAATGGTCCCACCGTGAAGCTCGACCAGCTGCTTGCAGAGCGCCAGACCGAGACCGCTTCCCGGCTGCGATCGGCTGGCCGAGCTATCGACTTGACTGAAGGGCTGGAACAGCCGGCCGAGGTCCTCGCCCGCGATGCCCACGCCGGTGTCACGAACCGCGACGTACACTGCCTCGCGCACCGCCACACCCTCGCCGGTATCTCTCACCGGTAGGGGAGCCCGGGTCCGGGAAACCGAAACCGTCGTTGCAACACCGTCGGGGGCAAACTTCGATGCATTCGACAGGAGGTTGATCAGCACCTGACGGACTTTCTGGCCATCGGCCTGGATCTCCACGGGCTCGTCCCCAGCTCGACGTGACAAGGCTGCCGTTTGACCGCCCGGAGACTCTCGGTGTCGGATACCGCGGCCTTCACCACCCCTCGGAGTTCCACCGGACCAACCCGGATGGTCATTCGGCCGGCTTCGAGGCGAGCGACCTCCAAGACACTGGTGATGAGATCGAGGAGGTGGCGCCCGTTCCGGGCGATCGAATCGAGGTAGTCACGCTGAGTCTCGTCCAGTCCCCGGTCGTCTCGAATCAAGTCCGCGAAGCCGATGATCGCGTTCAGTGGGGTCCGCAGCTCGTGCGACATGTTGGCGAGGAACTGGCTCTTCAGCTGGGTCGCCTTGACCAGCTCCCGGTTGGAATCCTCGAGGGCGAGCTGGTTCTGGCGGGCGTCTTCCACCATCGCGGCCCGATCCAGGCCGACCTCGATCTGCTCCGCCACCGTCTCGAGCAGCGTGGCGTCGTCGTCCGAGAACGGACCGGCCCCGATGCGGTTGTAGACGGCGATGACGCCGATCGTCTCGCCGCGGGACTTGAACGGGGTGATGGTGGCGGCGTGAATGGTCGCGTCAACTCCTTCCACCGGATGGTTTCGGGGATCGGCCTGGAGCTCGTCGGTCCGGATCGTGCGACCCCGGGTCAATCCGGCTCCCGCGAGCGAGCCTTCCAGGGGCAACAGTCGGGCCACCGCCGGGCGAAGCAGGCCCTCGCCCGCGACGATCCGAAGGAAATGGTCTCCGGGCGAGCGCACCATGACGGCCGCACCGTCGGCCCCGACCAGCTCTCGCGCCAGCCGGGCCACCTCGGTAAACAGCTGATCGGAGGATCGAAACGTGAGAAGGACCGACGCCACCGCGCGGAGCAGTTCGAGTTCGCGACTCCGAGCGGCGGCCGCCGCCGCCGCTTGGGCCAGTCCGGCGTGACGTGCCGCCGCCGCCGACCGACCGCGCTGAAACGCGGCCACCGCCAACAGGCTTCCGGCAATCCCGATTGGCCATGATGACCAGTGTCGAAGTTGGGCGGTGCCAAAGGCAAGCCAGCCGAGAAAGATGGCGCCCGCGGCGAGCCCGAAGGAAAGTTCCCACCCGGAGGGCTTGGGCTTCGCCATGGCGAGGGAATCTGGGAGCGGTTCGGGGCCTTTGGTAGGGGCCGGCCGGTTTCGATTCGGTCTCGCATTCTAGCACGCCGAATCAGGCGGGGCTGCCACCCCTGGCACCTCCCGAGCCCGACGGCCAGCGGCCGGCTCGCTGCGACGCAGCTAGTTGCAGCGTTCAACCCCGCAACCGGAGCCGCGGGATGGCATCGCGATTGCCCCCCTTTTCGTCTCGATGGGACCCGACATTTCGTTTGTTCGCACTTGGGCCGAGTGGTACGGGAACTCGACGCTGCTGTCGACGGCCGTCACCTCGCTTCACCTCGGCGGGATGCTGCTCGGCGGCGGCTTCGCGATCGCCAGCGACCGCGCTACCCTTCGAGCGCTCAAGCGACCGGAGCCGCTGGCGACCCACCTCGCCGAGTTGGAATCGATTCATCGACCGATCATCGTGGGGTTGGCGATCACCTGTCTCACCGGGATTGCGATGTTGACCGCCGACCTGACGCTCCTCGCCTCGGCGGTCTTCTGGATCAAGATGGCGGCACTGGTGGCGCTGCTTGGCAACGGGTGGCGGCTCCGTCAAACGGCCCGCTGCCTCGAGGCGGGCCCGACCGATCCGGTTCGCTGGCGCCATCGGCTCCGATCGGCGGTGCTGGCGAGCTTGGTACTTTGGTTCGTGGCGTTGGCGTTGGGCGCGGCCCTTCCCGCCTCCTGAAACCGAGAGTCCCATGATGGCGTTGTCGACCATCCTCTTCCAATCCGCCCTCGTCCTCGCGGCCCTCGAGCCACCGCTCGACTCCGTTCCCCGGCGGCTCGAGCCGCCGCGCTGGGACCTGGCCTACTTCTACGACGCCACATTGCAGGACACCCTCAAACGGAAGAAGGCGCCGCTGGTCGAGTACAGCGAGGTCTACGGCACTCGGCTGGGCGTCCATCGGGTCCTGAGCTACGCGATGATCCCCCTGTTCGTCGGGTCGGCCTACACCGGTTTCCAGCTCCGCAACAAGAAAGACCAGGCGCCGCAGTGGACTCGGGACATCCACGGGCCCCTTGCCGCGGGGACGGCCATCGTGTTCGGGATGAACACGTTGACAGGGGCGTGGAACCTCTGGGAGGGTCGGAAGGACCCCACGGATCGGAAGAAGAAGCTGCTGCACAGCGCGATGTTTCTGGTGGCCGGCGCGGGGTTCGCGTACGTCACGGCGGCGGGTGACAACATCCACGAATCGGGCAAGCCGAACCAGTGGCATCGCAACATTGCGTTGGGGTCGATGGGCGTTTCGCTGGTCAGCTGGTCGATCATGCTGTTCCGATGACCGAGTTCACCTGCCAGGGGTGCGAGGCTCGCCGGAGCTTCGTCAAGCGGGCTGGCGCCGCGTTAGGCGGGTTACTGGCGATTGGAATGGTCCCGAGCTTTGCCGTTGGCGCTCGCCGTCCTGGGGGCGATGAGGTCAGCTATCCGGTTCCGCCGGCTGACGACGTCGTCATCGACAAGGCGAACGAAGTCATCCTGGCGCGGCGGGGCAATCAGGTGATGGCCTTCGCGCTTTCCTGCCCGCACCAACGCTCGATGCTCAAGTGGTTCGACCAGGATGGCCGGTTTCAGTGCCCCAAGCACAAATCCAAGTATCAGCCGACCGGCGAGTTCATCTCGGGCCGGGCGACCCGCCATATGGATCGCTATCCGATTCGGCGGGAGGGGGACAAGGTGGTGGTGACCGTGGATCGGACGATCGAGAGTGACAAGGACGCCCGCGGATGGGTGGCGGCGGTGGCGACGCTGTAGAGCGCGATTGGGAGTGACGCGACAGCGTTAGGCAACTGCGGAATGGCGGCGACACAGACACCAACGGAGAGAGGGAGAAAGGGTCCTCTCGGCGGCGCCGGCGGCATCCAAGGCCGACTTGAGGAAGCCCTCGGCGATTTTCAGTCCGGCCGGAACGACAGTCGACAAGATGGCGCGATTGTTGTCGACAGTCAACATCAACGGGCAGGGAGCAGAGGGACGGACGGGGGCGAGTCAGTCGGGCAGGAGGGGCTCGGCCCGATCGGGTGGCGGCTCGGTCACGGTGCCGGCCGCGACCCGCTCCTGGACCTCGTTCCAAAAGCAAATCCCAGATTGGCCGGTTTCAGGGTCCCAAGCACAAAATCGAAGTATCAGCCGACCGGCAAGTTCATCTCGGGACGAGCGACCCGCGGGTGGGGGGCGGCGGTGGCGACGATCTGAACGGCTCCAATGCGGAAGGGGGGCTGGAATCCTGGGCTCAGGTCGGCAACCGCTGCAGCCAGAGGGTGGCCCCGAGGGCGGTGAAGATCTGCCGGGCCTCCTCGTGGTATCTTCGCGCTTCATCGGGCCGATCGAGCATCGTCAGTGCTCGACCGGCGAGCGCGGCGCATTCCCCCTGCAGCAGCCGGCTGCCATGGCGTTCGGCGATCTCCCGCCCCCGATGGGCCGCGTCCAGCGCCCCGCCTGGATCGTTCAGCTTGAGGCTCCGCTCGGCCCGAACCCACTCGATCTCCGCCTTGCCGAGTTCGTCCCCCGCCTCGTCACACAGCGCGGCCGCCCGCTGAGCGACGCCGTCGGCCAGATCGAGTTCGCCCTGGTCGAGCAAGGTCTTGGCCCGGCCGATCATCATCAGGGCGAGGAGGACGGGGTCGCCCACCGCCTCGGCGTGTCGGACGGCCTCGAGCCCGAGATCGGCCGCTCGATCGAGGGCCCCATCGTGCCGGGCGATGATGCCGAGGTTGTGGAGGGTCTCCGCCAACCCCCGCCGATCGCCGAGTCGCTGATACGCTTGCCACGCCTCGCGGTAGTCCCGGACCGCCTCGGCCGTCCGCCCGACGAGATAGCGGGTTGTGGCCAGATTGTTCGACGTTCGGGCGACCATCGTGGTATCGCTCAGTAATCGAGCCAGCCCCAGGGCATCCTCCCAGAGGCCGACGGCCTTCGACAGCTCACCCCGCTCGTAGTTGATGGCGCCGAGGAGGTTGACGGCCCGCAGCCGGCCATCGTCGTCGGCCCGCCGGCGGAACTCGTCGATCGCCGTCGTCGCCAGTTGCTCGCCGGCCGTGAACCGACCAAGCCGGGTCGCGGCGGTCGCGAGCGCCAGCGCTACCGCCGGGTCGCCGGTGGGGAGAGGCTCCGCGGCGTAGCGATCGAGCGCGTCCTGATACCGCCCCTCGGCGAGGAGCGATTGCAAGGAGGCGGCGCGATCGGGACCGGACATGGGCAACGACCTGCTCTAGTAAGCGATCGCGAAACGGGTGAATCCCAGCAAGTTCGCCTTTAGCTCGCGGAGCCCCTCGGTCTTGATCGTGCCGACCTTGACGAACGGCTCGGTGGCGCTCTCCTGGCGCCAAATGGCGATGACCTGCTCGATCTTCTTGTCGTCGCCATCGTCGTCGCCGTCGTCGTCCAGATCGCCGCCGGTCGCTTCATACTCGATTTTCAGCTCCGCCGGCTCGGTCGAGCTGAACCGGAGCCCGGCGGGCTCCATGTCGACCATGACGACCCGGGGATCCCTGATCCACATTACGATCCGGATCGAATCGTTCGGGCCGAAGGGCGTACCATCGGGCCGGGTCAGCAAGCTCCTCTGCTTGATCTTCAGCTCGACGAGCTTCTCCCCCCGCTCGCCGTTTGGCTTCTTGAAGTAGATGAAGGCCTCGGTGTCCCGGCCGACCTTGGCGTAGAAGGCCACGGAATCGTTGAAGAGGGGCGGCGCGTTTGCCGGCAGCCTGATGATGTTCAGCTGCCCCGGAGGCCTCGTCGTGCCGACCGGGTCGGGATCGAGGATCGAATCGGAGCAACTCAGGCCAACGAGCAGCGATGGCAACAAGACCAGCGGAACCACTTTCATGCGCTTTCCATTCTCAGTCGAGGTCCCCATCGAGGATCCGTTGGAGTCGCGGTCGGGAAATCCCGAGCCGGCGAGCGGCTTCGCTCTTGTTGCCGTCGACCCGGGCGAGGGTTTCGAGTATCGCCGCGCGGATGATGGTCCCCAGCGGAGCCGGGAACGGGAGGTAGCCCGCCTCCTGCCGTGGGGCACGACTCAACAACAAGCCGGCCAGTTCGATGGCCCCATCGGGGGCCAGCACCATGGCCCGCTCGATGGCGTTGCGAAGCTCTCGGATGTTGCCAGGCCATGGGTGCGCCCGCAGCCCGGCCTTCACCTCGAGGGTCAGCTTGGGTTTCGGGATCTGGTGCTGGGCGGCGAGCTGCGCGGCGAACCGTTCCGCCAGTATGACGACGTCCTCCCCGCGGTCGCGGAGCGGCGGGAGCACCAGGTGCACGACGTTGAGACGGTAGTAGAGATCTTCCCGGAACGTTCCGTTGGCCACCGCCTGCCCCAAGTCGGCGTGGGTCGCCCCGATCAACCGAACGTCGATGCGCTTGGCCAGCTGACCGCCGACCCGGCGGATTTCCCGCGACTCGAGCGCTCGGAGCAGCTTCGGCTGCAGATCGAGCGGGAGGCTGCCGACTTCGTCGAGGAAGATCGTCCCGCCATCGGCCAGCTCGAACAGCCCGGGCTTGGCGGCCACCGCCCCGGTAAAGGATCCCTTCTCGTGGCCAAACAACTCGCTTTCCAGCAAGTTGCCCGGAATCGCCGCGCAATTGATCTCGACGAACGGTGCTCTGGATCGGGGGGAGTGGTAGTGAATCGCGCGAGCCAGGAGTTCCTTCCCGGTCCCGGTTTCGCCACCGAGGAGCACGGTTACATCGCGAATGTTGGCGACCCGGCGAGCATCGCCGATGACCTGGCGAAGCGAATCGCTCTCCCCGACGATGGCCTCGAACCCGTTCGCCACCCGTTCGGCGGTCGCGAACCCGTCGGCGGCTCGGGCGGCCGCGGCCTGCCGGCCGATCCGCTCCATGGTCCGCCGGAAGACATCGAGATCGCCGGGCAGGCTGAAGTAGTCACGGGCACCGCGGCGTACCAGACCGGACGCCACCCGATGATCGGTGGACGCCCCCACCACATAGATCGGAACCGAGCCCGGCGACCGAGCGGCCAGCCACTCGGCCGCATCCGGCTCAGCCCCACCGGCGAGCACCAGGCAGAACTCGCCACCCAGCGGGGACGGGTCGGCCGGATCCCGCGCCGTGGTCGCGAGGCCCGCGCCGGAGAGCAGGGACTCGACCGACTCGGCAAAACTATCGGACAGCTGCACCACCTGACCCTCGGGCTCAGGCTTTGCCATCGTCCTCCCGACTAGCGATCATCTTTCCCGTCCCGATCCTCGTCCTTGAAAAAGCGGAACGACCGCCGAATGTTGTCGCGGACCAGGTTCTCGTTGCGTTGACCCTTCAGCCCGGACTGGGGGTCGACCAGCCCGCCCTGTCCATCGACGAACCACCGTTGAACGTCGACCATCAGCGTGAGATCCGTCGCCTTGGTGCCCGACACCACCAGCGGCGGCACCAGGTCCGATCGCTGGCGGGCGTTGAGGTCGGAAATGTAGATGAACGCCCGGCCGTCGTACGTCCCGGTGGCGCGAATGCTAACTCGGTCAAAATCAGGGTGGGCCTTTATGAAGGCGTCATCACCGGCGTCGTCCTCCGGCTTGTGGATTCGAAACTCGAGCCGCCGGTAGGTGCCGCTGTCGACCTCGACGCTCACCATCCGTTTGACCCCGCCGCCTAACGGCAAATCGAGCAGCAACGGCCCCGCGACGAACTTTTCGCAGTCGTCATCATCGCTCGACTCACCGGACGGGCCGGGGGCTCCCGATCCGCTCGATCCGGAGTCGTCGCGACAATCGCAAGAGTCTTGCACCCGCTTCAGTCGGATCTCCCGGAGAACCACTTCCACCTTCCCCAAGACGATGGTGTGACCGCCGACCGAGACCGACTCGGGAGCGGCCGCTGACGGTCCGCCATTGCCGGTCGAAAGCGAGAGCGTCACGGAGCCAAATCCGGGGACGGCGGACGAGCCCGACGGGCCGGTGCCGTCCGAACAGGCGGCGAGCCCGACCACGGTGGTGACAACGAGCGGCAGCGGGACGATCTTAGATGCGAACATTGGCCGACAACCTCCACGATCAGGGGACGAGAACCGACAACCTGGGGCCTTGCCAGGCAACCTCAATGCCCCTCTTGATCGCTCGACTAACATATTGAGAGACAACGACTTATGCTGATGAATGCCGCCGTCGGAAAGCCTCGATTCGTGGCACCATGGATCGAGTCGTTACAGCGAGGGCGCAGCGCCGTGCGGTGGGGCACGTGGCTCGCCGGGCTCTCGATTGTCCTAGTTGGCTGCCGCGGCGAAGGGACCGCCTGCGAGCGGTGTGATGTTCTGGTCGTCGCGGCCACCGGCGAACCTTCGACGCTGGTCCCCCCCCTGATTCTCGAAACGGTGGGTCGCGACATTTCCGACTACATCTACGAGCGGCTCGCGAATCTGAAACCGGGAGCGCCGCCCGGCGACAGCGCGGCGTTCGAGCCAGGGTTGGCTGCCGCCTGGGCCCGGGTCGATTCACTCACGTGGCGTTTCACCCTTCGGTCGGGGGCAGCGTGGCACAACGGCGCGCCGGTCACCTCCGACGACGTCGTGTTCTCGTTCGCGGCATACGCCGACACGGCGCTCGGTTCCCCCGGCGGAGCCGCGCTCGCTGGCGTCTCGGCGACCGCCGATGGCCCTCGGCAGGTGTTGGTTCGCTTCCCGCGCCCCTCCGCCGATCAACTTCTCGACGCGACGTATCAGGTTCGCGTTCTGCCGCGAGCCCTGTGGGACTCGATCCCGCGTTCCCGGTGGGGCGCCGATTCGTCGCTGGCGACCCTCGTCGGATCGGGGCCATTTCGGTTGGCCGAGTGGCGCCGAGGTCAATCCCTTCGGCTGGAGCGAATCGACCCGGTCCCCGGCGCGATTCGACAGATCGTCTGGCGGTTCGCCGGCGACCAGGATGCGGCCCTCAACCTGGTCCTGGCCGGCGAGGCCGATCTCCTCGAAACCGCCACCTCCCCCGATGCCCGGGCGCGGGCGAGTCGGGATACGACGGTGGTGCTCCGCCCGTACCCGTCGGCGGTGTTCGGATTTCTGGGCTTCCGTCACGCGGACCCTGCCGGCCGTCCCCATCCCATCCTCGCCGAGCGAGCGGTTCGCCGCGCCCTGGCTCTGGCGATCGACCGGCAACGCCTCGTCTCGGCGGTTTTGGGACCAGAGGCGGCGATTCCAACGGGCCCGATGTCGCGGGCTCTCTGGCTGTGGAGCGACGGCGATCCTCGGGATTCCCTCGACGCGGCGGGGGCGAATCACCTCTTGGACTCGCTGGGCTGGTTGCGGCGTCCGGACGGGATTCGGGCCCACCGCGGGCGACGCCTCGCGGTCGACATCTTGGTACCGTCGACCAGCGGAGTCCGGCGTCAGTTGGCCGAGGGAATCCAGCAGATGTGGCGGATCATCGGGGTCGACGCGACGATCACCGCGGTTGACTTCGCCATCTTTCAGGCACGACTCAGGCAGGGTCGGTTCGATGCGATGATCGCCGCCTCACTCGATGAGCCAAGCCCGCGGGGAATCGCCGAGCAGTGGAGCCGCGCCGGGTGGGTAGGCCCCAATCAAATCAGGTACTTCAATGCCGAGTTCGAATCCCAGGCAGCGACGGCGTTGGCGGCGCCGACCCCCGCGGAGGCTCGCCGTCTTTGGGGAGTGGCCTTGGCGACACTGCGGGACGATGCCCCAGCCGTGTTCCTCTACAGTCCGACCAACGTGGCAGTCGTCACCAAACGGTTCGCGACGCTCCCGATCGACCCGTTCTCTTGGCTCAGTCGGGTCGGGGCTTGGCGGCCCTAGGAGTTCCTCACGGGCATTACCAAACGAATGCCCCTTTTGGCCCTCGCCGATCACCGATAGGCTCTGCTCGTCCCCGCGACTTCGATCGGCCGCCGCGTGGGCCGTCACCCCCTGGAGCCCATCGAGGCCCGCGATTTCGAAGAGCGAGAAGCCCCGAGGCCGGGAACCGCACCTTCGTGCAGTTGACAGTCCGACGGGGGCATTCGTGTGGTCGCACGGCGGCGGGATTCACCTATTGCTGGGGGCAGGGCTTCTACGGACAGCTCGGCTTTGGCGAAGTCCAGGTCGCGACGTCCGGCTTCTCGAGCACTTTCGAGTCCACGCCCCGGGGGGTCGGCGGAGCGCCGTAAGGAACCTCCGCACCTGAATTCTGTAGCGGCCGGCGGAAGCCGGTCGCAAGGGTGGGCGACCGCCCACCCCTACAGTTTCTCGTGCCTAACCGCCAGCCACCAGCCGGCTGATCATCAACATCGGGAGGCCGAAGTTCGACACCATGTGCCCAATGATCCCAGGCCAGGTGTTCTTGGTCCGCTGCGCGACGAACGCAATCGCGCAAGTGGTCGGCAAATAGGACACCAGAATGCCGAGGTTGGTGTGGTAGAACATGTGGAACAGAGCCCACAGCGCGCCGTGAATCAGCCAGGTCGAGGCGCCGAACCGAAGCTCCTGCCTCGGCAGAATCACCCCGCGCCACCAGAGCTCTTCCCCGAGGATGTTGAAGACGAATAGCCCGAACAGGTAGTACAAAAGCAGACCCCAACTGAACGGCATCCCGAGAATCTGGGTCTTCCCGTCGGTGAGCCCGTTCATGAACGTGGTGTACCCCGCCGGCGCGTCGTAGAACTGGACTCCCTCGAACAATCCCCTGACCCAGGTGTTGAACGGGAAAGGCGGCATCCACAGGAGGAGCCAGATCACCAGGCCGAGGGTCCACAGCCAGGTAGCCCGATCGAGTCGCCCCAGCCGGAACCGGTCGCGAATCCCAACCCAGCTCCACGACCGGCCCTCCAGACGATAAGCCACGAACACGGCCATCAACATCAACGCGAGCGGCGTCATGAATCCGACGTGGAAACCCTGGAACTGGGTCGCCCCTCGGGCCACCGCCGCCGGCATCGCCACGAAGAGAAAGAGCGTGAACACGACGGACGGGATCCCGAACAACAACAGACTCCCGAGCCATCCCAGCGGAGCGATCGGCACGACCGTTTTCCTCCCCTCCGTCGTTAGTAGGACGGGCGATTCTCGTTACCGTATCACGCCATGGCGGCGCCGGCCTCCATCAGCCCGACCAGCCGCCGCACCGCCTCCCGCACGAACGCGGGGTCTTCGGCATGGGCATCGACTTCGACGACTTCCACACTCGAGGGGAGCCCCGCCCGGAGCGCACCGAAGAACGCCGAGTCGCTCTCGGGATCGTGGAGTGGGCCCCCGGGCACCGAGTACCGCCCCACACCTCGCAGCGGCAACATGAACACGGCCCTCTCCTTCGTGTGCCGCAGCCGCCGGCAGATGTCCTCGGCGACCCGCACGAGTTCCTCGGGCCCCAGACGGGGCACGAAGATCACGGGGCTGTGGAAGACGTGCCGGTGGTCGCGATACTTCTCCGGGACGACGTTGGGCTCGACGAAGATCCCCAGGTGCTCCGCCCCGCCGGGGCAGATCACCTGCGGCAGCCCCAACCCGCCGGCCACCGTGAGCCGCTCGGGGCCGCCCGCCCGCAGGCCGCCGAACACGTCGTCGGCGATCTCGCCGAGGGCGTAGTCGAACACGGCGCCGATCACGCCCTCCTTCATCAATTGCTCCATCGCCCGGCCGCCGGAGCCGACGGCATGGAACACCACCACGTCGTACCCGGCCTCGCGGAACAGCTCACGAGCGAGCGTCGCGCCGTCGGTGAGGACCCCCAGGTTGGTCATCGCGATGAGGGGTCGGTCGCCCCTCCTCCCGGCCACGGCTCCCTCGACGAGCGACATCCCGTACGCGGCGGCCGCCGCGTTGGCGAGAATCCGCGCGGTGAACGGGTTGACGCCGAGGAGGTCGCTCACCGAGAACATCATGGTGATGTCCTTGACGCCCACGAATGGCGAGGTGTCGCCCGAGGCCACGGTCGAGACCATCAGCTTGGGGAACCCGTAGGGCAGCGCCCGCATCACCGCCGTGCAGGACGAGGTGCCCTGGGTGCCGCCCACGCCGAGCACCGCGTGCGCCCGACCCGCGGCGATCAGCTCGAGCAGGAGCCTGGTGGCGCCGGCCACCATCACTGGACCCGCCGCCTCGCGCGTCGGCGTTGCGAGCAGCTCGGCCAGTTTGGCGCCGCCAGCCGCCGCGACCTCTTCGCGGCTCACGTCGGCCCGGGCGCCAGGCGCGCCCACCACGCCGAGATCCATGACCGTGGCCGTCCCCCCGAGCGCCTCGATCCGGCTCCGCAGGAACTCGGCCTCCTCGGCCTTGGTGTCCAGCGTGGCGAGCACGACGACGGTGCGGCTCATTACCGACTCCCGGCGTTCGAGAACTTCAGGCTGGCGAACTCCCGTGCCGCCGCCAGCACGGCGCGCTCGATCGGCAGCCGCTCGGTCGACGAGCCGGTCCAGAACCCGTGGCCGGTGGTGTGGTCGAGCAGGTACTGGGCGTCAGCCGGAGTCTCCATGGCCGCGCCGTGGCCGACGAGGATCACGTCAGGATCGAGGGCGCGCACTTGCGCATACGCTTCCTCCGTGCGTCGAGCGGTCTCCTCGATCGTCTCGCCGGAGTCGTAGCCCACCAGCCCGCCGCGCGTGGTCCCGGCGTGGAAGCAGAAAATGTCGGGCCGGGCCTCCGCCACCATCTTGAGGCTGTCCTCCAGGTCGAACGCCAGCCCGATCGTCACCATCTCCATCTCCTTCGCGAGCGCCAGCATCTCGACCTCGTGATCGAAAGTGATGCCGCTCTTGACCAGCACCTGGTAGAGGTTGCTGTCCTTGTCCACGTAGCCGATCGACGGCCCGATGTTCGAGACCGACATCACGCCCATCGCCTTGAGCCGCGCCAGCACGGTCCGCATGTCCTTCAGCGGGTCGTTGGCGTTGAGGCAGGCGCAGACGAACGCGTCGCCCTTGAGGGCGGGCAGGATGTCTTGCTCGGTGTAGGTCAAGGTCTCGGTGTTGGAGTCGAGGATGGGCCACATCATTGCCATGGTACCCATGCCGTTGGCCCGCAGCCGGGCGCCGGAGAACGTGTTGATGCAGTCGACGCCGGCCCGTTCCAGCAGCTTGGCCACCAGGCCGCTGCCGGCGCTGGCGATGAAGATCGGATCGCGGGCCGCCACCTTGGCACGGAGCGTCCGGAGGATCGCGTCGCGGGACGTGCGGGGAACGATCATGGCGTCCTACTTCACCACGCGCATCACGCCGCGCATGGTCTGTCGGTGGCCGGGGAAGGTGCAGAGGACATCGTAGTCGCCGGGCGTGCTGGGCGCACGGAGCTCCAGGACCTGAGACTTCTGGTGGTTCAGCAGATCCGTGGCGGCCAGGATCTTGTCGCTCGTGGGGATGAAACGCCGGGCAAAGCCGTCCGCCCCGAGCCTGTCCGCCGCCGCCCCGATCTCAGCCGCCGAGCCTGGGGTCGAGATGATCAGGTTGTGGGGGGTGTAGTCGTCGTTCACAAACCGGATTCTGATGGGCTTTCCGGCCGAGACCGTGAACGTCTCCTGATCGTAGCGCATCTCCTCGACGACGGTTCGAACCACGATGGCCCCGTCATCTGTCGGCCTGTCCGCCTGTCCGCCTGTCCGCCCGCTATTGGCGGCCGCCGCGCCGTTCGCCACCGGCCGCGCCGCGCCGTGCTCCCACATCCGCTGCACCCGCCGCGCGGCGATCCGGGCGTGCGGCACCGGCGAGTTCAGGGCCAGGTCGAGCAGGTCGCGATTCACCACGTTGTGCTGCTGGTGCACCCAGAGGGCCTCGAGCAGGTGATGGGCATCGGCCTCGCTCGCGGGGTCGAACCGTTTCATCCACTCGCGGGTCGCGGCGATCACCTCGGCAGTGGCGCGCTCCGACAGCTCGATCCGGGCCCGGTAGCGGATGCCGTTGACCGGGTGCTCCAGCGCCGCAAGGAGGGCCCGAATGGGCTGGCCGTCGATGGCCACATGCTCGGAGAGGGGCCGGCCGGGCACGGTGATCCGGTAGATCCGGCCGTGGCCGCGGTCGCGGGCGGGGTCGCGGATGTTGTGCTGCATGTGTCCGATGACGGCATTGGACCAATCCGCGACGTACAACCCGCCGTCGTCGCCAATCTCGAAGTCGGTGGGCCGGAAGTTGGGATCGGACGAGACCAAGAGGTCGTCCGTCTCGGTGCCGTGCGCGTCGCCGGTGGTCGGATTGAACGAGAGGGTGTACTGCTTGATGCCGAGAAATGCGATCACGTTCAGGATGAGGAAGTTGCCCTGGTTGCGGGCGGGGAAGTGCCCGCTGGAGAGGATCCCGCTGGCCGGCACCGGGCGCACCGTGTGGCGCAGCAGAGTCCGCATCTTGAAGGTCCCGTCGCGCTGGTCCGTGACCTGGTAAGCGGCGCCGCCGGTCGCGTCGGTTGCGTAGTGGTAGCCCCAGTAGTCGAAGCTGACGCCGTGCGCGTTGGGGCTGTTCTCCGCGTGGAAGCTGAACTCGTGGGTGCGGGGGTTGAAGCGGTACATCCCCGAGGTGCCGGACTCCTGGTTGGCGGCCCAAGGCGTCTCCACGTTGGAGATGTTGAAGATGCCGCGCTGGTAATAGATGAACCCGTCGGGCCCGTAGACGAAGCTGTTGGCGGAATGGTGGGTGTCCGCCGAGCCGAACGCGCCAGCGATGCGGAAGCGGACGTCGGCCACGTCGTCGCCGTCGGTGTCCTTGAGGAAGAGGAAGTCCGGCACCGACGCGACGATCACGCCCCCGTTCCAGAACTCGAAGCCCGTCGGGTTGTGCACATAGGCGAAGGTGATCGCCGAATCGGCCACGCCGTCGCGGTTCTCGTCCGGCAGGATCAGCAGCCGGTCGTTCATCTTCCGGGTCGGCTCCCACTTGGGATAGGTGGCCCACGCCGCGGCCCACAGACGGCCGCGGGTGTCCACGGCGAGCTGCACCGGATTCACCAGCTCGGGGAACCGCTCCTCGGAGGCGAACAGGTTGGCCCGCATCCCGGGCGCGAGCTTCATTTTCCCGATCGCGGCTTCGCCGCTCAGGTAGTCGAGCGTCCCCAGCTTGCTCACCCCGCCCTGGAGCTGCGGCTCGGCGAGGTTCGATCGCACCTGAATCGGCGCGGGCACGTTGGTGTCGTCGGGCGCGATGGACTCGCCGCGAGCGGCGGCCCAGATCACCGCGTCCCGGTTCGCGGTCAGAGTGTCGAGCTGCACCAGCTCGCGCTGCAGCACCTCGTAGTTGGTCTGCCCCCCGACGAAAGCCAGGGTGGAGCGCGACCCCCAGACGTCGTTCTCGTCGGTGGCCCGGAATCGGTTGAACCAGTGCCAGTTCTTGTCGAGCACCGAGGCACGCACCGCCTCCACCCGGGCCGAGTCCCCGCTCGGCGACGCGCCCAGCAGATCCCGCACGATCACCTGGGCGATGCTGCGATTGCCCTCGTGGTTCAGGTGGACGCCGTTGATCGTCAGGGGCGCGGCCGACTCCGCGTAGAGCCGCTGGGAGGGGCCGAACAGATCCACGTACCCGGTGCCCTTCGCCCGAGCTACCGAGTCCATCGCCCGGGTGTACCGGGCCAGTCGCACGTTGTTCGCGGAGCCGTCCGGCAGGTTCGGATCGCCCAAGTTCTCGTGGGCGATGGGGGAGAACAGCACGATGCGAGGAGCGCCCCGGCCGGAATAGTTTTGCGCCCGGGTGTGATCGATCCAGGTGGCGAGCGCGGCGGCGAACCCCGCCGGGTCGTCGTCGTACGACTCGTTGTAGCCAAACATCGCGAAGACCACGTCCGCCTGCGAGAGGCCGAGCCACTCGTCCGCGGTGGGAATGCCCTTGCTCCGGGGCCGGTGATCGATCCGGTCGCCGGTGAAGCCCTGGTTCCGGATCACGAGACGCAGCCGGGGCCGGGCCAGCTGCAGGTAGGTCTCCAGCCATCCGTCGTGCTGCATCCGGTCGGCCAGGGAGTTGCCGATGATGACGATGTGGTGGCCCTCCGCCAACTCCAGCTTGGCGGTCGTGCATGCCGCGGTCAGCGCAAGCGCCGCCGCGGCGAGTCGGCTGAGTGGGCGCGATCGGAACGTCATCGAGCTGCATCTCCGGAGTGCCGGGACGACGAATCCCGGGTCGGGTGATCGGGTGACATGATGGGGGTATCCCAGCCGGCGAGGTCCGCGGGACGGACGCCGCGGCGATACCCGTCGAAACTGAAGGTCACCGGATGGTACGGGCCCACGAACGAGACGTCGAGGTCAGGCGTGATGACGTCCTCCATCCCGAGGGCCCACAGCGTGGCGTTGACCAGCATCCGGCGGAAGCCGGGATTGAGCAAGTCTTCGGAGGCGCCATGCGTGGAGGTGAACACCCGACCCAGTTGGCCGTTGGCCCCTTGATGGGTCCGCGTCCAAACCACCGGCAATTGCTCCTTGGCCGGATCGGGTGGCGCGGTCGGTTCCATTCCGTTGAGCACCTGTCCCACCGCCAACACGACCGACCCGTCGAGCGGATAGGCCTGGTAACCGCCCGACTGGACGTGGATGTCGCCCACGCCGCGAAAGATCGGATGGGAGGTCCGGTCGCTGAGCGGGAGGATTCGGGAACTCTGTTCGTGGTTCGTCCCGTAGTGGCCCACCCAGGTCTCGCCTAACACTTGCTCCCCGAACCCGCTGAGGTAATCGTCACCCTGGTAATCCCATGAGTACCTGGCAAACGGCCCTTTCTCGATTCGAAACGCGTGCGTGGAGGTCCGCAGCCCCACCACCGGACCGCCCCGATCGAGGTAATCCACGATGTGCTGCATCTCCTCGGCGGGGAAATTCTGGAATCGGATGGCCAGGATCAGCAGATCCGCCGTCTTGAGCGCCTCGAGCCCCGCGATGTTCGAACTGCCGGGCTCGATGAATCCCGCGGTGTCGAGCGTAAAGAAAACGCTGACCTTGAACCCCAGGCGCCGGGCCAGGATGCGCCCCAGGGCGGGGAGGAGTTCCTCGGACCGGTATTCGTGATCCCCGGCGATGAGGACGAGGTGCTTACCAACGCCCGGACCCTCGGTGCCTTCGAAGACCACGCGGGAAGGATGGTCAGGAACGGCGGGATCGGAACAGCTCGCCAGGGCGAACCCCGTGAGGACGACCCCGAGCGCCGATACCGTTGATGCGGCAGATTTCACGCCGTTGCCTCGCATTTTGTCGCGGCTTGACTCGACCCCGATGGTGATCCCAGCCAGTATACGCTAGATGCCGTGTCAGGGTGAGATCTGGAAGTCGTCGATACCCCGGTCGTCCCGGTCGAACCCCCGACTCGCGCCTTGCTCGGGGGCCCCCCTCGGTTGGGCTCAGTTCAGGTCGGGGTTTTTGGTGCCCTAGGGGCCGTCCCGGCACTAGGGACGAATGGCCCTCTTGCCCCGACTCCGATCACCGGTAGACTCTGCTCGTCCCAGTGACATGGATCAGCCACGGTGTGGGCAGTAACCATCATTCAGCCGCCGTATCGCGTCGAGACCACGGCCACCGTGACGCCGAGGTTCGGGGCGATCGCGGTCGCGCGGCTCGGAGCCGCGGCTGAGGTCCTCGGACCGCTGCACGACGTCATCGAGGCGGCCCCATGGTGCGCCCCGTTCGTCGTGGTGACTCCGGGGTCGGTATCGCCCGAGACACTCCAAGCCATCTGGGGGCTTCCGGGGCAACCCGGCTTCGTGGTCGCCACCCACGGCTTCCGCGAACCGACCCCGTCCCAAATCGCCGAGACGATCGGCGCCCGACCCCGCCCCGCAACGTCCCTGTTGATCTCGTACGTGGTTCGCCGAACCCATTCGGTAGCGCTCGGTCAGACGCTCCAGCAGATCTGGTCGCCTCAACCCGAACAGGGACCCCGGCACGCCGAGCGAACCCTCCGCTATCGCCTCCGGCGATTGGGGGGCTTTGGCCGCCACGATTGGATTCGAGTATTCCGCCTGCTCCAGGCCAAGACCGGTGACCCGGTGTACTCGGTCGAGCGACTCGCGGCCCTGGCGGGAACCGAGCCCCGAACCCTCCGAACGTGGACGACGCGATGCCTGGGCGTACCGCTCCGGGTCTTCCGAGAGCGGGTAGGGTGGGAGTGGGTGCTCGAGGGAGCCCTTCGGACAGCCGGCCTCGTCGAATCCGGCGACCCTGTCGAGGCGGCGTCGTAATAGGCCGATAGGGTGGGTGGGCCGGCGCCTCCGTCACTCCCCTCTCACCCGGCGCACCAACCAGGCCAGCAGAGCCAGCGCCCCAGACACCGCGATGATCGCCGGGCCGGTCGGAAGGTCGAGCGGTATCGACAGCACGAACCCCACGATGGCCGCGAGCGCCGCGGCGGCAATCGACAATGCGAACGCCCCCAGCATCGTCCGAGCCAGCAGCAGGGCGGTCACGGCCGGTACCACGAGGAAGTTGAAAACCAGCAATACCCCCGCCGACTGCATCGCGAACGCGATCACGATCCCAAGCGTGAGATACAACAGGAGGTTCCACCGGGTCACCCGGTAGCCGAGTGTCTGGGCGGTTTCCGGATCGAAGGAGACGAACAAGAACTCCTTCGCGAGGAAATAATGGATGACGAGAACCGGAACGACGACCCAGTAGAGCTCGACGGCATCGTGTCGGGTCATCCCGAGGATATTGCCCTGGAGGAATAGATCGTGGGCCTCGCCAGTCGCTGCTTTGGCGATGAGCAAGATCCCGATCGCGGCGGCGACCGCGTACGTCACTCCGATGGTGGCCTCGTGATGGAGAAACCGGCGGCCGCCGCCCAGCCCGAAAAAGAGCGCCCCAGCGAGCGTGACCACCAGCGAGAGGCCGATGGTGTGGCCATGGGTGGTCCCGAACCAACCCAGCCCGGCGAGCCAGAGCGCCAGCGCGACGCCGGCCGATGATAGCTGAGCCAAGGCGGCGCCGACGAACACGATCCGGCGCAGCACCACGTAGACACCGAGCACTGCGCACGCCACCCCGATGATGAGGGCGCCGTGCAGGGCCTCCCGAAAGAGGAGGACGGCATCAAGCACGGGGGGACCCTCCCGACCGGGCAACCACCACTCGATGACCGTCGAACGAGTTGACCTCGACGGGGAGGCCGTACACGCTCAACACCTGCTCGTTGATGATCTCCCCGACCCCGCCGAGGCGGAGACGGTTCCCGAAGGCGAGCCCGATCCGGTTGACGTAGTTGGCCACCTCATTGAGCGCGTGACTCACCATGACGACCGTCAGGCGACGAACATCATGCAGGTCGCGAACCAACCCCAGAATCTGGGTCGTCGACACCAGGTCCATCCCGTTGGTTGGCTCGTCGAGCACCAGAACGGTGGGGTCGCCGACCAGGGCCCTGGCAATCAGGGTCCGCTGCTTCTGGCCGCCCGACAGGCTCGCCAGCCGGCGCTCGGCCAGGTCGGGAATGCCGACCTGCTCGAGCGCTTGCCGGACCTTGGCCTGGTCGTCATCGCTCGGCCGGCGTCCAACCGGGATCCGGTCGTACCGACCCATGATCACCACGTCGGCCACCGACAGGGGATAGAGCGAATCGACGTGCTCCCGCTGAGGCACGTAACCGAATCGAAGGCCAGGGGTCTTGGTCACGACCCCCGCGAGAGGCGGGAGCGTTCCCAGCATCGCCCGGATTATGGTTGTCTTCCCGGAGCCGTTCGGTCCCACGATCCCGAGGAAGTCGCCTTCGGCGATGGTGAACGAGAGATCGGTGAGGACCGGTCTCCGGCCGTAACCCAGGCTCACCCCCTCGAACCGCACCAACCCGCTCATTGGACCGCCTTGGCGAGTGTCGCGATGTTGTGCCCCATGACGGCGAGGTAGTCGTCCAGCCCCTTGGCCCCGCCGACCGATGGCGGCAACACGATCACCGCCGCGCCGGTCTTCCCGGCGACGAAATCGGCCGTCTTTCGGGCGTAATAGGGCTCCATGATGATCGCCTTGGCGCCGGTCCGCTTGATGGTCTCCACCAGTCCGGCCAAGTGCGACGGCGATGGCGGCACCCCCGGCTTCGGCTCCATGAACCCAACGATGTTGACACCGGTGTAGGTCGCGAAATATCGCCAGCTGGTGTGCCAGGCGACGATCGGCTTGCCTTTGAGGATCGCTAGCTGCGGCGCCCAGCCCTTCGCGGCGGCATCGATGCTCGCCTCGAACCGGGCGAGATTATCCCCGTATTGGGTGGCGCCGGCCGGGTCGAGCTCCGCGAACTTGTCGCGAAACAGCCGGCCGATCCGCTTTCCATTCTCGGGATCGAGCCAATAATGCGGATTTCCGAGGGGGTGCACGTCGCCCTGGCTCCGATCGACATTGCCGACGGGAACGTCGAGCACCGAGACCGCCTTCGAGACATCGAGATACCCGGTGCCGCCGGCGCGGATCTTGGGATTCCGCGCCCCGTCCAGCAAGAGCGACATCCAGCCGATCTCGAGATCGAGGCCGACGAACGCCCACACGTCGGCCTTGCGCAGGTCGAGCACGAAGCTCGGCTTGGCCTCCACGAAATGCGGATCCTGATACCCTTCGGAGATGTGTTTGGCCGAGATCCGGCTGCCGCCGATCGAGCGGGCGATATCGTAGAGGTCGGACGTGCTGGTCACGACCTTGAGTTGAGCGCCGGCGGCCGGGGGCATCACCATTTGGATCGCCACCAGCACCAGTAGCATCAAAAGCGAAAATCGTCGAGTCATGGGTTTCGTCACCTCAGAACGGATGGGGCTTGTGAGGCCCGACCGCGAACGTTGCCTGGAGAAGGACCCGACCATAGGCCAGTTGATTCCGGGGCGACACTCACTCGTATCCAAGCATCAACTTGGAGAACTCGCTCGGGAAGAACTGGAGGTATCCGGAGCCGGCGGTGAGCCGTTGCCCCAAGGCATCGGGGTCGTCGAGCCAGTCGAAGCGAGCGCCGAGGTAGGTGCGCCGGCTCAACTGATAGCGCCCGAAAAGGTACCAGCCGGTGAAACCGCCGGTTGGCCCCTCGTACCCCGGCCTCGTCACCCGTTCGTTGAGCTGCTTCATCACCTCGCCCTGGAGAATGAACGACCGATAGAGGCCCTGTTGAAGCGGTCGCCACCGGTAGGTGACATCCAGGCCGACAACGGACTGGCGAGCCGGCAACGCATTGACGGCCCCCGGTCCCGCAAACGGCTGGGGGCGCTTGCCGGTGACCGCGCTCGCCGCCACTTCGAGATTGGCATGCTTGGTCAGGTCGACATAGTTCCGGAGCCGAGCCGAAAAGCCAAGACCCCCAAGATTGGTATTGATGGGTTCCGCGGTCGTGAGGCTCTCGTCGAACTCCCCGAACCGATCCACGGCGGTCAGCTGGAGCTCCTGATAGAACCCCAAAGGAGCAAACACCTTGCTGACATGGACGCCGGTCCCCTTGAGACCCTCGGCACCGAGGAATCGTTGGAGCACCGCCGGGAACTCCAGGGTGTGGAGATCGTGCCGGTGGGTGGTGTTCTGCTTGCCGATAGGCATCAGGAACCGGCCCGCTCTGACCTCGAGCCCCCAAGGAAGCGCCGTCGCCGTCAGAAAGGCCTGCTCGACCGCGACTCCTTCCTCGTCGCTGAACCCGAGGAAGACGTCGCCCCGGAAGTAGGGGTCGACGGGTGCCTGGACGGCAACCTCGATTTCCCGAACGCTGAACCGCTGACCACCCTCCAGGGTCGAACCGCGACGCGAAAGATCACCGAGGAGATCCGCCACCACGCTGATGTCGGGAAGCAGTCTCGGATTCGATCGTCTCGTCGAATCCTGGGCGCCGGCCAGTCCGGGTCGAGCCAGCGCGGCGAGCGTCGCGATTCCAATGACCCAATGCCAATGATCCCGCATTTCGAGCAGGCCTCCGATAGTCACGATGTCAGGCGAACCCGCCCCGATGGCGGGTTCGGGACTCAAGCGACTAGAGACGGCGGGGCGCGAGACCGGGTCGGCTGGCGGGGTTCGTTACTGACTACTTCGATGGTGGGACGGACCCGAGCGATCCGGTATTGGCCGGCGTTCGAGACGTGGAGAGCGACGGTTACCGAGCTTGACCGCGGACTCGGCGATTGCGAGAGGAGGCAATCATCGGCGTGATGGCGAACCGAATCGGCCTCGAAATGGGCCCTGCGGGATGCGCCCAGATCGGGGTGATGGGTCGCCAACTCCAGGGCCATCGGAAGACCCGAGGCGACCAAGACCAGGGCGGCGACCAGCCGTCGGAGTGGACCGGCAACATGATGACACACGAGGGGAATCTACCGCAAGTCGGAGGCCCGGCCAACAACGGGCCGGGCTCACCAACCGGGGGGGAGCCGGATCAGGCCCCGATCGCCTTCAGATACTCGGCGTAGCCTTGTTCCACCGCGGCGATGTTCTTGCCGCCCCGGCGCCAGAACCACCACCCCACAAAAATCATCGGAATGCCGATGAACGCCCCAATGATCGTGATGGTGAGGAAGATCCCGGATCCGATGCACACGACGCCCGCGATTCGGGGGATCTTCAACGGGCTCATCAAGGACGCCTTCTGGGCGTGGAGGACATCGGGGTCCCGGGACCCGGAAGACTTCAGGGTACCGATGACGCTCTGCTTGTCGACCCGGGCGAACGGATTGGTATTGGCGGCTGGAATCATCATTGGTCGGGCTCCTATGGTGGTGGTCCGGCGGCGTTGTTTCGTCTGCCCGCATTGCGTCACCACCCCCAAAAAACCGTCACGACACCCCGGTCGCTTGCGGGCCTCGAATCCGGGGCTAACATCTCTCAATGGCCGACGAACGACAGGCGCTGGACCACCTTTTCAGCACCGCGTACGAGGAACTCCGCCGGCTGGCGGCCTCGGTGCAGCGGGATGATCCCGGCGCCACCATCACGCCGACCGGACTCGTCAACGAAGCCTGGCTCAAGCTGGCCGACACCCCGGCGGTCGCCAACACCTCCAGGCTCCACTTCAAGCGGATCGCGGCCCGAGCGATGCGCCAGGTCCTGGTCGACGCGGCTCGCCGGCGCAAGGCGGGTAAACGCGGCGGCGGCCTTGCACTGGTCACGTTCGACGAAGCCCTCGACCACGGCCAGGGCGACGCGGAGGAAGTCCTGGCGCTCGATCAGGCTCTCGATGACCTCGCCAAGTTGAGCCCCCGGCAGGCCCAGATGGTCGAGAGTAGGTTTTTCGGCGGGCTCGACGTCGCGGAGACCGCGGAACTTCTCGAAGTCTCTGAGGCCACCATCCTCCGGGATTGGCGGGTCGCCAAAGCGTGGCTCAGCCAGGAACTCAAACGAACCCGATGAGCGGCGGCGACCAAGATCGGTGGGAGCGAATCGTCTCCCTCTTCCACGGCGCCACGGCGTTGCCAGCCGACCAGCGACAGGCGTTCGTCGCGGCCGAATCCGAGGGCGACCCGGCCTTGGCGGCGGAGGTGATGGGGATGCTCGCGGCGGACGACGGCCCCGCGAACGTCCTGGATCGCGGGTTGGCCCGCACCGCCGACCGGATGCTGGAGTCGCTCGATCCGAGCGGTCAGTTCGGCCGGTATCGCCTGCTCTCGGTGCTCGGCGAAGGCGGCATGGGGGTCGTCTATCTCGGCGAGCGCGACGATCTCGGGAGCCGGGCGGCCATCAAGATCCTCCGCGATGCCTGGCTCTCCCCGGCGCGGCGAGAGCGGTTCGCGAGCGAGCAGCGGACGCTGGCTCAGCTCGACCATCCAGCCATCGCCAAGCTGCTCGATGCCGACGCCCTGCCCGACGGCACCCCCTGGTTCGTGATGGAATACGTCGAGGGGCTACCGTTGACCACCTATTGCCGCAAGCACGGCTCTTCGCTGCGGGGGCGGCTCCTGCTCTTCCGGGCCGTCTGCGAGGCCGTCCAGCACGCCCATCAACACGCCGTCATCCATCGGGATCTCAAGCCGTCGAATATCCTGGTCCGGTCCGACGGGGCGGTGAAACTGCTCGACTTCGGCATCGCCAAACATCTCGAGAGCCTGGACACCCCGGTCGATCAGACCCAGACCGGGCTCCGGCTGATGACGCCGGCCTATGCGTCACCCGAGCAGATCCGCGGCGGCAAAGTCGGAATCCACACCGATATCTACTCGCTCGGCGTGGTGCTCTACGAGTTGCTGGCTGGCCGGCTGCCGTTCGATCTCGGCGGCCTCACCCCGAGCGAGGTGCTGGACGCCGTGGTGCTCCGAGTCGTGGAGAAACCGTCGGCCCTCGCCACGGCCGTCGCCGCGCGAAGCGGCGGCAATCCGTGGGTGACGTCGATAAGCAAGCCAGCCTGGGCCGACCTCGACGTACTCTGCCTCACCGCCATGCATCGGGACCCGGACCGCCGCTATCGAACCGTCGAAGCGCTGATTCGGGACGTCGACCACTTCCTCGCGGGCGAACCGCTGGCGGCCCGACCCGACACCCTCCCTTACCGGATGCGCAAGTTCGTCGGTCGGAACCGGGGCCCGGTGGCGGCCGCCGCCCTGGCCCTGATGGCCGCGATCGCCCTGGTAACCTTCTACACGGTTCGACTGGCCACGGCCCGCAACACGGCGCTGGCCCAGGTCGCCCGAACCGAGCGGATCCAACGGTTTACCCTCAACCTCTTCCAAGGTGGCGAGGACGCCGTGGCCCCCGCGGACAGCCTTCGGGTCGTCGCCCTGCTCGAGCAGGGCGTCCGGGAAGCGGCCGCCCTCGATCGAGAACCCCAAGTCCAAACCGAGCTCTACCAGACGCTGGGCGGCATCTATCAACAGTTGGGCAAGCTGGACCGAGCGGACAGCCTCCTCCAACTGGCCCTCGCCCGGCGCCAGGCCCAGCCACGACCCGACGAGGCCGACATCGGTCGAAGCCTGGTGGCGTTGGGTCAACTTCGGATCGATCAGGCCCAGCTCGATACCGCCCTCCAGCTGATCAACTCCGGGCTCGCGCGCGCCACCCGGGCGCTGCCGGCGGACCATCCCACTGTCATCGAGGCGAAGGTGGCGCTGGGACGGGTGTTGGAAGAAAGGGGCGACTACCCCGGGGCAATCGCCGTCATGGAAGAGGTGGTTCGGCTCGACGCCAAGGATCCCGCCAGCCGGGACGCCGGCCTCCACTTGAGCGGCCTCGCCAACGCCCACTTTTACGCCGGCCACTATCCCATCGCCGACTCGCTCAACAAACGGGTCCTCGCGATGAACCGGCAGCGCTATGGTGATCGCCACCCGATCGTGGCCGAGGACCTGATCAACCTCGGCCACATCCAGCAGGATCTCGGCAGCTATCCCGAGGCCGAGAACCTGTTCCGGGAAGCACTCGGCATCACCGAGGCGTGGTACGGCAACGACCATCCGAAAACGGCGGTCAACTCGACCGTTCTCGGGCGCTCGCTTCTCTACCAAAACCGATTCGACGAGGCCGTGGGCTTGCTCGAGCGGGCCCTCGCGATTCAGGAACGCGTATACGGGCCGGTCCACCTCCGAGTCGCATCGACGCTCAACGAGCTGGGGTCAGTGGCCCAGCAGCGGAACCAATTCGACCTCGCCGAGGCGCGGTTCCGCCGAGTGCTCGAGATCTACCGCGCCGTCCACGGTAACCGGCATCAGCACGTGGGTGTCGCCCTGTCGAACCTGGCGAGCGCCATCATGGCCAAGGGCGATTTCCGCCGGGCCGAGGGACTGTTCCGCGAGGCACTTTCGATCTTCGGGGAGACGGTGGCGCCCGATCACATCAACGTGGCCATCGGGCAGATCAAGCTCGGGCGGGCCCTCCTTCGCCAGCGGCGTTTTCTCGAGGCCACCAAGGAGACCTCGGCTGGGTATGAAACCCTCGCCAAGCAGGCGAATCCGGCGGTCAGCTTTCTGCGAGCCGCCCGAATCGATCTCGCGGCGGCTTTCGACTCGCTAGGCCAATCGGATCGGGCGGCCCGGTTCCGAGCCGAGTTGGCGGATACGGCCAAGAGGGCCAACTGAGGCCTCCAAGCGGGCTCACAGCGCCAGGTGGCCGGCCTGGGTGTGATCGATGTTGGGTTCATGGGTTGCCCACCCGCTCGAAGCGGACGTTTCTCACTCGGCCGGCATAGACCCCGAATCCACTGACCCGACCGGCCGCGTCCCGGCTGAATCGAACCGTCCGCCCGCCAATGAGGAAGCCGTCCCGATAGAGCGGCTGGAGCTTCTCACGAGTCTCAGGTGGCAGCACGATGACCAACTGTCCGCTGTCGGCTTTGACCTCGTATCTGACGTCGAGCTCGGGGCTCCGGTAGACCCCGGTGTAGTCCACCAGCCGGACCTCGGACGGGGCCGGTGGCGTGACCGCCTCGTAGGAGCTCACCGACCCGTCGGCGTCGGTCACTTTGACCCGTCGTGGGCTCGCCGCGGTCGCGAACTCGAACTCGGCCCCGTTGGACGCCCGGTAGCGGCCCGGCCCCAGGTTTGTCGCGGTTCCCGTGGCCACCGCGGTGCGAAGCCGGAGCCCTTCGCTCGACGCCGTGAAGTCGGCCAGGTTGTCGGTGGCCGGATCGCGGTAGCGCCCAGCGACGGCGCCGAGCCCGGCGGTGTCGACCGGCCCCTTCGCGACCGAGGTGGTGGTAGGTCCTGGCAGTAGGTGATCGGTCAGGCCGGTAATGATCGAAACCGGGTTGGCATCGGTGGCATTGCAGAGCACCGCGATCGAGAGACGGGCGTCGGGGAACCGAGTCAAGAAGGTCTGGTACCCGGCGGTCGACCCCCCGTGACTGATCTCGCGTTGGTTCCCCCGTCGCCCAACGCCCAACCCCAGCGCATAGGAGATCGTCACCCCGCTATTCAGGCGCCCCCGCGTCTCGAGCAGATCGACGAGGGCTTTGCCACCAGGAATCGTCCCGTTGGACAGGGCCTCGTTCCAAATGAGGAGGTCACCGACCGTGGTGAGGAGCCCGCCGTTGCCGTAGACATTGGTGAACGGCATCAGCTGGGCGTAACCCTGCCCGGTCCGCTGATAGGCGGTGGCCCGACCGGGAACGATCCGCTCGAAATCGTCGCGCCATTGAGTGCTAGTCATCCCCATCGGCTTGAAGAACCGCTCCTGGGAGAACTTGGCGAGAGGCATCCCGCTCACTCGCCCCACGATCACCCCGGCCAGGGTGTAACCGGTATTGCTGTAGAGGTACTCGGACCCCGGCGGGAAGTTGAGGTCGCGTTGCCGGCTGACGAGATGGAGGATCAGCGCGATCGTGTGGACCTGGCGGGTCGGCGGATTACCCATGAGGGAGAGAAGTCCCCACTGGTCGCGGAGGCCGCTGGTGTGGTTGAGGAGGTGCCGGATCGTGATGGTGGCACCGAAGTCGGGAACCTCGGGTAGATACTTCCGGACGTCGTCATCGATCGAGAGCTTGCCCTCGAGTTCCAGCAAGGCCAGGGCGGCGGCCGTGAACTGCTTGGCGACCGATCCGGTCTCGATGATAGAGGCCGCGGTGAGTGGTACCCCGTACTCGAGGTTGGCCATCCCGTAGCCCTTCGTCAGGAGCGTGCGGCCGTCTTGACCCACGCCGACCGCGCAACCGGGAGTGGTTTGATTCCAGCGGGCCATGATCGAGTCGGTCACTCGCTCGACCAAAGGCGGCTGGGCCGCGAGGGTGTCAGCCGCCAGGACGGCCGTGAGGCTCATTGCCGAAAGAATCAACGTCCGCATTTCACGCAACCTGAGGAGGTTAGGATCGGGTCCGAGGACATCGATCGCGACCTGACGACCACCGTAAAGATCATTCGGAAAGGTGGGGAGATACTACCACCGGCTAACGACGATCCGCCACTCCAGCCATCCCACCGCCGTCTCGCGCTTTCTTGGACCGATTGAGTACCGAATCGGTTAACGGGTCTGCAAGTCGGGACCCAACGTTCGAGGCATGACCCCTTGCCCCCGCTTCGCCGAGGAGGATACCGTATGGGCATGCCCCAGACCGTGCGGCACTGGACCCGGGAGGAGGTCCTGGCTCTCCCGGACGACGGGAATCGCTACGAGCTCATCGACGGCGAACTGCTAGTGAGCCCGAGCCCCCGCGCCATCCACCAGCGGGCCGTGATTGCGCTCTACAACCGGGTCTATCCCTACCTTCGCTACAACCATCTGGGCTGGACCGAATTCGGAATCCCACGACTCGTCGCCGAGATCCTCTGGCCTTCGACCGCCTTCAACGATCGCAATCGGAAACGCCACCGGTTTCAGCGGTCGCGGGTCGATGGGTATTGGATCGTGGACGTAGAAGCTCGGCTGATCGAACGATGGCAGCCCGACGACGACCGCCCCGAGATGCTTGCCGAGTCGCTCGGATGGCAACCCGAGCCGGCCGTTCCAGGCTTGACGATCGACCTCCCCGACTATTTCTCGGAGGTACTCGGCGAGCGGTAAGCCGGCCACCTCAAAGGCGGCGGGCTCAAGCGGTCTTGCGGGTCCTGCTTCTCGGCTTCCGCCTCGGGAGATCGAAGTCGGGATTGAAGAGATACTCGGGATCGGTCATTCGGACCGGAGCGGGCCCCGCCTCGGGTTGCTTGTAGACGTAGCGCTCGCCCCGATAGTTGTGCAGCACCACCTCGTCCTTGCCGAAGCTCTCGACGTAGTTGGGGATCAACGGGATCTTCCCGCCCCCACCGGGGGCGTCGATGACGAAATGCGGGCTGGCAAGCCCGCTGGTCCATCCGCGCAACGCCTTCATGACCTCGAGACCGGTCTCGACCGACGTCCGGAAGTGCTCGCCCCCGGCCACCTGGTCGGCCATATAGATGTAGTAGGGCCGCACCCGGGCCATCAGGAGCCGTTGCATCAGCCGCACCATCACGGCCGGGTTGTCGTTGATGCCCTTGAGCAGCACCGTCTGGCACCCCAACGGGACCCCCGCGTCCGCCAGCATGCCCAAGGCGTGGACCGCGGCCGGGGTCAGCTCGTCGGGATGGTTGAAGTGGGTATTGAGGAACAGCGGGTGGAACCGATGGAGCATCTCACACAGCTCGGGCGTGATCCGCTCCGGCAAGTGGCAGGGGATCCGGCTCCCGATCCGAATGATCTCGAGATGGGGAATCGATCGGAGGCGGGTCAGGATCTGCTCCAACCGCCGATCCGAGAGCATTAGCGGGTCGCCGCCCGACATGATGACGTCACGAATCTCGGGGTGCTGCTCCAGATATTGGAACGCCGACTCGAACTGCGACATCGGGATCTTCTCCGGGTCGCCCACCTTCCGGCGGCGCGTGCAGAACCGGCAATAGCTGGCGCACACCGGCGACACCAGGAACAGGGCCCGATCGGGATAGCGGTGGGTGATGTTCGGGACCGGGCTGTCGGCGTCCTCGTTGAGCGAGTCGACCATCCCGTCCTGAATGTCCAACTCGGCCACGGTCGGCACGTACTGCTGCCAGATCGGGTCGCCGGGTTCCTTGATGAGATCGACCATCGCCGGAGAGATCCGGAACTCGAAGTTGTCGACCGCTTGTCGGAGCCTCTCGATCTCGGGGACATGCTCCACCCCGAACCGGCCCGCCAGGGCCTCCAGGCTCGCGATCGAGCGCTGCTTCAAGAGTTCTTGCCAGGTAGACATCAGTACCCCTTCTCGAAGACCAACTGATCGTCGCCGGGCGCATAGAAGTCCGGCGTGCGCCCAACCTCCCGATAGCCGTGTCTTCGATAGAACCCGCGCGTGGGCCCGTAATCTGAACGGCCCGACGTCTCGACCACCACTTTCGTCGCCCGCCCGGCGATCCGCCGGTCCATCTCGTCCACCAGCATCGTGCCGATGCCCCGACCGCGGTCCGCCTGGTCGACGACGATCCAATAGAGATCGAAGACGCCCGGCGCGCCGGGTCGGGGGCCCCACACGGCCCATCCGGCGAGTCGGCCTTCGATCTCGATTCCGGCCGCTTCGTAGTCGGGATCGATCACTCCGGCGGCGTTGGCGCCCGTCGCGTCGTCGAAGACCTCGAGCGCGATCGGGATCTCGTAATCCCAAAACAGGGCCACCGCGCGGGTCATCTCCTCGACTCGCCGCCGGTCCGATGGCCGGAGCCCCCGCAGCACCCGTTCGGCGACCGCGGGGCTCACGACGCCGAAATCTTGAGGTAGTGAGCTTCGGCTTCCCGCCGCCGCTCGGCGCGAGTGACCGCTTCCTCCAGCACCTTGAAGATCAGGGTGTCGTAGTCCCAACCCCGGGCGGCGGCCATTCGACTCAAGCCGGCATCGTCCGAGATGTCGGGATTGGGATTGACCTCGAGCACGTAGGGGTTCCCGTCCGGCGCGATCCTGATATCGACCCGTCCATACCCCTTTTCTTGCCCGATCAGCCGCCACGCGGTCCGAGCCACCACCCCAACCCGCTTGGCCAACTCGGGGGCGAGCTTGGCGGGGCACACCGGCACGGTGGCGACATCCTCAGGGCTCCCGACGTCCCACTTCGCCGCGTAGGTGACGATCGGCCATGATCCATCCGGCATGTCGCGAAACTCGATTTCCGAGATCGGCAGCATCTCCGCCCCGACGAATCCGACGTTGACCTCCCGACCGGGGACGTACTCCTGGACCAGGGTGTCTTCCCACATCCCCGCGGCTTTGGCGAGCCGCTCCTTCAGCGCCTTCTTGGTGGTGCAGACGGCCCCGGCGTCGATCCCCACGCTGGCATCCTCGCCCGAGGGCTTGACGATGACCGGGAACTTGAGGTTGGTCGGCGCCGATCCACGGTTGGCCAAAGCAAACGGTGGTACCGGTACGCCATGAGCGGCAAACAGAGTGTTGGCAACGTGCTTCCGGTGGGCGATCGTGACAGTCCACGACCCACATCCCGTGAACGGGACCCGGGTCAGATCGAGGGCCGCCACCGCGTAGTCCTCGTACCGCGAGATCCCGTTGACACCTTCGCAGAGGTTGAAGATCGCCTCGCAGCGCTGCACCTTGCCGAGCCAGCGGACGTCTCCTAGCCGAACCGGGATGAGCCCGGTTTCGTGCCCACCCCGGTTGAGAGCCTGCTGGACGCTCTTGGCATTCTCGAGGACCGCCTTGACGTCCTTGGGATCCCACTCCCCGCTGCCAGCGTCGAAGACGATCCCAACTTTCAAGCAGCCGCCTTGGCCAAGAGGGATTTACCGCTGATCCGCCTCCAGGCGATGTCGGCCACCGTCTGGATCAGGGTATCGTACGACATCCCCGCCGCCCGAGCCGCTTTCGGGAAGCAGGAATTGTCCTTGGGATTCGGGAGTATGCCGGGGAGCGGGTTGACCTCGATGACCAGAGGCCGGCCGGCTGCATCGCAACGAACGTCGACCCGGGCCCAGTCGCGGCAACCAAGCACCCGATACGACGCCAGCGCGACATTCCGGATTTCCCGAGCCAGTTCCTTGTCGATCCGGGCCGGGCACTCGAACAACTCGAGCGGCCGATCCGGCGTGTCCCAGAGCCATTTCGCCTCATACCCGTAGATCGCCGGGGCATTGAGGGGCAGCTCGTCGAACTTCATGCCGACCAACGGGAGACAGCGAGCCTCCCGGCCGTTCCCCATGATCGCGACGGTAAACTCCTGACCGGGGAGATAGGTCTCGATCAGGACGGGCTCCTGGTAGACGTCCAAGAGATCGCCGACCACCGAGACCAGCTTGGCCCGGTTGGCGCAGAGGCTCCGGGTGGTGATCCCCTTGCTCGACCCCTCGAGGGCCGGCTTGGCGAAGATCGGGAACGGGAGATTGACGTTCCGAGCGTCGGCCCGGCTGTTCGCCACGATGAATGGCGCCGTCGGGACACCGTGGTACGCCAGGATCTCCTTGGTCCGCCCCTTGTGGAGCGCCAGGCTCAAGGTGAGCGGATCGGACGCGTGATAGGGGATTCCCAGGAACTCGCAGATGGCCGGAACGTGCGCCTCGCGGTTCACGCCATAGAGCCCCTCGGCGATGTTGAACACGAAGTCCGGTCGGGCTGCCACCACCTTGCGGGGAAACTCGGCGTCGGCGTCGAGGCGGATGACCTTGCCAACCCCGGAGAGCGCCTTTTCGATCGCGTCGATCGTCTCGGGCTCGTCCCACTCGGCGTAGAGATCGGGCTGCGGTAGATCATTGCGGAGCCCACGGCTCGAGTACTTCGAAGGGGTTTGGCTGGGGGGGACGGGCAATTCTGACGCGCTGTCTGCGCCCGTCGAGGAAGTGGGGAGTGTCGGCTTGAGATTGAACGCGAACCCTATTCGGACCGCCAAAAGATCTCCTTGCAAGGGTCAGTCACGCCCTACACCAACTAATTCGAAGTGTCTCTCGCGACTACGCGCTACTAAACTAAGGAACAGACGATATTCGCACAATACATTTTTCTAACAAAACGCGGGCCAAACGACTTCCGACGATCGAAACGAGGTGGTGAGATGACTGCAAAACGCCAGAACCGAATCGGCGCGGTGGCCTCGACCCTCGTCGCTGTCGCGATCGTCGGCCCCGGGTCCGCCCCACTCGCCGCCCAGTCGATCGATCGGGTGATCGTGGTGACGCTCGACGGATTCCGATGGCAGGACCTCTTCGCAGGAGCCGAGCGACCGTTGATCACCGGAGCGGAAGGCGGCGTCCGGGACACCGCGGGCACCCTTGGGCGATTCTGGCGTCCCGATCCCCGCGACCGTCGTCGAGCCCTGCTCCCCTTTCTCTGGGGCACCGTCGCCGAAGCCGGCCTCCTCCTCGGCGAATCGACCACCGCCGGGGTGTTCCGGGTCGAGAACACCATTCGGTTCTCCTACCCCGGCTACAACGAGCTCTTCACCGGTGAACCCGACCCCCGGATCGACAGCAACGCCAAGATCCCCAACCCCAACGTCACGGTGCTCGAGTGGTTGTCCCAACGCCCCGGGTTCCGGAACTCGATCGAGGTCTACGGCTCCTGGGATGTGTTCCCATTCATCTTCAACGCGACTCGCAGCAAGCTCCCCGTCAACGGGGACGGACTGCCTTTCCCGACGGCGAAGACCGAGGCCGAGCGGGCGATGAACGAGATGACGGAATGGCTGCCGACCCACTGGGCCTCCGCGCGTCTCGACGCCCCGACGATGGCGGGAGCCCTCGCCGCCCTCCGGACCCGGCGGCCTCGGATCCTGACCGTTCTGCTGGGGGAGACCGACGAGTGGGCCCACGAACGGCGCTACGATCTCTACCTCGATGCAGCCCACCGTTCCGATCGGTTCATCGAGCTGCTCTGGACGACGGCCCAGTCGCTTCCCGAGTATCGAGGGCGGACGAGCCTTCTCGTCTCCGTCGACCACGGGCGCGGTCCGACGGGGCGGGATTGGACTGACCACGGTGAGGAGGTGCCGCCTGCGGATCGGGTCTGGATGGCGGTGATGGGACCGAACGTCGGGACCGAACCGAGGCTCCGAGCGCAGAGCGGAACCCAAAGTCAGTTCGCGGCGACGCTCGCGAGACTGGTCGGCGAGGACTGGCAATCTGCAAGACCTGGCGCCGCTCCGCCGATTCGGCTTCGGCCGTGATCAGCGGAGGCGAGCGTAGGATCGGATGGTGAACGCGATTGCGTGACGCTCGTCGGCGGGGTGAAACGCCTCATCCTCGAGGACCCAGGCCGACTCGTCGAACGGTGGGAAGACGGTATCGCCTGCGATCGCGGCATGAACCACGGTCAGGTAAAGCCGATCGGCCCGCGGCAGGGCCAGTCGGTAGATTTCTCCACCGCCAATGACGAACACTTCGGCCTCGGTGGCGCCGAGGGCGAGCGCCTCATCGAGGTTCGGTACCACCGTGACGCCAGACGCCCGAAACCCTGGGTTTCGGGAAATGACGACGTTCCGGCGATTGGGGAGCGGCCGGCCGACCTCCTCGTAGGTCTTCCGCCCCATGATGACAGTGTGATCGACCGTCAACTTCTTGAAGTGCTTGATCTCGTCCGGTAGATGCCAAGGCAAGCGACCGTTCTTGCCAATGACCCGGTTCTCGGCCATCGCCGCGACCAAGGAGACTACCGGAGACTCGCGCGCCTGTCCGCCTGCCTGCCCGCCCGCGGTCATCACACCGCCACCGGGGCCGAGATGTGCGGGTGAGGCGCGTACCCTTCGAGGCCGAAGTCGTCGAACTGGAACTCGAAGATCGACCTGACGTCGGCCCGAATCCGCATCGTGGGCAACGGGCGGAGATCGCGGGTCAGTTGCAGCTTGGCCTGGTCGAGGTGGTTGAGATAGAGGTGAGCGTCGCCGAGGGTGTGGACGAACTCGCCGGGCTCGAGCCCGGTCACCTGGGCCATCATCATGGTGAGCAGGGCGTACGAGGCGATGTTGAACGGGACCCCGAGAAAGACGTCGGCGCTTCGCTGATAGAGTTGGCAGGAGAGACGCCCATCCACGACGTAGAACTGGAACAGGACGTGGCAGGGAGCCAACGCCATTCTCGGGAGGTCGGCGGGGTTCCAGGCGGTGACGATCATTCGCCGCGAATCGGGGGTTTCCCGAATCTGGCGGACGACCTCGGAGATCTGATCGACCACCCCGCCTCCGGGGAGGGCCCAGGAGCGCCACTGGTATCCATATATAGGACCGAGGTTGCCCTGCCCATCGGCCCAGTCGTCCCAAATCGAGACGCCGTGGTCGTTCAGAAACTTGACACTGGTATCGCCCTGGAGAAACCAGAGCAGCTCGTAGATGATCGACTTGGTGTGGAGTTTCTTGGTGGTCACCAAGGGGAACCCGTGGGCCAGGTCGAACCGCATTTGATGACCGAAGATGCTGAGCGTGCCGGTGCCAGTCCGGTCGTCCTTGGGTCGACCGGTGTCGAGGATCAGGCGGAGGAGGTCGTGGTACTGTTGCATGGGTTCAAACTACCGGGAATCGGGAGCGGGGAATAGGGAATCGATCGTCCCGCCGGTATCCCGGCCGCGGCGCGACTGGGGAAGTTCCCGAATGGCGAACACGATTCTGTCGGTCTTCCCAATCGTACCATCTTGCCGCCGTCCATCAATTACCCTAGTATTGCTAGGGTAACGTTACCAGGGAGCCTTGGATGGCCAGCGCCGACTTCGACCTCCTCCGCGGAACCCTCGACCTCCTCATCCTCAAGGCCCTCCAACCCGCCCCACAGCACGGGTTCGGCGTGAGCCAATGGATCCGCCAAGTCACCCAGGACGAGCTGCGGCTCGAGGATGGCACCCTCTACACCGCACTCCATCGCCTCGAAAGGCGGCAGCTCCTTCAAGGTGAGTGGCGAATGACCGAGAACAACCGCCGGGCCCGCTATTACCGGCTGACGACCTCGGGCAAGACCGCCCTCACCCGCGATTCGGCTCGCTGGACCGCCTACGCCACAGCGGTGTTCCGAGTCCTCAAAACCAAGCGAGAGGCGATCCGGCTGCTCGAGGAGGCGATATGAGCAACCCTACCAGGGACCCGGAGTTCCAGCTCGCCGGTCGGGAGAAGCCGATCGGCGACGACATCGCAGCCGAGATCGGCTTCCACCTCGAGGAACAGGCAAAGTTGTTGGTCCAGCAGGGATGGCGCCCAGAGGAAGCGCGGGAGGAGGCCAAACGGCGGTTCGGGAGTGTCGAGCAAACTCGCACCGAGCTCCGCAGCATCGATGGCGAAATCCGCCGGCGACGGCGGTTCACCGAGTCGGCCCTGGTGGTCGCCGGGGAATGGCGGCTGGCCTGGCGCAATCTCCGCCGGTCGCCCGGGTATGCAGCTGTGGTGATCGGCACCTTGGGCCTCGCCATCGGCGCCAACGCCACGATGTTTGGTGTCGTCGATCGACTGCTGCTGCGACCACCCTCCGGGATCGCGGCCCCGGACGAGGTCCGCCGGGTGACGGTGGCACGATGGACGGAGAACCGCCTCAGCGACCCATGGGACGCCATCTCCTACCCTGCCTTCACCTACCTGCGCGACAACACCGCGTCCTTCGCCCAGGTCGCGGCGGCCACGCCGGCGAGTTTCTCCGTCGGCAACGGGGCCGCGGCCAAGCCAGCCCAGGGAATCCTTGCCACCGGCGGCTACTTCAACCTCCTCGGCGCCACGCCCTATCTCGGTCGTTTCTTTGGCGAGCGAGAGGACCAACCGCCGAACGGGACGCCCGTGGTGGTCGTGGGGCGGCGGTTCTGGGAGCAGGAACTCGGCAGTGATCCCCGTGTCATCGGACAGTCGATCCTTCTCAATGGGCGGCCCTTCGAGGTCATCGGGATAGCCCGAGCGGGTTTCACCGGCACCGACCTCGCGCCGGTCGACCTGTGGGTTCCGATCCACGCGGGGAGGAACGGTCCCAGTCCCTCACCCGAGATCGCTCGGAGCGACGGGTGGGAAACCTGCCGGGGTTGCCAATTCCTGAACGCGTTCGTCCGCCTGAAGCCGGGGATCGCGGTCGAGCTGGCTACGACCGACGCCACCCGCGGCTATCAACTCGGTCACGCCGACTATCGGCCGTTCGAAGCGAAGGCGGTACCGACGCTCAATCCACTCACCGCCTATGAGGGAGCGCCCTCGGGCGCGGTGGCGGGATGGCTTTTCGGAGTCACCCTGATGGTACTGTTGATCGCTTGCGCCAACGTTGCCAACATCGTGCTGGCTCGGGGCCTGGTGCGAGCCGGGGAGACCGCCATTCGTCAGGCGCTCGGAGTGTCGCGATGGCAGCTGGCCCGACAACTGGCGATCGAGAGCATCACCGTCGCGGCATTGGGCGCCGCCCTGGGACTCGGGGTCGCCGCCGGCGGGAGCCAACTCATCCGGGGCTATTTGTTGCCGGGAGTGGCGTTCGACCGGTCGCCGATCGACCTCCGGGTCCTCCTGGTGACCGGCGCGGTCACCATCGCCGCCGCCCTCATCGCCACCTTCTGGCCGATGCTGCGGGGAACCCGACTCGACCTGGCCGCGGCTCTCCACGGTGCGGGCCGAGCCACCAGTTTTGGGGCCGCGCGGGTGCGAGCGGGATTGCTCCTGGTGCAAACCACTGTCTGCACCGCGCTAGTGATCGGGGCGGGCCTCTTCGTTCGGAGCATCGTCAACATCCAACGGCTCGATCTCGGGGTCGAGCCGCGGTCGGTCGCCCTGGTCTCGGTCGAAATGGGCGACCGGGCCAACGAAACCAACCAGCTCTTCGAGCGGGCGCTCCCGCGGATCCGATCGCTGCCGGGAGTGACGGCCGCGGGCGCCACCATCGGAGCGCCGTTCCAAGGCAATTGGGCGGTCGGCATGAAGATCCCGGGACGGGACTCGATCCCCCGGCTCGAAGGAGGTGGGCCCTACTTGTTCGCGGTGACGCCAGGGACGATCGAGGCTTTCGGCATGCGATTGCTGCGGGGCCGCACCATCTCGGACCAGGACCGCCGGGGGTCGCCGCCGGTCGCCGTCATCACCGAGCGGATGGCGACGACCTTGTGGCCCGGACAAGAGTCGCTGGGTCGCTGCTTCATTTCCGGAGCGGACTCGACCGGGTGTCGAGAAATCGTCGGGATCGTTGCCGACCTCCACCGTCAGGGCCTGGAGGAGGAGCCCTTCATGCTGTACCTGACGGTGGCGGAACAGGAACCCGAGCCTGGTGTGTATGACCATCTGGTGTTCCGCTCGACCGGCCCACCGGAACACCTGGCTGGGTCGATCCGCCAGATCCTCCTGGAGGAACGGGGCGACCTTCCATACGTCGCGGTCACACCGCTTCAGCACCTCGTCCGGTCGCAGGCCCGGGCGTGGAGCCTGGGAGCCTCGATGTTCACGGTGTTCGGAGCCTTGAGCCTGGTGATCGCGGCGGTCGGTCTCTACGGAGTGATCGCCTTCGCGGTCTCCCAGCGACGCCGCGAGCTGGGAATCCGCTCGGCGCTCGGTGCGTCCTCGAACCGGCTGGTACGGATGGTGGTGACCAACGGGATGGGGTTCGCCGCGGCCGGCGTGGTACTTGGTCTGACGGCCGCCCTGGCAGTGGGCCGCCAGATCGAGCCGCTCCTCTTCAAGACTTCAGCTCGGGACATCGTCGTGTTGGGGACCGCGGCGGCCGTGGTCCTCGTGGTGGGCTGGACCGCATCGCTCGTTCCAGCGCGGCGGGCCTCGCGAGTGAGCCCCGCCGAGGTGCTTCGCGGCGAGTAGCGGTCAGCGAGCTGACGAGGCGAGCGGGTCATCGGCCAACTGGAGCCGAGCGATGGCGTAGCCGCCATCCCGTTCGATCCGCCGAAGACCCGCTTCGATCTCGGGCGCCAAAGGCACCGCCCCAGCGCCCACCTTGAGCCGACCAATCGGCGAGCCGTGGTCGAGCACGATCTTCACGCCCGGGTTGAAGATTCCGGCCGGGTCGAAGGTGGTCTTGACCCGTTGAAACAGGTCGGCCACTTCGGGCGGGTAGACCCTCTCGACCAGGCCAGCCCGGAGGCGACCATCGCCGTGCTCACCGCTCGGGCTCCCGCCCAACGCGACCACCAAGCGGCTCACGTCTTCGAACACCGCCCGGACCGCGTCCTCCCAATCGCCCCGGCTGATGTCCGGCAGGAGATTCGCGTGAACGTGGCCGTCGCCGGCGTGTCCGAACATCACCACCGGGATCCGCCGCTGGTCGGCAATCGCTCTCACGGCGACGAGGTAGTCGCCCAACTTGGCGATCGGGACACAGGCGTCTTCGATCACCTGGAGCGACCGAAGCGAGTCACCCAGCCGGGCCAGCTTGCTGCTGGCCGCGTGGCGGAGGGCCCAGAGCGCATCGACCTCGGCCTCGCGGCGCCCTACTTCCACGTCAGCGCTATCGGCCCGAACGATCCCCACGGCCCGCTCCAGCTCGCGCTCCAGGGCGCCCTGATCCTCGCCTTCCAGCTCGATCATCAACAGGGCCGCTCCCGACGCCAACCGATCGCCCCGCGGCAAGGCTCGCACCGCGTCGCCCACGAATCCCAGGAAGGATGCATCGAGAAACTCGACCCGGCTCGGGGCCAGTTCCAGGATTGCGGGGACCAGAGCCCCCAAACGGCGAATGTCGCGGACCGCGGCACGGACCCCGACCCGCAACCGGGGGATCGGCTCGAGTCGCCAGGTTACCTCGGTGACGATGCCCAACGTCCCCTCGGCGCCGATGACGAGATCCACCAAATCGCCGGACTCGGCGTAGTGGTCGAGGGCATACCCGGCGGTGTTCTTCCGGACCTTGGGGAAGCTCGCGTCCACTCGCCACCGAGCTTGCCGCACCGCGGCGCCCAGCTCGCTCGCGCCGGGCAGCCAATCCACTCCTTCGGACTCCTCCCCGCCCCGATCGAGTCGAACGATCGAGCCGGTGGCCGTCACCATGGTCAGGCCGACCACCCAGCGACGCACCGGTCCGTATTTGACCGTCCGGCTGCCCGACGCGTTGGTCGACACCACCCCACCCACCGTGGCCCACCGGGCGCTCGACGGATCGACTGGCATCCGCAGCCCCTGGCGCCCGGCGTAGTCCTCCAGCGTGGCGAGCCGAACGGCGGACCCGGTGATCGCTTCCAGTCGCTCGGTATCGATCCGGAGGGGGGCGCCATCGAGGACCGAGAGATCGAGAATCACGCCGTCGCCCACGTTGTGGCCAGGCATCCCGCTGCCGGCTCCCCGGGGAACCAGCGGCACCTCGTTCGCCGCGGCCCATCGGACTACCGCGAGCACCGCAGCGGTGGTTGCCGGAATCGCGACGGCGCGGGGGATGATCCGGTAGATACCCGCGCCTTCGGCATAGGCGGCGCGGGCTCGTTCATCGTCGCGCCAAATGCCGGGAAAGGCGGGGGGCCGCATCGCGGATCAGGGGGGCGGCGGAGGAGGCGGAGGGGGCGGAGGTGGTGGAGGCGGTTGCTGGACCGGCACCGGCACGGGAGCCCTCGCTCCGGTATCGGCCGCTGCGGCGGGAGGGCGCCTTTGCCCGGGCGGCACTGCTCCTGGCTTCGGCTCCTGCTGATCCGGCGGAACTCCGTACTTCTCCGCCAATTTCTTGAGCATCTCACCGACGCGAACGTTCACCGGGTGCACCGTTGGAACCGGCGCCTCGAGCTCGCGATCGGGCATCGACGGGTCGGCGCGGGGCACATAGACCGTCTCGATCTCCACCTTGCTAAACCCGGGTTTGCCGGGATCGACCCACGCCCGCACCCGCACCACGTCGGGACCGAGCGGCCGGCGCCTGGTGGGCTGGAGGGTCTTGGCGTCGAACCAGGGCGTCTCGACGTACCCGTCGATCCGTTTGATCCGGCTCACCGGAATACTGTCGGCCTGGAGGCGCGCCGCAATCGTGTCGGTCACCATGAAGATCGATTCGTCTTCGCTGTCCAGGTTGAAACCGATCTCGGTGTGCTCCGCTTCCGGAAACGGGACGAACGCCGGCCGACCGGTCGTCGCCTTGCAGGCGACTAGAAGGAGAGAGACCAGCACGACGGGGCGCCGCATCCGCTAGATCCCGAGATCGGCGGGCTGGGGCGGATTGGTCGAGTAGTCGTAGAACCCCCGACCCGTCTTCCGGCCCAGGTACCCGAGCAGCACCAAGCGCTTCAACAGCGACGGCGGGGCGTAGCGAGTCTCCCGATACTCCTTGAACATGATCTCGGCGGCGTTGTGGCAGATGTCGAGCCCGGTGAAATCCAACAGGGTGAATGGCCCCATCGGATGGTTGCAGCCGAGCTTCATGCCTTTGTCGATGTCTTCGACCGATCCGACCCCGCGCTCGAGCGCCCGAACCGCGTCGAGCATGTAGGGGACCAGCAGCAGGTTCACCACGAACCCGGCGCTGTCCTTGGCCGAGATCGGTTCCTTCCCGATCCGCTTCGCGAAGGCGAACGCCGCGGCGAACGTGTCGGCGGAGGTGGTGACGGTCCGAACCACCTCGACCAACGCCATCAGCTGCACCGGGCTGAAGAAGTGGAGGCCGACGAACCGATCGGGACGCTTGGTGGCGGCGGCCATCGCGGCGATTGTCAGGCTCGAGGTGTTGGAGGCGAAGATCGTCGCTGCCGGCGCCACCTTGTCCAGCTCCTTCCAGAGCCCATTCTTGACCTCGAGATCCTCGAACACCGCCTCGATGATCAGGTCGCTCGACGCGACCCGACCGAGATCGGTCGTGAACTCGAGCTTGCCGAGCGCCGCTTCGCGCTGGGCCGCCGTGAGCTTCCCCTTCTCGACGAACTTGCCGAGCGACTGTTCGATCGCGGCCTTGCCCTTGGCGATCGCGGCGTCGCTGACGTCGCGCACCACGGTCGGGAGTCCGGCGGTGGCGGCCGTCTGGGCGATCCCGCTTCCCATGAGGCCGGCGCCAACGATGCCAACGGTGTTGATGGTCGTCATGCCTTATCTCTTGTCTTTGGGTTGGCGACGCGGCTCCGTTCCGGAGGTCAGGACCCGACGGACTTCGCCCGCGATCAGCTCGATGACGCCGGGTCCTTGTCCCACCCGTTCGTGACCCGGTTTGATGCCGCCCCGCTCGAGATAGTCGAGCGACCGCTCGAGGCCGAGCTGGACCCGGGCGCCGATCGGTCGAAAGGCCCGGAGGAAGCCGAGACTTGCCGGAGCGAACAGCACGACCGGAAGCACCGCGACCCACCCTAGCGTCGTAAAGGTCGCGATGGCCGCGCTCCCGACCAGGCCAAGAGAGCCGAAAACCGAAGCACCCACCAGGTGATCCCGCCGAGTCGGGGCGAGCGAGGCCGTCATCGCGACGTGGCAGTACCCGCTCTCGAGCGGGGTCGCGGCAGCAGTGACCACCTCGGCCCGCGAAAGCATGAACTTGGGCTTCGAAGTATCGAGCGCCGCGGTGCCGCGCCGAATGGCGGCCTGCATCCCGCGGAGGGGCTCCCAACTCACCCAGTCGGCCTGTTGCCGCTGGATGACCAACAGCTCGTTGCGTTCCATCCAGTGCAGCAATCCGGCGATGGCGTCCTCCGGGGATCCCTGGACCACTCGGTGGGCCCGAACCTCGCGGGGTCCGACCAGCCGGCCAAGCAGCCCCGGCTGGGTGGTGGCCGCGGCGGTGGTCTGATGCTCGAGCATCGCTTGCTGGAGATACCGCGTTGGAATCCCCACTTCCTTGCCGAGGGCCAGCACCTCCTCGGGCGTGAGGCTGTCGCCGATTTCGCGTTCGCCGGTTTGCAGCTCGGCGGCCCGCTGAATGATCCGATCGAGCGCGGCCCGATCGATCGGCTGGCTGTTGGGGGAGCTGGGAGACCCGGTCACTGCTGGGCTAGCCTTCGGTCAGAGAACGAGGCGGTGGCTGGTCGGAATATCGCGGCTCGCCGGACCGGCTTCAAGCAACCGCAGTTGGGCCGGCCCGGTGACCGCAGGTGATGCAGTGGCGCCAGCCCGGCTCGAGCTCGGCGCCGCAAACGGCGCACCTGCCGACGCCGATCTGATGACCACAGAAGGGGCAGAATATCACCGATCGGCCCGTCGGCAGGACTCCGGAGCACGCGGGGCATTTGTCGCTTGGGCCCGTCGGCAGGTCCGGCGCCGCTTCGGGAGCAGGCACGGTCACCGGCTCTAGCGCCTCGAATTGAGGGATCTCGACGATCGCTGGCTCGACCGCCACCGGCGCGGGGGACGGGGGCGGGGGCGGGGGCGGGGGCCCGAGCACGGCCTCGGGCCGCGGCGGCTCGACCTCGATGAAAGGAAGATCTGCCGAGACCCGGTGTCGGGGGAGGGGCGGGTCGTCGACGAGTTCGTTGATTCGGGCCAGCCCCGGGGCGCCGATCTGGACGGTGGCGTCGCCCAGCTCCTCTACCAAATCGAGGTTCGGGTTCGGGGAAGCCACCTCGTCGCGGGCCCGGGCGGCGGCGGCGGGCGGATTGGTTCGGACGAAATCCCCTTCCTCCGCCAAGAGCCGGAGCACCAGCAACTCGTAGTCCTCCGAGCTGGAGACGCCGAGCGCCCCGCGGTGGGTCCGGTAGGGAAGCAAATGACCGCGAAGTTCGCCGATCCCAATTGGTCGGTGGATGCTATCGGGGTCCTGGCGCTCGAGAACCTCGACCAGTCGACGCACGAGCCGCTCGAGATCCGTCATGCCGAGGCTCCGGTTTGTTCTTCGAGCGCGAGGGGCAGCCGTTCGCCGGCGGCGAGCCGCCGCTCGAGAGCGGTGAAGGTCTCGTCGGGGTCGTCCGACAGGTAGCGACCTTTGGCGCGCTCCCCCGCGAGCCAGGCGCCGAAAGTCGCCGGCACGAGACCATCGGAGGTCGTCTGCTCCTTTGCCGCCTTCACGGCCAGGTCGTTGGCGAACTCGTTCTTCAGGTGACCGGTGTGGCCCCGGACCCAGCAGAGGGTGGTGTCGTGATTGGTGAGCGACGCGTGGAGGGCCCGCCAGAGCTCGAGGTTCTCGATCTCGCCACCCTTCCGCTTCCAGCCCCGACTGACCCAGCCGGGGAGCCATTCCCGGACCCCCCGAACGAGGTACTCCGAGTCCGAGATCAGCAGCACCCGGAGACGGCGACCCTTCCCGGCCAGCAGCTGGAGCAGCGCGATCGCTCCCGCGAGGGCCATGCGGTTGTTGGTGGTGCCCGGCGAGCTGATGAAGAACTCCCGCCGCTCGATGGCGGTTTGGTGGCGGATCTCGATCAGGCCGGCGGCACCGCCGGGGTTCATCCCCTCGCGGCCGTTGCCGAGGCAGCTTTCGTCGAGGTGGGCGATCGCGATCGGGAGCGGACGAGGGGTTGGCACTGGTCAGATCACCTGGAAGTCTTCGACCTGTCCCAGCTCGAAGACGATCTCGTCACCGGTCATCGGGAGAATCCCGACCAGACGCTCCTGGGAGTTCCTGGTTTCGACCCGGCGGGCGAAAATGATGTACTCGGTGCCGCGCCGAACCACCGCGACCCGGCGACCATCGCGGGCGGCGCGTTCGAGTTGATCCATTCGGGCGGGCGACCAATGAAATGGCACGGCCAGAATGTAGTTAAACGCTCAGCCGCGGCGACATCATGGCAGTCCGGTCAGCTCCCGGCTCACTTTCTCGAGCTTGGCGCGAGCCTCCAGGTCGAACGCCTGGGCGTGTGGCCGCCCCGGAGCCAGGCCGTTGAAGAACCGTCCGGTCCCGATGTCGGGGGCGAGGACCAGCTGGAGTACCGCCCTCGCTCCCTCGTCGATGGTCGATCGGGGCTGGTATCCCGCCGCGGCCACCATCCCGGTCGGCATCAGAGTGGCCGGATGCAGGGCGTTGACCAGAACGCCGTTCTTCCCCTCGAGCTCCCGGGCGAGTTCGAAGGTAAACAGGACCTGTGCCAGCTTGCTCTGCCCGTAGGCTCGCATCGGGCTGAAGTTCTTGGCGATCATCACGTCATCGAAGTCGATGGGGCTCGCCGAGCCCGACGAGACGTTGACGATCCGCGACGGCGCGCTGGCCAAGAGCCGCGGCAGGAGCATACGGGTCAGCAAATACCCCGAGAGATAGTTCACCTGAAAGCGGAACTCGTGGCCCTCATCCGTGAGCTGCCGCTCAACCGGGACGGTCCCGACCCCGGCATTGTTCACGAGCACGTCCAAGCGCTGGTAATCTCGAAGGATGGTCTCGGCGAACCGGCGGACTTCGGCGGAGGAAGCAAAGTCCGCCGGGTAGAACCGAGCGCTTCCCTTCCCGGCTTGCTGGATCTCTCGGAGCACCTCAGCCCCTCGGGCCGTGTCGCGTCCGTGAAGGATGACGTGGGCGCCGCCGGCCGCGAGCCTGAGCGCCACCTCGCGACCGAGCCCGCCGGTGGAGCCGGTGACGAGGATGACTTGTCGGCCGGGTTTGGGCTGAGCGGTCGCCGAACCCGCGAGGGCGGCGAGTGCCAGGACGATCGAGACGGCTTGGATGGGCTTCATGAAAGCAAGCTACCGGCGTCGCCAAGAGTCGGCAACGAACGGCCGCCGAACGGCCCGCAATCAGGGTACCCCGACACCCAACGCCTCACGGGGGAGTCTGGCCACGAACGGCATGGAGAAAACGGGCGTAACCGATCTCGGCTGCATTCTTGGTGAGTTCGACGTTGACCCAGGCGACGACCTCACCGAACGGACGATCCTGGAAGGGCCATCGGGTCCGGCGCGTCGATCGCAGCTCGTCATCGGCGATCATCGCCACAGCCGCGCACCACCGATCGTGGAGCCCGCCGATCCACTCCCGAACGCCGTCGGCGGTCGCGGGCCACCGGACATCCTCCCGCGAGAGCGCGCCGTCCCCGAAGGAATGATCGAGCACCATCGACCACCAAAAGCCAAGGTGCCACGTCACCCACCCGATGCTCGGCGGACCGATATCGTAGCTTTCGCGGTCGGGCCAATCGGCGCGCCACGCCCCGTCGGCGTCTCGGTACACATGCAAACCCACTTCGGCGGGACGCCAGAGACATTCCTCGGTGGTCAGTCCCTCGAGGTGGAACCATGCGAGCCGCCAGGCGGTCTCGAGCTGGCGGATCAAGTAGTCACGGGCCTCGGCCATCAGCACCTCCCGTCGATTGGGACCGTTGCCAGGCCCTCCGCGGCCTTATCCACCGCCACGGCAACTCTCCAGAGCTTCCCTCGCCAATGACGTGGCACCGCCCGGCCCGGTCGCGGCCTTCTCGAGTCCGATCCAGTTGTCGGAGCATTTCGAAGGGAGCGCCGAATGTACCACGGCATCCGGGATTCGGGCGCCCTTTCCGTCGTTCCTCTTTCGGCTCGGGCGGCATCGAGGCAGCAAGGCGACCCCTTGCAGTACAAGGGAACGGTGATACTTTCTTCCCCTAGTACTTCAGAGGGAGTCCCAATGGCCACCGAATCCGTGTCGATGCTCAAGGGCACCGTCGATCTGCTGATCATGCGGGCCCTCGCGGCCCGGACCACCCACGGCTACGGCGTGATGCGGTGGATCGAAGAGGCCACCGGCGCCACCCTCCAGGTCGACGAAGGGTCGCTCTATCCCGCCCTCTATCGGCTCGAGGACCGTGGTTGCCTGGCCTCCGAATGGGGAGTCTCGGAAAACAACCGCCGGGCCCGCTTCTACCGGCTCACCACCAAGGGCCGGACCCAGCTCAAGGCCGAGACCGGGGAGTTCCTTCGGTTTGCCAGGGCCATGGTCCGCGCGCTGGAAGTCCCCGCGCCGGCGACCCCGAGAGGCTGATGACCGAGGATTCGGGGTGGCAACGCTATTGGCGTTACCTCTCCTCCCGGTTTCGCAGTGAGGTCGACGACGAACTCGCCTTCCACGTCGAAATGCGGGCCGCCGAGCTTCAACGGGACGGCCTCCCGGCCGACCGGGCGAGGAGCGAGGCGCAGCGGCGGTTTGGCGATGGCGCCAAGATCCGGGCAACCCTGCAGCGGATCGAACGGAAACGAGGACAACGCATGAGACTGTCATATCTCCTCCAGGAGATGATCCAAGACGTTCGCTACGGCGCCCGGGGTCTCCTCAAGCGACCGGGCTTTACGTTCATGACGGCGAGCTCACTCGCACTGGGGATCGCCGCCACGACGGTCGTCCTGACCATGATCGACGGATATCTTCTCCGACCGCTTCCGGTCCGGGATCCCGGCGAGCTGGTCGTGGTCGGCGCCTCGAACCGGGCCAGCAGTGGATTTGCCGCCGGCGTCCTCGGCCTGCCGACAGTTCGCGACATCGCGGCTCGCACCGACCTGTTTCAAGGCGCCGCCGGGACCAGCATGATCTTGGCCGCCACGGGGAGGGCCGAAGACGATCCCGCCGAACGCGGCATGTATCTCGGGGTGACCGGGAACTTTTTCTCGTTGCTTGGGGTATCGCCGTCGCTCGGCCGGCTATTGGGCCCGGATGACGATCGTCTGCGCGAACAGGTCATCGTGCTCTCCCATCGCACCTGGACCGCTCGGTTCGGGAGCGATCCGAGCGTGATCGGACGGAGCATTCGGGTCAACACGGTGCCGTTCGTCGTCATCGGGGTGACGCCGCGCGGTTTTAGCGGCGCCGAGCACCTCTTCGACCCCGCCGGCTACCTGCCGAGTGCCACGATAAGCGTCATCGAACCCTCGGCGGGGAAGACGGAGGAGCGCCGGGATGCGGGACGGTTCACGGTCATCGCCCGCCGGCAACCGAACCGGACGGTGGCCGAGATCGGCTCGGCGCTCGGGATCCTCGCCGCCGAAATCGAGAAGGCCTATCCGGAAGTCGGTGAGCAGTTCCGGCTGCCGGTCTTCGCCGAGTCTCGGGCCCGCCCCAATATGGCGTCGGCCGGCGGGATGTTCGCGGCCTCGGTGGTCGCCGCCACCCTGGCGTTGCTCGTTCTCCTGACGGCCTCCGTCAACGCGACCAACCTGATTCTCGCCCGGGGCACGACCAGGGCCACCGAGCTGGCGGTGCGGCAGGCCCTCGGCGCGTCGCGGGTCCGGCTCATCAGCCAGCTCGTCACCGAGACGCTGCTACTGGCCCTTTTGGCCCTCGCGGGCGGCTGGGCGTTGGCCCAGCTGGCGGTCGCCGCGTTGACCTCGATCCCGCTGGCGCTCGACGACCTGCCTCTGACCTGGGGCCTGAAGCTCGACCTCCGGGTGTTCGGGATGACCACGGCCATCACCCTCCTGATCGGCTTGGTCGCGGGTGTCGGTCCGGCCCTATCCGCCTCGAGGTTTGCCCTCCAGCAGCGACTGCGGGAGGGTGGTCGAGCGGGCTTGAGCCGCCGGGGTCGGCGGGCGCGGAGCGCGCTCGTCGTGGCTCAGGTCGCGGCGTCGCTGGTCGTCCTCGTGTGCGCCGGCCTCTTCCTCGCGAGCGCCAAAGAGGCGGTCAAGGTGGACTTGGGCTTCCGCCCGGATCACCTCCTGACGTTCGGCGTCGACGCCACCCTCGCCCACTACGACGAGCCGACGGCTCGGGCGGCGTTCGAGCGGATCCGACAAGCGGTCGAGCAGCTCCCCGGGGTCGGTTCGGCGGCGTGGGCCACTACGGTCCCGATCAAGAAGGGCGCCGTCGGAATGAGCGAGACCCAAGGGGACGGGGACATCAAAGTTGGCCTCTTCACGGCGGCCGTCGGGCCCCGCTACTTCGAGACGCTCGAGATGCCGGTCCTCGAGGGGCGAGCGTTCGAGCTGGCCGATGACCCGGCTCGCGCCGGCGTCGTGGTGATCAACCGGCGCGCGGCCGAGGTGCTTTGGCCGGGGAAATCAGCGCTCGGCCGCATCCTCAGGCTCGACCGCAACGGACCACCGCTCGAGGTCGTCGGTGTCGTCAAGGACAGCAAGTATCTCCTGATCGGCGAGGCCCCCCGGCCGTACCTCTATCGCCCGCTCGCGCAGAGCTTCGCGCCGAACGTGTATCTCCATATCAGGACCACCGCGGATCCAGCCGGACTCATCGGGCAAGTCCGCTCGACCGTCACCGCGGTCGACCGGGACCTCGTGCCATACGCGATAGAACCGATGACCGAGGCCCTCGCCACCAGCCCGAACGGGACGCTGATCTTCAAGATGGGCGCAGGGTTCGCCTCGGCTGTCGGTTTGATGGCGTTGGCCCTGACCCTGGCGGGGCTCTACGGCGTCATCGTGTACTCGGTGACGCAACGGACCAAGGAGATCGGGCTCCGAATGGCGCTCGGCGCCACGGGGTGGACGGTGGTCCGCTCCTTCCTGGTCGATGGAGGAAAACTGGCGGCCGTCGGGATCGCCATCGGCCTCGGTGGAGCGGTGGTGATCAGCCGCAACCTCGGAGGCCTCCTGGTCGGGAGCCGCTCGGGGGACGCCGGCATCTTCGCGGCCGTGGCGATCGGGCTGGGCGCGGCAGCGTTGCTGTCCACCTACCTGCCGGCCCGTCGGGCGGCGCGGGTCGACCCGGTCCAAGCACTCAACGACGGGTAGCATTGCTACCGGCTCGCCCGGGCCGGTCAGCTGTTCTATCTTTTTCGGCGACCCGGGTCCTCCCGTCTCTCGCCAGCTCTCGGATCATTTCCACTTCGAGGTCGCTTCGTATGGCCACCTTTCGACTCGCTCTTCTGGCCGCGTTGGCAGCGGCGTTCCTGCCGGGTTTCCTCTCTTCTCAGGCAACCAACCCCGATACCACCAAGAAAAAGGACTTGCCACTCGTCGCCGCCCGCTCCCTCGACTTCGATCTCGATGTGGGCTCCTGGATATCGGTCGATGTAACGCCCGACGGCCGTACCGTGGTCTTCGACCTGCTCGGCGACCTCTACACCGTTCCGATCGGCGGCGGTGCCGCGACCCCGTTGACCAGCGGGATGGCGTTCGACGGGCAACCACGGATCAGCCCCGACGGGAAATGGGTCGCCTTTTCCTCCGATCGCGACGGGGCCGAGAACGTCTGGATCATGGACCTGGCGACCAAGGAGACCAGGCAGATCACCAAGCTGAAGGACAAGACAATTCAGTCGCCGGAATGGACGCCGGACGGGAAGTACCTGGTGGCGACCGTGGGTGACATCGTGTTCAAACCGGGCAAGCTCTGGATGTTTCACATCGACGGCGGCTCGGGAGTCCAGCTCACCAAAGATCCGCCGGCCACCGGTCCGTTCGGCGGGACGCTGCAGATCGGCGCCGCTTTCGGCCCCGACGGCCGAAACCTCTGGTACGCTCAGCGGCAGGGAAGCTGGCAGTACAACGCCATCTATCCTCAATACCAGATCGGCGTCTACGACCGAGAGACCGGTGCCCGCGAGGTGCGCACCACCCGCTTCGGATCCGCCATTCGACCGACCTTGTCGCCCGACGGGAAGTGGCTGGTGTACGCCTCCCGTTACGAGGCCAAGACCGGCTTGGTCTTGCGCGATCTCAAGAGCGGCGAGGAGAAATGGCTCGCCTATCCGGTCCAACGGGATGAGCAGGAGGCCATTCCCAGTCGCGACGCCTACCCGGGAATGTCCTTCACCCCCGATTCGAAGGAGGTGGTGGCGACCTACGGCGGCAAGATCTGGCGAGTCCCGGTTGATGGCGGCCCGCCCGTGCCGGTTCCGTTCCGGGTCCAGACCAAGCTCGAGCTGGGGCCCGAAGTCGCCTTCAAGTACCCGATTCCCGACAGCGCCCAGTTCACCGCCCGCCAGATCCGGGACGTAGCTCCGGCGCCCGACGGCCGGCGGCTCGCCTTCGTGGCGCTCGATCGGCTGTATTTGGCGGACGTCGCCAGCGGCACGCCAAGGCGCCTAACGAACGCCGGTGTGGTGGAGTCCCAGCCCACCTGGTCGCCCGACGGGCAGTGGATCGGGTACGTGACCTGGGAGCGCCAGGGCGGGCTGGTGTACAAGGTGCGAGCCGACGGGAGCCAGCCGCCGATCGCGCTCACCGCCGAGCGGGCGGCCTACGATCAGCCGGCTTGGGCGCCCGACGGGTCGAGGCTGGTGGCGCTCGCTCGGCCGGCGATGGCCAAGCGACTCGCCGACGGACCGTCCGCCGGCGGAGGGACCGATTTGGTGTCGATCCCGGCAAACGGCGGGGACCCGACCCTGATCGCCCCGGGCTTCGGGCGGCAATTCCCCCATTTCACTCGCGACTCCGGTCGGATCTTCCTTTGGGCCGGCGACAGCGGGGTGGTGTCGATCCGGTGGGACGGCACCGACCTGAAGCGCCACCTCAAGGTGAACCCACCGCTCCTGCTCAACGAGGAGAAGCCGACGGCGCCCAACTCGGTCCGGATGGCACCCGCCGGGGATCAGGCCCTGGTCCAATGGGGCTACGACATCTTCGTGGTGACGGTCCCGCAGGTCGGCGGGGAGGCCCCGGTGATCTCGCTCGCCGATCTAAAGGCGGCGGCGACTCCGGCCCGCCGACTCACCGACATCGGCGGCGAGTTCGCCGCCTGGAGCGCCGACGGTCGCAAAGTCCACTGGGGCATCGGCAACGCCTACGTGGTCTACGATCTCGACTCCGCTGCCGCCTTCGATCGGCGGGTCGAAGCCGAGCAGAAGTCGCGAGCCGCTGCGGGAGACACCACCAAGGCCGCGACCAAACAATACGAGCCGAGAGAGACCCGGCTCGTCGTCCGGGTGCCGCGCGATGTTCCCCAGAGCACCGTCGTCCTGCGAGGGGCCCGGGTGATCACCATGCGAGGCCAGGAAATCATCGGCAACGGGGACGTGGTGGTGCGGAACGGCCGGATCGTGCGGGTCGGGCCACGCGGCGAGGTGCCGTCAGGCGCCCGAGTCGTCGACGTGAGCGGCAAGACCATCGTCCCAGGCTTCATCGATACCCACGCCCACATGTGGCCGGCCTGGGGTCTCCACAAGGAACAACCGTGGATGTACCTCGCCAACCTGGCGTACGGCGTCACCACCACCCGAGATCCCCAAACCAGCTCGAGCGATGTGATGTCCTACCAGGACATGGTCGACGCGGGCGAGATGATCGGCCCGCGGGTCTATTCGACCGGCCCCGGCGTCGGGTACTGGCTGGAGCAGCTCCGCGATTTGGACCACGCCAAGAAGGTGCTCAAGCGCTACAGCGAGTACTGGCACAGCAACTACATCAAGATGTACGTGAAGGGGAACCGGCAAACCCGCCAGTGGGTGATCATGGCGGCCAAGGAAACCGGCATCATGCCAACGACCGAGGGCTCGCTCGACACCGAGCTCGACCTCACCATGATCCTCGACGGCTACCCGGGCCAAGAACACGCCACCCCGACGGTGCCGCTCTACAAGGACGTGGTCGATCTCTACGCCAAGTCGGGGATCGCGTACACGCCTACTCTCCTGGTCCAGTATGGGGGCCCCTGGGCCGAGGAATGGTACTTCCAGCGAGAAAACCCCTATCACGATCCCAAAGTGAGGCGGTTCCATCCTTACGAGGAGCTGGCCGCGAAGACCCGGCGCCGAGGGGCCGGTGTCGGCCCCGGGCCCGGTGGGTGGTTCATGGAGGACGAGTACATCTTCCCGCAATCCGCCAAGGTCGCGGCCGACATCGTCAAAGCCGGCGGCAAGGTCGGGATCGGGAGTCATGGAGAGTTCCAAGGGCTGGGCTACCACTGGGAGCTCTGGTCGGTGGGTTCCGGCGGGATGCCGCCCCACGACGTGCTCCGAATGGCGACCCTGGCCGGAGCCCAGGCGTTAGGTCTCGACCAAGATCTCGGCTCGATCGAAGTCGGCAAGCTGGCGGACTTGATGGTGCTCGACCAAAACCCCTTGGCCAATCTTCGGAACACCAAGGCCATCCGATACGTGATGAAGAATGGCCGGCTCTACGACGGCAACACCCTGGACGAGGTGTGGCCTCGGCCACGGAAGTTGGAGCCGCCATTCGGGTTGGTGGAGGCGCCCAAGGTGGCAGCCGGGGAGCGGTAGGCGTCGAGCGGCCGGTCGGGGCGAGGTGGCGTTTCTCTTGAACGAGGCGCCACCTCTTGCGACGGCCGCGGGAGAGGCGATCTTCAATGCTCTCCTCTCGAAGTCGGGGTACATATGGTCACCGCCGCCAGGTTGTCCGCCGCAACTCTGTTGTCCCTCATCGCGGTCGCCCCACCGGCGGCCGGTCAGCAACCCGACCCCCTTCGCGGTCTCGACGCCTATATCGACAAGGCCCGTCAGGACTGGGGCGTGGCCGGCGTAGCCGTCGCGATCGTCAAGGGCGATTCGGTCATCTACGCCAAGGGATTCGGGGTCCGCGAGGTCGGGAAGCCTGACCGGGTCGGCGAGCGGACGCTCTTCGCCATCGGGTCCAACACCAAGTCGTTCACCGCCGTCGCGCTCGGGATGCTGCAGGACGAGAAAAAGCTCAGCCTCGACGACAAGATGATGAAGTACCTTCCCGACCTCGCGATGTCCGATGCATACATCACTCGGGAGTTGACGGTCCGCGATCTGATCACCCATCGGAGCGGCTTCTTCCGGGGCGACGCGGTCTGGATGGGGAGTGGTTTCAGTCGAGACGAGATTCTCCGCCGAACCCTGCAGCAGCCGGCCAGCACCAGCCTCCGCTCGACCTTTGGATACAACAACATCATGTACCTCGCCGCCGGTCAGATCGCCGGGAAGGTCGCCGGAACCACCTGGGATGCCTTCGTCAAGCAGCGGATCTTCGGGCCCCTCGGCATGACCAGCAGCGTCACCAGCACCAAGGATTTTGCCGGCCCCGACGTCGCTCGTCCGCACGCGCTGGTCGACGGCAAGCCCGTCCCGATCAATCATCGGAACCTCGACAACGTCGCACCCGCCGGTTCGATCTACTCCAACGTGGCCGAGATGGCCCAATACATCCGCTTCCATCTTCGAGATGGACGGTATCGCGGCACCCAAATTCTCAGCAAGCAGTTCCAGGATCAGATGGAGACGGCCCAGATGATCGCGAGCGCCGGTCGCGACACCCTCCTCCCGATGGTCCATTTCGATACCTACGGACTCGGCCTCTGGCTCCGCGACTACTATGGCAAGCTGCTCGTCTCCCACGGCGGCGGCATCGACGGGATGCTGTCGCAGATGGCCTGGCTCCCGGAGGCCGACGTCGGGGTGGTGGTGCTCACCAATACCGACGGCCAGAACCTCCAAAACGCGCTGCCGTTCAAGATTCTCGATCGGTTCATCGGCGCGCCGGATCGCGACTGGAGCGCGCTCTACCTGGTCCAAGCCAAGCAGCAGCGGGCCCGGGGCGATTCGATCCGCGCCGCCCTGGTCGCCCAGCGGGTGACGGGCACCAAGCCCTCGCTGGCCCTCGCGGGCTATGCCGGAGTCTACGACAATCCCTTCTACGGCGAGCTCCGAATCGAGCCGGAGGGCGACGGCTTGGTCCTCAAGCGCAGCACCGAGCAGTGGGCCAAGCTGGGGCATTGGCACTTCGATACCTTCGGGGTCACCTGGAACACCTCCCGCACTCCGGACATCAACACCTTCGCCTTGTTCCGGATCGATCCCAACGCGAAAGTGACCGCGCTGGAGATGCGGGGCCCCCCGTTCGCGACACCCTACGCCCAGGGAGTGGTCTTCAGCCGAAAGGCAGAAGAGCGGACGGCGGCGGGCGGCGGCCGGTAGACTTTCCGCGGGCTCGAAGGGGCATCGGGCGATTGATCCTTGGCTGATGCCCCACTGACGTCGATTCGGCATCCTGGTGGCGATTCCAACCCCGGATGCCGACCATGACTCGTCCAGCCAACTTGCGACTGACCGCCGCGGCGTTCTCGCTCCTCACGCAACCGACCATCGTGGCTGGCTATCCGACTACCGACACCGCTCGGCCACCGGAGACGATTCCCGTGCTCCGGTACGACCCGCCGCCCAATTTCTACCGCAGCGCGATCGCGCCGCCGGACGACTACTCGTCCACCGAATTCAACGCCTCGCTCCAGATCTATCCGTTCCGGCCCGCCGGAGGGAACGTCGAGGAGATGTTCCGGAACACGATGCTTCGCGAGTGGATCGATCCTCGTTATCAGGAAGCGATCGTGGCCAGCCAGCCGGATTTCCGGATCGTCAGCGTCGCGGGCGCTCAAGTCGTCCATACCGCACGCTTCGTCGAAAACGTCGCCGGGATCGCTCGGCAGCGAATGCGGTGGGTGATCATCGCGGGGGGCGCCGCCGCCATCATCGATGCGTCCGCCTCCGACTTGATGACTTGGCAGCGGGCCCTCCCGGCGCTCAACGTGTTCGCCGGCTCCCTGCGGGTCGAAACGGCGCCCGAGCGACCGGCCGTCACGGCGGGTCCGGGCCCGGCGGGCCGGCTGATCGCCGGCCTCTACATGGCGAGGACCCTCAAGGACGCCGTCGACCTCACTCGGTCGGTCGGATACAACATGACCCGGGTGCCGGCCCTGCACTTCTACCTCTTTTCGGAGGACGGCCGGGTCTATCGGGCATACGACGAGTTACCGGTACCGGGCGGCGATCCGAGGCAGTTCGACTTCGACGCGGCGGAGCGGGCCGATCCGGTCAACTCAGGTCGCTACGCCGTGCGGGGCAGGCAGCTCGTGATCGAGTTCCAAGGGCAGCCACCCGAGACCATCGTCGCGGCCGTGCCCAGGGGCGGTCGCCTGAAGATCGGGACGACGGGCTACCAACGACAGTAGATTGGTGGAGGGCCCAGTCGCCCCCTGCCACTCACTTAGCTGCGAGGGTTGTCCGATGCTCACCTTGGTTCGATCCGCCGCCGTCCTGGCGTTGTCGCTCGCCACCATCGCGCCGGCGGCCGCGCAAGATGTACCCAACCTGTCTGGCACCTGGGTCATGGACGCCGCCAAGAGCGACTTTGGTCCGATCCCCGCGCCCGCGACCCGCTCCGACGTCATCGATCATCGAGAGCCGGCCCTCACGATCAAGCGATCGATTCTGACCCCGGGCGCCGCGGCGCCATCGGTGGTCGATCTCAAATACCAAGTCGACGGAAAGCCGCACACCAATACCACCCCTCAAGGCGACATCACCAGCACCCTCAAATGGGATGGGAAGGTTTTGGTGGTCACGAGTCAGGTGCCGACGCCCGGCGGCCCAGCCGACGTGACCGACCGATTCAGTCTCTCGGCGGACGGCAAGACCCTGACACAAAACCGGACGATCGCGGTGCAAGGTCAGGAGATCGCCCAAATCATCATCCTCGTGAAACAGTAGTCGTCGAAGGGTCGAGGCCTCGACGCCACTGGCCCTCGGTCAGCGCGGCCGCGGGCCTGGCTCGACCGGTTCGGCCGGCGCCACTCGAGGCCCACCTATCGGCTCGCGATGGCGGCGTTCCCGTCGGGGGGCCCCGACATGGCCGCGAGCGAAAGCCCAAGCGAGGGAGGACGAGATGAGCATCACCAGGAGAAGTTTCGTGCAGGGATCGGGCGTTGCAGCGCTGGGAGTCGGCCTGGCGCCGGGGGCCGCGCGGGCCGACGAGGTGGCCGCCGAGCAGGACCCCGGCGAGATCTGGATCGACGGCTTGGGCGGGGCGCGGGTCGACGCCGAGGGATTCGCGGAAATCGCCCGATCGGGCATCACGATGATCGACACGACCCTCGGTCCGGCGGGAACCCCGACCTTCTCGTACGAAGCAGCGGTTCGCGACCTGGCCACCTGGCACGGGCATTTCGCCCGGCACCGGGACCGACTGGTCCATGTCCGCCGCGCAGACGACATCGTGAGGGCAAAGCAGGAGGGGAAGTTCGCGGTGATGCTTGGCTTCCAGAACGCGACCCATCTCAATCGCGACCTCCGCAACGTCGACTTCTTCTACAACCTGGGGATTCGGCAGATCCAGCTCACCTACAACGAGCTGAACGCCCTGGGCGCGGGGTGCACCGAGCGAGTCGACACCGGGCTGAGCGATTTCGGCGTGGAGGTCGTCCATCGGATGAACGAGTTGGGTATGCTGGTGGATCTCTCCCATTGCGGGGTTCGGACCACCCTCGACGCGATCGAGGTCTCCAAGACGCCAGTGGTCTTCTCCCACAGCAACTGCCGAGCCCTCAACGACAACATGCGGTGCAAGTCCGACGAGCAGATCCGGAAGCTCGCCGCTCGCGGCGGCGTGATGGGAATCACGACCGTGAATTTCTTCGTGAGCAACAAGCCCCGGTCGACACTCGACGACTACATCGCCCATATCGAGCACGTGGTTCGGCTGGTGGGGGTCGACCACGTGGCCATCGGCAGTGACTCGAGCATCGGTGGCTGGCGGCAGTCGTTCCCGACGGAGAAGGCATTCTGGGACTTTCATAGCCAGTTCAAGTTCAAGCCCGGCGCCGACGTCCGGTGGCCGCCGTTCATCGAGGCGCTCGACGTGCCGGAGAAGTTCCACGTCATCCGGCGGCGGCTGGTGGACAAGGGATTCTCCGGGCCCGACATCGCGAAGATCCTGGGAGGCAATTCTCTGCGGATCTACCGGGAGATCCTCGGCTAACGGTTAGGCGCACCCTGGACTCAGGTCGCCGTGGGGGAGGAGATCCGTGGCAGCGCATCGGGTAGGTCTTCGGTGGAGAAGTCGGCTCATGTCCGTGGTCCTGGCCGTTGTCGGGTTGGTGGTGGTGCCCGCGATCGGCCTGACGGTGCCCGGAGCGGCGATCGCCCAAGCACCGCCGCAGTTGCCGCGCCTCGACGCCGAGATCCGCCGCCTCCTCGATTCCTCGGGGGCCTCGGTCGGGATTGGGATCCGCCACCTTGAGAGCGGGCGCGAGTTGTTCGTGAATGGCGACCAGGCATTCATGATGGGTAGCACGTTCAAACTTGCGGTGGCGGCCCATCTCCTGGCCCTCGTGGACGCCGGGACCGAGCGGCTCGGCCGGACCGTCCCGCTGCTGGCCGCCGACCTGTTCCCTTCGGGGAGCCAGCTCTCGGTCCAGTATCGCGGCAGGGCGGATCCCGCCGCCGAGCTCACCCTGCAGCGCTACCTCGAGTTGATGCTCATCGTGAGCGACAACGCGGCGACCGACGTCATCCTCCGCACGGTCGGTGGCCCGGCGGCGGTGACGGCACGAGTTCGGTCGCTCGGTATCACCGGGCTCCGCGTCGACCGAACCGTGATGGAGATCTACCGTGACTACGTCGGGCTCGAGTCGCTGCCGCCGTTCGACCGCCGCAACGTCGACACTCTCACCAAGATGATGGCGGCGATCCCACCCGAGCGGCTGGCGGCGGCCCAGCGGGCCTACCACGCAAGCGAGAAGGACCGGGCCACGCCCCGTGCCATGCTCCAGCTGCTCGGCGCGATCTGGGGCGGAAGGGCTCTGTCGTCCGAGAGCCGGGATCTCCTCTTTTCGATCATGCGGCGAGAGGAGACCAGAACCCGGATCCGGGGCATGCTCGGGCCCGGCATCGCGGTGGCCAACAAGACTGGGACGTATGGCACGGTGGTGGTGAACGACGTCGGCATCGTCTACCTGCCTGCGGGCGCCGGCCACCTCGCGTTGGCGGTGTTCAACGAGGACCTGAGGTCGAGTGAGGCGGCCAAGGAGCGCCTCATCGCCGGGGTCGCGCGGGCGGCGTACGATTTCTTCGTATTCACGGCCCCAGCTCCGTAGGCTCCGATCTGCCCTGGCAGCCAAGTGGGCGACCGATGGCTTTCACGGCATCGAGAGCCCCTGGTGAATAACCGTCGTGCAGTCCAGTTTGATGGGAGAACACCGTCCGAGCGACTCGCCATGGGGGGATGCCCGTGATCAACCAGAGACCAACCCGATCGCTGTCGGCCGCCGCCCTGTGCTTCGCCGCCTTCACCGCCCCGGCAGCCACCCAAGTCGCGGGGCTCACCGGAACTCTCGTCATCACCAACAAATCGGCGTCCACGGCATCGATCATCGACGTGGCTTCCGGTCGGATGCTGGCAACGTTGCCGACCGGCCAGGGCCCTCACGAGGTCGTCCTGTCCGCGGACGGCGGGACGGCGGTGGTGACCGACTACTCGGGGGAACCGGGCAAGACGTTGACCGTCATCGACGTCGCGCGGCAACGGGTGGTGAGAACCATCGACCTGGGCGAGCACCGCCGGCCCCACGGAATCGTCTACCTCCCGGGCGACAGCCTGGTCGCGGTCACCTCCGAGGCAAGCGGCCATGTGGTGGTGGTGAACGTCCCCGAGGGCGTGGTGCGCCGAGCGGTACCGACCCGGCAGGAGGGGTCGCACATGGTGGGGGTGACCGCCGACGGGATTCGAGCGTTTACCGGCAACATGGGCAGCAACACCGTCTCGGAGCTGAATCTGCGGTCGGGGGAGTTTGTCCGCAGTTGGGAGGTACCCACCACCCCTGAAGCCATCAACGTGACGACCGACGGCGCCGAGGTCTGGGTCGGGAGCAACACCACCGGCAAAGTCAGCGTGGTGAACCCGGCGACCGGCGAGGTCACGACGGCGGCGGAGGGTTTCGGATGGCCGTACCGAGTGCTGTTCTCGCCCGACGGCAAGACCGTGCTGTTGCCCGACCTCCGGCGCGAGGAGCTCCGGTTCCTCGACCGGGCGAGCCGGCGCGAACTGGGGCGGCTGGCCTTCCCCGGCGGCGCTCCCCAGGGAATCACCATCACCCCCGACGGCCGCTACGCCCTCGAGTCGTTGAGCGGCCAAGCCCGGGTCGTGATCGTCGAGATGGCCACCCGGACGGTCGCTGGGTATCTGGCGGCCGGCCCGACCCCGGACGGGATCGGCTACACCACCCGCGTCTTTTCTCGTTAGGCACCACCATGAACGGAACGATCGGCACCTCGACGGCGATCGTCGCCGCGCTCGCCACCGGGCTGCTGCGGCCTGCCAACCTTGCCGAGGCTCAGGCCGGCCGCCGGATCGCCGAGGGAGTGTTCCTGCTGCCCGACCGCGGCGGGCCGGTGGCGGGTTGGGTCGACCTGGGAACGGACGTGGTGGCGATCGTGGGAGACGGGTCGGGGCCGGCGGTCGCGGCGATTCGCCGATTGAGCGGGAAACCGATCCGGGCGGTGTTCGCGCCGAACGGCTCGGGCCGGGGCGCCCGCGGCGGTGAGCTGGTCCCCGCCTCGCGGGGCTGGGCGGTCGGCGGTCTCGGGTTCCGGGGCACCATGACCCTCGGACCCCGGCGGGTCGAGATTAGGGAGCTGGAGCGGGCGGTGAGCGCCGGCAATGGTATCGTCTATTTGCCCGAGGAGGGGGTCCTCTTCGCCGGCCATTTGGTCGGTGACGGGGCAACGCTCGACTCGGCCCGCACCGAAGCCTGGATCCGGATCCTCGAGCGGCTCGGTCGCCTCGATCCGAAGGTGGTGGTGCCGGGGCGGGGCGCGGTCGGCGGGCCCGAGCTGCTGGCACGGACCCGAGCGGCCCTGGTCGCCACGAGGGCCGCCGTTAGGCAGGGGATCGAGCGCCGCGCCACCAGCGAGCAGATCGTCGGCTCGGCCGACCAGCCGGCCCTGGCGCGGCAGATATTCCGGGAAATGGTCGGGCTGGTCCCTCCGCCGATGATCGAGGAACTCGAGCTTCGGCCCGGGCCCTCGCCCACCGCGAAGACCCCGGGATGGACGAAGCCCAAAGTCGTCGTGATCGAGGACATGTGGCCCGAGAAACCGAATCGGGTCGCCGAGCTCGAGTACCTGGTCCCGGGAGTCGAGATCCGGTTGGCGCGGACGGCGGACCAGACGGCCACAATGCTCGCTGGCGCGGAAGGGTTGCTTGGCCGGCCCACCGCGGGAAGTCTCCGGCCCGGAACCAGCTTGCGGTGGATCCAGTCGCCGTCGGCGGGTGTCGAGGGCGCGATGGCGATTCCCGGATTCGTCGACGGTCCGATCGTGCTCAGCAACGCGCAGCGAATCTACGCCCCGCCGCTGGTCGAGCACGTCTTCGGCCTGGTACTCGGCCTCACCCGGCGCCTCCAGGTAGCGGTGCCGCTCATGAAGGAACGGGCCTGGCGCGCCGAGGTCTTTCCGCCGATCGAGATGCCGGAACTCCGCGGGAAGACCCTGTTGGTGGCGGGACTCGGCGGGATCGGGACCGAGGTGGCCAACCTCGGCCATGCGATGGGGATGCGGGTGATCGCGACGCGCAACAACAAGACCCCGCCGACCGAGATCGTCGAATACGTGGGCGGGGCGGCCGAGCTGGCGGCGCTGGCCGCCGGGGCGGACGTGGTGGTGAACTGCCTCCCGCTCACACCGGCCACCGAGAACGTTTTCGACGCAGCGGTGTTCCGAGCAATGAAGCCGACCGCCTACTTCGTCAACATCGGTCGCGGCGGCACCGTCGACACCGAGGCGTTGACCCGGGCCCTCGACGAGAACCGACTGGCGGGGGCCGGGCTCGACGTGACCCGACCGGAACCACTGCCGGCGGACCATCGACTCTGGTCCTTACCCAATGTCATCCTCACGCCCCATGTCGGGTCGAACTCGGACTTCGAGCGGGAGCGAACGTGGCTGCTGTTCCGGGAAAACCTCCGCCGCTTCGTTCAGGGCGAGCCGCTCTTGTCGGTGGTGGACAAGAGGGCGGCGTACTAGGGGGTGGGACCCTTCGCCGATCGGAGCGCGGTGTCGGCCAACACCCGCCTGACTACGTCCAGAAGAAAGTCCGGCGTTTCGTACGGGTAGTTGTGCCCGGTGCCGGCCGGGGTATGGATCAGCTCCGATTTCGACGAGATTCGGACATACCGCATCCGGGCCTGCTCGAGGAATTTGAGCGCCCGGTCGGTTTCGGCGTCGCCCACCCCGATGGCGCGGACTTCGGCCACCGTCGCTTTGCCGGCTGGGGTCACGACGAAGACGGGGAGATCACCGAGCTCGTGGTCGTAGACCACCAAATCCGCCACGGTCTTGGGATCCCGCCATTCCTCGAAGATCGACGCGGTGGCCCAGTCCGGCACGGCGCTCAATGCCTTCAGAGCGGGATTCACGTCGCTGAGCCGCTCGTCGATCGTCTTGAGGAGCCGCGCCAGCGCGGTGTCCGCCGGCGCCATTTGCTCTCCGGAGCCCGCGCCGAGTCCGAACAACTTCATCATCGCGAGTTTTCGGCTGCCCCGAACGAGTCCTTCGGGAATCTCCGGTCCGCCGCCGTCGGGGAGGTACATGAATACGTCCGGTGGCGTCCCGTCGGCCATGATCAGCGCGGCCGTCTTGCCCGGATAGCGGCGGGCAAAGTTGGCGGCCAGAAGCCCCCCGTACGAATGTCCGATCAGGACGAACGGCCCCTTTTCACCCGCGCGATCAAGCAGGGTCGCCAGTTCCTCGGCCTCCCGACTGGTGCGCCGGGGATAGGGGCCCGGATCGCTCCACCCGCTTCCCGGACGGTCGAAGAGGATCGACCGGGTTTCCTCTCGGATCGCCTTGTGGAGGTGGTACAGCTCGAACCCCGGGCCGTGGCTGCCGACGAGCCATACCACGGTCGGGCCGCCCTTTGCGTCGCCCTCGGCGAGGAGGTGCATTCGGTAACCGCCGACGTCGACCAGTTGGCCCGGGGGTGGAAAGGCGCTTCGAGCCTTGGCAATCCGCCGCCAAGCGACCGCCGCGCCGATGGCGAGCAGGATTCCCGCGGCGATGATCGGATACCCGAGGAACTTGATCCATCGCCGGCGCCCCCGTGCGAGCAGGACGCCGAGGACGGTGACGATTCCGGCGACGAGGAGTCCGCTCCACGGGTGCGAGAGCAGCGAGTAGATGGTGTCGGTCATCGGATTTCCTGGCTCCCGGTGGGCCAGCGACCCCTGAGGAATTGGTCGATCGCCTCGACGAGCCGATCGGGGCGCTCGTATTGGAGCCAATGCCCGGCCCCGGGGAACACCAGGAGCCGAGCGTTAGGTCGGCCCGCGACCCACTCTCGGCTGCCGTGGAGGGGAAAGTTGTCGCGGTCGCCGTGGATCACGAGCTGGGGAATGGTGACTTTGCCGAAGTCCGGTCGCCAATCATAGTCGCCGTACGATCCCAGCATGGCCCCGGCGTGCCGAGCGTATCGGGCCGGCCACTCGTTCGGGGAGTCGCAGACGTCGGGCGCCAAGTGGGCCATGGCGGGGTCGCCGAACGCGGCCGGGTCGCCCAGGTGGGCCAGCGCCCGACAGTGGTCGGCTTCGCGATCCTTGAACTCGCCGGCCGCGACCCGGTCAGCGAGCCGAGCTTGGGCGGCGGAATCCACGCGGGTCCGGCGGCGGGCCACCAATTGGTCCCAATAGGGATTTCGGCGGGGCGCCAGGGGGGCGAGCATGATCAGCCGGGTCACTCGACCCGGGTAGCGGGCCGCGTATCCGAAGGCTTCGAGTCCCAAGGCCGACCAGCCAATCAATGCGAAGGACTCCGCGCCCGCTGCCCGGCGAATCGTCTCGAGGTCGCGAAACTCGTGCTCGAGGGAGGCCTTGCTCGGGGGCACGGTGTCGGATGCGCCCCGGCCCCTTGGGTCGTAGAGCACTAGTCGGCGCCCGTGGGCGATGCGGTCGAGGGTGTGTCGGTGGTAGAGGGCCGCGGGGGCGATCACCGTCTCGGGACCGGCGCCCACCACCCGGTACCAGAGGCGCACCGTGTCGGGCGTCGTTACGTGTCCTTCCCGGGCTGGTTGCCGTTGGGCCGCCGCCGAACAGGCGGTGAGGGCCATTAGCAGCGCGGCGCCCTGACCAGCTGTCAGGCGTTTCATTGGCCGGCGCGCGGTCGGCCTTTCCACAACGCCAGGAGTTCGCCCTCGCGAGCGCGACTCATCCCCGCGGCCCGTTTCGCCCGCTCGGCGGCTGGCCGCGCCTTGTCCCACGCGATCGTGTCGGCGGCGGTGACGGCGAGCGGCCGGAAGGTGAGCCCGGCGTCGACCGCCCGTTTGACGCTCACGTACATCAACGGCTCGCCGGGCGACCAAGCCGGCAGGTCGCTCCAGACCGCCACCTTCTGCTCGGCCAGGAAATCTTCCGTCACCCAGGTGAACTCGACCGGCGCCGAAGTCGCGGCCCGGCAGCCGTAGAGCATCTCGGCCATCGACATCCTGGTGGCGGGCCCGGTGGCGTTGAAGTCCCCGGTGGTCCCGTTCTCGGCAAGCCTCACGATCCACTCGGTCAGGTCGCGCACATCGATGATCTGGGTGGCGTGGTTGGGATTGCCGGGGGCGAGCACTTCGCCTCCTTCGTCGATCCGGACCGGCCAGTAGGTGAATCGGTCGGTCGGATCGGTGGGCCCAACGATCAAGCCGGGGCGGACGATGGTGGCGCGGCCCGGGAAGGCGGCGTGGGTCAGGTTCTCGGCAATCGCCTTGGAGAGCCCGTAGGGCGACTGGTCGCCGTCTTTCCAACTGGCCGGCGGGGCGAAGCGCTCCGAGACCTCGTCGATGATCGGCTTGGCGAGCACCCGATTGGCGAAGGCGTACCCCATCGCGTCGGTGCGGTAGGCGGAGATCGAGGAGACGAAGAGATAGAGGCCGGTCGAATCCTTGAGCGCCTTGGTGCTCCGGGCGACCCACCGATAATCGCGGGCGTTGTTGTCGAGCACCGCGTCCCAGTTGCGCTTGCCCAGCACGCTGAGGTCGCCTTCCCGATCGGCGATCAGGTGCTCGACTCCCGCGACTTTCGTTTGGCTGCGGCCGCGGGTCAGGATCGTCACCTCATGGCCCCGTTCGACCGCGTAACGCACCATGTTGGGGCCGATGAATCCGGTGCCGCCGAGGAGCAGGAGTTTCTTGGGGGCCTTCGGCGGCGGGGCGGCGATCGCGGTGGTGGAGCGCAACAGGCTGGCCCCGACGGCGGTGGCGGTTGCGGCGTGCAGGAAGTCCCGGCGGGAGGCAGTCATGGCGGATCGGCTCGATTGGGTGATTGCCGAAAGATAGGGGTCGAGCCGGCCGCGGAGAATGAGCGAGCCGTGATGCGAGGCAGGCTCGGCCCTCGCTCCCCTCAGGCCCGGCCGTAGACCGGGATCAACGCCCCCGACGTTAGGCGGTTCTCCGGCGATGCCAGCCACAGAATGGTGCGAGCCAAGTCGGTCGGCTGGGGCCACCGCTCGATCTTGGCAGTGGGCATCGCCGCCCGATTGGCCGGCGTGTCGATGATCGAAGGAAGCACCGCGTTGACCAGAATTCCCTCCTGGCGCACTTCGTCCGCAAGGGCCCGCGTCAGAGCCGCCACCCCAGCCTTGGACGCCGAATAGGCGACCATCCCGCCGGCCGGGGCCTCGACCACCCGGGCGGCGACGTTGACGATCCGGCCACCGCCACTCTTCCGCATCGCCTTGACCGCTTCCCGACAGCAGAGAAACGCAGTGACCAGATTGAGGGCCAACTGTCGGTCGAGGTCGGACCGCGAGGTCTCGGCGATCGGCTTGGCCTGGAACCCGCCGGCCAGGTGGACCGAGGCGACGATCGACGGCAAGCTGGCGTAGTAGGCTTCAACCGCCGATTCACTGGTGAGGTCGACGTTGGCGGTCGACAAGACCCCAGGTTCGGGGTCCCCGACCTCTGGGCCATAGATCGGCAGGTGACAGACGGCGCCGACGGTCACGAATGCGTGAACAACGGCTTGGCCGAGGGCCCCGTCGCCGCCGGTGACCACTAGGTGCTTCCCTTGGAGGGTTTCGGTCATCGCGAGCATCCTAACCAGGACAGCTCCAAGACCTCAAGGCCGGCGGGCTGCCAGGCGGGTAGATTGGAGGCGACCACCGATGCGCCTCTCCCCTCCCCTCTTCCTCGGTTTCGCGATCTGGGCCGCCCCGCTCTCCGGCCAATCGGCCGACGACTGCGCCCACCTCAACCGGAGCCCCCGAGCACAGTGCGGAATCCTCACCGTCGCCGAGAATCGGGCCGAGCCCGGCGGCCGCCAGATCCCGATTCGCTACCTGGTGATCCGGGCCCAGAAACCAGCCAATCGGGAACCGGTGTTTCTCTTCGCGGGCGGGCCCGGGCAAGGCAGCACCGATATGGCCGAACTGGCGACCGGCCCGTTCGCGCCAATCGGAGAAACCCGTGATCTCGTGATGGTCGATCAGCGGGGCACCGGCGGCTCCAACCTGCTCGCTTGTCCGGTCGACCTGGTCGCCAACCCCGCGCTCGCCTTCGGGCACGTTTTCGATCCCGCGTTGTTCGCCGAGTGCCGGCCGCGGCTCGAGCAACGGGCCGATCTCCGTCTCTACACCACCGAGCGGGCGATCGAAGACGTCGACCGGGTCCGGGCCCACCTCGGCTACGAGAAGGTCCTTCTCTGGGGCGGGTCCTATGGAACCCGAATCGCGCAGGCGTATCTTCGCGGCTACCCCGACCGGGTGGCAGCGGCGGTGCTCGACGGCGTGGTGCCGTTCGACTTCGCCGTCCCATCGGGGTATGCCAGGAGCCTCCAGCAATCGCTCGATCGGGTCTTCGCCGACTGTCTGGCGTCGGAGGCCTGCAATGCCAAATCTCCGGACCTCGCCGCGGCGTTCGGCCGGATCGTGTCCCGGTTCTCCGCGGGCGCCATCGCCGCCACCGTCAGGCGTCGCGACTCCTCGACCGCCTCCGTGCCGCTCCGACTGGGTGACTTCGGTTACGCCGTCCGGGGGATTCTCTACTCCGCTAACGGGGCCCGCCGGCTGCCGGTCATGATTCGAGCCGCCGATTCGAGCGGCGACCTGAGCGGTTTCGCCCAGGCGTATTGGGAGCGGGCCGCCGCCTTCAACGACGATTTCGCCGACGGTCTCCATTTCGCGATCTTCTGCGCCGAAGACGTCCAGTTCATTCGGCCCAACCAGATCGCGGAGCTGACCCGGGGCGCGTTCCTCGGCAGCTACCTGATCGACGAATACCGGACCGTGTGCGCCGGCTGGCCTCGAGCGCCGGTCGGCGGGCGGATCCGCGAGCCGCTCCGCACGGCGGTCCCCACCCTCTTGCTCTCAGGCTGGTTCGATCCGGTGACCCCGCCGGAAACCGGGGAACGGGTGGCCGCGAGCCTAACAAACGCCCGCCATCTGGTGATTCGGAACGAGGCCCATGGGGCCGGGTTTGGGTGCGCCCGCCCGGCGGTGATCCATGTCCTCACCAACGCCACCCTCGAGGACCTGCCGCCGGTCTGCGCCGGGGTGACCAACCTCTTTCCCGCTGCTCGTACCCCCTGAGCCCTGGCGGTCGGCCCGGCGTTATTAGGTCCCCATCCGCGAAAACCGGTTACTGGCCAGGACACCCTGGTCCCAGATTGGGGCATGGCGATGCCCCTGTCCGTCTCTCCGTCCCCACGGTTGCGCATTTCAACAGATGTATCTACTGTAGATACATCTTGGCTGGCTGGGATCATGATAGAGGAATATCGGGCCGCGCTATTCACTACCGGCGGGAGTCAAGCCGTCCGTCTTCCAGCAGCCTGCCGGTTCGAGGGGAAATACGTCCGGGTACGAAAGGAGGGGATTCGGGTGATTCTGGAACCCATGGCAAAGCCAAGCTGGCCCCGAGGCTTTTGGCGCTGGTTCGACCGAGCCGGGCCGGTTGGCGATGACTTCGTCGCCCCGCCGGCGCTGCCGTCCACGCCCCATCGCGACCGGGCGCTCGACCACCTCGATGAACGTACCCCCGACTGAGCCCACGGCCGAGTCGGGCCCATGGGTCCTCGACACGGACGTGTGCGTCGAGTGGTTGCGGCGCCGACGGGGCGTGCCCGAGCGACTCCGCAGCCTCTCGCCTGGCGATCTGGCCATCGCCACGATCACCGAGGCGGAACTACGCTACGGGGCCCTCAAGAGCCGAGATCCAGCAGGCAACCTCGACCAGATCGAGTCAATTCTGGAAAGCGGGGTTGCCATCCTCGGATTCGACCGCGACGCCGCGGCCCACCACGCGGACATTCGGATGGCGCTCCGGAACGCCCCGATCGGAGAACGAGACCAACTCATCGCGGCGATCGCCCGCTCGACCGGATTCGCGGTCGCCACCGGAAACGGCCGTGAGCTGCGCCGGGTCCCCGGCCTGGCTGTCGCCGACTGGCTTCCCTCAGGGTGACGGCCGGCCGTTTCGCGGCCGTCGACCTTCCTTCGCCGGGCGGGCAATCGCTTTCGGCACCATTATGTGAACTCCCACGTTGCCATCCACCAACTCGGTGATCCGAAGGTCGGCCGCGATGCTCGCCAGCCGATAGGCGTCCATTCGCGAGAGCGACCGCGTGGTGGCAAGCAGATCGACCATCTCGAGCGCGGCGATCCGGGTCGCCTCGTTCAAATCGCGATTCATCCCCATGGTGATCAGGTGGGTCGGGGTTTCGGCCCGCGGCCAGGTGAGATGAAGATCTTTTCGGACCACAAACTGAAGGCGGCCGCGGAGGGAGGTTTCGATGCCGGTTTGGTCGATCTCCCCGTCGCCTTGAGCCGCGTGGCCATCGCCGACCTCGAACAGTGCCCCAGCGACGTGCACCGGAATGAAGAGCTTGGTCCCGGCAACCAGCTCTTTGTTGTCGAGATTCCCGGCATGAATGCCGGGCGGGTTGCTGCTGATCCGGCCCGCCTCCGGCGGCGGCGCCACTCCCATGCTCCCGAAGAACGGCCGGATCGGCACCTCGATGCCTTGACCGAAGGTGGCCACCATCCGGCGCCGGTCGAGTGGGATGATCTTGGTCCGCGGATCGGTACACAGCTCGGCCAGGAACCCGGCGCAGCCGTTGTAGGCGTATGGAATAGCGAGGTCGACCTTCAGGATCCGGACCTCGAGGACGTCGCCGGGTTCGGCGGTCTCGATGAAAATCGGGCCGGTGAGGATGTGACCGCCGGGCCCGCGGTCGGTCACCCGGGTGACGATGTCGCGGAGCGATTGCTCGACGTCGTTCGGGGCGATCCCCGCCTTTTCCAGCCGATCGGGGGTCGAGGTCAGGAGCGTCTCGACCTCGACGATGTCGCCAGACGCGATCCGGAGGACCGGCTTGGCGGTTGCGGCGTAGTAGCCCCACGCGACCGTTTCCGGCGTCGCCGGGAGCCGATGGACCTTGGCGGCTGGCTGCTGGGCGGCCACCCCCGAGACGATGAGCCCGGCCGTGCCGATCGCGAGAAGGGCGCTCCTGGTCCGGCGGGAACGGATCACGGCTGCACCGTCCGGGCGCCGCCTTTGGCCCCCTTCCGAGCCGCCACCAGTCGATCGAACTCGTCCTGTTCCAAATAGGTCACGTCGACCCAGGCATGGGCCATCTCGTCCACCGTGCGGTCGCCCCAGCCGACCCACTGGGCCGGATCGGGATTATTCGGATTGGCGACGGTGTTGTCGTGCCAGGCGGTGAACACCAGGACGGTGCCGGCGGGTAGCAGGGGCGCCACGTCGTCCGCGTAGGTGTAGTTGACGTGCCAGCGCCACTGGAAGTTGCTCACGGTGCTCAGCACCTCGCGACGACCGTCGGGGTAGACGGCCTCCATCGACATCGACTTACCGCGCATGTGCATGTGAGGCTGGAAATTTTCGAGCCGCGCCGGCGCCGGAAGCGGGTAAAAATTCTGCGTCATGGCAACCTGGCGAGGCGGAATATCGAGCTCCGACCCGGGGGCGGCATTGAACATCCGGAGGACGGTGCGGTTCTTGGGCACGACCCCTTTGGGGTAGAACCAGACGCCTAGCTCGACGACATCGTCCTTGAGCTCCTCGCCCACGGTGTAGTAGTGGACCTCCCAGCGGATCTTGGCGCCGGGGAGCATCAGCTTGCCGGCGTTCTCGGGGAAAATCTCCCCAGTCTTGCCGACCGCCCATTCCATGAAGAGGCCGGCGTTCATCGGAGCGCCGCTGTGGGCGGCGGTGCTGGCCAGGCCGGTGACGCCTGCCTCGTGCTGCTCCAGCAGGGTGAGGACGTGGTGGACCGTCTTTCGTCCGCCGGGGAGGGAGGGCTTGATCTCGATGGCGCGGACCCAGCGGGGCTCAGTCACGCCGGTCTCCACCAAGGGTCGCCACCATTTGTCCTGGCCGCTCGCCGGCACGGTGTAGGGTGTCGATCGAACGATCAGGTCGGGCGCCCCGAAACGCTCGCCGAGCCCCCAGGCGGCTTCGTCCGGCCAGGTGACCGGCGGCGGAAGGTCTTTCGGATCGCCCAGGGGAGTCCCGCCGTCGATCCACCGAACGATGGTCTCGATCTGTTGCTCGCTCAACGAGCGGTCGTTCTTGAATTTCCGAATCCCGACCGTCTTGTCGATGTGCCAGGGCGGCATGGTGCGGCCTTCGACCCGAAGAGCCGTGGGTTACGATCGTCGCGGTGGTGGGCGACGTCCATCATGACGGGCTCGGCGCCGGGTATCGGCCTCACCTCTATCGCAGCTACGGCCAGACCGTCTGGCCCTCGATGGTGGTGGTGGCCCGATCCGAAGCCGATCCATTGGCTTGGAAACCGCCCGCCAGGTGGACCGAGGCGACGATCGACGGCAAGCTGGCGTAGTAGGCTTCCACCGCCGCTTCATTGGTGAGGTCGACGTTGGCGGTTGGAAGGACGCCGGGTTCGGAGGACGCGACCGTTGGATCATAGATCGGCAGGTGGCAGACCGCGCCGGCGCTCACAAAGGCGCGGACGACGGCCTGGCCGAGGGCGCCGTCGCCCCCGGTGATAACCACGTGCTTCTCTTGGAGGACACTCATCGACCAGCATGGTAATCGGGACTGCTTGACGACCTCAAGCCCGGCGGTCCGCTGGTCGGGCCACCGGGCCTCCGGTCTCACCCACCGCGGTGGGCTTCAGTATCGCCAGCGCACCGGCCGCCAGCTCCCCGAGACGGTGCTGCCACCAACGGTGATTCGCCCCGCCGGTCCCGTAGCGATGCCGAGGGCCTGGCTTTCCGCACCCAACGAGCCGAGATCGGTCATGGT